>CAFBMX010000001.1_pt1 | contig 301512 bp, 304 predicted proteins | sample 7269091 | NCBI WGS metagenome assembly CAFBMX01 (sample SAMEA6814077, study PRJEB35770) | freshwater metagenome | biome: Freshwater; feature: Freshwater reservoir; material: water | place: Czech Republic | collected 2017-05-23 | depth 30m m | reverse complement strand
GCTGTAGCCCGCGCTGACCTGCGGCAGCGCCGCCTGGGCTGCGGTGGCACCGATTGCGGCCACGAGCAGGGTAAACAAAACAGCGAGCAGTCCGTTGCGCATAGGCCGATTTTATCGCACCGGGGACCCGGCTGCGATCACCAGCGCTCGCGATTCTCTGCGTCGATGCGCCGTTGCTCGGCGCCGCGGCGGGCGAGCGGCAGCTCGCCAGTGTCGAGGTAGTGGAGGTCCTCCCGCAGGATGGCCGCCGCGCGGGCGCCGTCCATCACGGCGCCGTGCCCGGGGACGACGTGGTCGGCCTCCTCGACGAGCGGGCGCAGCCGCTCGAGCGTGGCGCGGTAGGCCGAGCGCGAGCCCCCCGGGGCGAGCATGGGGATCTCGACCGTCGAGAGGTAGTCCCCGCAGACAAGCACGCGCGCCCAGGGAATCCAGACGGCCATGCCCTCCGCGGTGTGCCCGCCGGCGGCGTGGAGTTCGAGCTCACCCGTGCCGATGTCGAGACGCCCCGGCGCCGGGAGCGCCTGGAGGCTGCCGAGCTGCAGCGGGTGCGGGCGGTCGAGGTAGTGGCGCTCGTCGAAGGCCCGCAGCTCGCGCGCGGCGTCGCCGGGCTCACCGGTCAGTCGTGCGGCGGTCGTCTCCGCACACCCGAGCGCAGCGCCGGGAAAGGCGAGGCGCCCGAGCAGGTGGTCCCAGTCGCCGTGGGTGGCGAGCAGCCCCGTGCAGGGCCAGCCGACATGCTCGAGGACCCCGGAGAGTGCCTCGAGCTCATCCGGAAGCAGCGGTGCGTCGATGACGAACGCCTCGACCGGGGCGCCCTCGCCGTCCTCGACGGACGACGGGCCGCGCACGATGGTGCAGGTCGTCTGCCACACCGCGGACGTGCACACGAGCACGTCCGCATGAAGCCCGACGACGCGCACGGCGCGCTACGCGGCGCCGAGGAGCTTCGCCGCTTCGAGGAGGGTCTTCACCTCGGCGGTCGGCTTCTTTGCGCCCGGGTCGAGCACTTCCTTGCGGCGATTGACCCAGATGACCGGGATCTTCGCCTTGATGCAGGGCTCGAGGTCCGTGTGGGTGCCCGAGCAGATGTGGACCCAGTTCTTCTTGCTCCCCACGCGGCGCGCGAACTCCGTGAAATGCGCGGGATCCGGCTTGTAGGAGCGGACCTGCTGGGCGGTGACGACGAGATCGAAGACGTGCGGGATGTGCCGGCGCGTCTCCCCGAGCAGCTTGTCGTCGATGTTCGAGATGAGCCCCGTCTGGAACTTCTTTGCGAAGCGGCCGATCTGGAGGTTCGTCTCCTTGAACGGGCGCCAGCGCGGCACGGAGTCGGGAAGGAAGCCGGCCCGTGAGGGCTCCAGCGGCCAGCCGATCTCCTCGGCGATGGTCACCGCGCAGCGGCGCAGGACCTCGGCGTAGAGCTCGTAGGAGCCACTCTCGATCCCGTGCTCGAGCTCGAGGAAGCGGGGGAAGATCTTGTCGGGCTCATCGATCGTGAAGCCGTCACGCTGGGCTTCGCGCTGGAAGGCGTCGAGAATCCCGGCCTCCCAGTCGATCAGCGTGCCGTAGACGTCGAAGGTGACCCATGTGGGGTTTGCAGGAAGCGCCATCTCGGACGCATTCTAGGAAGCCGCGGCAGAAAGCCCCTGTCCGCTAGCCTCCCTCGCCGTTATGGACCTCCTCGAATATCAAGGCAAGCAGCTCTTCGCCAAGCACGGCCTGGACATCTCGGCCGGGCGCGCCGTCACCACAGTGGATGACGCCGTCGCCGCCGCGAATGAGCTCGGATACCCCGTCGTCGTGAAGGCACAGGTGCTGATCGGTGGCCGCGGCAAGGCCGGTGGCGTGAAGCTCGCCTCCGACGAGGCCGAGGCTCGCGAGCACGCGACCAACATCCTCGGACTCGACATCAAGGGCCACATCGTCCACGAGCTGTGGATCGAGAAGGCCTCCGACATCGCTGACGAGTACTACGCGTCGATCCTGCTCGATCGCTCCGCCAAGGCGCCGCTGCTCATGTTCAGCGTCGAGGGCGGCATCGACATTGAAGAGGTCGCAGAGAAGACCCCCGAGAAGCTCGTCAAGTTCCACATCGATCCGCTCGACGGCATCACCCGCGAGCAGGCCATCCAGGTCGCGACGCAGGGCGGTGCCGACGCCGACGTGATCGAGAGCGTCGCCGACATCCTCGTCGCGCTCTACGACGTGTGGATCAAGGAAGACGCGACCCTCACGGAGATCAACCCGCTGATCATCACCCCCGAGCGCCGCGCCAAGGCGCTCGACGCGAAGGTGACGCTCGACAACAACGCGCTCTACCGCCACCCCGACACCGCGGGCCTCACGGTCCAGGGTGCCGTCGATCCGATTGAGGAGAAGGCACAGGCCCTCGGGCTGCAGTACGTCGCCCTCGACGGTGACATCGGCCTGCTCGGCAATGGCGCCGGTCTGGCGATGAGCACGCTCGACGTCGTCGCGCAGGCGGGCGGCGCACCGGCGAACTTCCTCGACGCCGCGGGCGGCTCGAACGCCGAGGTCATCAAGACCGCGGTCGAGGTCATCCTCTCGAACCCGCGCGTCAAGGCGGTCCTCTTCAACATCTTCGGCGGCATCACGCGCTGCGACGAGGTGGCCAACGGCCTGCTCGCCGCCTTCGCGGAGATCGACACCGACATTCCCTTCGTCGTCCGCTTGGACGGCACCAACGACCTCGAGGGCCGCAAGATCCTCGAGCAGGCGGCGATTCCGAACGTCCACCCCGCCGCAACGATGAACGAGGCCGCCGAGATGGTCGTCGCCCTCGCGAAGGAGCGCAGCTAGATGGCCATTCTGATCGACAAGGACACCCGCCTCGCCGTCGCCGGCATCACCGGCCGCGAAGGGTCCTTCCACACGCTGAACAACCGCACGTACGGCACGAACGTCGTCGGCGGTGTCACGCCCGGCAAGGGCGGCCAGGACGTCGAGGGCATTCCGGTCTTCGACTCGTGGGCCGACTGCGCCGCCGACGTCCAGCCGAACGTGGCGATGATCTTCGTCCCGCCGCGCTTTGCGGCCGACGCGATTCTCGAGGCGGCGGCCGCGGGCGTCGCCCTCGTCGTCTGCATCACCGAGGGCATCCCGGCCCATGACGAGCTGCGTGTCTACAACAAGCTCAAGCGCGACTTCCCGGGCACCCGCCTGGTGGGCCCCAACTGCCCCGGCATCCTCTCCCCCGGCAAGGCGAACGTCGGCATCATTCCGGCGTCCTTCTTCAAGGAGGGCAACGTCGGCGTGGTCTCGCGCTCCGGCACGCTGACCTACCAGATCGGCAACGAGCTGGCCCAGCGCGGCTTCGGCAACAGCTCGATCGTCGGCATCGGCGGCGACCCGGTCCCGGGCAGCTCCTTCGTCGACATCCTCGCCCTCTTCGAGGCCGACCCGCAGACCGAGCTCATCGTGCTCAGCGGTGAGATCGGCGGCTCGGCTGAGGAAGAGGCTGCGGAGTTCATCACGAAGCACGTGACGAAGCCGGTCATCGGCTACATCGCGGGCTTCACGGCGCCGGCCGGCAAGCAGATGGGCCACGCGGGCGCCATCGTCTCCGGCTCGTCGGGAACCGCCGAGGCGAAGGCCCAGGCCCTCGAGGCCAACGGCGTGCGCGTCGGTCGCACCCCCACGCAGGTCGCCGACATCGCCATCGAAGTCCTCGGAGGCTGACGCCTCCCCCGGGCGGTAGCGTCTCACCGTGCCCGCAGGTGACGGTGAGACGCGCGATGTCCGGGATGTGCTCGGCGAGCACGAGCACGAACTGCTCGAGCTCGAGCGCGAGCTGCGCCGCGGTTCGATCGAGGATGCTGCGATCGCCCGTGGCGGCCCCGTGCCCGCTGCCGCTCCCGTTGCCGCGCCGCAGGAGGAACCGCCAGCCGCAGAGGCGGCCCCGCGCCGCCGCTGGCCGCTGATGCTCGCCCTCGCGCTGCTGCTGGCCGCGGGCATCGGTGTCGGGGTCGCGGCGCTCGTGGGTGCCTTCGACAGTGAGGACACCGGCGCAGGCATCGTCGCGACGCCGGCCGCTGCCGCACGGCTCACGCAGACGGCTCCTGCGCCGCGCATCGCGGGTGCCGCCGACGCCGCCCGCGAGCTCTGCGCCGGCGGCGCCGATGCCGCGGTCCTGGTCGAGACGGCCGCCGATCGGCCGCTCACCTGCCCGGGCATCACGCGCCTCGCCGCGACACCGGTCGAGGCGACCGGCTACGCCCACAAGGGCCTGCGCGGGCGCACCTGCGTCAGCGTCCCCAAGACCTCCTCGCTCGATGCCCGTGCCGATGCCGCGCTGACGGCACGCCGCGCCGCGGCGGTTGCGGCGGCGCCCGAGGACAGCTGGGCGGCGGGCCTGGCGTTCGACCGCGTCAACGACCTGCGCCTGCTCGCCGTCGCACCGCAGCCCGGCGCGCCGTGCGTCGTGCCGTCGCCGGCGACATTCGCCGACGGGACGTACCCGTTGCTCGTCGAGCTCGTTGCGTACGGCAGGCCGGGCACGAACGCCGCCCAGACGGCGGCAGCGCAGGTCGATCCGCCGGGCGCTGCGCGCGTGGGGCCACAGATCCTGCGCGCGACCGTCTATCGCTGATCGCGATTTTCTATGGTGGGGGCCATGCCCGACACCATCTCCTTCGCCCGCGGGGCGCCGTCCCTGGACATCGTCGACGTCGAGGGCCTGAAGGCCGCCGCGCTGGCCGCCTTCGACCGCGACCCCGCCGGGACGACGGCCTACGGCACGTCGGTCGGCTACATCCCGCTGCGCCGCTGGATCGCCGAGAAGCACGGCGTCGACGAGTCGCACGTGCTCGTCACCAACGGCTCGATGCAGGCGGATGCCTTCCTCTTCGACACGCTCGTCAGCCCCGGCGACGCCGTCATCGTGGAGAAGCCCTCCTACGACCGCACGCTGCTGGGCCTGCGCTCGCGCGGGGCGGAGATCCACGCCGTCGACCTCGACCCCGACGGGATCGACACCGACGCGCTGACGCGCCTGCTCACCGGCGGCGTGCGCCCGAAGCTCGCGCACATCATCCCCAACTTCCAGAACCCGGCCGGCTACACGCTCTCACTCGAGAAGCGCCGCGCGCTGCTCGAGCTGTCCGGCGAGTACGCCTTCACGCTCTTCGAGGACGACCCGTACATCGACATCCGCTTCACCGGCACGGAGCTGCCGACGATGCTGTCGCTCGACGACGGGACCCGCGTCGTCTACGCGTCGTCCTTCTCCAAGACCGTCTGCCCGGGCGTGCGCGTCGGGTATCTCGTCGGCCCGCCGGAGCTCATCGGGAAGATCGCGAACCTCGCGACCAACACCTACATCGGCCCGAACATGGTCGCCCAGTCGCTCGTCTACGACTACTGCGCGAGCGGCAGCCTCGAGCGGTCCGTCGCAACCGTCAAGACGGCGCTCAAGGACCGCTGCGACGCCCTCGTCGCCGCGCTGCGCGAGCATCTCCCCGAGGCGAGCTTCACGCCTCCGGAGGGCGGCTACTTCATGTGGGTCGCGCTGCCCGAGGGCACGAACGTCCACGAGCTCATGCGTGAGGGCGCCGAGCGCGGCGTCGTCTTCGTCGCCGGCACGGACTTCCTCCTGGAGGGCGGCGAGAACGCGATGCGCCTCGCCTACTCCGGTGTCACGCCTGCGGAGATCACCGAGGGCGTCAAGCGCCTCGCGGCGGCCTACCGGGCGATCGCCTAGCGGCCGTAGCGGTCCGCGGAGACGACGAGCTGCTCGGGGAGCGCGACGCGCGGCGGCGGTGACGGGTCAGCCGTCACCGAGACGGTCTCGGCGATCGTCGCGCCGAGCGTGATGCGCTGCCCGTCGACCTCGATCACCACGTCGTCGTCGGTGCGCTCGGCGAGCGTGCCGGTCATCCCCGGTTCGATGCCCGAGGCCTTGAGGTAGCGCAGCAGCTCCTCGGCCTCGTTCTCGAAGCGCAGGACGGTGAGTGTCGCGCCGGGCGCGACGTCGGCCAGCGGGACACCGGCATGGCGCTCGCCGACGTTGATCGGGTGGCCGTGCGGGCAGGTCGTCGCGTCGCCGATCGCCGCGAGCATCCGCGCTTCAAGGACCGGGCTCATGGCGTGCTCGAGGCGCTCAGCCTCCTCGTGGACCTCGTCCCACGGGATGCCGAGGACGTCGGTGAGGAACCGCTCGATCAGGCGGTGGCGGCGGACGATGCCCTCAGCGTGCTCGCGCCCGGACTCCGTGAAGGAGATCGACTTGTCATCGCCGCGGGCGATGTACCCGTCGCGCTCGAGACGGCCGAGCATCTCGTGCACCGTCGGCGGCGAGAGCTGCATCGCGCGGGCGACGTTCGCGCCCGTCATCGGCAGCCCGGCCTCGTAGAGCCAGAAGATCGCCTGGAGGTACTCCTCCTCGGCGACGGTCACCTGATCGTCAGCCATGTGGCGATGCTACCGGGCAGCGGCCGCTGCGAGGATGGTGCGCGGTGACGCCGCCCATCCAGAGCCCAGAGCACGCCGCCGCGGACCGGCGGCCCGTGCTCGTGGCGCCCGACGCCTTCAAGGGGACACTGCGCGCGAGCGAGGTCGCCGCGGCGATCGGTCGCGGCCTCGAGCGCGCGGGCCTCGTCGCGCCGGACCTCATGCCCGTCGCCGACGGCGGCGAAGGGACGCTGGAAGTGCTGCTGCTCGCCCTCGGCGGCGAGACGGCCGCGGCGCCGGTGCACGGGCCGCTCGGCGACCCGCGCACGGCGGGCTTCGGCCTGCTGGAGCACGGCGGCGCCGCGATCGTCGAGGTCGCCGCCGCCAGTGGCCTCACGCTCGTGCCCGAGAGCCTGCGCGACGCCGAAGCGGCGAGCACCCATGGCACCGGCGAGCTGATCGCGGCGGCGATCGACGCCGGCGCCGAGGTCGTCCTCGTCGCCGCCGGCGGGAGCGCCACCACCGACGGGGGCGCCGGAGCGCTCGAGGCGATCGCCGAGCGCGGCGGCCTGCGCGGCGCGCGGCTGGTCGTCCTGTGCGACGTGCGCACGCCGTTCGACCGGGCGCCGGCGGTCTTCGGCCCGCAGAAGGGCGCGGACCCGGACGCGGTGCAGCGGCTCGAGGAGCGCCTCGTGCGCCTCGCGGACGCCTGGGAGCGCGATCCCCGCGGGGTGCCCCTCAGCGGCGCCGCAGGGGGCCTTGCAGGCGGCCTCTGGGCCCAGCTGGGGGCTGAGCTCGTCCCGGGGGCGCGGTTCATCCTCGACGCCGTCGGGGCGCGTCCCCGGATGCTGGCGGCCCGGGCGCTCATCGTCGGCGAGGGGCGCCTCGACGAGACGAGCCTTCAGGGCAAGATCGTCGGCGAGCTGGCGACCGACGCGCGTCAGAGCGGCGTGCCGTGCCACGCCGTCGTCGGCGAGGACGCGCTCGACCTCTTCGGACGCCGCATCATCGACCTGCAGACGGTCGTCGAGGCCGGCACGCTCGCCGCGCTCGAGGACGCCGCCGCAGAGCTTGCGGCCTCCGGCGTACTGTGAATCGCCGAAACCGGACGCGCCGCGCCGGGTAGCAACCACCATGGCCGATCGCACGCGACCACATTTCCCCCGCACCGGACCCCGCCGGGCCGTCGTCGTGGGCGCCGGGTCGTTCGGCACGGCGGTCGCCGTGCTGCTCGCCAAGGGCGGGATGCGCACGACCCTCCAGGCGCGCACCGTCGTCCAGGCCGACCAGCTCGCCACCGCGCGCGAGAACGCGACCTACCTCGCGGGGATCACGCTGCCCGACGAGCTCCAGATCGAGAGCATCCACGCCGGCCTGCGCGGCTACGACCTCGTCTTCCTCGCCGTCCCCTCGCGCGGCCTCGACGAGGTCATCGCCACGCTCACGGAGCGCGGCCTTTCAGCGCGCGCCTCCGTCATCTCCCTCGCCAAGGGCCTCGTCCCGCCGGAGGGACGCCTGCCCACCGCGCTGCTGCGCGAGCTCCTCGGCCCGGACCGCGTCGGCGTCGTCGGCGGCCCGGCCCACGCCCGCGAGATGGTCACCGAGGGCGCCGCCTTCGTCGCCGCGTCGGAGAACGGCGAGCTCGCCGCCACGCTCGCGCGGCTCTTCACCGGCGCCGGCATCGTCTGCGAGCAGTCGAACGACCCGGTCGGCGTCGAGCTGGCAGGAGCGGCGAAGAACGCCGCCGCGCTCGCCAGCGGCGCGACGGAGGCCCAGGGGCTCAACGCCGCGGGCGCCGCGGCGGGCCACATCTTCGCTGAGATCTGGCGCTACGCGGAGACCCAGGGCGGGCGCGCGGAGTCGCTGATCGGCCTCGCCGGCACCGGCGACCTCGTGGCGACCGCGCTCGCCGCCGGCTCGCGCAACCGGCGCGCCGGTGAGCTGCTGGCCGCCGGCGTCCCGGCCGAGGAGATCCCAGCGCGCATTGGTCAGGCCGTCGAGGCGCTCGACCTCGTCCCGCTGCTCGCGCGCGCCCTTGAGCGCTCGGGCCTTGAGGCGCCCGTCACCACCGGCCTCGCGCGGCTCATCTCGGGCGAGCTGCCGCTCGCCGACTGGGTCGCGCTCGTGCGGACCACCGTGCCGCCGCGCGCCCGCTTCCGCAGCGGCCGGCCCGGCCCGCTCGCGCGCCTGCTCGCTCGTCTGCGCGGCAGCCGGCCGCGCTAGCGGCCCGGCGTGCGGGCGAGCGTCTCGACGACCGCCTCGTACACCCCGGCGCCGTGCGACCCCTCGGTCGCGCGCACGTTCGGGTGACCGGCGAGCGACTCGCGCAGGCCGGGATCGCGCTCGAGCGCGTTGGCGACGAGGAAGAACTCGCCGACGGTCCGGGCGACCGCCAGGTCCTCCCGCGAGTCGCCGATCGCGATGCAGTCCTCGGGGCGGTAGCCGCGCATCCGCTGGTGCGCTGCGACGGCGTTGGCCTTCGAGACGCCGCGCGGACGCAGGTGGTAGGCGTGGACCGCCGGGAGCCCTGCGAGCGCTGGTGAGCGCCGGCGGACCGCGCCGTTGTCGGTCAGCTCAAGGTCCTCATGGCCGTTCTCCGCGAGGAGGACGTTGGCCTCACGCGTGTCGAGCAGGCCGCGCAGCAGATGGGAGACCTCGCGGCCGGTGTGCCACGGCGCGTGGATCTCCAGGCAGCCGCTGTACTCCTCAAGGAGCAGCGCCGGGGCGCCGGAGCGCTCGATCTGCTCGTGGATCGTCAGGCCGTCGGGCTGCCAGGCGCCGGTGAGCCAGTAGGTCTCGCCCTCCAGCACGACGCCGGCGCCGATCTCGAAGATGCAGGAGCCCTGGCCGAAGAGGCGGGCGTCCTCGATCGCGACGTCGCGACGGCGGCCGGACATGACGACGACCTCGACCTCGGCGCGCAGGCAGGCCTCGAGCGCTCGCGCTCCGAGCAGCGAGACCTCGCCGTCGGCTCCCGCAAACAGCCCACCGCCCGGACCGAGCAGCGTGCCGTCCATGTCCACGTACGCGCACCGCACGTCCATCAGGGTAGCCACGCCGCGATCGCTTTCCCGCATGTTGCACGGGACACCGTGGCGCAGCCGGGTGTGGGGCTCGTAGTCTCGACGGGGATGGCGATCGAGCGCACCACCGAGCCCTGGTCCGGGCTGCTCGCGCACGGTCGCGAGGACGGCCTGCTGGTGCGCGAGGCCTTCGAGGACGCGCGCGAGCCGCGCCTGGCGCCGATTCCCGCCGACCTCCACCCGAAGGTCGCCGGCGCGCTCGCCCACGCCGGCGTCGACGCCCTCTACGCGCACCAGGCGCAGGCGTTCGACGCTGCCTGGGAGGCCACGACGATCGTCACGACCGGGACGGCCTCGGGGAAGTCGCTGTGCTTCCAGCTCCCGACGCTCGAGACGCTCGTCGCCGATCCCCGCGCCCGCGCGATCTACCTCTATCCGACGAAGGCGCTCGCGCAGGACCAGGCCCGCGCGCTCCATGCCTTCGGGCTCCACAAGGAGATCAGGCCGGCGATCTACGACGGCGACACCCCGCGCGAGGAGCGCGCCGCCGTGCGACGCGGGTCGAACCTCATCCTCACGAATCCCGACATGCTCCACGTGGGCGTGCTTCCGCACCACGCGCGCTGGGGGGACCTCTTCGCCAATCTCGCGCTCGTCGTGGTGGACGAGGCGCACGTCTACCGCGGCGTGTTCGGCAGCCACGTGGCGAACGTCCTGCGGCGCCTGCGGCGGGTGGCCGACGCGTACGGCACCACCCCGCGGTTCCTGCTCGCCAGCGCGACGATCGCGAACCCCGCCGAGCTCGCCGAGCGCCTCACCGGGCTCGAGGACGTGCGGCTCATCGACGAGGACGGGTCGCCGGGGGCGCGCCGTCAGATCGCGATGTGGAACCCGCCGATCGAGGACGAGGCGCTCCAGACGCGCCGCAGCGTCCTCGCCGAGGCCGCCGAGATCGTCGCCCGCCTCGTGCGCGCCGACGCCCGCGTCATCTGCTTCATGAAGTCGCGAAAGGGCGTCGAGCTCGTCGCCCGGCTCGCCGCCGACGAGCTGCGCCTGATCGGGCGCGACGACCTCGCCGACCGCGTCGCGCCGTACCGCGCCGGGTACACGCCGGCCCAGCGCCGCGAGCTCGAACGCCGCCTGACCGAGGGCGAACTGCTGGCCGTGGTGACGACCGACGCGCTCGAGCTCGGCATCGACATCGGCGCGCTCGACGCCGCCGTGTGCGTCACCTTCCCCGGCACCGTCGCGTCGCTGCGGCAGATGTGGGGACGCGCCGGGCGCCGTGGCCGGGGGCTCGCGGTCTACGTCGCCGGGGAGGACGCGCTCGACCAGTTCTTCTGCCGCCACCCGGACGAGTTCCTCGACCGCCCGGTCGAGGCGGCAATCCTCCACCACGAGAACGAGCAGATCCACCTGCCGCACCTCCTCTGCGCGGCGCACGAGGGTCCGATCGACCCGGACACGGACGCGGCGATCCTCGGGCCGCGGGTGCGCGCCCACTGCGAGGCGCTCGCCTCCCAGGGGCTGCTCGTCGAGCGTCGCGGGCGCTTCAGCGTGCGCGCCGCCGAGGACTTCCCGGCCGCCCGTGTCTCCCTGCGCTCCGCCTCCCCCGACCAGGTACAGGTCGTCGATGTGACGCAGGGCGAGATCCTCGGCACCGTCGAGTCGGGGCGCGCCTGCTCGACGGTCCACGACGGCGCCGTCTACCTCCACATGGGGCGCCAGTACGAGATCACCGAGCTCGACCTCGACCAGCGCCGCGCGCTCGCCGTGCCGTTCGAGGGTGACTGGTACACGCAGCCCAAGCGCGAGATCGACACGGAGATCGAGCGGCTCCTCGACCGCCGCACCGCGCTCGGCGTGACGCTGAGCTACGGGCTCGTCACCGTCAGCGAACAGGTGCTCGCCTTCCAGCGCAAGAAGCTCGGGACGCGTGAGGTCATCGACCTCCAGGGACTCGACCTGCCGCGCACCGAGTACACGACGCAGGCGCTCTGGTACGAGCTCGACGGCGACGCCGGGGCCAACCTCCCCAAGGAGCTGCTGCTCGGGGCGCTCCACGCGACCGAGCACGCGCAGATCGCCGTCCTGCCGCTGCTGGCGATGTGCGACCGCTGGGACATCGGCGGCCTCTCGACCAACGCGCACCCGCAGACCGGCTGCCCGACGATCTTCATCTACGACGGCCACCCCGGCGGCGTGGGCATCACCCGCCAGGGGTTCCTGCGCTTCGAGCAGCTCACGGCGGACGCGCAGGCGCTGATCGGCGAGTGCGGCTGCGACGACGGCTGCCCGTCATGCGTGCAGTCACCGAAGTGCGGGAACCTCAACGAGCCGCTCTCCAAGGGCGGCGCGCTGATGCTGCTCGACGCGATGCTTGCGGCAGGCTAGGCGGCGACGAGCCGCGCACGCAGGCGCTCGAGCACGGCGGCGTCGAGCCCGGTGTCGAGGAGCAGCCCGGCGGTGCCGCCGTACTGCTCATCTGCGGCGTCGAGCGCGGCGGCAAGACCGGTGGGAGACGCCGCGAGCAGGTCGGGCCGCTCACGCAGGATCGTGTCGATGTCGAACTCGGGGTGCGCGCCGAAGGCCACACGGATGCGCGCGATGACGCCGGGCATGTTCGCCGCGGTCGCCGTGTAGTCCTCGAGAATCGCCGCGCGCTCGACGCCCACGGCGCTCAGCAGCACCGCGACGGAGACACCGGTGCGGTCCTTGCCGGCCGCGCAGTGGAGCAGCACCGGCCCCGGCTCGTCGGCGACGATCGTTGCGATGCGCCCGAGCAGCGCGCCGCTGCCGAGCATCGCCCCGTAGATCCGGTGGAAGGCGCGGTCGCCCTCGGGCAGGTCGCGCATCGCACTGATCCCGGCGGCGTTGTGGAGCGGCAGCGCGATGATCGTCGCGCCGTGCGCCTCCTCGAGCGGGTGGCGCCCCGGGGCCTCATCCGGCGCACGCAGGTCCACGACGGTGCGCGGCGGCCACACGGCGAGCCCGGGCGCGGCGTCGCCACCATAGGGCGCGTCGCTGCGCAGCAGGACGCCGGCGCGGATCGTCCCGCCGCCACGGACCGGCAGGCCGCCGACGTCGCGCAGATTGGCGAGGCGATCGGTCACGTCAGCCGTCCACGCGGGCGCGCAGGAGCGGCAGCACGTCGCTCGAGAACTGCTCGAGGAAGCGCCGCTGATCCTCGCCGGGCGCGTGGATCACGAGGTCCTCGAACCCAAGCTCGAGGTACGGCTCGATCCGCGCGACGACCTCGTGCGGATCGTCGGAGACGATGAAGCGCGTGTGGGCCTTGTCGAGGTTCGCGTCGGCGAGCCGCTCCATCTCGATCGGATCCTCGATCCCCTCCTTCTGCTCGGGGCTCAGTGCGAGCGCGGCCCACCAGTTGCAGGCCGTCAGCGCGTAGTCGCGGTCGCGGTCGTAGGACACCTTGATCTCGATGTTGCGGCGGATCGTCGACGCATCGCGGCCCGCCTGCTCGGCGCCCTCCTCGACCTTCGCGAGCAGGTCGCGGTAGAGCTGCGGGTCCTTGCCGCTCGTGCAGATGAAGCCGTCCCCGACGCGGCCGGCGAGCTTTGCGGCGAGCGGCCCGGAGGCGGCGACGTAGATCGGGACCGGCTGCTCCGGCAGGTCGTAGATCGTCGCGCGCGAGGTCGTGTAGTACTCGCCCTCGAAGTCGACGCGCTCCTCGGTCCACAGGCGCCGGATGAGCTGGATCGACTCGGCCAGGCGCATGCGGCGCTCCTTGCGATCCGGGAAGGCGGCCCCGGTCGCGGGCGTCTCGTTCATCGCCTCGCCCGTGCCGATGCCCAGGTAGACGCGGCCGGGGTTGAGCGCGCCGAGGGTCGCGAACGACTGGGCGACGACCGACGGGTGGTAGCGCAGCGTCGGCGTGAGCACGCTCGTGCCGAGCACCGCGCGACTCGTCGCCTGCCCTGCGGCGCCGAGCCAGGTGAGCGCGGAGGGCGCATGCCCGCCGTGGTGGCGCCACGGCTGGAAGTGATCCGACACCGCGACGATGTCGAGGCCGGCCTGCTCGGCCAGCACGGTGAGGTCGAGGAGCTCCCGCGGGCCGAACTGCTCGGCGGAGGCCTTGTATCCGATGCGCACGCCCATGGTCCAGCCAAGACTACGGGGGGCAGGGGCTCACGGATGCGTCGATAGGGTGAACGCGTGGCCGCCATCGAGACATCGGACAGCTCGATCCTGGTGGAGGGCCTCGTGCGCGACTACGCCGGGGTGCGCGCCGTCGACGGGGTGGACCTCGAGGTCGCCGCCGGTGAGATCTACGGGTTCCTGGGCCCGAACGGCGCCGGGAAGTCGACGACCGTGCGCATCCTCACGACGCTCCTGCGCCCCACCGCCGGGCGCGCCGTCGTCGCCGGGCACGACGTGGTCAGCGGCGCGAGCGGGGTGCGCCGCGCGATCGGCGTCGCCCTCCAGGAGGCGTCGCTCGACCCGCTGATGACCGGCCGCGAGCTGCTGCGCCTTCAGGGGGCGCTCCACGGCCTGCGCCGACGCGAGGCCGCCGCGCGCGGCGAGGAGCTCCTCGAGCGCGTCGACCTCGTCGCGGCCGCCGACCGGCGCCTGGCGACCTACTCCGGTGGGATGCGGCGGCGCCTTGACCTCGCGCTCGCGCTCGTGAATCGCCCGCGGGTCCTCTTCCTCGACGAGCCCACCACCGGCCTTGACCCGGCGAGCCGCGCGGCGCTCTGGCGCGAGGTCCGCGCGCTCAACGCTGACGGGACGACCGTCTTCCTCACCACGCAGTACCTCGAGGAGGTCGAGCAGCTCGCCGGCCGGGTCGGGATCATCGACCAGGGCCGCATCGCCGCCGAGGGCACGCCGTCCGAGCTCAAGGAGCGGCTCGGCGGGCCGGCGCTGCACATCGACCTCGTCGACCTCGGCCGCACCGAAGAGGCGCGCGCGGCACTCGCGCGCTTCGGGCCGTGCACCGATCGCCCGGGCGGCGGGCTGCGTGTGCGCACCCCAGAGGGCGCCCGCGCGATCGCGCCCGTCGTGCGCGTGCTCGACGAGGCCGGAATCGCGGTGGACGCCGTCGAGGTCGACCTCCCGTCGCTCGACGACGTCTTCCTCGCGCTCACGGGCCACCGCGCCGTCGAGGAGGACGCGGAGGCGTGAGCGCCGTCGCCCTTGAGCGCCGCCCGGCCGTCCAGGCGCGCGTCATCGTCGCGCTCGCGCAGCGGGCGCTCGCCGTGCAGCTGCGTCGCGCACAGTTCCTCATCCCCGCGCTCGTCCTGCCGCTCGTCCTGCTCGCCGTGATCGCCAGTGGCACCTCGGCCGGCCGCAACCTGCCTGGGTTTCCCACCTCGGGGTCGTACATCGGCTTCGTCATCGGCGGGGCGCTGCTGCAGGGGGCGCTGCTCGCCGGGATGACGGCCGGCACCGCAATGGCCGGCGACATCGAGGGGGGCTTCTTCGACCGGCTGCTCGCGGCCCCCGTCCACCGCGCGAGCATCGTCCTCGGGCGGGTCGTCGCGAGCCTCGTCGTCGGCGCGGCGCAGGCGTGCCTCTTCCTCGCCGTCGGCCTGATCTTCGGCGCCGACTACGCGGGAGGCGTGCTCGGCGTCACCGCAGCCGTGGTGCTCACGGCCATGGTGGCTGGTGCCGCAGCGGGCGCGACCGGTGCGCTCGCGCTGCGGACCGGATCGGTCGAACTGCTGCGCAACTTCTTCCCGATGGTGTTCGTTCTGCTCTTCACCGCGCCCGCGTTCTTCCCGCGCCAGCTGCTGAGCCCCGCGATGCACGCGGTCACGCGCTTCAACCCGCTCACGTACGTCGTCGAGGGCATCCGCGCAGTGCTGCACGACGACCGCGCGCTCGGCAGCCCGGCCGCCGGGTTCGCATGCGCCGCCGGGCTGCTCACCGGCGCGACCGCGCTCGCCGTGCTGGCGATGCGCGCACGGACCCGCGGCGCATGACCACCGGCGTCGCCTACTCCGCCGAGGTCACGGCGGCCATGTGGCGCCGCTCGCTGCTTGAGATCCGCCGCGTACGCGGCGGCATGCTGCCGACGATCCTCGCGCCGCTCATCTTCCTGCTCGGCAACAGCGGCCAGTTCGGGCGGCTCGGCAGCCTCGCCGGGTTCCCGACCGATTCCTACATGGCCTGGCTGCTGCCGCTCGCGTGCCTGCAAGGGGCGGGATTCGCGGGAGGCGCGGCGGGCGCGAACCTCGCGCGCGACATCGAGCAGGGCCTCTTCGACCGCCTGCGCACCTCGCCGGCCCCACGCCCGCTGCTGCTCGCCGGGCCCGTCGTCGCGTCGATGACGCGCTCGGTGATTCCGGCAACGGCGATCCTCGCTGTCGGACTCGCATTCGGCACGGGCCTTTCCGGCGGGGTCCTCGGGCTGCTCGCGCTCTACGTCGCCGCGCTCGGCACGTGCATGGCCGCGGCGATGTGGGGGTGCCTGCTCGCGCTGCGCTACCGCACCCAGCAGGTCGGGCCGCTGATCCAGAACGGCGTCTTCCTCGCCGTCTTCCTCAGCACCGCCTACACGCCGCAGCCGCTGCTTCAGGGGTGGCTCGGGACGTTCGCCCCCTACAACCCCTTCACGTATGTGCTGGAACTCGGGCGCCAGGCGACCGTGTCGGGCGTCGAGCCGTCGTGGGCGCACACGTGGCCCGGGCTCGTCGCCATCGCCGGGATGGTCGCGGTCCTCGGGGCGCTCGCACTGCGCGCGCTCGGGCGCATCGGCAACTGACGGCCTGCATCCGCGCTTGCAGACATAGGACGGCGGCGGGTGAAGGACGAACCTCATGGTGATGGCCTTGCCGATCCGCCGACTCCTCCTGCTCGCGGGCGCGCTGCTCTGTGTGCTGCCCGCCGCCGCGCACGCGGCGACGCCGGCGGGCGGGCTCGAGGCGGGGTCCGGTGGGTCCGGCGCCGACGGGCCGGGAGGCGGCACCGAGTACGGCTCGCGGCTGACCACCGCCCCAGGGCGTCCGCGCGTCGTCTCGATGCGTCTCGCCAGCGCGCGCGTCGTCGTGGGGACTCCCGCACAGCTCGTGCTGCGCCTCGATCGCCCGCAGGCGCAGAGCGTGCGGGTGCGCGTCATCACGAGCCCGGCGAAGGGCCGCACGATCGTCTCGAAGGCCATGCGCGTGAAGACCGGCACCGCGGCCACCCTCGATCTTCCGGCGCGCCTGAAGCGCGGCACTTGGCGGGTGCGGGTCGTGCTCTATGGCGCCACCGGCGAAACGCCCGTGCGCTCGAAGAGCGTGACCCTCATCGTCAAGGCGAAGCCGAAGCAGCAGCCCACGCTCCCCGCAGGCGCGCCGACCGACCCCGTGCCCGTGGAGCTCGGCGGCCGGGCGTACACGCTCGAGCGCAACGGCGCCTTCCCGGTGCTCGGAACCTCGTGGAGCTTCGGGGAGGACGGGGCGCGCTTCGGCGCCGGCCGCATCGGTCACATCCACGAAGGCCAGGACATCCCCGCCCCCTCGGGCACGCCGGTCGTCGCGCCGCTCGCCGGCGAGATCCTCTTCAACGACTTCCAAGCGAGCGCGGCCGGGCGGTACGTCGTACTCCACGCCGACAACGGCTGGGACATGTTCTTCGCGCACTGCATCGAAGGCTCTGCGAAGGTCCAGCCCGGTCAGCGCGTCGCGGCCGGCGCGCGCCTGTGCCTCGTCGGCTCGACCGGTTCGTCGTCGGGCCCGCACCTGCACTTCGAGATCTGGCCTGACGGCTGGCGCCAGATCAAGGGCACGACGCCGGTGGATCCGCTCCCGCAGCTCAAGGCGTGGGCGGGGCTCTGACCCCCTGCGGAGCAGCCTGCGCAGCGGTCGCCGCGCTACTCTGACGCCCGCGGCGAGATAGCTCAGTTGGTAGAGCACACGACTGAAAATCGTGGTGTCCCCGGTTCGAGTCCGGGTCTCGCCATCGCCCGCGGGCGCGCGTGCGCGTCGCCAGCACCAACGTGAGCGCCTGCGCCACGACGAAGGCGGCCACCACACCGCCGGCGATCGCCCAGAACGCGTCGGGATAGAGGCTGCGCAGCGTGTCGTCGGAGCCGAAGCGCCAGCTCTCACCCTCGAAGAGCGTGAGGTGCAGCGCCTCGAAGACGAGCGAGAAGGCGGCGGTCATCAGCACCGCGAGACCGGCGAAGAGTCCGAGCGTCACCCGGGCGCCGCGGCGCAGGGCGGGACGTACTGCGTCGCCGGAGCGCCGCAGCGTGAGCACGCCGATCCCGAGCAGCGCGAGCCCGATGAGCCACGCGATGAGAAAGCCGTGCAGGACGCGCCGCACGTCGCCCATGTGCCGCACCTCTCGCGCGTCGAACGCAGGCCGGTCGGCCAAGCGCGCCTCCTTGAGTTGGCGCGGCGTAGAGCACCACCTCATGCCCGAGCTGCGTGAGCGCGTCGACGAGCGTGGCGATGACCGTCTCGATCCCGCCGTACGTCGGCGGTGGCACCGCGATCCATGGCGGGGCGAGCATGGCGACCCGCAAGCGCCGCTCCTGTGCGTCTTCGATGACGGCAGGCGGGCGCAGTGAGGTGACGGCCATGGACCTGTCCTGCCCGTTTGCGCGGCGGCGCACACCGCATCGCGTGCACGGGGCCTAATCTCCCAGCTTCCGGGGTAGATTCGGCCCATGCCCCGCGTGCGCCTCGCGCTCCTGCCCGTCCTTGCACTGCTCGCCGCGGCCGCGCCGGCCTCCGCCCAGGATTTCGGGCCCGCGATCACCGGACCGCCGGCGCTCGGGGTGGCGGCCGACGGGCAGGCGGTGCTCGCCTGGTCCGGGAGCGTCACGACCTTCGCGAGCCTGCGGCCCGCGGGCGGCGCGTTCGGCCCGCGGCTGAAGCTCAGCACCGGCGGCAACGCCTCACGGACCTTCGCGCTCGGAGTCGGGCGCCGCGGAGACGCGGTCGTCGTCTGGCAGCGCACCGACCGCCGCGGGAGCCCGACGGGCTCGCTGCTGGCGAGCGTGCACCGGCCGGGCGGCACGTTCCACGCACCGATCCGCATCCCCGGGTCGACCGGCGCGCGCAACCCGTCCGCCGCGGTGTCGTCCGACGGGACGACCCTCGTCGCCTGGCGCCTCAGGGGTCCGACCGGATGCGGGTATGAGGTGCGCGCCGCAATCGTGCGCCCTGGCCACCCGTTCGGCCCGGCCCACCGCATCTCCAGCGCCTGCGCGAACGCCGCACTCGTGCGCACTTCGATGTCCGGCGACGGACGCGGCGCCGTCGTCTGGCGCACCGGCCGCTCACGCGAGAGCTATGCGATCGACGCGGCGGTCATCGGACTCACGCGGGTCGGCGCGGTGCGGCGCCTGAGCTACAGCCCCATGGTCGGCCTCGACATCGAGGTCGCCGGGAGCGACACGGGCACCATCGTCGTCTGGCGCGACCGTCGCGGCATCGGGCCCGCCGGCGCCACTGGCCGCGTCGCCGCACGCAACCTCACCGCGAGCCGGGCCGGCGCGATCGTCCGCGTCTCGACCAGCGATCAGGTCGTCGGCGTGGCGCGTGTCAGCGTCCGGCCGAACGGCGCGGGCATCATCGCCTGGGAGGAGGGGATCTCCCCCAGCCGGGTCATGAGCGCCACCCGCCCGACGACCGTCGCGCCGTTCTCCGCGCCCACGGTCGTGGACACCTGCGGGGCGACCGACGCGAGCCGGACCTACGCCTCGCCCGCGCGTGACGCGAGCGGCGGCGCGGCCGTGATCTTCCAGTCGGCGTGCATGAGCGGCTACGGGCTCGGCCCCGACTACGGGATCGCGCTCGGCCGCCGCGCGCCGGAAGCACCCTGGAGCGCAGCACAGGCGGTCTCCGGCGCCGCCTACGGCACCTGGTCACGGATCGGGACCGCAGACGACGGCGAGCTCGTCCTCGCCTGGGTCGAGAGCAACGCCGCCGGGCTGCGCACCGCCATCCTGCCGGGCTGAGCCGCCCCTCCGCAGGCCGCACAGCCACTGGTAGCGTGGCGTCGATGCCGGTCTCTGCGGACTACGTCATCGTCGGCGCCGGCTCGGCGGGCTGCGTCCTCGCCGCGCGACTCAGCGAGGACCCGGCCGTGCGCGTCGTCCTGCTGGAGGCGGGCACCTCGAAGGGCCGCCATCCGCTGATCACGGTCCCGGCGGCCTTCGCCCGGCAGTTCCACACGAAGCTCGACTGGGACCTCCACACCGACCCGGAGCCCGGCTGCGACGAGCGGCGTCTCTACTCCCCGCGCGGCAAGGGCCTCGGCGGATCCTCAGCGATGAACGCGATGCTCTACGTGCGCGGGCGCGCGCTCGACTACGACCTCTGGGAGGCGCAGGGCGCGGAGGGCTGGGGCTGGGACGGGGTGCGCGAGTACTTCCTGCGCTCCGAGGACAACGCGCGCGGCGCGTCCGCGGACCACGCGGTCGGCGGGCCGCTGCGCGTGGAGGACGAGCGCTCACCGCGCCCGGTCACCGCGCAGTTCCTGCAGTCGGCACAGGCGGCGGGCATCCCGCGCATCGCCGACTACAACGGGCCGGAGCAGGACGGCGCCGCGCTCGCCCAGGTGACCCAGCGCGCCGGGCGGCGCTGGAGCGCCGCCGACGCATACCTGCGCCCGGCCATGAAGCGCCCGAACCTCGAGGTCGTCCGCGGCGCGCAGGTCCTCGGAATCGAGCTGGACGGGACGCGTGCGACCGGCGTGCGCTACGCCGACGCCCGTGGCCGCGAGCACGTCGCGCGGGCCGGCGCCGAGGTGATCCTCAGCGCGGGCGCGTACGGGTCGCCGCAACTCCTCCTGCTGTCGGGGATCGGCCCGGCGGACGCGCTGCGCGCCGCTGGGGTCACGCCGCGCATCGACCTGCCCGGGGTCGGCGAGAACCTCCAGGACCATCCCGCGCACGTCTGCGTCTGGGACCTGCCAGGCGGTGGGTCACTCGCGGACGCGGAGCGACCCGCGGCGGTGTTCGAGTACCTCGCGCGGCGCACCGGTCCGCTGAGCTCCTCGGTCGCCGAAGCGTTCGCCTTCGTGCGCAGCCGCCCCGGCCTGCCGGCCGCCGACATCCAGTTCCACTTCGCGCCCGCGTACTTCGTGGATCACGGCGCGAGCTCGTACAACGGGCACGCGATGACGATCGGACCGGTGCTGATCGCGCCGCGGAGCCGCGGGCGTCTGTGGATCGACTCACCGGACCCGGCGCGCCCGCCGCGCTTCGTCACGAACGCGCTCACCGAGCCCGAGGACCTGGCCGCCATGGCCGCGGGCGTGAAGGTCGCCCGCGAGATCGCCCGCTCGGGCCCGTTTGCGCAGACCGCCGGACGTGAGCTGTTCCCCGGCCCGGACGTGCAGGACGATGCCGACATCGAGGCCGACGTGCGCCGCCGCGTGGAGCTCCTCTACCACCCCGTCGGCACCTGCCGCATCGGGCGTGACGAGCTGGCGGTCGTGGATCCCGAGCTGCGTGTGCGCGGCGTGGATGGCCTGCGCGTCGCCGACGCCTCCGTGATGCCGCTGATCCCCGGCGGCAACACGAACGCCCCGGCGATCATGATCGGCGAGAAGGCCGCCGACCTCGTGCGCGGCCTCGGCGTCGCGAGCACGGCGCAGCACGCCGATCTTGTATAACCGCGCGATGAAGACCATCCCCGTGATCCGGCAGATCGGCCATGTGGCCCTGCGCACCACCGACCTCGACGCCTGCATCGACCAGGCGACGCAGGTGATGGGTCTCGCCATCTCCCAGCAGGACGACACCGGCGTGTACCTCACGGAGAGTGAGCAGCACCACTCGATCCACTACATCGCCGACGACCGCAACGGGCTCGATCACATCGGGCTCGAGGCGTACGACGAGGATGCGCTCGTGGAGATCCGCAAGCGGCTCGAGCAGGAGAACATCAGCTTCGTCACGCACGCCGACGACGAGATCTACGGCGACGTCATCAGCTTCATCGGGCCGGAGGACATCGCGTACCAGATCTATGCGGGCATTCCGCAGAGCCCGTCGGAGGGCCGCCAGCACCACCTCTTCCCCGCGCGCAGCCAGCCGGGCGTGCGGCCCAAGCGCTTCGGGCACCTGACGTTCCTCGTGAGCGACGCCGACAAGATGCAGTCGTTCGTCTGCGACGTCCTCGACTTCCGGATCTCGGACGTCCCGCCCGGCGGGTACTTCGTGCGCTGCAACGTCGACCACCACGGCCTCGGGATCATGGGCGGCTTCGAGAAGGCCCGGCTCCACCACCATGCGTGGGAGGTCCGCGACATCGGCGAGCTCGCGAACATCGGCGACCGCGTCTACGAGTACGGCAAGACCCTCACGTGGGGCCCGGTGCGCCACGGCGTCGGCAACAACATCGCCGCGTATTTCACCGATCCGACGGGCTGCATCGTGGAGTACTACTGCGACATGCAGCTGATCTACAACGACTCGGACTTCGTGATGCGCGAGTGGAAGCCCGAGGACTGGCACAGCATGTGGATGCCCGAGCGTCCGACCGGCGGACGCGACTTCGGCGTCACCACGATCCACGGGAGCTAGTCAGCGCGGTACCAGCGGCGCAGCACCGAATGGTCTGCGTCGCCATGACCCTCCGCGATCAGGACATCCATGAGCTCGGCGGCCTGGATCGTGGCGCCGAGCGGCAGCCCCGCCTCGTCGGCTGCCGCCAGGGCGATGCCGAGGTCCTTGCGGTGCAGCTCGAGGCGAAAGCCGGGCGTGAAGCTGCCCTCGAGCATCCGCTGCCCGTGGACCTCGAGGATCTTGCTGCCGGCGTAGCCGCCGAGCAGCGCCTCGCGCACGCGTGCCGGGTCGGCGCCGGCCTCCTGCGCGAGGGCGAGCGCCTCAGCGACCGCCTGGAGGGTGAGCGCGACGACGATCTGGTTGGCGGCCTTGGCGACCTGCCCGGTGCCGGGCGGGCCGATGTGCGTGATGCGCGCGCCGAGCACCTCGAGGATGGGGCGTGCGCGCGCGACCGCAGGCTCGTCCCCCCCGACCATGATCGAGAGCTCGCCGGACTTCGCGGCGGGCTCGCCGCCCGAGACGGGCGCGTCGACCGCGTCCACACCGGCCGCCGCGAACGCGGCGTGCACCGCGCGCGCCGTCGCCGGGGCGATCGTCGACATGTCGATGAACAGGGCGCCCGCGCGCGCACCTTCAATGACGCCGCCGGGTCCGAGCACGACGGCTTCCACGTCGGGGGAGTCGGGGAGCATCGTGATGATCACGTCGCTGCGCTCGGCCACCGCGCGCGGTGAATCCGCCTCATGCGCTCCGGCGCTGACGAGCTCCTCCACCGGCGGGCGACTGCGGCTGTGGACGACCACCGGGTACCCGGCCGCCAGGAGATTCAGGGCCATCGGCCGGCCCATGATCCCGAGGCCGATGACGCCGATTGTCGTGTTCGCAGCATGGGCGTCACTGGGCATGAAGAACTCCTCTGGAAGCGTGCGCCGGGCGCGGGTAGTGTTGCATGGCGAACAAGCTGATTCTGGGAGGAGCCACCGCATGAGCCCGTCGAAGAACCCGTACAAGGACCCATGGTGGGAGCGCGTCGTCGCCGATGGGGTACCCCCGCGGCCCGGCTCGCATGGCGTCTCTGACGCGGACACCTTCGACGTGATCGTCGCGGGCGCCGGCGCCGGCGGCTATGTGACGGCGATCGTCGCCGCGCAGGGCGGCGCGTCGGTCCTCATCCTCGAGGCTGCGGCCGAGGGCGGCGGAACGACCTACAAGTCGGGCGCGGGCATGTGGGTTCCCGACAACTCGCTGATGCTCGCCCGCGGGCGCGGCCCCAACCGCGACTGGGCGATCCACCACATGGCGCGTCTCGCCTTCCCCAAGGTCTACGACGCGGATGCCCCGAACCTCGGGCTCGAGCAGCGCGACTACGACCTCATCGAGACGTACTACGAGCACGCCGCGACGGCGCTCGACGAACTGCGCGACCTCGGCTTCCCGCTCATGGAGTTCCCCTCCTTCACTGGGAACTACGAGGCGATGGTCGAGTACCACTCCGACACCGAGAACGGCTTCGGCGCGCACCTTGCGCCGATGAAGGACACCGGCGAGTACGGCGCCGGCGTGCACATGGTCGCTCGCCTTGAGGCGATGGCGGTGGCGCGCGGCGTCGAGATGCGCACCGAGCACCGGGTCACCGGCGTCATCCAGGACGCGGACGGCGCGGTCATCGGCGTCACGGCCACGACACCCGGCGGCGACGTCGAGCTGCACGCGCGCAGGGGCGTCGTCTTCGCGACCGGCGGCTACCCGCACAACCGCGAGCTCGCGGCCGAGAACTTCCCCGGCGGGCTCTACGGCAGCTGCGCCGTCCCCACGGCACGCGGCGACTTCATCGCCATCGCGACCGAGCTCGGCGCCGAGCTCGGCAACATGGGCGAGGGCTGGGGCACCGAGCACCCGCTCGAGCAGATGGTGCGCGACGGTGAGGTCGCCGAGCACAACGGCACCTACCCCGGCGACAGCGTCCTGATGGTCAACGGCGCCGGCAAGCGCGTCGTGAACGAGAAGATGACCTACCACGAGCGCTCGAAGATCCACTTCGTCCGCGACGAGGACGGCGGCCTGCCGAACCACCTCATGTTCATCGTGTTCGATCGCTTCATCGTCGAGGACGAGACCTCGCAACCGAACAAGTGGCCGGACCCGAATCCGTCGAACTACTGGGTGATCAGCGGCGAGACGCTCGACGACCTCGCAGCGCAGATCGCCGCGCGGCTCGAGGGCCTCTCCGAGGCGACCGGCGGCTACACGCTCAAGCCGGAGTTCGCCGCGAACCTCAAGGCGACCGTCGAGCGCTTCCACGCGTTCGCCCGCAACGGCGTCGACGAGGACTTCCACCGCGGCGAGACCGACATCGAGCTCGACTGGACCGGCCCCTCGCACGTCGAGAACGACAAGAACCCGACGATGTGGCCGCTCGATGACGGTCCGTACTACGCGATCATCATGGCCGGCAGCGTCCTCGACACCAACGGCGGGCCGCGCGCCTCGGCCGCGGGCGAGATCCTGCGCGCCGACGGCTCGGTGATCCCGGGCCTCTACGGCGTGGGGAACTGCGTCGCCTCGGTGGCGGGCGCCGGCTACTGGTCCGGCGGCAGCACGCTCGGGCCGATCGTGACGTTCGCGACCCTCACGGGCAAGCACCTCGCCGCGCAGCCCGCGCGCGAGCTGCAGGCGTCTTAGGGGAGCGGCGAGCCATGTCCGCAGCCCACCGCCTGCTGATCCTGTCGAACCCCGCGCCGGGCAAGGAGGAGGAGTTCCACGCCTGGTACCCGGAGCGCCTCGCGCAGTTCCTCACCATCCCCGGGTTCGACGCGGTCCAGCAGTTCGAACTCAGTGACGACCAGTTCCCGCCGGAGGCGATCCCCCCGAGCGAGCATCAGTACATGACGGTGTACGAGGTGTCGAGCTCGCCCGAGGAGGCGATCGAGCGCCTGATGGACGTGGGGATGGCGACGGTCCCCGACGTGATCGATGCTGCGTCCCGGCGGGCCTTCTGGTTCAGCGCGGTGGGGCCGCTCCACGGTGCGGTCGTCCCGAGCCCCGAGCACAAGCTCATCGTCCTCGCGAACCCGATCTCCGAGGCGCTCGATGGGAACCTCAACGCCTGGTACGACGAGCACCTCGAGGAGCTGATCGGCATGGGTGCCGGCGTCGTCAACGCCCAGCGCTTCAAGGTGAGCGACGCGCAGTTCCCCGCCGAGGTCTCACCGCCGTGTGGCCATCGGTACCTCGCGCTCTACGACACCGACACGGCGCCGAAGCACACCTGCGACACGCTCGCCGGGGCGATGGCCGACTACGAGCACCCGGACGGGCTCGACATGGCCACGCTGCGCGACTGGATGTTCACCGCGCTCGAAGCGCGGCGCGTCGCTCAGTAGATCCAGGGGACGATCCGGCGTGCGACGCGTGCGCGATACGCGTCCCACAACGGGCCGTACTTCGCGGCGCAGCGCCGGTCGTCGTCGCGCTCGCGCGGGACGAGCAGCGCGACGTAATAGAGCGGGTAGAGCCACGGCAGCAGGTCGCCCGGCTGGCCGAGGGCGAGCGTGAGGCCGACGGCCATGAGGATCTCGCCGAGGTAGTTCACGTGGCGTGAGAGGCCCCAGAAGCCACCGCAGAGCAGCGTGCGCTCACCGTCGCTGACCGTCTGGGGGGCGAGCAGACCGAACGCCTTGGCCTGCGGGTCGCGCTTGAAGGCATGCTTCTGCAGGTTCGCCCCGCGCGAGAGCGTCCAGCCGGTAAAGAAGACGATCCCAGCGAGGACGAGCAGCCAGGTGTGCGCGCCCGGCGCCGGGTCGCCCGCCTGCGACCAGAGCCCGACCACGTAGAAGTAGGGGTAGAACACCAGGCACCCCCACCCGAGCTTGAAGCCGACGCGCTCGGCGAAGAGGTCGTAGGTGTAGAGGTGGACCTCCTCGAAGGTGAGGTAGTCCACGACGAACCACGTGAAGAGCGCGCCGTAGAGGATCGTGACCGCGCCCAGCTGACCGAACTCGATCTGGCGGTGCGCGGCGAACGAGAGGACGTTCAACTCGAGCAGCGCCGCCCCGCCGAGGTAGAGCCACATCTTCGCGTCGACCCGTCCGCCGCGCCACTGCGGGTTCTCGGGGCGCCCGAGGTAGAGATCGGCGAGCAGCGAGCGCTTCACCGGCGGCGCGGGCAGGACGATCCACGCCGTGAAGAGCAGCCCGAGCACGCAGGCGCCCACGAGGCTCGCCCAGCGGTGCTGCCAGAGGAGGTCGGCGTCGACGAGATCGAGCGCGACCGCCGCTGCGGCGAGGCCGACCGTCACCGCCAGCACGAGCAGGCCGTTGAGCCGATAGCGCAGCGGCCGCCCGTCGGCACCGCGCGCGTAGCCGTCGACCCAGCGTCCCGGCAGCGCGACGTGCAGCAGCAGCACGACCGCCTGGAGGATCCAGGGCAGAAAGAAGCCGAGGATCACTCGGGCTCCAGCCCGGCGAGCGAGCGGCCCATGATCGCGATGGCGGCGCGGCGCGGAAGCACGCGGCGCATGATGACGGTCGCGAGGCGATTGGTCGCGCCCGGCGTGACCAGCGGCCCATGACCGAGCGCCCCGAGCGCCGCCTGGGCGACGTCATCGGGATCGAGCGTTCCGGGGGCGTCCTTGGTGAGCGCCTTCGCATAGCCGGGCGTGCGGATCGCGCCAGCGCAGCAGGTGACGACGTCCACCCCTTCAGGGCGCAGCTCGGCCCAGAGGCTCTCGCCGAGCGATGTCGTGAATGCCTTGCTCGCGGCGTAGGCGGCGAGCCGCGGCGAACCCTGGTTGCCCGCCAGTGAGGACATCAGGACGAGGCCGCCGCGACCGCGCGCGACCATTGCGGGCGCCAGTGCATGGACGAAGTGCAGCGGCCCGCGGACGTTGACGTCCACCACCTGCTGGACGTCCGCGGGTGGGCGAGCGAGCAGCGGCGCGACGAACGAGGCGGCGGCGTTGTAGATGCCGAGTCCCACCTCGAGGCCCTCCACCGCGACGGCGAGCGCCTCGGGGAGGTCCGAGCGGGCGAGGTCGAGTGCGACGGCGCGGACCTCCACGCCGTGCTCGGCCGCCACCTGCGCGGCAAGCGCGCGCAGCGGCTCCTCGCGCCGGGCGATCGCCACGACGTTCAGCCCGTCGGCGGCGAGCCGGCGCACGAACGCCGCGCCGAGACCCTCGGAGGCGCCGGCGACGACGGCCCACGGGCCGTAGGAGGAGCGCAGCGAGCCGGGTCGCACGGGCCTAGAGGAAGCGATCCCCGCCACCGACGGCGATCGACTGCCCCGTGATGAAGCTCGCCGCGGGGCTCGCCAGGTAGGCGACGGCCTCGGCGATGTCGCCCGGCTCGCCGCGGCGCGGGATGCACTGCGTCGGGACGATCATGTCGAAGGTGTCGTCGATGTTCGGGCGGGCGAGGTTCTGCTCGCTCCCGATGAGGCCCGGGAGGATGCAGTTGGCGGTGATGCCGTGGGCCCCGCCCTCGCGCGCCAACACCCGCGTGAGCCCGATGACCCCCGCCTTGCTCGCGATGTACGAGGCGAGCGGGCCGAACCCGATGAGGAACGTCTCCGAGGCGATCGTCACGATCCGGCCGAAGCCCTGCTCGCGCATGATCGGCAGCACCGCCTGCGCGCCGATGAAGGCGCCGTCGAGATTCACCGCGTTGACCTGGCGCCACGTGTCGAGCGACAGCTCGTCGAACGGGACCTCGGGAAAGATCGCCGCCATCATCACGATCGCGTCGACGCGCCCCGTTGCCGCCTGGAAGTCCGCGACGGCGCCGCGGTGCTGCGCCTCGTCGCTCACGTCCGCGAGGTAGCCGTGCGCCTCGATGCCCTGCTCGCGCAGGCGCGCGACGGAGCGCTCAATTGCGGCCTCGTCGAGGTCCATGATCCCGAGCGCCGCACCTTCACGCCCGAGGCGCTCGGCCGAGGCGAACCCGAGGCCGTTGGCGCCGCCGGTGATGAGGACGCTGCGGCCGGCATAGCGGCCGGCGACGATCTCGCTGCTCTCCATGCCGCGCACGCTATCCCACGGGCTTGCGGCAGACTGCGCCGATGAGCTCCCCGGCCACCACGCGCAGTTGGGTCCTCGGCCGCCGCACCGGCGGCCGGCCGGTGGCTGACATGTTCGACCTCGTCGAGGAGCCGCTGCCCGCTCCGGGCCCGGGCGAGTTCCTCGTGCGGACGCTCTGGCTCGGCATGGACGGCGGCCCGATCAGCCGCCTGCGCGAGGGCGGCAACTACGCGGCGCGGATCGAGATCGGCGACGTGATGGCGGGGAGCGCGGTCGGCGAAGTCGTCGCCTCACAGCACCCGGACGTCGAGGTGGGCCGCCGCCTGAGCGGCCCCTTCGGCTGGCGCGAGCACGCCCTGCGCACCGACACTGAAGGACTCTTCGATGTGGACCCGCAGCGGCCGGCGAGCATGGCGCTCGGCCTGCTCGGCCTCCACGGGCTCACCGCGCGCGTCGGGCTGCTCGACGTCGGCACCGCCCAAGCCGGCGAGACGGTCGTCATCTCCGCCACGGCGGGCGCGGTCGGCCTGCTCGTCGGCCAGCTCGCGCGGCGCGCCGGCTGCCGGGTCGTCGGGATCGCGGGCGGACCGCAGAAGGGCCGCATCGTCGTCGAGGAGTTCGGCTTCGACGCCTGCGTCGACCACCGGGACCCCGATGTCGCAGCCGCGCTCGCGCAGGCCTGCCCCGACGGGGTCGACCTGTATTTCGACAACGTCGGCGGCGACCTGCAGAACGCGGTGATGCCGGCCTTCAACGTCTTCGGGCGGCACATCCTCTGCGGGCGGATCGCGCTCGCCGACCTCGCCGACCCGAACGTGGACCCGGGCCTGCGGGACCACAACGCCGTGCTCGTGAAGCGCCTGCGCAAGCAGGGCTTCCTCGTCTACGACCACCTCGACCGCTGGCCGGCGGTGCGCGAGGAGCTCTGGGCCCTGCACGAGGCCGGGGAGCTGCGCCTCCCCGAGAGCGTCATCGACGGGTTCGAGGGCGCACCGGGCGCCTTCGTCGGGATGATCGAGGGCGACAACATCGGTCGGCGGCTCGTCCACGTCGCGGACCCGGTGGCCTCGTGAACGCCCGACGGTTCGTCCCACGGTCAGTCGGGAACGTACCCCGGGCATGATCGGTTCGGCGCTCGACACGCTCCTCGACCGCACGGTGGTCGCCGGGTACACGAACCTCGGCTACCTCGTGCGCCGAGCCCAATGGAGCGGCGGCGACCTGCCGCGGATGGACGGGCAGGTCGTGCTCATCACCGGCGCCACCGCCGGCCTGGGGCTCGCCGCAGGCGAGGGCTTCGCGCGGCTCGGCGCGCGCGTCATCATCGCGGCGCGCGACGCGGGCCGGGGCGAGGCGGCGCGCGAGCGCATCACCGCCGCCACGGGCAATGCGGATGTCGCGGTGGTGCACTGCGACGTGAGCGACATGGCCTCGGTGCGCGCCTGCGCCGAGCACGTCCTCGCGACCGAGCCGCGCCTCGACGTGCTCGTCAACAATGCGGGGGTCCTGCCGACCGAGCGTCAGGTGACACCCGCGGGCCTTGAGCTGACCTTCGCGACGAACGTCCTCGGGCCGTTCCTGCTGACAAATCTCCTGATCCCGCTGCTGCGCAGGAGCGTGCCCGCGCGCATCATCACCGTCTCCTCCGGCGGGATGTACACCCGCGCGCTCGACGTCGGCGATCTCCAGACCGAGCACCGCGAGTACGACGGTCCGGCGGTCTATGCGCGGTCGAAGCGCGCCGAGGTGATCCTCACCGAGCTCTGGGCGCAGCGCCTCGCCGGGACCGGCGTCGTGGCGCATGCGATGCACCCCGGCTGGGCCGACACCCCCGGCGTCGCGGGGTCGCTCCCGGCCTTCCACAAGCTCACACGTCCCCTCCTGCGCAGCGCCGAGCAGGGCGCGGACACCATCGTCTGGCTCGGGGCGGCGAGCGAGCCCGCCACGCGCAACGGCCTCTTCTGGCACGATCGCCGGGCGCGCCCGACACACCGCGTACCGTGGACGAAGGAGTCCCCGGAGGACCGCGAGCGCCTCTGGCGCGCGTGCTGTGACCTGACGAGCTGGACCGAGGAGAGCTGACGATGGCCCGTTACCGCACGACGATCGAGAGCCCCCGCACCCCCGAGGCGTGCTTCGCCGCGCTGAGCGACTTCTCGAGCGCGCAGGAGTGGGACCCGGGCGTGGTGCGCGCGTCGCGCCCTGACGATGGCCCCATCGGGCTCGGCTCGCGCTTTGACCTCGTCGCTGCCTTCATGGGCCGCGAGGTGCCGCTCACCTACGAGATCATCGCCTTCAGCGCGCCAGGCCGCGTCCTGCTGCGCGCGGAGAACGAGTCGGTCGTCTCGCTCGACGAGATCACCTTCGAGCCCGCCCCGGCCGGGGGGACCCTCGTGACCTACGACGCCGACCTGCGGCTGAAGGGCGTGCTGCGCCCCTTCGATCTGGGGCTGCGCCTCATCTTCAAGCGGATCGGCGATCAGGCCGCCGCCGGCCTGCGCACGCACCTCGCATGAGCGACGCGGAGGCCCCGGCGCCGCCCGCGGGGCTCGCGCCCGCCGAGCGGCTCGCGTGGCATGCCGCGCGCGGCGAGGTGGCGTACACCGTCGACGCGGGCGGCGTCCCCGTCTGGCCGCCGCAGGTCGGGCTCGACTGGCGCCTGAGCGCCGGCCGCGGGCGCATCTACACGATGACCGTCATGCGCCCGCGCGGGGGTGAGCCGCGCAACCTCGCGCTGATCGACCTCGACGAGGGGCTGCGGATCATGAGCCGCGTCGAGGGCGGTCCCGCGGCGATCGGCGATGCCGTCAGCGCCCGCTTCGATGACGGCGTGCTCGTCTTCGTCCCCGCATGACGACGCTCGCGATCGTCGGCGCGGCCGAGTCCGACATGGGCGAGGTCGGCCCGGGCCTCACCCCGGCCGACCTCATGCGCCAGGCGACCCTGCGCGCGCTCGACGATGCGGGGCTCGCGCTCAGCGACGTCGACGGGCTCTTCGCTGCGACGAGCCAGCTCCCCCAGTCCCACCTGAGCCTCGGCGAGGCGCTCGGCATCCTGCCGCAGGTGCGCTGGCTCGACGGCACCCACCTCGGGGGCGCCTCGGCGCTCGTGCACCTCGAGCATGCGCAGGCCGCGATCGCCGCCGGGCTCTGCGAGGTCGCGGTGATCGCCTACGCCTCGACCCAGCGGTCCGCCGGTCGCTCGACAGCGCGCTCCGGCGTCGAGATCCCCTCGTGGGAGGCGCCCTACACGCCGATGCTGCCGATCGCGCTGTACGCGATGGCCGCTGCGCGCCACATGGCGCAGTATGGGACGACCGCCGAGGATCTCGCGCGGGTCGCCGTCTCCGGCCGCCGGTGGGCGATGGACAACCCGAAGGCCTGGTCGCGCGACCCGCTCACCGTCGAGGACGTCCTCGCCGCGCCCCGCCTGTGCGACCCCTTCGGGGTTCGCGACTGCTGCCTCGTCACCGACGCCGGCGGCGCCCTCGTCGTGACCTCGGCCGAGCGCGCCCGCACGCTGCGCCGCGAGCCGGTCCACCTGCTCGGCGCCGCAAGCATGGCCTCACACCGCTCGGTCTCCGGCCTCCAGGGCCACATCACGGTCACCGGGGCGACGCAGACGGGACCCGCGGCGCTGCAGGAGGCAGGGCTGCGCCACGGCGACGTGGACGCCGTGCAGCTCTACGACGCCTTCACGATCACCCCGCTCCTCTATCTCGAGGACATCGGCTTCTGCGCCAAGGGTGAGGCCGGGGCCTTCGTGGCGAGCGGCGCCACGCTCCCCGGCGGAAGCCTGCCGATGAACACCAACGGCGGGGGCCTGAGCTACCAGCATCCGGGCATGTACGGCATGCAGCTCCTCAACGAGGCCGTCAGGCGGCTGCGCGAGACGGACGACCACGTCGTCCTCGGGCATGGCATGAACGGCCCGCTCGCGAGCCACGCGACGGTGGTGCTCGGCGACGCGAGCACCCGCTGACGGGCCGGCTGGCCTAGCGCGCGACGAAGCCGGCATCCACCGGCAGCGTGACCCCGGTGACGTAGCGCGCCTCATCCGAGACGAGCCAGGCGACCGCGGCGCTGATGTCCTCCGGCGCGAGCACCTCGACCGGCATGAGGTTGGCGAGCGCGTTGAGCACCTCCGGGTTCTGCGCGATGTACTCCCCCATCGCGGCGTTCCCGACGACCATCGGCGTATTGACGCCGGTCGGATGGACCGTGTTGACGCGGATGTGATCCGGCGCCAGCCAGGTCGCCCAGGCCCGCATGAGTCCGACGACCGCGTGCTTGGACGCTGCGTAGCCGTCGCCCGCGCCCGTCCCGTTGCCGCCGCGCCCGGTGAGCCCCTGCGTCGAGCTGATCAGCACGATCGCTCCGCCGTCGCCTGTCTCGCGCAATGCGGGAACAGCAGCGTGCACGGTGTTCCACACCCCACCGAGATTGACGGCGATGGTCGTGTCGAAGACGGCGCGCGGGTCGTTCTCGTGCGCTTGGACACCGACGACGCCCGCGTTCGCGACGACGACGTCCAGGCGCCCGAACTCCGCGACACCGTCATCGACGGCGGCCTGGACGGCGGCGAGATCGCGCACGTCGGCCTGGCGGGTGACGATCCGTCGGCCAAGCGCCTCGACGTCATGTGCCGTCTGCGCGAGGTCCTCCGGGGATGCGAGGTCATAGGGAATGAGGTCGATCGGCGCGCAGACGTCCAGCGCGATGATGTCGGCGCCCTCGCGCGCGAGTCGCACTGCGTGCGCGCGGCCCATTCCTCGACCTGCGCCGGTGATGAACGCGACCTTGCCCTCAAGCAATCCCATGGCCCCTCCGTCGGTCTCCCAGGCCGGACGATCCCGGCCCGGGCGACACTAACCGAGCTCAGGCGGTGGTGGTGAGGCGCAGCAGGTTCCCGCTCGCCGTGAACGATCCGGCCCCCGACGTGCAGGTGACACGCAGGCGCGTCGAACCGGCGCTGACGTAGTCCGCGAGCGTTCCGGCCACCGGGAGCGTCACGAGCACGTCGGTGGTGCCGACAGCGCGCGTGTCGAGGTTGACCCAGGCCCGCGTCACCCAGTTGTAGATCGCGAAGACCTGCGTGCACGACGCCGAAGCCCTGCCCTTGAACGTCGCGGTGAGCGCCGTGGGCGCAGCTGGGACGTTCGAGAAGGTCCCGTACCACTGCACGGTGCGCGTGCCCTTGTTCGTCGAGTTGAACGCGAGGTACAGCGCGTCGTCGGTGAACAGGTTGCCGAGCACACCGCTGCTGAGCGTGCCGGTGACGCGCGGGCGACGTCCGACCCGAACGCCCCCTCCTGCCTCGTCGAGCCGTCACGAGAGGAGACCCCGAACCTCGGGATCGATCAGGACACGACCCCGCCCCAGATCAGCCCGGGCGACGACGACACGTTCGACGTCACCTACGAGCTCACGATCATCAACGACGGCGACGACCCCGCGACCGTCCCGATCGGGACGGACAGCTTCTCGGACAACGTGCGGATCATCGACCACTCGGACCGCAAGCACTGCAAGGCCGGCCGACGCAAGCTCACCTGCCGCCTCCCGGACCTGCTGCCGGGCGAGTTCAAGACGATCACGATCCGGGTGCGCGTCCTCGACGGGAGCGGCTCGTCCAGCCGCGTGCGTGTGAGCGCGGACGGCAGGAACCTGGCGAAGCGCAAGGTGTGGCGCTCGACGGCGACCACACGACCCATCGTCCCGCGCTTCACCGGCTGACGGGCGCGACGAGCTCCTGCTCGGTGGTGATGAGGAACGGGAGCCTCAGCGGCGCCCCGAGGAAGTTCTCCTCGTCGGCGCGGGTGGCCTTGTAGACCGGGTCGGCCCCGGAGTCGCGCATCGCCTCGTAGTCCGCAAACCACGTGATCGCGGTGCCCTCCCAGGCCGGCTCGGCGCCGTCCGCGTACTCCGAGTCGATGGCATGGCTCTGGACGTAGCGCAGCATCGTGGCGATCCCGCAGGCAAGCGGGCCGTGGTGCTCGAGCCAGTAGCTGCGGAACTGCTCGACCGTGAGGTCCGGGCGGCGCGTGACGAACTCGTAGTTCTTCAGCGCTCCCGCGGGCACCTCGCCGTCCTTCATGAGGTGGTCGTGTGCCAGGAACGTGGCGAGCGACGCCGGGTCGGCGCCGATGGCGTCAAGGAGCTGCGCGAGCTCGGGCGAGGCGAGCGCGGCCCGCGCCGCGGGCTCGTCGTCGAACCACAGCTCGTCAACGAGGTCGTAGACGGGGTCGCGGTGCGCGTACCCACTCGGCGTCGTGAGCGAGCGGACGAAGCGCCAGACCCCGGGGATCGTCGGGGCGAGCTGCGCGCTGGCCGCGACGGCGGCGCGGAAGTCCTCGATCGCGGTGCCCGGCGCGCGGCGCAGGGCGCGGATGAGCTTCACAGCAGGGCCGACCGGAGTTCCCATGCGGGCGGACCCTAGTAGCGGACGACCACGATGCGCTTCATCGCCGCGGCGCCCTTGCAGGTGATGGTCACCCGGTAGCGCCCGACGGTGATGCGATGGCCCGCCATCAGCTTGATCTTCAGCGCGTTGGTGCCCCGGTGAGCGCGAATCGTCTTGGTGCCGAGGTCGTGGCCGGCGAGCCCCGCCTGGGCTAGGCGCTGGACGCGCACCCGCAGCTTGATGGTGCGGTCCATGAGGATCTTCATCTGGAGGCCCATGCGGCTGATGGCGACGGAGCCGACGGGCGTGTCGACGACCGTGCTGACGATCACCGGTGCCTCGTTGTAGGTCCGGCGCCCGAAGTCGGTGACGTAGGTGGCGCCGACCGCGGCGCTGATCGGCGTGGCGGGGACGATCCCGACGCCGATCTCCCGGAACGTGTCGCTCAGGATGTTGGCGCGGTGGCCGGGGCTCGCCATCCAGGCCTTGACCATCGATGCCGGCGTGGCGAGGTAGTACTCAGCCCAGCCGATGTTCTCGCCGACGCTCCACTCCCAGCCGGCGGCGGTCGGGATGTAGTTCACGGCGCGCAGGCGGCGGGTGACGGTCGAGCCGTCAGGGGCGATGTGGTCGAAGAACCGCTCGACCACCATCTTGGAGGCGTAGGCCGTCGACGCGCGGTCGAGGTCGCCCTGGCGGACGAGCGCCGGGAGACCCTCGGCGGCCCGCTGCTCGTTCAGCAGGCAGAGGGTCGCGTCGGTCACGAGCGCCGCGTTGGCGGCCGTGGGCTGAAGGTCGGCATTCGGGCACGTGGCTGCCTGAGCGGCGGCGGGCGCGAACGCGAAAGTCGCCAGTCCGATCAGTGCAATTGTCCGAAACAGCCGTGCCATACGATCTCTATCGGCACGACCGCGCTGGCCTTGAGCGTTTGTGCGCCCAGCGGCGGACAGATGGCCCAGACTCCCCCCAATCGGGGGGCCCGGCGGGGGTTCAGGCAGGCGCAGCGGCGCCCGCGGGGACTGCGGCGCGCCCGAACTCGATGACGCCGTCCTCGATCGGCCCCCAGCGCAGCACCGTGACATCCCGCAGGTAGTTCTGGTTGAGCCGCCATGGATCCTCTTCGCCCTGGCGGGGGAAGCTGTCTGCCGCGCGCGTGACGTAGCCGGCAGTCAGCGCGAGGAACGGCTCGGTCGGCATCGCCGGATCGTCGTTGCGCGGCACGCAGCGCGTGTAGCCGTGGTCGGCCATGTGGTTCAGCAGCCGGCAGACGTAGGCCGAGACGAGATCCGCCTTCAGCGTCCACGACGCGTTCGTGTAGCCGATCGCCGCCGCGAGGTTCGGCACGTCGCTGAACATCATGCCCTTGTACGCGAGGGTCTGCGGGAAGTCGACGAGCTCGCCGTCGACCTCGACCTCGGCGCCGCCGAGCAGCAGGAGCTCGAGTCCCGTGGCCGTGACGATGAGATCGGCCGGCAGCTCCTCGCCCGACCGCAGCCGGATCCCGGTGGCGGTGAACTCGTCGATCTCACCGGTGACGACCGAGGCCCGGCCGTCGCGCAGGGTCCGGAAGAGGTCGCCGTCGGGGACGAGGCACAGGCGCTGGTCCCACGGCTCGTAGCGCGGGACGAAGTCGGGCTCGAGGTCCCAGCCCTCGAGCTGGTGCTGGACCCCGCGCCGCAGGACACGGCGCATGAGCCCGGGGGCGCGCCGGCAGAGCTGAAAGAGCGCTGCGCTCAGCAGCACGTTCTTCCAGCGCACCAGCGGATAGGCGACCCGCTGGGGCAGCACGCCGCGCAGCAGATCGGCGAGCGGGTCGCGGCCCGGCACCGAGAGGATGTACGTCGGTGAGCGCTGGAGCATCGTCACGTGCTCGGCCCCACCGGCGGCGAGCGCCGGCACGAGCGTCACGGCCGTCGCGCCGCTGCCGATCACGACGACGCGCTTGCCGGCGTACTCGACGTCGTCGGTCCAGAACTGCGGGTGGACGATCTGCCCGCCGAAGCGCTCCGCACCGGGAAATTCCGGTGTGTGGCCGCGGTCGTAGCGGTAGTAGCCGCTGCACATGAGCAGGAAGCCGCAGGTCAGCGTCACCTCCTCGCCCGTGTCGGTCCGCTGCGCCGTCACGGTCCAGCGATCGTCGGCGCTCGACCAGGAGGCGCGCACGACGCGATGGTGGAAGCGGATCCGCTCGTCGATACCGGCCTCCTCGGCCGTCTCACGGATGTAGTCGAGAATCGACGGTCCGTCAGCGATCGAGCGGGCCTGCGTCCACGGGCGGAACCCGTATCCGAGCGTGAACATGTCGGAGTCCGAGCGGATGCCGGGATAGCGGAAGAGGTCCCATGTCCCGCCGCTCGCCGCGCGCGCCTCGAGGATCGCGAACGACCGCCCCGGGCACTCGGCCTGGAGGTGGCGTGCGGCGCCGATCCCGGAGAGCCCGGCGCCGACGATCAGGACATCGAGGTGCTCGCTCATCGCGACCATCATCGCGCCCGCGGCCACGGAGCACCAGCAGCGGCGCGTAGGCTGCAGCGCGTGGCGATCACGCAGGACGACATCGAGCGTGCGGCCAGCCTGCTGCGCAGCGGTGGCCTCGTCGCGCTGCCGACCGAGACGGTCTACGGCCTCGGTGCGGACGCGAGCGACCCGGCAGCCCTCGCGCGGCTCTACGCCGCCAAGGGCCGCCCCGCCGACCACCCGGTGATCGTCCACCTGGCGGGCGTCGAGCAGCTCGGCGGCTGGGTCGCGGAGGTTCCGGATGCCGCCCGCCGCCTCGCGGCGCGCTGGTGGCCGGGGCCGCTGACGCTCGTGCTGCGCCGCGCTCCCGGTGTGCTCGACGCGGTCACCGCCGGACGCGACAGCGTCGCCGTCCGGGTCCCCGACCAGCTCCTCACGCTCGAGGTGCTGCGCCGCGCGGGGATCGGCATCGCCGCGCCGAGCGCGAACCGGTTCGGCGCCGTCTCACCGACGACCGCCGCGCATGTGCGCGCCGGACTCGGCGACGACGTCGACCTGATCCTCGACGGCGGCCCGTGCCGGGTCGGCGTCGAGTCGACCATCGTCGATCTCACCGATCCAGCGCGGCCGCTGCTGCTGCGCGAGGGCGCCGTCAGCGCCACCGAGCTCGAGACCGAGCTCGGTGTGCCGCTCGCCCACGACCGCGGACCCTCCCGCGCACCCGGCATGCTCGCGGCCCACTACGCGCCGCGCGCACGGGTCGAACTGGCGCGCGATGCAGACGACCTCGCCGCCCGCGCACGGCGCGGCCTGGCCGCCGGGCTGCGCGTCGGCACGCTGGCGCCGCAGGACGCGGGTGACTCGCCTGAGGGCGCGCTGCCGCTCGGGCGCCTGCGCGATGCCAAGGCCTATGCGCGCGAGCTGTACGCCCTGCTGCGCATGGCCGACGACCTCGGTCTCGAGCTCGTCGTCGCGCTGCCGCCGTCGCCCGAGGGTGTCGGCGCCGCGGTGCGCGACCGGCTCACCCGCGCGGCCGCGGGGTCTGCCACGACGGACTAAGCGCCGTCCGCGGACGGCGTGCCCGCAATGCCCCAGAGGCGGACCGTCTCGCTGCGGCCGCGGATCGGCACGTCCTCGTGGAAGGCGAGATCCTGCGGCCGCACGGCGAGCGCCTCGACGGTCGAGTCCGCGAGCAGGATCTGGAAGGGCGACCCCTTCGTCAGCCCCTCGATCCGCGAGGACGTGTTCACCGTGTCGCCGATCGTCGTGTATTCGAGGCGGCGCTCAGATCCGACGTTGCCGGAGATGACCGGCCCCGTGTTGAGGCCGATCCCCATGCGGAACGGCTCCTGATCCGCGGGGACGCGGGTGCGGTTGAAGTCCGCGAGCCGCACGAGCATGTCGCGCGCCGCTCGCACGGCGCGGTCCGCGTGGTCGGGCTGGTCGAGCGGCGCACCGAAGACGGCCATGATGCCGTCGCCCATGTAGGTGATGAGCGTGCCGCCCGCGTCGAGGATCGCGTCGGTCATCTCGCTGAGATAGCCGTTGAGGATGTCTATGACCTCGCCCGGCTCGCGCGACTCCGAGTACGTGGTGAAGCCGCGCAAGTCGCTGAACATCACGGTGACGACGCGCTCCTCGCCGCCGAGCCGCAGCTCCTCGTCGGCGTTCGCGACGACCTGGTCGACGACGTCCTCCGGTACGAACCGGGCGAAGAGTGCGTGGATCCGGCGCTTGTCCGACGCCTCGAGCAGCACGACGACGACGAGCGTGAAGATCGCCGAGACGAGCAGAGCGATGAGCGGCGCCGCGAGCGCCAGCACCGTGCCCGCGTTGAAGAGCAGCACGGCGAGCCCGAAGTACCCGGCACCGACGAGGACGGAGAGCGCGAAGGCGACGAAGACCGGCAGCCGTCGACCGAGCCCGGGGAACTTCGGGACCGCCAGCAGCGGCGGCAGCAACAGGAAGAAGATCGTGAGGACGACGGCGAGCCAGCCGGGCGTTCGGCGCACCGGGAAGTCCTCGATGATCGTGTGCATCGCCGACGCCTGGATCTCGGGCCCGGGCATCACCTCGGAGCCGGAGGTGGAGGTCGGCTGGTTGTCCTGCAGGCTGGGCGCGACGGCGCCGACGACCACGGTGCGCCCCGTGAAGGTGCCCTTCTTGAACGTCCCGAAGAGGACGTCGGCGAACGAGATGAGCTGGACGGTCCCGGGCGGCCCGGGGAAGTCGATGTAGTGCCGTGCCGCATCGAACTCACGGCGCGTGACCCGGTGTCCGAGGTACTCCTCGGCCGCGACGACCGCGAAGCTCGTGAGGCCGTCGGAGGAGTACGGAAGCTCGCGCACGACCGAGCCCTTGCCGCCGGGGATCAGCGCGTTTCCGACGCGCGCGCCGAGCTCGCGCACCACGTCATCGCCGCCGAAGACCTTGGTCGAGCCGTCCTCGGCGACCTCGCTGGTCGCCAGCACGACCGAGCTGCCCGCCTCGCCGGCAGCGGCGACCGACTCAACCAGCAGCTCGTCGTCCTTCTGCGACGCGGACGGCTCGGTGAACTGGATGTCGTACGCGATGACCTTCGCGCCATCGGCCACCAGCCGGTCGATGACCTGCGCGAAGCGGCGCCGCGCGAACGGCCAGCGCTCGCCGAGCCCCCCGTCGGCCCGCGACCTGAAGGTCTTCGCGTCCACGCCGACCACGACGACCTCCGGCGGTGCGGGCTGGGTGCCACGCAGCTCGAAGCGCGTATCGACGAGCTGCTGCTCGAGGGTGTCCGCGGTGCCGGACAGGGCGAGGCCGAGCGTGACGAGCCCCGCGAGCAGCGTCGAGCCGACGAGCAGGAGCCAGCGGCGGCGGCGGCGGCGCCCGCACTCAGGGTCGAGCCGGCCATCAGCGTGCTGTTGCCTGCCCGAGCCGCGCCACGGGCGTGACGATACCCGCGCGGCGGTCCTTGTCCCCGTTGCGCAGAGCCCTTAGGCTCGGCTCGGTCGCCCCCCCGACTCGGAGGTCCTCACGATGAACATGACCCGCCTGGCCCAGCTTCCGCTCTTCGCGGGCCTCAGCGAGGACGCGCAGCGCGCGATCGGCACGGCCGTGACGGAGCAGAGCTTCGAGGCGGGGCGGGTCGTGGTGCGCGAGGGCGACTTCGCCGAGCGCCTGACGATCATCGACGAGGGCACGGTGCGGGTCGAACGGGACGGCATCGAGCTCGCGCAGCTCGGGCCCGGAGCGACCTTCGGCGAGCAGGGCGTCATCGAGAAGGCACAGCGCAACGCCAGCGTCATCGCGCACACCGATGTGCGCCTGATGCATCTCGAGGGCTTCGACCTCAAGCGGATCGGTCACGCTCACCCGGAGCTGCTCGAGCGCGTCGAGCAGATCGTCGCCGAGCGGCACTAGCGCCCGCCCCCGCGGCGCTGCGGGGTGGTCCCGAAGACCCGGTCCCACCACGGCGCGCTGACGCCGTAGCCACGGTGGTGGTCCTGGAAGTGGTGGCGCATGTGCAGCTCGCGCAGCTTGCGCCCGATCGGGCCGCGCGGGCGCCGATGGTGCACGTAGTAGTGCGTCATGTCGTAGCCGAGGTATCCGCCGAGGAAGCCGCCGACCAGCGCCCACGCCTCGCCCGGGGGCAGGATGAGGTGGAAGATCCCGACGAAGATCAGCGCCAGCGGGACCGACGCGGTGGGGGGCATCACGAGCCGCATCGGGTCCTGCGGGTGATCGTGGTGGACCCCGTGGATCATCCAGTGGATCCGGCGCCCGAACGGGTGGTCGGGCTCGAAGTGAAAGACGATCCGGTGCAGCCAGTACTCGGTGAGCGTCCAGACCACGTAGCCGACGAGGACCCAGACGAGCACCTGCCACCAGTCAACCCGGACCGCCGCGAGCGCAACCGCCGCGACGATTGCGGGACCGAAGACCATCGGGACGGCCCAGAAGGGGACGCGCGTGACCGTGTCGACGAACCGCGACCCGAACATCGGCGGTGAGGCGTGGAGGTACTCCTCCCGCGTCATCGTTGCGGGATCGGGGCGCGGCGGGTCGCTGAAGGCCTGGCGGACGCTCATGTGCTGGCCTTGAATTACCACAAGCCGGGGCCTGCGCCCACCCCCAGTTCGGGGGGTTGAGAGGCCCGTTGCGAGACCGGCTCAGCGGATGAGGACGGTCGTCCCCACGGGCACTCGCGGGTAGAGGTCCTTCACGTCCCAGACGTGCATGCGGATGCACCCGTGCGACGCCGCACTGCCGATGGACCAGTCCTCCCCGGTTCCATGAATTCCGACACCATCGAAGATGCCCATCCAGCGCGCCTTGAGCGGATTGGCAGCGGAACCGCCCTCAACCGTCGTCCCCGCCAGCTCGCCGGCCCACGGGCTGTGTGGCACCGACCAGATCGGGTCGACCTGCTTGTTCTGAATGTGGAACGTGCCCTCGGGTGTCGGATAGAGCCGCTGGCCGACGGCGACGCTGTAACTCTTGCGCAGCTTCAGATTCTTGAACAGCCGCAGCTTGAAGTCGCGCTTACTCACGGTGATGACGGTGCGGTAGAGCGCGCGAATGTCGTTCGCATTGATCGCAGGGCGCGTGCGGCGCACCCGCTGCTCGACGAAGCGCGGTGACTGCGGATCGTCGAGGACCGCGTCGATCCGGTGCGCGAGTGCGACCGCGTCGAGCTGCACGCCGAGGCGCGCCCGTCGCACCCGCTGATGGCGCACGCCGAGCACGAGCTCGGCATTGCGCGGCGCGCGCGCCACCTGGCGTGCCAGGTCGACCGCGTAGGCGCGGACCGGGAGGTGGGCGTGGCGGACGGTCGGGCGCAGGATGATGCCGCCATCAAGGCCGCCGCCGACCGACGTCACATCCGACGCGGTCGCCGTCAGCGCGCGGCGCGCTGTCGCAGCGGCGTCGAAGGCGACGCGCGCCTGCGCGGGATCGAAGCTCAGGCGCCGTCCCGCGACGCGCACGATCACGGGGGCGGAGAAGCGCGGTGCGAGCTCCACCTCAAGCCGCGCGGTGGCCTCCTCCACCGTCAGGCCGCCGACGTCGACCGTGAGGACGCTGACCCCTGCCGGGATGCGCGGGGGCGGCGCCTGCGCGTGCGCCAGCGCGGGGCTGAGCACCAGGATCGCGAGCGCGCTCGCGAGGGCGCTGAGGGCAGGGCGGGGAAGGCTTGACATCAAGCGATCGAGGCTACCGAGGACCCCGCCAATCATGCGCAAGCAGCGGTTCACCTCGCGCGTGCGCGCGAGCGCCGTCCGGCCCTCCTGCCACCCTCGGCGCCGTGCTCGTGCGTGATCTCATCGACGGCCAGGAGTTCGACGAGGTGTTCCTGGTCCGCGCGGCCGAGATGCGCACGAAGAAGGACGGCGGCCAGTTCCTGAAGCTCACGATCGGCGATCGCACCGGCGCGTTCACCGTCAACATCTGGGACGACGTCGAGGCGCACGTCGAGCTGTGCCGCGCCGGGTCGGTCGTGCGCGCGAGCGGCAGCTTCAGCGTCGACCCCAAGTGGGGCCCCCAGGCCCGCGCGCGGTTCACACCGGCCGAGCCCGGGACGTACGACGAGGCCGAGCTGCGCGACGGCCCGCCGCGCGGCGTCGAGCTCATGGAGGCCGACCTGCGCGAGCTCATCGCGACCATCCGGCAGCCCGCCCTCCACGGGCTGCTCGAAGCGATCCTCGGTGAGGGGACGCCGACCTGGACGGCGTTCCGGGCGGCCCCGGCCGCCAAGCACTACCACCAGGCGTACACACACGGTCTGCTCGAGCACTCGCTCACCGTGGCGCAGGCGGTCAGTGCGATCAGCTCGACCTTCCCGGGCCTCGACCGCGACGTCGCGGTCACCGGCGCGCTGCTGCATGACATCGGCAAGCTCGAGGCGTACGCCGAGACCGACGGGATCATCGAGATGACCGACGCGGGCAAGCTCCTCGGCGAGATCCCGCTCGGGTATTACCGCGTGCGCCGTGCGATCGAGGAGCTGACGGACTTCCCCGCGGACATCGCGCAGGCCCTGCTCCACATCATCCTCAGCCACCACGGCGCGCTCGAGCACGGCAGCCCGGTGGTGCCGGCGACGCGCGAGGCGACCCTCGTCCACATGATGGACAACCTCGGCGGCCGGCTCGGGAGCTTCGACCGCCTCGAGCGCGAGCTCGCGCCGGGGTCGGTGTGGTCGAACTTCGACCGCGCCATCGGTGGCGGTGCGTATTTCGGCGGCGCCGCCGGCGACCTGGGCGAGCAGCGCTCAGCGGCGTAGGCTGCGCGCGTGTCCGAGCCCGTCACCCTCGACGTCCTCGCCGACATCGCCTGCCCCTGGTGCCTCATCGGCCTGCGGCGGCTCGAGCGCGCGCTGCGCGAGCACCCGCCGGGCACCTTCGCCGTGCGCCACCGCGCCTTCGAGCTCCAGCCGCAGATGCCGGAGCGCGGTGTGCCGTTCGCCGAGTTCATCGCCCAGCGCTTCGGCTCGGTCGATGCGGCCGGGCCGATCTTCGCGCGCGTCGCCGCCGAGGGCGCGAAGGACGGCATCGCCTTTGTGTTCGACGCGACCCCGGTCGCCCCGAACACCCGCCTCGCCCACCGGGCGATCGCGCTCGCGCGTGACCAGGGATTCGAGCAGGAGGCCGTCGAGGCCCTCTTCCTCGCGTACTTCACGGAGGGCCTCGACGTCACGGACTTCGCGGTCGTCGTCGAGCGCCTCGCCGACGCCGGGCTGCCCGATCCGCCGGCGCTCGCGCTGCGCCTGCGCGCCGGCGAGGGCGAGGACTCGGTCGCCGAGGACCAGTCGATCGCCGCGCAGATCGGCGTGAGCGGCGTCCCGCTCGTCATCGCCGGGCGGCGCCTCGCCCTTCATGGTGCACAGGACCCCGCGGCCTACAGCGCGTTCCTGCAGCAGGCGATCGCTCCCGAATAGCCCGCAAAAAGCCGCAAGGAGCGCGGGGAACGGGCCACGGGCTCCCATTGGCCCCCGGCCACGGCTACGGTTTCGGGCCGATGGCGAAGGACACCGAGAAGCTCATCCGGCAGCTCTCCCTGATCTCGTACCTCATGGCGGAGCGCCGGCCGGTGACGGCCCTGGAGATCCGCCGCGATGTCGAGGGCTACAGCGGGATGAACGAGGACGCGTTCGCGCGGCGGTTCTACGCGGACCGCGCGGAACTCGAATCGCTCGGGATCACGCTGACCGTCGACAAGCCCGCCGATGGCGCCGCCGAGCAGGAGAACTACTCGCTGCGGCCGGAGAACTTCCATCTCCCCGCGATCGCCTTCACCGACGAGGAGCTCGCTTCGCTGCAGTTCGCGCTGAGCCTGCTCGACGGCGAGTTCGCGTACGCGGAGCCGCTGCGCCTCGCCCTCCAGCAGATCTCGTGGGGCCGCCCCAGCCCGCTCGGAGCGCCGGACCAGCGCTCGCTCGCGCTGGGGATCACCGCGTCGGCCGGCGGCCACGAGCTGTCGCAACGCCTCGCGAAGGTCGAGACGGCGATCTTCCGGCAGAAGACGATCACGTTCGAGTACTTCACGATCGAGCGCGACACGGTCGGGCCGCGCAAGATCGACCCGTATCACCTGCTCTTCCGCGGCGGGCAGTTCTACCTCCTCGGTCGCTCGCACGAACGCGATGCGGTGCGCGTCTTCCGCCTCTCGCGCATGCGCGGCAAGGTCGCCTACGCGACGAAGGCCGAGCACGATTTCCGTAGGCCCACCGACTTCGACCCTCGCGGCTACGCGGCTCGCGCCGACTGGCAGTTCGGCGACGACACGGCCGTCGCCGAGGTGACGGTCAACGAGCGGCTCGCCTGGCAGGTCGAGCGCCACTTCGGGCGCTTCGGCGAGGTGCGGCCCGGGACGCAGGACGGGTCGATCGTGCTCGCGACCCCCTACGCCTCGGCGCGCCAGCTCATCTCCTGGGTGCTCGGCCTCGGTGAGCACGCCCACCTCAGCGGGCCCGCGGATCTCGTCGCCGAGAGCGAGGAGCGCATCGCGCTGATCGAACGCCTCCACGAGGGCGGACTCGAGCTCGCGCCCGCTGTGCGCCGCAAGGCCCCGACCGCCGCCACGCTGGCAGCCGACGAGGCGGCGGAGCGGCGGCCCGACACCGCCATTCGCCCTGAGCGCTTCGCGCGCCTCGTGACGCTCGCGTCGATCCTCATCGCCGCGGGCCGCGAAGAGCGGCGGCTCACCGTCGAGGAGGTCTGCGAGGCGATCCAGGTCTCCGACGCCGAACTGCGCGAGGACGTGAACGTCCTCAACGTCGTGAACTTCGGCGGCGGGTCGTATGTGCTCTACGCCGAGATCCACGAGGACGGAACGATCGAGGTCGATCCCGAGCCGTACGCCGACAACTTCGACCGCCCGGCGCGCCTGCTCCCCGTCGAGGCGAAGGCCCTGATCGCCGCGATCGACCTCATCGGCGACCACCTGCCCGAAGGCGCCCTGAGCGGCGCGCGCGCGAAGATCGTCGAGGCCCTCGGCGTCGATCCGATGGAGCAGGGCCTGCAGGTCGCCGACTCCGGCGCCGACGACTCGGCGATCGCCCGCGTCGCCTCGAAGGCCATCGCCGACCGGCGTCTGCTGAAGCTCGACTACTACAAGGCCAACGAGGACGAGTTCAGCGAGCGGGTCGTCGAGCCGTACGCCCTCGTCAACGGTCGCGAGGGCTGGTACGTCGCGACGTTCGACCCCGAGAAGGACGACGTCCGCCACTTCCGGCTCGACCGCATCCGCCACGCCGAGGTCCTGCGCAAGGGCTTCCAGCCGCGGCCCGAGGTCAACCCGGCAGCCGACGTCGAAGGCTGGCCGCGCACCGGCGAGGTCCCGGCCTCGCAGACGGCGCGCGTGTGGATCTCTCCCGAGCGAGCCCGGTGGGCGCGCGAGGAGCGCCCGGTCGCCGAGGAGCTGCGCGACGGCTCGCTGATCGTCGAGCTGAGCTTTGCGGGCACCGACTGGCTCGTGCGCGAGGTGCTCAAGGAGGCCGGCGACGCCGCCGTCCTCGAGCCCGTCGAGGCCCGCGCGGCCGTCCTCGCCGCCGCCCGGCGACTGCGCGCCGCGGCTCGCGCCTGACCTGGCCCGCCATGGGGTCCCGGCGCGCGCAGATCCGCTTCACCGACGAGGAGGCCGCCGCCTTTCTCGCCGCCGAGCGGACCGTCACGTGCGCCACGATCGGGCGCGACGGACGGCCCCACCTCATGCCCCTCTGGTACGTCGTGCGGCCGAGCGGCCCGGGCGGCCGCGGGGAGCTGTGGGCGTGGACCTTCGCCCGGTCGCAGAAGGTCCGCAACCTCGAGCGCGATCCGCGAGCGACCCTCCAGGTCGAGGCCGGAGAGACGTACGACCAGCTGCGCGGGATCATGCTCCAGTGCGACGCGGTGCTCCACCGCGACGCCGATGACGTCCTCGCGCTCGGCGTCGAGATCGCCTCCCGCTACGCACCAGAAGAGGCTTCCATCGATCCGGACGCCCTCGCCGAGCTCCTGCGCGCGCAGGCCGCCAAGCGGATCGCGATCCAGTTCGCCGAGGTGCGGCGGTCCAGCTGGGACCACCGCAAGCTCGGCGGCTCCTACTAGCGGGTACCGTCTGCGGCGATGAAGGGTCTGATCCTCTCGGGCGGTCGCGGCACGCGGCTGCGCCCCATCACGTTCACGAGCGCCAAGCAGCTCGTCCCGGTCGCCAACCGCCCGGTGCTGTTCTACGGCATTCAGGCGATGGCCGATGCGGGCATCGAGGAGATCGGCATCATCATCGCGCCGGAGACCGGCGACGAGATCCGCGAGACCACCGGTGACGGCTCGCAGTTCGGCGTGCGGATCACGTACATCGTCCAAGACGAGCCCGCCGGCCTCGCGCACGCGGTGCTGACTGCCGAGCCGTTCCTCGGGACGGACCCGTTCGTCATGTACCTCGGCGACAACCTCCTTCAGGGCGGCATCACCGAGCTCGTGCGCGACTTCAAGGCCAACACCCCGGACGCGCTCATCCTGCTGACGCCCGTGCCCGACCCCGAGCACTACGGCGTCGCCGAGCTCCACGACGGCCGGGTCACCCGCCTGCAGGAGAAGCCGCCCGAGCCGAAGACCGACCTCGCGCTCGTCGGCGTCTACATGTTCACCGCGGAGATCCACGACGCAGCACGCGCGATCGCGCCGTCGCCCCGCGGCGAGCTCGAGATCACCGACGCCATCCAGTGGCTCGTCGACCAGGACCGCCGCGTCGAGCCGCACGTCGTGCTCGGCTGGTGGAAGGACACCGGGCGCCTGGAGGACATGCTCGAGGCCAACCGTCTCGTCCTCGACACCATCGAGCGGCGCGTGGATGGAGACCTCACCGACTCGACCGTCGACGGGCGCGTGATCGTCGAGGAGGGCGCGACGCTGACCCGCTCGACCGTGCGCGGTCCGGCGATCATCGGCGCGGGCGCGCGACTCGTGGACGCCTACGTCGGTCCGTACAGCGCGATCGGCGCGGGCTGCGTCATCGAGCGCGCCGAGGTCGAGCATTCGATCCTGCTCGAGAACTCCTCGGTCCGCGATCTCGATGCGCGTGTGGAGTCCTCGCTGCTCGGCCGCGACGTGACGATCGGACGCTCGCTCGGTCAGCCGCGGGCGTACCGCTTCCTCGTCGGGGACAGCTCCGACATCGGCATCGCCTGACATGCGGATCCTCGTCGTCGGGGCGTACGGGATGCTCGGCCGCGAGGCCATGGCCGCCGCGCGCGTCGCGGGCCATGACGTCGAGGGTCGCGATGTCGACACGCTCGACATCGTCGACCCGCAGGCCGCGCTCGAGGTCGTCGCGGACACCGAGCCCGACGCGGTCATCAACTGCGCCGCATTCACGAACGTCGACGCCGCCGAGGATCAGGAGGACGTCGCGCTCGCCGTCAACGGCGACGGGGCCGGAAACCTCGCCGCGGCCGCCGCAGCCCATGGCGCGCGCATCGTCCACGTCTCCACCGACTACGTCTTCCCCGGCGACGCGACACGGCCCTACGTCGAGTCCGACGCGACGGGCCCCCGCAGCGCGTACGGCCGCACGAAGCTCGCCGGTGAGCTCGCCGTCGCACGCGCGAACCCTGACCACGTCATCGCGCGGACCGCGTGGCTCTTCGGCGTCCACGGACGCAACTTCGTCGACACGATGCTCGAGCTCGGAGCAAGCCGTGACAGCGTCGCCGTCGTCGACGATCAGGTCGGGTGCCCGACCTGGGCCGGGCACCTCGCCCCGGCGCTCGTGACGCTCGCGCAGCGCCCGGCGACCGGCCTCTTCCACACCGCGGGCGCCGGGTCGTGCACGTGGTTCGACCTCACGCGGGCCGCCTTCGACGCGACCGACACCGCGTGCAGCGTCGAGCCGACCACGACCGCCAACTTCCCGCGCCCTGCACCACGGCCGGCGTTCAGCGTCCTCGTCAGCGAGCGCGGCGCCGACGCGGTCGTCCTGCCGCCATGGGAGGAGGGCCTCGCCGGCTACCTCGCCGCGCGCGCGGCCATCCAGTCCAAGCACACCGGAGGTCCCTCATGAAGCTGCTCGTCTGCGGCGGTGCCGGGTTCATCGGCTCGAACTTCGTGCGCCAGCGGGTGATGGAGCACGGCGACGAGATCGTCGTCCTCGACAAGCTCACGTATGCCGGCCGCCGCGAGAATCTCGCCGGGCTGCCGCACGACTTCCACCATGGCGCGATCGAGGACCCGGCCGCCGTGGCCGCCGCGATCGAGGGCGTCGACGCGGTCGTGAACTTCGCTGCTGAGACGCACGTCGACCGTTCGATCGCCGAGCCCGACGCCTTCGTCCAGACGCATGCGATCGGCACCTGGGTCCTGCTCGAGGCGGCGAAGGATCGCGGCCTGCGCTACCTCCAGGTGTCGACCGACGAGGTCTACGGCTCGATCGAGGAGGGCTCGTTCACGGAGGACAGTCCCCTGCGCCCGTCGTCCCCGTACAGCGCGACGAAGACGGGCGCCGACCTGCTCGTCCAGTCCTACGCGCACACGTATGGGATGGAGACGGTGATCTGTCGCGGGTCGAACAACTACGGGACCCATCAGTACCCGGAGAAACTCATCCCGCTGATGATCCTCAACGCGATGCACGGTGACCCGCTGCCGGTCTACGGCGACGGGATGCAGGTGCGCAACTGGATCCACGCGACCGACTTTGCGGCTGCGATCGGGCATGTCCTTGAACACGGGGTCGCGGGCGAGGTCTACAACGCGGGCGGCCCGGACGAGTGCCCGAACCTCGAGGTCATCGAACGGATCATCGAGCTCACCGGCGCCGACCGCTCACTCATCGAGTATGTCGAGGACCGGCCGGGCCATGATCGGCGCTACTCGCTCTCGTCAGACAAGGTCCGAGCGCTCGGTTGGGAGCCGCGGGTGCGCTTCGCGCAGGGGCTCGAGCAGACCGTCGCCTGGTACCGCGACAACAGCGCGTGGTGGAGCCCGATCCGCTCCGGCGACTACCGCGAGTACTACGCGCGCCAGTACGGGCGCGCGCTCGGCGCCTAGGGCAGCTGCGCGATCCGCCAGGCGGCGGCGGACTTCACGAGCGGCACCTCGACGACGCGGCTGCGCTTGTCGCTGAGCTTCTGGCGCACCGTGGCGGTCGCCGATGTCCCGGCGATCAGGACCTTCGTGACGATGAGATCGACGTTGTCGGTCTCCTTGATCGCCGCCTTCACCGTCGTCGGACACGCGTCGGCGCTGATGCTGTCGCGCAGCTGCGCCGTCAGCAGATTGCAGATCTTCGCGCCGTCGCGATCCTTCGCCGCCGACTGCAGATCCTCGACGGCCTTGGCGACCTTCGCCTGATCACCGGTGAAGTCCTTGGCGGAGTTCTTGTCGGACGCGCCACCACAACCCGCAAGGACGAGCGCGAGGACGACGGCGAGAGGGGCGAGGACGCAGCGCATGAGGGCGTGAGGGTACCGCGCGGGCGCGGTTGCGCGAGGTGCTCCGCCCTGCTCGCGGTCATACTGCCGCCGATGTCCACCTCCGCGCAGCCCGTGGCTGCGGAGCCCTCCGGCGCCCGCGCCGTGCTCCTCACGCTCGGAGCGGCGCAGTTCCTGATGGCGCTCGACTCGTCGGTGATGAACGTGTCGATCGCCTCGGTCGCGGAGGACCTCGGCACGACGGTCAGCGGGGTGCAGACGGCGATCACGCTGTACACGCTCGTGATGGCGTCGCTGATGATCACGGGCGGGAAGCTCGGCGCGATCCTCGGGCGGCGCCGCGCCTTCACCATCGGCACGATCATCTACGCGGCGGGCTCGCTCACGACCGGCCTCGCGCCGAACCTCACCGTCCTCATCATCGGCTGGTCCGGCCTCGAAGGCATCGGGGCGGCGCTGATCATGCCCGCCGTCGTCGCGCTCGTCGCCGGCAACGTCCCCGCGGAGCGCCGGACTGCGGCCTACGGCCTGATCGCCGCCGCGGGTGCGATGGCGGTCGCCGCCGGCCCGATCATCGGTGGCGCGGTGACCACGGCGATCTCCTGGCGCTGGGTCTTCTTCGGCGAGGTGGCGGTCGCTGCGGGCATCCTCGTCCTCGCCGGCAGGATGCAGGACGCGCCGCCGGACGAGCGCCCGCGCATCGACGTCGTCGGCGTGGTCCTCTCGATCGCGGGCCTCGGGAGCCTCGTCTTCGGGATGCTGCGTTCGAGCGCCTGGGGCTGGGTCACGCCGAAGCCGGGCACACCGGACGTGCTCGGCGTCTCGCCGACACTCTGGATGGTCGGCGCGGGGCTCGCGCTGCTCTGGACCTTCCTCGCCTGGGAGAGCCGCGTCGAGACACATGGCGGCGAGCCGCTCGTGCGGCGCTCGTCGCTGCGCAACCGCCGCCTCACCGGCGGCCTCACGCTCTTCGGCTTTCAGTTCTTCCTCCAGGCCGGGACGTTCTTCACCATCCCCCTCTTCCTGTCCGTCGTCCTCGGCTTCTCAGCGTTTGAGACCGGCCTGCGCCTGCTGCCGCTCTCCGTCGCCCTGCTGATCGCAGCAGGTGGCATTCCGCGGGTCTTCCCGAGCGCCTCGCCGCGCCTGGTGGCCCGCATCGGCCTCGTGCTCATGACCGTCGGGATCGGGATCTTCGTCGCCGGCCTCGAGCCCGGCGCGGGCGCCGGAATCGTCGCGCTCCCCCTCTTCCTCTGCGGCCTGGGCGTCGGCGCGCTGTCCTCGCAGCTCGGCGCGGTCTGCGTCTCCGCGGTGGACGAGAACGATGCTCCCGAGGTCGGGGGCCTGCAGAACACGATCACGAACCTCGGCGCCTCGCTCGGCACCGCGCTCGTCGGCTCCGTGCTCATCGCGGCGTTGACCGCCTCGCTGATCACCGGGATCGAGCAGAACCCGAAGATCCCCGAGCAGGTCCGCGCGCAGGCGAGCGTCCAGCTCGCTGGCGGCGTGCCGTTCCTCTCGGACGCGCAGCTCGAGCAGGCGCTGACGGAGGCGGGCGCGTCCCCGCAGGTGACGGCCGAGGTCGTCGAGGAGAACTCGGACGCGCGCTACACCGGACTGCGCAGCGCCCTGTCGATCGTGCTCCTCGCCGGGATCCTCGGGCTCTTCTTCACCGGCGGGCTGCCGACGCGGCCACCGGGGTCGGACCCGGAGCCGCAGCCGGCCTGATCCCGCGACGGGTCAGGCGGCAGCGGCGCCCTTCGCCCAGCTGACGATCGCGCCCGATCCGCTGACCACGGTGCCGTCGTCCAGCACGAGGATCGGCACGTTGTCTTGCCCGGAGAGCTCGCGGACCGCGGCGCGCACGTCACCGCGACGGGTCCAGGGCAGCATCCGGTAGCCGCCGACCTCCTCGATGGAGAACTCGTGTCCGGCGGCGCGCAGGGCGCGGGCGGCGCGGCCACAGGGGTGTCCGAGTGCGGCGGCGCTCTCGCGCTGGCCGCAGGTGTAGAGCGTCATCATGGCGCGAGTCTACGCGAGCTTCTTGCCCGGATTCATGAGATTGGCGGGATCGAGGGCCGCCTTGATCGCGCGGTGTGCGCCAACCGCACCGGGGCCCCATTGCCGGCTCAGCCGGCCGTTCTTCAGCAGCCCCACGCCGTGCTCGCCGGTGATCGTCCCGCCGAGGCGCACCGCCATCTCGAGGACGTCATCGGCGGCCGCCCGGGCGCGCAGCACCGCGTCCTCGTCGTGGCGATCGAGCAGCAGATTCGCGTGGAGATTGCCGTCCCCGGCGTGGCCCCACGAGCAGGCCTCAAGCCCATGGCGAGCGCCGATGCGCACGGTCTCGTCGACCGCCTCGGCGAGCCGCTCCACGGGAACGGCGACATCCTCGGCGAGCTTGCCCCCGCGCGCCGACGCGACCACACTGCTGACGCCATCGCGCCAGCGCCAGAGCGCCGCGGGATCCTGCGGCACACAGGGTGCCGTCAGGGCACCCTCCGCGAGGGCCTGCGCGAGCAGGTCGCGGTCCGCGCTGCCCGTGTCGCTCTCCGCGATCAGAAGGAAGCCCGCCTCCGCCACGCGGGGCCCGGGAAACCCGCCGCCGACGAGCGCGAGCGTCGCACCGTCGAGGTACTCGAGCACGGCAGGCACCGGCCCCGCGGCCATACAGCGCAGCACGGCCTCCGCGCCCGCTGCGGCGTCGGGGTACCACGCCGCCACCGGCCACGAGCCCGCCGGCGCGGGGATCAGCCGCAGCCAGACGGCGGTGATGATCCCCAGCGTGCCCTCCGACCCGGTGAGGAGCGCCGCGAGGTCGTACCCCGCGACGTCCTTGCGCACGGGACCGCCCACGCGCACGATCTCGCCGGTTGCGAGCACCGCCTCGACGCCCGTCACCCAGGCGCCGGTGACGCCGTACTTGAAGCAGTGCGGGCCGCCGGCATTGGTGGCGACATTGCCGCCGATCTGCGACTCCTCGGCGGCGCCCGGGTCCGGGGGGAAGCAGAGGCCGTGCTCACGCGCGAGCCGGCGCACCGTGGCCGTCGTCACGCCCGCCTCGACCTCCATGCGCCACTGGAGGGGGTCGAAGCTGCGCACCGCGGTGAGGCGCTCGAGGGCGATCACCACGCCGCTGCCGAGCGGCACCGCACCGCCGGCCCACCCGGTGCCACCCCCGCGCGGGATCACCGGGATGCCGCGCGCCGCACACCACCTGACCACGGCCGCGACCTCGTCGACCGATGCGGGGAGGACGACTGCGTCGGCACGCCCCTCGACGCCGCTGAACACCGTGGCGTCGGCCGTGTACCGCGGGTCGTCCCCGGGCAGCACATGGCGCTCTCCGACGATCCGGGCGAGGTCCGCGCGCACCTGTAGACCGTACCCTGGCGACAGGGAGATCATGGGCGAGCGCGACGACAACGACGGCCGGGTCCGGCGGGTCGGCCACAAGGGGGCGGCGCATCTCGCGCCGGGCAACACCATCGAGGCGTTCGCCGCTGCGCTCGCGCACGAGGTCGACATGATCGAGTTCGACGTGCTCCCGGAACGCCTCGACGGCTCGGGCGAGCTGCTGCTCGCGCACGACTACACGGACGCATCACACCGCACGCCGCTGCGGCTCGACGCCGCGCTGCGGCACTTCGCGGGATCGGACTTCGCGGCCATCGAGCTCAACGTCGACCTGAAGCTGCCGGGCTACGAGGAGCGCGTCCTCGACCTCCTGCTCGAGCACGGGCTCGCGGACCGGGCGCTGATCTCGACGATGGAGCCCGCGTCGCTGAAGCGCGTGCGTGCGCTCGCGCCCGGGGTGCGCCTTGGGCGGTCCTTCCCCCGCGTGCGGTCGGACCCGCGCAATCACCCCTTCAAGCGGTGGCCGGCCTACGCGCTGATCGCCTGGTGGCGACGGCACCTCCCGACCGTGATCGCTCGGCAGCTCGCCGCCGGCGAGGTGGACGCGCTCATGTGTCACTGGGCCTTCGTGAACGAGCGCCTCCAGCGCGCCGTCACCGCAGCGGGCGGGGAGCTCTACGTCTGGACCGTCGATGATGCGAAGCGGATCGCCGCATTGGAACGCCTCGGCGTGACGGGGATTATCACGAACGACCCGCGCCTCTTTGCGCCGCGGATGCCGTGATCTAGGCTGGTGTCGGAGCGATGCAGACGACGACCACCGATACCGCTGAGCTCCTGCGCCGCGTCCCGGTCTTCGAGACCCTGGGCGCCGAGGATCTGCTCCACGTCGCCGAGGTGGCCCTGCGCCGACACTTCGCACGCCACGAGGTGATCTTCCGCAAGGGCGATGACAGCGACACGTGTTACATCGTGCGCACCGGGCAGGCCCGCGCGATCCGCGAGCATCCCGACGGCCGGATCATCACGCTCGCCCACTTCGGGCCTGGGGACATCTTCGGCGAGCTCGCCATGTTCGACGACGAGAAGCGCTCGGCCACCGTCGACACGCTCGAGGAGTCCGAGACGATCGCGATCCTCGGCCCCGACATGCGACGGCTCATGAGCCGCCATCCCGACATCGCGACGAAGCTCGTCGTGTCGCTCGGCCGTCGGCTGCGGCTCGCCAATGAACGCCTCGCACGCCAGTCGTTCCAGACCGTCCAGAGCCGGGTGGCCATCGCGCTCGCGGAGCTCGCGCGCGAGGCCGTCAAGGCCGGGGCCGCGCCGGTCGATGTCCCGATCCGGATCACGCAGGCCGACATCGCGCAGCTCGCAGGCTCCTCGCGCGAGTCCGCGAGCCGCTTCATCGAGACCCTCCAGCGGGCGGGCGTCCTCAGCCAGGGCCGCGGGCGCCTCGTGATCCACGACCCGTCGGCGCTGCAGGGGTACGTGTACTGATGGCGCGCCGCCGCGGTCCCCGCACCGAGCTCGAGTTCTCCGCCGGGGGCGTGGTCATCCGCGTCGTCGAGAGCGGCCCGGAATGCGTCGTCATCATCCCCTCGCGCCGCGCCGCCGGCGGGCGCCAGGTCCTCGCGCTGCCGAAGGGCCACCCGGACGGCGACGAGACCGCCGAGCAGGCGGCGCTGCGCGAGGTGCGCGAGGAGACCGGCGTCCAGGCCGAGGTCGTCGAGCCGCTCGGAACCGTGGGGTACTGGTACCAACGTGAAGGGCGCCGGATCCGCAAGAAGGTCGACTTCTTCCTCCTGCGCCATCTCGAGGGCAACCCCGATGAGCACCGCGACCACGAGATCGATCAGGCCCGCTGGATGGGGCTCGACGAGGCTGCCGGCGCGCTGACGTACCCCGGTGACCGCGAGATGGTCCGCCTGGCCGCGTCGAAACTCGACGGCACCGCACGCTAGGGTTGTCACCGCCCATGCAGGTGCTCAACTTCTACTCGACGATCTTCGCCGATCAGCTGCGCCGCGGTCGGAAGACTGCGACGATCCGCCTCGGTGACAAGTCGCACAAGTACCGCAAGAATCAGGCGGTCCTCGTAACGATCGGGTACCAGTTCTCGCCGCGGGAGAAGATCTTCGACGCCGTCGTCGACGCCGTCGAGGTCAAGCGTGTGCGCGAGCTCTCGCCGCGCGACATCGAGCACGACAACCCGGAATTCCGACGCCACGAGGAGCTCATCCACTTCCTCGAGCAGATCTATGGCCGTCCGGTCGACATGGATGACATCGTCACGGTCGTGCGGTTCTCTCAGATCATCGAGAACCCCCAGAGCCTCACCGACGCCCGCATGGGCATCGGTGGCTCCCAGAACTGACCGCTCGTCAGCGGCGCACGGTTGACCGGCTGCGCCTTGGCACTTTCGTGCCGAGAGTGCCGATTTTCACCATTTCGCCACGGGGTCGGCGCTATCATCTCGACTCGAGCGGGTCTGGCACTCCTCACCCAAGAGTGCCAAACCGGCGACGTGGCAGTCCGATACACACCGAAACGACCCCATCCGGAGGTTCGACAGCATGAAGCTCAAGCCCCTTGGCGATCGCCTGATCGTGCGGGCAGTCGATGAGGAGGAGACCACGGCCAGCGGCCTGGTCCTCCCCGACACTGCAAAGGAAAAGCCCCAGAAGGGCGAAGTCATCGCCGCTGGCGACGGACGCTGGGACGAGGACGGCGAGAAGCGCATTCCGCTCGACGTCGTCGCCGGCGACATCGTGCTGTACAGCAAGTACGGCGGCACCGAGATCAAGGTCGACGGCGAGGAACTCCTCGTCCTGCGCGAGTCGGACGTCCTCGCGGTCGTCCAGTCCTAGCCCCACCCCCACTTCAGGAGACACAGAACACACATGGCACACAAGGAACTCAAGTTCGGCTCGGAGGCGCGTAAGGCGCTCGAGTCCGGCGTTGACGCAGTCGCCAACGCCGTCAAGGTGACACTCGGCCCCCGCGGCCGCTACGTCGTCATCGACAAGAAGTTCGGCGCCCCGACCATCACGAACGACGGTGTCACCATCGCCCGTGAGATCGAGGTCGAGGATCCGTTCGAGAACCAGGGCGCGCAGCTCGTCCGCGAGGTCGCCACGGCGACCAACGACGTCGCCGGTGACGGCACGACGACCGCGACCGTGCTCGCCCAGGCGATCGTCCGTCAGGGCCTGAAGAACGTCACGGCTGGCGCCAACCCGCTCGCGCTCAAGCGCGGGATCGAGATTGCCGTCAACCAGATCGTCGAGGGCATCGAGAAGCAGGCCAAGGACGTCACCGGCAAGGACCAGATCGCTCGCGTCGCGACGATCTCCGCCGGCGACGACGAGATCGGCGACGTCATCGCCGACGCCATCGAGAAGGTCGGCAAGGACGGCGTCGTGAACGTCGAGGAGGGCCAGACGTTCGGCATGGACCTCGAGTTCACCGAGGGCATGCAGTTCGACAAGGGCTACATCTCGCCGTACATGGTCACGGACCAGGACCGCATGGAGGCCAGCCTCGAGGATCCGTACATCCTCATCGCGAACCAGAAGATCGGCTCCGTCCGCGACGTGCTGCCGGTGCTCGAGCAGGTCATCCAGTCCGGCAAGCCGCTGCTCATCATCGCTGAGGATCTCGAGGGCGAGGCCCTTGCGACGCTCGTCGTGAACAAGCTCCGCGGCACCTTCACCGGCGTCGCCGTGAAGGCCCCGGGCTTCGGCGACCGCCGCAAGCGCATGCTCGAGGACATCGCCATCCTCACCGGTGGCGAGGTCATCACCGAGGAGATGGGCCTGAAGCTCGAGAACACGCAGGTCTCGCAGCTCGGGCGTGCACGCCGCGTCGTCGTCGCGAAGGATGCCACGACGATCGTCGACGGTGCCGGTGACGCAGCCGCCATCCGCGGTCGCATCAACCAGCTCAAGGCCGAGATCGAGAACACCGACTCGGACTTCGACCGTGAGAAGCTCCAGGAGCGTCTCGCCAAGCTCTCCGGCGGCGTTGCCGTCGTGAAGGTCGGCGCGGCCACCGAGACGGAGATGAAGGAGAAGAAGCACCGCGTCGAGGACGCGCTGCAGGCGACCCGCGCAGCTCTCGAAGAGGGCATCGTTCCCGGTGGCGGCGTCACGCTGCTCCAGGCATCGAAGGGCGTGGACGTCGACGGCATCGCTGACGAGGATGAGCGCACCGGCGCCCGGATCGTCCTGCGCGCCGTCGAGGAGCCGCTCCGTCAGATCGCGGAAAACGCCGGGCTCGAGGGCTCGGTCGTCGTCGCGGACGTCATGAAGGCGAAGAAGGGCTTCGGCCTCAACGCCGCAACCGGCCAGATCGTCGACCTCTTCGAGGACGGCGTCATCGACCCGGCGATGGTGACGCGCTCGGCGCTGCAGAACGCCGCATCGATCGCGAAGAACATCCTCACCACCGAGGCCATCATCGCTGAGATCCCCGACCCCGCCGGCTCCGGCGGCATGCCCGACATGGGCGGTATGGGCGGCATGATGTAAGGACGGAGCCCACGCTCCGACCGCAGTCCCGAAGGCCCGGCACCCGCCGGGCCTTCGTCGTTCTACGGGCTAGCCCACCGCGCGTTCGGCGCGGCGGAGCTGGCTCGTCGCCCAGACCCACATCAGCGCGAGGATGCCGAGCGCCGCAGCAAATGCGGCGATGACCTTCACCGGCTCACCCGTGATGAACCCGCGCGCGGCGTCGAGCAGCAGCGTGAAGGGATTGATCGACGCGGCGCTGTGGATCCAGCCACTGAGCAGGACGAGCGGCACGTACACCGGTGCGATGAAGAGCAGGACGAAGATCGGCGTCTGCATGAACGAGCCGATATCGACGGTCCGATAGCGCAGCGCCAGCCCGATGCTCCAGAGCGCGCAGGCGGCGCTGACGAGCGCCCCGAGCGCGACGATCCCGAGGACGTCGAGGACGCCGCCGAGAACCTGCATCCCGGTGGCCAGCGCCAGCACCCAGAGGATGACCCCGATGAGCGCGAAGCGCACGAGCCCCGCGAGCGTGTAGCCGATGATCAGCCCGAGGCGCTGCGGCGCTGCGACCATCAGGCGCCGCGCGAAGCCGCTCTCGAAATCCTCAGCCAGGCGGTAGCCGCTGAAGATGCCGCCGAACGCGGACATCTGGAGGAAGACGAAGACGAACTGGAAGGCCGTGTAGCCCGCCGCGAAGTCGAAGCCCGGCACACTCGAGACGGCGGAGAGCCCACCGGCGAACGCCACGAGGAAGACGAGCGGGAAGGCGAGCGCCGGCACGATGATCGCCGGGTTCTTGTACGTGTGGATCGTCGTGCGCCGCAGGACGGCGCGCGCGACCTGGGCGGTCGAGCCGCTCATGTGCGCTGCACCCGCTGGCGCATCGCGCGCGCAGCGAGTCCGTAGAAGAGGACGATCATCGCCGTCGCCACGCCGATGCACGGCAGCAGCTCACCGAGATCCCAGCCGGTGATGATCAGCGAGCGCATCCCGTCGATGAGGAAGCTGATCGGGTTGATCTGCGCGATGGTGCGAAACCAGTCCTTCTCGATGAACTCGGCCGGCAGGTTCATCGTCGAGAGGAAGAAGAGGACGAAGATCAACGGGAACATCCCCTGGACCGCCGCCGGTGAGCCGGTGCGCACGGCGAGCCACGAGCCGATGCCGGCGAAGGCGAGCGCGACGTAGATCGACAGGGCGACGAGGAGGACCGCTCCTGGGATGCCCGTGGAGATCGTCACGCCGAAGATGAGGCCGATCGCGAGGTAGATGACGGTCCCCACGATCGCCACCGACGTCCCGCCGAAGGTCGCTCCGACGAGCACCGCCCAGCGCCGCGCGGGCGTCAGGGCGAGACGGTCGAGGAAGCCCTTCTGGATGTCGGAGGCGAGCTCGGTCCCCGCCGTGATCGAGGCGAAGAGCGCCCCCTGGATGAAGCACACGACGATCGCGAAGTTGATGTAGCGGTCGGTCGGGAAGCCCGGGAGCTGCGTCACCGACGAGAGTCCGGCGGCGTTCACGGCGAGGAGGATCAGCGGGAACAGGATCACCGGGATGATGAGCTCCGGCTGTCGGAACGTGCGGCTGACCGAGCGCCCGGCGATGAGCGCGATCTGCCGCGCGAGATGCGGCTCGCCTGGCATGTCGGTTGTGGCGCTCACGCGGCGGCGGGCTCGGGCGCCTCGGCGTCGCTGTCGTCGCTGCCCTCGAGCGAGCGGCCGGTCTTCTCGAGGAAGACATCGTCGAGCGATGGCTGGTGGAGCTGAAGCTCCGCGACCTCGATCCGTGCGGCGTCGAGCGCGCGCACCACGTCGGCGAGCTGCTCGGCGCCACCGCTCAGCCGCACTGCCTCGCCGCGGGGCGAGTGCGCCGCGGGCTTCCCGAAGGGCGCGAGCGCCGCGCGCAGCCGCTCGCGGTCCTCGGAGCGCGACGGGATCGCCTCGAGTGAGACGCGGCCGATCTCCGCCTTGAGCGCCGACGGCGTGCCCTCCGCGACGATCCGGCCGCGGTCGATGATGCCGACGCGCCCCGCCAGGACGTCGGCCTCCTCGAGGTACTGCGTCGTCAGGAAGACAGTCACGCCCTCCTCGCGCGCGAGCCGCTCGACCTCGCCCCAGAGGGCGCTGCGGCTCTGCGGATCAAGGCCGGTCGTCGGCTCGTCGAGGAAGAGGACGCGGGGACGGTGGATCAGGGCGAGCGCGAGGTCGAGCCGGCGCTTCATGCCGCCGGAGTAGCCGCCGACCTTACGGTCGGCCGCGTCGACGAGCCCGACGCGCTCGAGCAGCTCGCCGCCCCGCGCGCGCGACTCCTTGCGCGAGAGCCCGTGCAGGCCGCCCTGGAGATCCATGTGCTCCCACCCGGTGAGGAAGTCGTCGAGCGCGGCCTCCTGGAGCGCGGCGCCGATCATGCGCCGCACCTGGGGTCCCTGCTTCACGACGTCGAACCCAGCGACGGTCGCGCGCCCGCCCGTGGGCGGCAGCAGCGTGACGAGCATGAGGACGGTCGTCGACTTCCCGGCGCCGTTCGGCCCCAGGAACCCATAGATCTCGCCCGGCGCGACCTCGAGGTCGATGCCGTCGACGGCGCGGATCCCTCCCTTGAACTCCCGCTCGAGACCTTCGACACGGATGCCCTCAGCTCCCATGGCCCTCACCGTACCCGCTTCCCGCGGCAGGCTCGCGGCGCGATACTGCGCCGCACGATGCCGGACTCAGGCGATCTCCTCCTACGGCCCGCGAGCGAGCTCGCCGGCCTGGTGCGCGCCGGCGAGGTGACGGCGCGTGAGCTGGTCGAGGCATCGCTGCGACGCATCGACGAGCGCAACCCGCAGCTCGGGGCGTTCATCGAGGTCTTCCACGACGACGCGCTCGCGGCTGCCGACACCGTGGCGCCCGGGGACACCCGGCCGCTCGCAGGCGTGCCGGTGGCGATCAAGAACAACCGGCCGGTCCGCGGCAAGCTGCTGACCTTCGGGTCGTCGCTCTTCGGCGACTTCCGCGCGCAGATCGAATGGATCGGGGTCGAGCGGCTGCGCGCTGCGGGCGCGATCGTCGTCGGCGCGACGAACCTCCCCGAGTTCGGGATCCTCCCGACGACCGAGCCGCGCCGCTTCGGACCCACCCGCAACCCGTGGGACATGGGGCGCACGGTGGGCGGGTCATCGGGCGGCTCGGCCGCGGCCGTCGCAGCCGGCCTCGTCCCGCTGGCGCACGGCAACGACGGCGGCGGCTCGATCCGCATCCCGGCCGCATGCTGCGGGCTCGTCGGGCTCAAGCCCGCGCGCGGCCGCATCTCCGCGGCACCGCTCGCTGGCTACTCGTTCCTCGCCGTCGACGGTGTCCTCGCGCGCACCACGCGTGACAGCGCGCTCGCGCTCGACGTCCTGCAGGGCCCCGCGCTGGGCGACGTCGCCTGGGCCACGCCGCCCGCCACGCCCTTCGTCGACCAGATGGGTGGGGAGCCGCGCGGTCTGCGCATTGCCGTGACGACGCTCCCGCCGCTGGTCGAGACCCTCATCGACCCGCGCGTGATCGACGCCGTCCACGCCGCCGCCGCGCTGCTCGAGGACCTCGGCCACCACGTGATCGAGGTCGACCCGCCGTGGCAGATGCCCGGGATGCTCGACCGCTTCAAGGTCCTGTGGGCGCCGATGATCTCCACGCAGACCGCGTTCGGCGCGCTGCTTGCGGGCCGTGAGCCGGGGCCCGACGACATCGAGCCGCTCTCGATGGCCCTCTGGGAGGCCGGCCGCGCGATCGACGCTGTCACGTACCTCGGCGCCGAAGCGCTGCTTCAGGGCTTCGGGCGCACGCTGGTCGAGTGGACCGCGCAGTACGACGCGATCCTCTGCCCGTCGCTCGCCGAGCTCCCCGTGGCGCTCGGCACGATGGATGCCTGCGACGCCGGCGACCCGATGGCGACGTTCGCGCGCTCGGCGGCCTTCACCCCGTTCACGGCCATGTCGAATCTCACCGGGTCAGCGGCGATCAGCGTCCCACTCGACCACGACGCCGCGAGCGGGCTGCCCGTCGCCGTCCAGCTCATCGGCCAGCCCGAAGGCGAGGGCGCCCTGCTCGCGCTGACCGCCCAGATGGAGGCTGCCCGACCCTGGGCGGCACGGCATCCCACCGACCTGCGCTAGCAGGAGCCGGGCCGCCGATCGCGTAAGGGTCGTTCACGTGGGCGTCCCGGTATCGTTGGACGCCCGATCAACCTGCAACAAGGACGATTGACCCAATGGCCTATGTGATCGCCGAGCCCTGCATCGGCACCAAGGACAACTCCTGCGTCGAGGTGTGCCCGGTCGACTGCATCCATCCGACTCCTGATGAGCCGGACTACGACAAGGTCGACATGCTCTACATCGACCCGGAAGAGTGCATCGACTGCGACGCGTGCGTCGAGGCCTGCCCGGTCGACGCCTGCTTCGCCGAGGACCAGCTCCCCGGCGAGTGGCAGAAGTTCGCCCAGATCAACGCGGACTACTTCGCCAACCGCTGAGCCTTTGCGGCGTTGAGCAGCGGAGGCCGCGCCTGCGGCCTCCGCCTCACGCCATCGGCAGGCTCATCCCCGCGGGCTCCGGCCCGTCGGGTGCCCCGCTCCCCGGACCGCCTGCAGCGGCCACCTGGAGGATCGGGAGTTCCACCGGGAACATCGCCACGAGGCCACGGGCCGCCTGGCGGATGGCCTGCGCAGCCGGATCGTCGGGGTCGCTGACGACGAGCGGCTCGCCCGCGTCCGCCTGTTCACGCAGCGGCATCGTGAGCGGCACACGCCCGATCAGCGGCACGGCGAGCTCGTCGGCGAGGTCCTGACCGCCGCCCTCGCCGAAGATGGCGAAGCGCTCCCCGGAGGGCGTCACGAAGCCGGCCATGTTCTCGATGACGCCGGCCACCTCCATGTCGACCTTGTGGGCCATCTCGGCAGAGCGGCGCGCGACCTTCTGCGCGGTCGGCTGCGGCGTGGTGACGATCACGAACTTCGCCTGCGGCAGGAGCTGCGCGAGCGTCATCGACACGTCGCCGGTACCCGGCGGCAGGTCGACGAGCAGGAAGTCGAGCTCGCCCCAGTCGACGTCCTCGAGGAACTGGGTGAGGGCCTTATGGAGCATCGGCCCGCGCCAGACGACGGCGGCGTCCTCCTCGACGAAGAAGCCGATCGACATGATCTTGACGCCGCCGGCGGCCTCGAGCGGCATGATCTTGCGGTCGGCGGAGACCGGCGGGCGGCCGCCGACGCCGAACATGCGCGGGATCGAGTAGCCCCAGACGTCGGCATCGAGGACGCCGACCTTGCGGCCTTCGCCGGCGAGCGCCGCAGCGAGGTTGGCGGTGATCGTCGACTTGCCGACGCCGCCCTTGCCCGAGCCGACGCAGATGACGTTGGCGACCCGGGCGAGGGCACCCTCGGGGAGCGAGCCACGGCCGAGCTTGCGCTGGAGCTCCGACTTCTCCTCCGGCGAGAGGACGTCGAAGGTCACGCCGACGCGCGTGATGCCCTCGAGGCTCCGGACCGCGTCCGCGACGGCGGTCTCGAAGTGATTGCGGATCGGGCAGCCGGCGGTCGTCAGCGAGACGATGACGTCGACGCCGCCGTCCGGCTGCTGGTCGATCGACCGCACCATGCCGAGCTCGACGATCGACTTGCGCAGCTCGGGATCGATGACGACCTCAAGGGCCTGGAGGATCTGCTCGTTCGTCGGCATATCGCCCATTGTGGCAAAGCCGCGCGCCGCGCCCGCAGGGGCGGCGCCCGCACCATCGCGGGCGCCGCCGGGCCAGGCACCGCCGTCAGGCGGCGAAGCGGTCCGTCACAGGCTTCGCGACGTCACGCACACGTGCCACTGCACGGTCTGCATGCGTCGTCACATCGGCGCGCACGGCGCGCGTGCGACCCTCGACATCACTGCGCACGGCGCGCAGCCGGCCCTCGACGTCGGTGCGGGCGCGGCGCGCCTCGTCGCCGGCGCGGCCGCGGACGTCCGCGCCGCGTGACTCGAAGCGGTGGAGCTGCTCGCGAACCGCGTCGCGGCTGCCGTAGCGGTCGTGCAGGCCGCGGGCGACGCCGGTGAGCGAGTCGCGCGCGGCGACGGCGACGCCGACGGGGACGAGCAGTGCGCGCTCAGCGGCGGCCTTGCGCGGCTCGGGCGCCGGCGGCGCCGTCGTCTTGGCGGCGGCCTTGGGGGCGGCCTTCGCGGCGGCCTTCGGCTTGGCGGTCGTGCGCTTCGCCGAGGAGGTCGTCTTGGCGGAGGACGTCTTGGACGTGGTGGGCATGCGGTTCACCTCCGTGGTGACGGCTTGATGGATGCATCCGACGGTAGCAGGATGCGAACAGACGTTCGACCCTTTCCCGCCGATTCCTGCCGCTCGCGTCAGGCGGCCGGCAGGGTCGCCGCGAGGCGCAGCGCCTCGGGCGTGCGTGCCGCGACGACCGGCGAGAGCGCGCCGAGGTCGAGCAACGGCGCTCCGAGCGGGTCCGTGAAGGTCGGGAAGGCGACGAGGCCCCCGCTCTCGCGCACGATGAGCTGGGCGGCGGCGGCGTCGACCGAGCGGCACGGCCCGAGCGACGCCATCGCGTCCACCCGGCCCGCGGCGACCTGACAGAGCGAGATCGCGATCGCGCCGATCGCACGCACGCGGCCCGTTGCGGCCTCGAGCGCCTGCGCCTGTGCGGCCAGGAGGTGGGGCTTCGCCGACTCGACCGCGACGAGCTCCAGCCGACCGTCGGCGAGGCGGCGTTCCGGCGGGACGTCGACGAGCGGCACGTCGTCGAGCCACGCGCCGCCCCCACGGACCGCGCGCCACTCCTCGTTCGGGCCCGCGTCCCAGACGAAGCCGAAGGCGACGTCCGCCATCGTCGGACCGTCGGCCACGGCGATCGAGAGCGCATGGTGGGTGAGCCCGCGCTTGGCGTTGAGTGACCCGTCGATCGGGTCGACGATCACGAGCAGGCTGGGGTCGCCGAAGTCGACGCGCCCCCGCTCCTCGGAGACCGCCGTGAACCTGGCGCCCGCCGCGTACAGCGCATCGAGCTGGGCGAAGACCGCATCCTCGGCGTCGCGGTCGATCTGCAACGTGCGGTCGCCGCCCTCACCGACGGTCCCCGTCTCCACGAGGCGCTCGCGGCTCGTCGGCGCGGCGGCGAGAACGCCGCGCACCCCCTCGGCGGCCCGGCGGCAGGCGCTGAGCCAGTCGTGCTCGAGGAGCGCTGTAGCGGGCGTCATTCCCGCCGTATCCTAGGGTCGTGGCCGCGCTGCTCGAGGAGCTCACCGACCGGCAGCGCGAGATCGTGACGCACTCGGGGGCGCCGCTCGTCGTCCTCGGCGCTGCCGGGACCGGCAAGACCCGCGCCCTCGCCGCGCGTCACGCCTGGCTGGCCGGTCCGGGCGACCTCGAGCCCGAGCAGGTGCTGTCGCTCACGCATTCGGTCGCCGCCGTCGACGAGCTGCGCACGCTGATCGAAGGCGACCTCGATCGCGGCTTCGCCGAGCTCCACGTGCGCACCGTCCCTGGCTTCTGCGCACGCCTGCTGCGCGAGGAGCCCGACGAGACCGGGCTCGACCCGTTCGCCGTCGTCCTCTCGCGCGCCGACCGGCTCGCGATGCTGCTCGAGCGGGTCGGCGAGCTGACCCTGCGCAAGCACGACTTCAGCGGCGACGCCGCCGCGATGCTCAGCCGGGTCGTCGCACGGATCGACCGGCTCAAGGAGGAGCTCGTCACGCCCGACCAGGTCGCCGCCTGGGCGCACGAGCTACCCGGTGGTGATGAGCGCGCCGAGCGCGAGCGCGAGTTCGCCGAGGTCTATCGCGCGCACGACCGCATGCTGCGCGAGCAGGGAGCGCTCGACGACGGCGACCTCGCCCTCTTCGCCCTCGAGCTCCTGCGGCGCCCCCACATCCGCGCTCGCGTCTCTGAGCGCTACCGCCACGTCCTCGTCGATGACGCACCGGACCTCGCGCACGCCCACCTGCGCGTGATCGTGGCGCTGTGCGCCGAGCACCGCGGCCTCACCGCCGCGGGCGACCCCGACCAGGCGATCCACCGTGCGCGCGGCGCGGCCGGGAAGAACCTGCGCGACCTCGCCGCCGAGCTCCCTGGCACGACGACGCTGCGGCTCGACCGCTCACTGCGAGCGCCGCGGGCGCTCATCACCGCGGCGCAGGCGGTCGTCGCCGAGGTCCCGGACCGACTCGACGTCCCCGCCGAGGCCCCGAACGGCGGCACCGTCGCCTTCTGGCGCTGCGACAGCGAGCGCGCCCAGGCCCAGGCCGCGGCCGCGGAGGCCGAGCGGCTCGTGCGCGATGGGGTCCCAGCTGAGGAGATCGCCGTCCTCGTGCGCTCCGTGCGGCGCGAGGGCCAGGCGATTGCCGCCGCACTCGAGGAGCGCGCCGTCCCGTACCGGATGACCGGCGCGGCGGCGCTCTTCGACCGCGCCGAGGTGAAAGACGTCCTCGCATGGCTGCGGCTGCTCATCGACCCGAGCGATGCGGGTGCCGTCGTGCGCGCGCTCGCGCGGCCGCCGATCGAGCTGCGCGCCATCGACATCGCGCGCGTCGTCCAGATCACGCGCCGGCGCAAGCTCGACATGGTCGCGGGCATGATCGCGGCGACCGAAAGCCCGCAGCTCCCGCCGGAGGCGCGCGAGCGCATCCTCGGGTTCCTCAAGCTCCATCGCCAGATCGCGGCCCAGCTCGACACGCGGCCCGACCTCTTCCTCCACCGGCTCATCGATCGACTCGGGCTGCGGCGCCAGCAGGTCTTCAGCGCCCAGGCGGATGTCGTCGAGCGGCTCGTGAGTCTCTCACGGCTCGAGGAGCTCGCCGCCCAAGAGGCGCGGCGGTTCCCTCAGGCGAGCGGCCGCGAGTTCGCCCGGCACCTCGCGGCGGTCGCCGAGGTCGGTGGCGGCTGGGACGAGGAGGATGACGACGACGGCCCCCGGGCGTCAGGCCGAACGGGCGGCGTCCAGGTCCTCGCGATGCACCTCGCGAAGGGCCGCGAGTTCCGCTACGTCCTCGTCCTCGGTCTCCAGTCGGCGCGCATGCCGGGCGCCCGTCGCTCGGCGGTCGATCCGATCCCTGACGCGCTGCTGCACGAGGAGCTGCCGCCCGATACCCGCGAGGCCCATGTCGACGAGATGCGCCGCCTCCTCCACCTGGCGATGACCCGCGCCGCGGAGGGGCTGGTGCTCGCGTACGTCGCGCGCAGCGAGCGCGGCGCGCTGCAGCCGCCATCGCCCTTCGCCGAGGAGGCGCTCGCTGCGGTCGGGGGGACATGGATTGATCGCGCGGAGGAGCTCTTCGGCCCTGACGAGGCGCTCCACGCGGCCTTCACCGAGCTGCGCGACGAGCTGCTGCGCGACGTGCCGCGCGTCGCCGGCACGCTCGGCGAGCTGCGCCTGGACACCGACCTCGAGGTGACGCTCGGCGTCGCGCGCTACCTCGAGCTCGTGAAGCTCGCGGCGCTCCTGAGCCGCCCGGACGGCCAGTCGGTCGACGACGCGCTCAGCCAGGTCAACGCGGTGCTGCTCCCCGCGGCGACCGCCCAGCAGCGCGAGATCCTCCACTCCAGCCCGCTCGACGAGCTCATCCGGACCGCCGAGCGCGATGCACGCGCCCGCTCCGCTGGGATCGCGCGGCGGGCCGAACCATCGCTCGAGCCGTTCCTGCCGCGGCGCGGCGACGGCCTCGTCCTCAGCGCGTCGGACATCGACTCGTACCGGACCTGCCCGCTGAAGTACAAGTTCGCGCGCGTCTTCCGGATCCCCAGCGAGCCGACGCTCAACCAGCGCTTCGGCATCGTCATCCATCAGGTTCTCGAGCGTTACCACCAGTCCGGCGGGCGCTCCGTCGACGAACTGCTCGGGCTGCTCGACGCCGGCTGGCGGCGCAGCGGGTTCGGCCAGAGCGACCAGGAGCGGCAGCTGCGCGAGAAGGCCGATACGGCGCTGCGGCGCTACGAGGAGCGCTGCCGCACCGACACGGCCGAGCCGGTGTGGTTCGAGCGGTCGTTCCAGTTCCGGATGGGCCCGCACACGCTGCGCGGCCGCGTCGATCGCGTCGATCGCCTGCCCGGCGGCGGCTACGAGCTGATCGACTACAAGACGGGCCGTCCGCGCAGCGTCGCGCAGCTGCGCGAGGACGTGCAGCTCACGCTCTACGCGCTCGCCGCGCGCGAGGCCTGGGAGGTCGAGGCCGACCGCCAGAGCTACCTCTACGTCCTCGACGACGAGAAGGTGCCGCTGCCCGCCGGCGACATCGACCGCGACTGGATCGGCGAGACCGTGATGGAGGTCGCCGAGGGGATTCAGGGACAGGGCTTCGAGCCGACCCCGAGCTACTCGGCGTGCGCGATCTGCGACTACCGCATCGCCTGCCCTGCCGCGGAGCGCTGAGCTCCGCGGGGCGGGTCAGCCGGCGCCGCCCGAGGGCGTGTCGCCGCGCTGGTTGAGGAAGCGCTGGAAGTCACGGGCGATCACGTCGCCCGAGGGCACGTCCTCCTCATCGAGCTCGGGCAGCTCGGCGTCGGCCGCCTGCTCGAGACGCTCGACGAAGCGCCGCACGCCGTCGTCCCCGGACACCGCCGCCGACACACGGCGCTCGTAGTCGAGCGCCGCGCGCTCGAGCTCAGAGGCGTCGACGGCGATACCGACGAGCGACTCGATCTTGCGCACGAGCGCGAGCGACGCCTTCGGATTCGGAGCCGCGGCGACGTAGTGCGGGACGCTCGCCCAGAGCGAAACGGACGGGATCCCGGCGTCCTGGAAGGCGCTGTAGACGACACCGGTGATGCCGGTCGGCCCCTCGTAGGACGTGGGGCTGAGCGACGCCGGATCGATCAGGGAGTCGTCGCTGGCAAGGCCGACCAGCGGCACGGGGCGCGTGTGCGGCACGTCGGCGAGCAGCGCGCCGACGGTGATCGACATCTGCACGCCCAGCGCCTCGGACAGCTCAAGGAGCGACGAGCAGAAGCCCCGCCAGCGCATCGACGGCTCCGGGCCCGAGACGATGATGAGGTCGCGCGGCGCGCGCGGGACGCGGGCCGCCCAGATCTCGACGGTCGGCCACTCGACCTCGCGGGTGCGGCCGTCGACGAGGCGGATCGTCGGACGCGTCTCCTGGAAGTCGAAGAACTCGTCCGGGTCGAGCTTGGCGAATCGGGTGGCGCCGAACTGGGAGCCGAGAAACCGCAGGGCCGAGGAGGCCGCCTCGCCGGCGTCGTTCCAGCCGGAGAAGGAGCAGAGCAACGCCGGGGCCCGCAGACCATCGGGACGGCTCTCCCAGATCAGGGGCGGCATCCGCTCCACGGTACATCATGGCCGCGTGGCCGCCCCCGGTTCAGCCCCCGGCCTGCAGCCCGCCGCCAGCGCGGTGGCGCAGGCGTCCGCCCGCCCCGGTGCGGTGGCCTCGCTGCGCGATGGGGGCGTCGTCGACGGGATCTACGCCTGCACGCGCAAGGACCGCCTGATGGCGCGGACGGGGACGCCGTACCTCGCGCTCGAGCTGCGCGATCGCACCGGGACGATCCAGGCGCGACTCTTCCGCGACGCCGACCTGCACGGTGCGCGCTTCGAGCGCGGCGACCTCGTGCGGGTGGCGGGCCGCGTCGGTCTCTTCCGCGGCGAGCTTCAGGCGGAGCTCACCGCCGCACGGCGCGTCGAGGACGGCGAGGCCGACCCGGTCGCGTTCCTCCCCGTCGCCTACCGCGACCTCGACGAGCTCGAGGGCTTCCTTGAGTCGCTGGCCGGCGAAGTCCGGCAGCCCGGGCTGCGCGCCCTGCTCGACCATGTGCTCGGGGACGACGAGCTGCGCGCCGCCCTACGGCGCTCGCCCGCGACGCGCAGTGCCCATCACGCGTACCTCGGCGGTCTGCTCGAGCACACCGTCGCCGTCACGCAGCTCGCGTTGGAGACGTGTGCGATCCACCCGCGACTCGATCAGGACCTGCTGCTCACCGCCGCAATCGTCCATGACCTCGGCCGCACGCGCGAGCTCCAGCTCGGCGCGGAGATCTCGCTCAGCGAGGAGGGGCGGATGCTCGGGCATGTCGAGCTCGGCCTGCAGATGCTCGCCGGGTGGTGCGCCCGCACCGGCCTGGACGACGCCCGCGCGCTCGCGGTCTCCCATTGCGTCCTCACGCACCACGGGGCCGACGCCGCAGCGCGCGGCGGCCGCGGCGGGTTCGTGCTGCCCGAGGCGCTCGCGCTCCAGCGCCTCAACGCGCTCGACGCCGCGGTCAAGGGCGCCATCGAGCACGGGCTCGGGCTCGACGCCGTCCCCCCGGCCGGTTAGCCGGCGGGCTCGACGACGCGCAGCGCCCGACCGGAGCGGCCGGGACGCCCGCTGCCGCGGCGAATCTCGATGTGTGGTGCGCCGCCGAGGTCGATCGCCTGGATGAGGACGTTGAGCGGCCGATCACCGTCGCCGTGCAGCAGTGATGCGTGGACGAGGACGCGCATGACGCCCCCATCGGCGCCCAGCCAGCGCTGCTCGACCGCGTAGCTGCGTCGGCGACCCGCCGCGAGCTCGCGCTCGAAGGGCTCCGCGAGCCCTGCATCTTCTGGGTGGGCGAGCCCGGCGAGCGTCGTGGCGCGCAGTTCGGTCTCGCTGCGGCCGGTCATCGTCGTGAGGGCGCGGTTGAGACGCAGCCAGCGGCCTTCGAGGTCGATGAGGGCCATACCGATCGGGGCATCGTCGAACGCACGACGGAAGAGCTGCTCGGCGGCGCGCTGGGCTTCGGCGACGCGGCGCGTCTCGGTCACGTCGCGGCAGCTTCCGCGCACGACGATCGGATGCCCGCCGGCATCGGCGACCACCTCGATGCGCGCGATGACGATCCGCACCTCCCCATCAGGGCGCACGATGCGGTGCTCGAGATTGGCGGCGTCGCCGGCGCAGAGCACCTCGCCGACGGTGCGCCCAAGGCGCTCGCGATCCTCGGGGTGGACGCCCTCGAGATGCAGATCCCAGCTGCGGTGGCCCGGCTCCGGGCGGCGCCCGTGGAGGCGCGCAAGCTCGTCGGACCAGCTCACGCGGTCCTCATGGACGACCCACTCCCAGCTGCCGAGCGCGGCGAGCTGCTCGACCTCGGCCAGCCGAGCCCGCGCGGCGAGCAGCTGCTCCTCGGCGACGACCGTCGTCTCGACCTCACGCGCGACGAGATGACAGAGCCCGGCCTCGCGGTCGACGTTGATCCGCACCTCGATCCAGCAGTGGTCGCCGCCGTGGTGACGGGCACGCACGCGCACGGTCCCGGAGTCCGGCGAGCGCCCATCCGCCAGGCCCGCGAGCAGCGCGCGCACGCGGCGCCGGTCGCGTGGGGCGACGAGCGCGGGCAGCCCGCGGCCGATGAGGTCCTGCGGGGCGCAGCCCGCAAGGTCGCCCGCGGCGCGATTGGCGGCGCGCACGGTGCCGTCGAAGCAGCAGACAACCATCGGGTCGAGGGCGAGCTCGAAGAGGCGCTCGGCCGGGTTTGCGGGGGCGGGCGTGGAATCGGGCATGGTGGGCTCCTTCTCGCTCAGGTTCGCCCTCTCGTGCCCCACGCCTCCCGGCGGGCGGAAAATCCCAGCGCGACCGGCTCAGGCGGCGCGCTCGCGCGCGAGCTGCTCGAACCAGTCGAGCGCGGCCGGGTCGGCGAGCGAGTCGCGACTGGCGACCCGGTCGGCCGGCTCGCCCATGAGGATCCGCTTGACCGGGACCTCGACGACCTTTCCGGAGATCGTGCGCGGCACCTGCGCCACCGCGAAGATCTCGCTCGGCACGTGCCGCGGCGAACACTGCTCGCGGATGCCCCGCCGCAGCTCGGCCACCAGCGCATCATCGAGCTCGTGACCGTCCGCGAGCACGACGAAGAGCGGCATCCAGCTGTCGCCCTCCTCCTGCGGGACGTCGACCACCAGCGCGTCGGCGATCTCGTCGAGCGCGAGCACCACGCGGTAGATCTCCGCGGTGCCCATCCGCACCCCGCCGCGGTTGATCGTCGAGTCGGAGCGCCCATAGATCACTGCGCTGCCGCGCTCGGTGATGCGGATCCAGTCACCGTGGCGCCAGACACCGGGGTACATGTCGAAGTAGCTGTCGCGCAGCCGGGCGCCGTCCGGGTCGTTCCAGAGATAGAGCGGCATCGACGGGAGCGGCTCGGTGAGGACGAGTTCGCCGACCTCCTCGATCACCGAGCGGCCGGCCTCGTCGAAGGCCTCGACCTTCGCCCCGAGCGCCCGGCACTGGAGCTCGCCCTCGCGCACGGGGACGACGGGTGCGCCGCCAACGAAGGCGGTGCACACGTCGGTGCCGCCGCTCGTCGAGAAGAGCCACACGTCGCTGCCGAGCTCGTCATAGACCCACCGGAAGCTCTCCGGCGACAGCGGCGAGCCGGTCGAGCCGAGTGCGCGCAGCCGCGAGAGGTCGCGTCCCTCACCGAGCCGGACGCCCGCCTTCTGGCACGAGGCGATGAAGCTCGCGCTCGTCCCGAAAGTCGTCACGCCCGCGTCGGCTGCGAGATCCCACAGGCGATCGAGCGTCGGCGTCCCGGGGTTGCCGTCATAGAGGACGATCGCCGCCTCGGTGAGCAGGATGCCGGCGAGGAAGTTCCACATCATCCACCCGGTCGTCGTGAACCAGAAGACGCGGTCGCCGGCGCGGGCGTCGACCTGGAGCCACATCGTCTTCAGGTGCTCGAGGAGGATGCCGCCGTGGCCCTGCACGATCGCCTTCGGCAGCCCGGTCGTGCCCGACGAATAGAGCACCCAGAGCGGGTGGTCGAAGGGCACGCGCGTGAAGGTGAGCTCGGCCCCCGTCCCGCGCTCGAGCAGCTCGTCCCACCGCAGGCCGCAGCGCAGCCCCGCCGGGCTCGCCTGCGCATCGAGATACCCGAGCAGGACGGTGTACTCGAGCGTCGGCATGGCCGCCTCGAGCTCCGCGACGACGTCGAGGCGATTGAAGTCGCGGCCGCCGTAGCGGTACCCGTCGACGGCGAGGAGGACCTTGGGCTCGATCTGCGCGAAGCGGTCGACGACGCTGCCCGACCCGAAGTCCGGGGAGCAGCTCGACCAGACCGCGCCGAGGCTCGCCGTCGCCAGGAAGCCCGCCATCGCCTCGAGGATGTTGGGGAGGTAGGCGACGACGCGGTCGCCCTCGCCGACGCCCAGCGCGCGCAGCCCCGCGGCCAGACGCGCGGTCAGCTCACGCAGCTCGCCCCACGTGATCTCCCGCAGCTCCCGCAGCTCCCCGGATTCGACGATCGCCACCGCGTCGTCGGCCTTCCCGTGGAACACATGCTCCGCGAGGTTCAGGCGCGTCCCGGGGAACCACTGCGTCCCAGGCATCTCGTGCGAGGCGAGGACGGTTGACGCGTCCCCGTCGGCGAGCACGCCGAACTGCTCCCAGATCGCGGACCAGAAGCCTTCGAGATCCTCGACCGACCAGCGCCAGAGCGCCTCATAGTCCTCGACGCTGTGCGCGAGGCCGCGGTCGGCGTTCAGCCGCGCGACGAACCGGGCGAGATTCGTCTGCGCGCGCTGCTGCGCGGTCGGCTGCCAGAGGATCGGGGGCGAGGACACGTCCGACAATCTGCCAGACCGGGCGCGTCAGGACCGGCGCAGCTGCGCGAGCGCGCCGCGGAACATCTGCCACGAGAGGACGACGAGCAGGAGCGCGAACCCGTATTCGATGGCGCGCTCGGGGAGGACGTTCACGAGCACGACGCCGACGAGCGCGCCGGGGATCGACGCGACGCCGATGATCGCGCCGTGGCGCACGCGCAGGTTGCCGTAGCCGTGCTGGCGCCAGGCGCCGAGCAGTGCGACGGGGACGATCGCGAGCAGCGACGTGGCCTCCGCCTCGACCTGGCTGAGCCCGAGGATCAGGACGAGACCGGGGACGAAGAGCGCTCCGCCGCCGATCCCGAGCAGCCCGGAGAGCACGCCCGCGGCGACGCCGATGAGGATGGCCTCGGCGATCATGATGCGCGCACCACGAGGATCACGGCGGCCGCGAAGAGGACGAGTGAGAAGAGCAGCCGCACGACCTCGCCCGGCACCCGCTGCTGCAGCCAGGTGCCGCCGAGCACGCCGACGAGCGCCGGAATGCCGACGAGCAGCCCCTCCTCGACGCGGACGTTCCCGTAGAACGCCTGGAGGATCACCGCGGCCGTCGCGCCGATGACGATCGCGGCCAGCGAGGTCCCCGTCGCCTCGCGTTCGCCGAACTTCAGCCAGAGGATCAGCAGCGGCACGACGATCGTCCCGCCGCCGACACCGAAGAGGCCGCTGAAGAGCCCCGCCGCCAGGCCGATCGCCCCGAGCTGAAAGAGGCGCTCGTGCCGCATCCCGCCATACTAGGTCGCGTGTCACCGGCCACCGCCCTCGACGAGTTGCTCGCCCCGCTGCGGGCGCAGCCGGAGCGGTCGGCGATCCTGCTGGACCTCGACGGGACGCTCGCGCCGATCGTGCGCGACCCGGATACCGCCAGCGTCCCTGAGCTGACGCGCCGCGCGGTCCAGGACCTCACCGAGCGCTATGCGCTCGTGGGCTGCATCACGGGGCGCCAGGCGTCCGACGCGCGGCGGATCGTCGGCATCGGCACGATCCCCTACGCCGGGCTCCACGGCGCCGAACTGCTCGTCCGCGGTGCCCCGAAGGCCGTCCTCGACCCGGAGGTCGAGCGCTGGGGTGCGCGCGTGGCCGCCGCGGCCGACGCCGTCGACGAGGACGCGCTGCGCGCCGCCGGTGTGCGGCGCGAGGACAAGGGTCCGATCGTGGCGCTGCACTGGCGCGGCGCGGACGACGAGGCGGCCGCCGTCGAGCTCGCCGAGACCATCGGCCACGACGCGCTCGCCGCCGGGCTCGCCATCCATCGCGGACGGCGCGTGATCGAGCTGCGGCCACCCGTCCCGATCGGGAAGGACGGGGCGGTGCGGCGACTGCTCGCGCGGCTAGACATCGGCTGCGCGCTCTACCTCGGCGATGACCGGACCGACGTCGATGGCTTCACGGCGCTGCGCGCGCTCGTGAGCGACGGGCGCCTTGAGCGGGCGGTGTGCCTCGGCGTGACATCCGACGAGACCCCGCCGGAGCTCGTGAGCGCAGCCGACGCGATGGTTGACGGGCCGCTCGGCGTACGTCGACTGCTGACGGCCCTCGCCCTCTGAGGTCGCATGCGCTTCGTCGACCTCCTGCGCAGCACGGTCCTCCTGAGCGCCGGAGCCGCGACGATGCTCGGCGTGGTCGCGGTGATCACCGCGAACCTCGATGACGACGCGGTGCTCGTGCTCGTCGCCGCGGGCTGGTGGGTCGTCGCGACGCTGATCGGCGGCTGGCTCGGCCGCCGCACGCAAGCGTCACCCGCCATCCAGCGCGCGCTGCGCGAAGCGCGGGCGAGCACGATGCTCCCCGAGATCGCGCCCGCGAGGATCCTCCTCAACCGCCTCTGGCCGCTCCTCGTCGTGACCGTCGTCGCAGCGGCCACGTCGCTCGCAATCCCGCAGGTGGCAGCGGTCGCCGCCGGCTTCGGGCTCCTGTGGGCGCTCTCGATGCGCCACCAGGAGCTGGCCGTCACGGCCGTCGAGGAGCGCGACGGCGTGACCTTCTTCGTCGACAGCACGACCGCCTTCGGGACCATCCGGCTGGTCCGCACGCCAGGCCTGCGGCGTGATCTGCCGCCCGCGCACAGCCACTGAGCCGGGTGCGCATGGCAGGATGGAGGGCGTGTCCGCCGTCGACGTCCTCCTCGTCTCGCTCGGCTCGACGCCGGGCCTGCGCGCCGCCGACCGCGAGCTCGCCGGCGCCCTCGAGCGCGCCGGCGCCACCGTCGCCGTCGCCGCGGCCGCGGCGCCCCGGCCGGTGCGCACCTTCGCGCTGACCGACCTCGCGTGGGCGCGCGCGGCACGCGCAGCGGCCGTCGAGGGCATCGAGCGCCACCGTCCCCGGACCGTCCTCTACAGCACGACGACGGCGGCGCTGCTGTGGCCGCGTCCGGGCGCCATCCGGTTCGACGCCCCCGCCGCGACGACGCGCCTCGGGCGGGACGGCATCTGGCAGCGTCCGGTCGAGCGGCGGCGGCTGCGCGAGGCCCCCCTGCTGCTGCCGTGGTCGGACCAGGCGCTCGCCGAGGTCCCGCCGCCGCACGCGCCGGCGCTCGTCGTGCCGGTGCCCGTCGAGCCCGCGGGGGTCGGAGCGCCCTGGGCCGCGCGCGAGATCGCGGCGGTCACGTACGCCGGCAACCCGCAGAAGAAGGGGCTCGACCGCGTGCTCGCGGCCTGGGCCCTCGCGCGCCGCCCAGGGGAGCTGCTCGTCGTCGCCGGACTGGACCCGGCCAGTGCACCCGTCTCGCTGCCGCCCGGCGTCGAGCTGACCGGAGCGCTCAGCCCCTCGGCGTATCGCGAGCTGCTGCTGCGCGCGCGGGTGTATGTCACGGCACCGCGCCGCGAGGACCACGGCATCGCCCAGCTCGAGGCGCTCGCCGACGGCTGCGTCCTCGTGACGACGCCCGCGCCCGGGCCGTATGTGGCGCTCGCTCATGCGCGCGACCTGGACCCGCGGCTCGTCACGGACGACCTCGCTCCAGCGATCCGCACCGCGCTCGACGACCCGGCGCCCGGCTACCAGGAACGGGCCATCGAGCTCCTCGCACCGCTGACCCGGGCGTCCATCGACACGCTCGTCGCACGCGACCTCGTCCCGCGGCTGCTCGGGTGAGCGTCGCGGGGCGCGGGATAGCCTAGGTCGTCGCCATGCCCGAGCAGCCCTGGCTCGTCCTCCCCACCTTCAACGAAGCCGAGAATCTCGAGCGCATCGTCGCGGCCGCACGCGCCGCCCTAGCCCCCGCGTGCCCAGGGGGCTTTCGCATCCTCGTCGTCGATGACTCCTCCCCGGACGGGACCGGCACGATCGCGGACCGCCTCGCCGCGGCGCACCCCGAGGAGGTCGAGGTGCTGCACCGCACGGTCCGCGAGGGTCTCGGGCCCGCGTATCTCGCGGGGTTCAGGCGCGCGCTGGACGGCGGCGCCGGCTGGGTGCTGGAGATGGACAGCGACTTCTCCCACGATCCGACCGACCTCCCGCGGCTGCTCGCCGCAGTTCGCGACGGCGATGCCGACGTGGCGCTCGGATCGCGCTACGTCGACGGTGGCGGCGTCGCCGACTGGCCCGCCCTGCGGCGCATCGTCAGCCGTGCGGGGTGCCGCTACGCGCGCAGCGTCCTCGGCATCCCCGTGGGCGACCTCACCGGTGGGTTCAAGTGCATCCGGGCGGCGGTGCTCGAGGCGATCGACCTGCCCAGCGTGCGCTCGCGCGGCTACGCCTTCCAGGTCGAGCTCACCTACCGCGCGGTCCGGCAGGGCTTCCGCGTCGTGGAGGTGCCCATCATCTTCCGCGACCGCACGCACGGGACCTCGAAGATGTCGTGGCGGATCGCCGCGGAGGCGGTGCGCCTGATCCCGGCGATGCGCCTGCGCCGCGGGGTGGGCTGATGGACCCCGAGCGGCTCGCGCTGACACAGGGCCTGCGCGACACCCGCGGGGCCTTCGCGCGCTGGAACGCCCGCCCCTGGCAGGTGCTCGGCCCGTGGCTCGCGGTCTCGTTCGCGACGGGGGCGTTCCTCCTCCTCGCGGTCGGCGTCATCGCGTCGCTCTCGACACCCGACCCGACGACGCTCCTGATCCCCGGCCTTAACGAGCCGGCTGGGCTCGATGCGATCGGTCACATCCTCTTTCGCAACTCGCTCGTCCTGCTGCTCCACGCGCTGGCGTGCGTCGCGGGCTTCATCGCGGGCGCCTCGCTGCCGCTGCAGGTCCAGCACCGCACCGGGTTCTCCCGGCGCCTCCACCAGCACGCGGGGCCGCTCGCGATCGCCTTCGTCGGCGCGGCGACGCTCTTCTCGCTCTGCACGCAGGCGTGGATCCTCGGCACGATCGCCGGCGACCTCGCCGGGCAGCTCGACGTCTCGGTGGGCGCCCTCCTGCTGACGCTGCTCCCGCATGCGCTCCCGGAGCTCACCGCGCTGTTCCTGCCGCTCGCCGCGTGGCTCGTGGCGAGCCGGCGGGGCGAGTGGGAGGACCTGCTCGCCGCGACCTTCGTGACGGTCGCGATCGCGGTCCCGGTGCTCGTCACCGCGGCCCTGATCGAGGTCTACGTCTGGCCCGACCTGCTGCGCCTCGCGTCACCCCTGACCTGACCACCGCCCGGGTCACTTTCGTTTGTATAGTGGCTGCCAACGCGTCGCACCCCACCCTCCAAGGAGCACCATGGGCCTTCCCGAGATCACCGACAACAACTTCCAGGCCGAGGTCATCGAGTCGGCGACGCCGACCCTCGTCGACTTCTGGGCCCCTTGGTGCGGCCCGTGCCGGATGGTCGCTCCGATCCTCGAGCAGATCGACGCCGAGCGTGAGGACGTGCGCATCGTGAAGCTCAACGTCGACGACAACCAGCAGACGGCCGCGCAGTTCGGCGTCATGTCGATCCCGACGATGATCCTCTTCCGCAACGGCCAGCCGATCGGCCAGTTCGTCGGCGCGATGCCGAAGCCGAAGATCGAGAAGGAGCTCGACGCAGCGCTCGGCGCCTAAGCGCGCCGCGCAGGTTCAGGCGCCCGCAGGCCCGGCGTGGTCGTGCGGGTGCGCGTGGTCGTGCGGGTGCGCGTGGTCATGGTGGTCGCCATGCCCGTCACGGATCGTGATCCAGGAGTCCCACGTGATCTTGAGGATCACGGCGGTGATGCCGAGACCGATGATCGGGTCGGCGAGGTCGAGGCCGATCGCCACCGCCACCGCGGACGCGATCACGGCGATGCTCACGTAGGCGTCTGCGCGGGCATGGTTGCCGTCGGCGATCAGCGCCGGGCTCTGCAGGCGATGCCCGGCGCGCGTGCGGATGATCGCGGCGAGGAAGTTGCCGGCGATCCCGAGCAGGCCGCCGAACGCCAGTGCGAGCAGATGGTCGGGCTGACTCGGGTCGATGATGCGCGCGATCGCGGCGTACCCCGCGGCGCACGCGGAGATGAAGATCGCGACGACGACGAAGAGGCCCGCCCAGCGTTCGGCGCGCTCGCTGCGCAGCAGGAAGGCGACGCCGATCGGGATGGCCGTCGCGGCGTCGCCGATGTTGTGGATGAGGTCGGCGAGGAGCGCGACGCTTCCGGTGATCGCGTAGATCACCGCCTGCCCGCCTGCCGTCAGCGCGAGGACGAGCAGCGACAGTCCGACGGCGCGCAGCCCGGCGCGCGAGCGCATGATCGAGCGGTCGACGAGCCCGTGGCTGTGACCGTGTCCACCGTGATCGTGGCCCATCGTCTGCTCCGTCTCAGACCCGCACGGCCGCGATCCGCAGGTCGCGTCCGTCGAGCGTTGCAGTGTCGGCATCGGGCAGGTCGCCCGCAGCCGCGATCACGAGCGTCGCGGCGAGCGTCTCCGATGCGATCCAGGCCTCGTGCTCACGCACGACGTCGAGCAGCTCGGCGTCACCGGCGAGCGTGAGCGCGATGCGGTCCTCGACCGCGAGGCCCGCGGCCTTGCGCGCGTTCTGGACGGCGTGCGCGATCTCGCGGGCGAGGCCACGGCGCACGAGGCCCTCGTCGAGGTTGAGATCGAGCGCGACGGCGTGCGACCCCTCGTGCTCGAGCTGGTAGCCGTCGAGCGGCTGCATGGCGAGCTGGAGATCCTCCTCGCCGAGCGGATGCTCGCTGCCGTCCACGACGATGCCGACACTGCCGCCCTCGCGCAGCGTCGCAGCGACATGGGCGGGGTCGAGCGCCGCAACGGCGGCGGCGGCCTGCGGCATGCGCGGGCCGAAGCGCGGGCCGAGCGTGCGGTAGTTCGCCTTGACCTCGTAGGACCCGAGCTCATCGGCCTGCTCGACGAACCGCAGCGCCTCGACGTTGAGCTCGTCGCGCACGACGTCGGCGAGGCGCTCGATGGCCTCGCGCTCGCGGCCGGCGGCGACGATGACGGCCTCGCGCAGCGGCTGGCGGATCTTGACCTTCGCCTGCCCGCGGGCGGCGAGCCCGAGGCGCACGGTCTCGCGCGCCGTCGCCATCGCAACCTCGAGGCCGAGGTCGCGCGGACCGGCGAGCGGCCAGTCGCAGAGGTGCACCGACGGCTCAGACCCGTCGAGGTTCTCGTAGATCTCATCGGCGACGAACGGCGTGAACGGCGCGAGGAGCTTCGCCGTCGTGAGCAGGCACTCGCGCAGCGTCGCGAAGGCCGCCGGGTCGCCCTCCCAGAAGCGCCGCCGTGAGCGGCGCACGTACCAGTTGGAGAGATCGTCGACGAACTCGCCGATGGCGCGACCGGCCATCGTCGCGTCGTAGTCGTCGAGGCGAGCGGTGACCTCCTCGACGGTCCCCGCCAGGCGCGAGCGAATCCAGCGGTCCAGGTCGGTCTCGCCGCCGTCGGCGACGTCGGTGCCCGCCGCGGCGTTCTCGTACAGCGCAAGGAATGAGTACGTGTTCCAGAGCTGCTTGAGGAAGAGGCGCACGCCCTCGCCGACCGCCTCGACGGAGAAGCGGTAGCCGTCCCATGGCTGCTTGCTCGTGAAGAAGTACCAGCGGAATGCGTCGGCGCCGTACGCGTCGAGCACATCCCACGGAACGACGATGTTGCCGAGCGACTTGCTCATCTTGCGGTCCTGCTCGTCACGGATGTGACCGAGGCAGACGACCGTCTCGAACGAGGAGCGGCCGAAGAGCAGCGTGGAGACGGCGAGCAGCGAGTAGAACCAGCCGCGCGTCTGGTCGATCGCCTCGCAGATGTAGTCCGCGGGGAAGCGCGAGCGGAAGGTCTCCTCCCCGGTGAAGGGCGCGTGGTACTGCGCGAAGGGCATGCACCCCGAGTCGAACCAGACGTCGACGACCTCCGGCACGCGGCGCATCTCGCCGCCGCAGTCAGCGCAGAAGAAGGTGACGTCATCGCAGTACGGGCGATGCGGGTCCTCGAGCAGGACGCCGCTGAGCTGCTCGAGCTCCTCGAACGACCCGATGCAGTGGACGTGGCCCTCGGCGCAGCGCCAGAGCGGCAGCGGCGTGCCCCAGTAGCGCTCGCGTGAGAGCGCCCAATCGACGTTGCCGCGCAGCCAGTCCCCGAAGCGCCCCTCCTTGATGTGGGGCGGGTGCCAGGTGATGGCGTCGTTGGCGGCGAGCAGGTCGTCGCGGATCGTCGAGGTGGCGATGTACCAGGAGGGCTTCGCGTAATAGAGCAGCGGCGTGCTGCAGCGCCAGCAGTGCGGGTAGGCGTGCTCGTAGTCCTCGGAGCGCAGCAGTCGGCCGCGCTCGCGCAGCGCGCCGACGAGGTCCTGATCGGCGTCCTTCACGAACCGCCCGGCGTACTCCCCGATCCGCTCGTCGTACGTGCCGTCGGCCTTGACGGGGTTAACGACGAGGAGGCCGGCCTGCTGTCCGAGGCGGAAGTCGTCCTCGCCGAATGCGACGGCGGTGTGGACGAGGCCGGAGCCGTCCTGCGCCGTGACGAAGTCGGCGAGCAGGACGGTGTGCCCGCGCGGCCCGTACTCGCTCGACGCGATGTAGTCGAACGGCGGGTCGTAGCGCAGCCCCTCGAGCGCGCGGCCCGGGAAGCGGTCGAGGATCTCGGCGTCCTCGCCGAGGACCTTGCCGACGAGCGCCTCGGCGACGACGAGCACCTCGTCGCTCCCGGCGACACGGGCGCGCACGTACGTGAGGTCGGCGTCGACGGCGACGGCGGCATTCGAGACGAGGGTCCACGGCGTCGTCGTCCAGACGACGAGCGCGTCGCCGGGGACGACCGGGGAGTCCTGCGCTGCTTCGAGGGCCGGAAAGCGCACGTAGACGCTCGGGTCGACGACGTCGCGGTACCCCTGCGCGACCTCATGGCTCGACAGCGCGGTGCCGCAGCGCGGGCAGTACGGGACGACCTTGTGGCCCTCGTAGAGGAGGTCCTTGTCCCAGATCTGGCGCAGCGCCCACCACACCGACTCGACGTAGCTCGCGTCGAGCGTGCGGTACGCGTCGTCCGTGTCGATCCAGAAACCGATCCGCTCCGTCAGCCGCTTCCAGTCCTCGAGGTAGGTGAAGACGGAGTCCCGGCAGCGCTGGTTGAACTCGGCGATCCCGAAGGCCTCGATCTCATCCTTCGAGGAGATGCCGAGCTCCTGCTCGACCGCGATCTCGACCGGCAGCCCGTGTGTGTCCCAGCCCGCCTTGCGCTCGACGTAGCGTCCGCGCATCGTCTGGTAGCGGGGGAAGATGTCCTTGAAGACGCGCGCGAGCACGTGATGGGACCCGGGGCGCCCGTTGGCGGTCGGCGGCCCCTCGTAGAAGACCCACGGCTCCGCGCCCTTGCGGCGCCGCAGCGACTCCTGGAAGACATCGCGCTCGCGCCAACGCTCGAGGATGCGCTCCTCAAGCTCGGGAAAGGACTGGTTCGGGTCGACCGGCTTCGGCACCATCGGCTCGGCCATTCTCGCAATCGCGCGACAGCTAGGCGGCGAGCTTGCTGCAGATCGCGGCGAGCGAGCGCTTCTCGTCCTCGTCGAGCGCCGCGAACACGGCCTCCACCTGGGCCGTGTGCTCAGGGAAGATCCGGTCGACGAGCTCGGTCCCCGTCGGCGTCAGGCACACGGCGACGGCGCGCCGATCCTCCGGCAGGCGGCGGCGCTGCGCCAGCCCGCGCACGACCAGGGTGTTGACGACCTCGGTGGCGTTCGCCTTGGACGTCTGCATCCGGTGCCGCAGCGCGCGCAGCTCGAGCTCGCCCCCGGCGCTCGTGAGCAGGACGAGCACGAAGAAGCCGCTCGGGGAGAGCCCCTCTCGCTCAAGGTCGGCGGCGAGGCGGCGGCGCACATTCGCCTCGGCGCGCAGGAGCGACTCGAGCGCGCGATGTGCCAGCGGGTCACCGGGGATGAGCGTCATGCGTGTCCGAAGCATCGCGGCCGCCCCGGACACCCAGGACGCGCCTGAGCGCTGCGGGTAGGCTGCGCGAGGATGGGACGCCTCGACGAGATCGATCTCTCGCAGTCGCTATCGACGAAGGACTACGAGCGGCTCCTCACCGAGCGCAGCTACCGCCTCGCCGAGCTGCGGCTCGCGCTCGGCGGCAAGCTCGGCGATGCAGGCCTCGGCCCCGGGCTGCTCGTGCTCTTCGAGGGCTGGGACGCCTCGGGCAAGGGCGGCGCCATCAAGCGTCTCGTCTCGCCGCTCGACGCTCGCCATGCGCGCGTCGTGCAGTACGCGGCACCGACGCCCGACGAGAAGCGGCACTTCTATCTCCAGCGCTTCACCGCGCAGCTCCCAGGCCACGGCGGCATGACCGTCTTCGATCGCACCTGGTACGGCCGCGTCCTCGTCGAGCGGGTCGAGGGTTTCGCAAGCACGGAGCAGTGGCAGCGAGCCTACGCGGAGATCGTCGACTTCGAGCGGTCGCTCCACCTCGAGGGCACGATCGTGGTGAAGTTCTGGCTCCATCTCTCCGCCGATGAGCAGCTGCGCCGCTTCAAGTCGCGCGAGAAGGACCCGCTCAAGCGCTGGAAGCTCACCGACGAGGACTGGCGCAACCGTGAGCGCTGGGGCGAGTACGCGGCCGCCGTCGAGGAGATGGTCCAGCGCACCGACACGCAGTGGGCGCCCTGGCACATCGTCCCCGGGAACGACAAGAAGTTCGCGCGGATCGCCGTGATGGATGCCGTCATCGGCGAGATCGAGCGCATCTGCGCCAGCCGCACCTTCCCGCTCCCGGCACCCGCCCCGACCAAGCACTGACGCGCGACGCGGTGCGGCGGCCTGCGCCATGAAGCTTCGCCTCTACCACCATCCCGACGGCGCCCGGATCGCGTACCGCGAGCAGGGCACCGGGCCGCGACTCGTGCTGTGGCACTCGGCGCTGCTGAGCCACCGCGAGTTCGCGCCGCTCGTCGAGGAGCTCGAACACCGCCACCGCGTCGTGCTGCCGGACCTCCCCCTGCACGGGGACTCCGAGGACCGACCCCGCCACCCATACACGCTCGACTGGCTCGCCGAGGTCGTCGCGGGGTTCTGCACCGACGTCGCCGGCCCCCGCCCGCTCGTGGGCGGGCATGGCCTCGGCGCCGAGCTCGTCCTGCGCGCCGTGACCCAGCGACGCATGGCGCCGAGCCGCCTCATCCTCATGCCGAGTGCGATGCACCGCGCCGAGCGCGACCCCCGCTGGCGGCGCTGGCGGATGGCCGCGCGGCTCGGCGCCGTCCCCGGGCTCGATCGCCTGCTCATGCACGGCGCGCGCGCCGCGCTGCCCCCCAGCGCCGGGGTGCGCCTCAGCGCCCGCGCCGACCCGGCGGCGGGGGACCTCGTGCGCCACGCGCTCGCCGGCGCCGGCGGCAATGTGAACCTGGCGCGCTCGTGGTCGCGACTCGTGCGGCGCCTGCCTCCCGGGCCGCGCCGCGAGCTGCTCGACGCATACCCGGGCATGGCGATGCCGACCCTGCTGCTCTGGGCCGACATGGACGCCCAGCACCCGCAGGCGATCGCCGAGGAGGCGCTCGACCTGCTGCCCAACGGGCTCCTGCGCATCGTCCCGGGGACCGGATTCCTCATGGCGTACGACGATCCCGTCTGCGTCGCTCGCGAGATCACGGCCTTCTGCGGCTGACGTCCGCGGCGCGTGTGCGCCTACGATGACCGTCCTCACAGTCATCCGTAACGGAGAACACATCACATGGCGAAGAAGCTGTACGGCGGCGAGACGGCGAAGGCCGTCTCAAACTTCAAGATCTCCGGCGAGCCCGTCCCGGCCGAGGTCATCCACTGGCTCGGCCGCATCAAGGGCGCAGCCGCCGAGGTCAACGCCGACCTCGGGCTCCTCGACGCGAAGCTCGCGCAGCGCATCTCCGCCGCAGCCGCCGAGGTCGCCGCGGGCAAGCACGACGCGCAGTTCCCGATCGACGTCTTCCAGACCGGCTCGGGCACCTCGTCGAACATGAACGCGAACGAGGTCATCGCGGCGCTCGCCGGCGAGGGTGCGCACCCGAACGACCACGTGAACATGGGCCAGTCGTCGAACGACGTCTTCCCCTCCGCCGTCCACCTCGCGTCGCTCGACGTCGCGGTGAATCTGACGCTGCCGGCGCTCAAGGCGCTCGAGAGGTCCTTCACGAAGAAGGCCGGCCAGTTCAAGGACGTCGTGAAGTCCGGTCGCACGCATCTCATGGACGCCGTCCCGGTCACCCTCGGCCAGGAGTTCGCCGGCTACGCCGCGCAGATCCGCCTGAGCCAGGAGCGCATCGAGGCCGCCCTCGTCCACGTCGGCCAGATCCCGCTCGGCGGCACCGCGACCGGCACCGGTCTCAACGCCCACCCGAAGCTCGCCGCGGGCGTGCGCGCGAAGCTCAAGAAGCAGACCCGCCTGAAGCAGATCGACGCACCGCTCGACCGCTTCGAGGCCCAGGCGAACCGCGACGCGCTCGTCGAGCTCTCCGGCGCGCTGAAGGTCGTCGCCGTGTCGCTCACGAAGATCGGCAACGACCTCGCGCTGCTCGGCTCCGGACCGCGTGCCGGCATCGGCGAGATCTTCCTGCCCGAGCTCCAGAAGGGCTCATCGATCATGCCGGGCAAGGTCAACCCTGTGATCCCGGAGGTCGTCCTGCAGGTGGCCGCCCAGGTCATCGGCAACGACACCGCCGTGACGATCGGCGGCATGCAGGGCCAGTTCGAGCTCAACGTGCGCGTGCCGCTCATCGCCCGCAACGTCCTCCAGTCGCTGCACCTGCTCGCGACGACGTCGGACGCCCTGCGCGAGAAGTGCGTCGACGGCATCACGGCCAACAAGGCGGGCGCGAAGCGCTCGGCCGAGGCGACGCTCGCCACGGCGACCGCGCTCAACAGCGCGATCGGCTACGACAAGGCGACGGTCATCGTGAAGAAGGCCACGGCGTCCGGGCGTCCGCTGCGCGATGTCGCGCTCGAAGAGGGCGTCGACGCGAAGCTCTACGACGAGACCATCGACCTGCGCCGGATCGCTGCAGGCAACGAGGCCTAGCTCGGCCGGACTGCTGCCGGGTCGGCCGCGCGCCGGCCCGGCGTCAGTCCACGTTCAGCGCGACATACGTCGTCTCGAGGTATTCCTGAAGCCCCTCCGGGCCGCCCTCGCGCCCGAAGCCGGAGTCCTTCACGCCCCCGAACGGGGCCGACGCGTTCGAGACGAGTCCCTGGTTGACGCCGACCATCCCGGCTTCCAGGCGCTCCATCATGCGGAAGGCGCGGCCGAGGTCGCGCGTGTAGAGGTAGCTCGCGAGCCCGTACGGCGTGGCGTTGGCGCGCGCGACCGCCTCGTCCTCCCCCGTGAAGGTGACGATCGGCGCGACCGGCCCGAAGATCTCCTCGTCGAGCAGCCGCGCATCGGCGGGGACGTCGGCGATGACGGTCGGCGGATAGAAGTGGCCCGCGCCGTCTGCCGGCGCTCCGCCCGTGAGCAGCGTCGCGCCGCGTGCGACCGCGTCCTCGACGAGTTCGTGAACGCCCGCCAGCGCACGAGCGTCGATCAGCGGGCCGACCTCCGACGTGGCCTCGGTGCCGCGGGCGAGCCGCATCGCGCCCATGCGCGCCGCGAGCCGCGCGCCGAAGTCGGCGGCGATCGGCGCCTCGACGATGAAGCGATTGGCGCTCGTGCACGCCTCACCCATGTTGCGCATCTTCGCGACCATCGCGCCCTCGACGGCCGCGTCGAGGTCCGCGTCCGCGAAGACGATGAAGGGCGCGTTCCCGCCGAGCTCCATCGAGACCCGCATCAGATGCTGCGCGCCGAGCGCGGCGAGCCGCCGGCCGACCGAGGTCGAGCCCGTGAAGGAGAGCTTGCGCGAGCGTGGATCGGCGATCAGCGGCTCCATCACTGCGCCCGAGCGTGAGGCGGTGATGACGTTGAGCACGCCGCCGGGAAGCCCCGCCTCCTCGAAGAGACCCGCGAGCGCGAGCATCGAGAGGGGGGTCTGACCGGCGGGCTTCACGACACATGTGCAGCCGGCAGCGATCGCCGGGCCGATCTTGCGCGCACCCATCGCGAGGGGAAAGTTCCACGGCGTGATGAAGATGCACGGCCCAACCGGCTGCTGCATCGTGAGGACGCGGAAGGCGCCGTTCTCCGCGACCTGGAAGCGCCCGTTGATCCGCACCGCCTCCTCGGCATACCAGCGAATGAAGGACGCGGCGTACGCGACCTCACCGCGCGACTCGGCGAGCGGCTTGCCCATCTCGAGCGTCATCAGCAGGGCGAGGTCGTCGATGCGGGCGACCATCAGCTCGTAGACGCGGCGCAGAATCTCCCCCCGTTCGCGGGGCGCGATCGTGCGGAACGTCTGGAATGCGGTGTCGGCGGCGTCGAGCGCCGCAAGGCCGTCCTCGGGCGTCGCGTCGGCGACGTGCGCGAGCACCGCCCCGGTCGCCGGGTCCTCGACCGGCAGCCGTGCGCCGCCGGTCGCCTCGCGCCACGCGCCCCCGATGAAGAGACCCGTCGGGACCGCGTCCAGCACGGCCCGTTCGTCGTCAGCCGTCATGCGGCCGATGCTACCGACGAGCGCGTCAGGCGCTGTAGAGGCGCATCAGGAAGTCGGCGACGCAGACCGGCTTCTCGTGCCCCTCGCGCTCGAACGTCTGCGTGACGGTGAGCTGAATGCCGCCCGGGACATCCTCGACGCGGGCGAGCAGCGCGCGCATGCGCACACGCGACCCGACCGGCAGCGGTGCGGGGAAGCGCACACGGTCGTAGCCGTAGTTGAGGCCGAAGGCGAACCCCTGGAGGTCGAAGAGCTCGTACGCGAACTTCGGCCCCAGCCCGAGCGTGAAGAGCCCATGCGCGATCGTGCCGCCGAACGGCGTCGCTGCTGCGCGCTCGGCGTCGACGTGGATCCACTGGTCGTCGCCCGTCACCTGCGCGAAGCGGTCGATGTCGTCCTGCGTCACCGTGTGCCACGAGCTGACGCCGATTTCCGTGCCCACGGCCGCGCGAACCGCCTCCGGGCCGTTGAGGATGGTGGCCATCGGCGCAGCCTAGGCGGCGGCTGCGAGGAACGCCGCTTCGGTCTCGCCGATCGGCGTCGACGGCGGCTCGCCCGCGATGTACTCGAGCGCGAGGCGACCCCAGTCACCGCCAGCGCGCAGCTCGCCGAGCACGCCGAAGAGCAGGCCTTCCATCCGGCGGATGAGGAGCGCCTGCGGCGGGAGCGTCTGTTTGCGCATGTAGTCGAAGTACTCAGAGCGCGGCGAGGACCCGGCCTCCATCGACATCCGCACGTAGTCCGGATCGAGGCGGCGGAAGCCGGTCGTGAAGTACCACTCACCCGCGGTCTGGAGCTGCTCGAGGACGCGCTCGGGGTGGAAGTCGTCCGGGTCCGGCAGGTAGCCGAGCTCCGCGAGCCCACGATGCACGCCCTCGGCGTCGCCCCGGATCACGGCGTGGGCGAGCTCCTGCTCGCCTGCGAGGTAGTCCGCCTCGACGTGTCGGACGAGCCCGAAGTCGAGGAAGCAGACTCGCCCGTCGGCGCAGAGGAGGTAGTTGCCCGGGTGCGGGTCTCCGGCGGCGATGCGCTCGCGGTCGAGGAGCCCGTAGAAGAAGCGGAAGGCGATCTCGCCGAAGCGGTCACGCTCGGCCTCCGGCAACTGCTTGATCTCATCGAAGCTCATGCCCTCGACGAATTCGGTGACGAGGACGCGGCGGCTCGACAGCGACGTATGCACCACGGGGACACGGACGAACGGGTGTCCACGGAAGGCGCGCGCGACGCGTCGGTGGCTCTGCGCCTCAATCTCGTAGTCGAGCTCCTCCGCGATGCGCTCGCGCAGCTCGGCGAGCAGCGCCTTGATGTCCATGCCGGGCGCCATCCGCTTGAGGAGCGGCGTGAGCATCTGGACGTTGCGCAGGTCGGTCTCGACGGCCTCGGCGACGCCGGGGTACTGGATCTTGACCGCGACGTCGTCGCCGTCGTGGGTCGTCGCGCGGTAGACCTGCCCGATCGAGGCGGCGGCGATCGGGCGCTCCTCGAACTGCGCGAAGACCTTGGAGAGCGGCTCGCCGAAATCCTGCTCGGCGACGCGCCGCATGTCCTTGAAGGCGACCTTGGGCGCGTTGTCGCGCAGCTCGGCGAGGCGCTCCTTGAACTCCTCGCGGCGGCTCTCCGGGATCAGCTCGAAGTCGACCGTGGAGAGGACCTGGCCGATCTTCATCGCCGCGCCCTTCATCTGCCCGAGCTGCTTGACGAGCTGGTCGGCGAAATCGAGCGCCCGGGCCTCGTTGGCGGCCTGCGCCTTCTCGTCAGAGCGCAGCCGGTTGACCGCGGACGTCGAGGCCCACTTCACGCCCTGACCGCCGACGAGCGAGCCAAACCGCGCGGTGCGCGCGATCCTGCCGGTCGGGACCTTGGTGGTCGCTTCGTCGTCGTCGGGAGTCGTCGTCGGCATGGTGCTCGCACGGGCATACGGCTGCGGCCCGCGGTCGGTATCACGCTAGCGGCCGTGATCTACGCTGACGCGGTGCCCGCGCCCCTGCTCGCCGTCGACGCCCCGTCGATCCTCTACCGCGCGTTCTTCGCCCTGCCGAAGTCGATCACCGGCGCGGACGGCGCCCCGGTCAACGCGCTGCTCGGCACCGCGAACATGGTGCTCCAGGCGGTCACCGACCACGCACCGCGCGCCGTGGCGATCTGCTTCGGCGCCGAGGCCGCGGCCTATCGGGTGGCCCTCTACCCCGGGTACCACGCCGCGCGGCCGCCGATGCCGGACGAGCTCGCCGCGCAGTGGGAGCTCGCTCCCGGCCTGCTGGCGGCCTTCGGGTGGACGGTCCTTGACGGATCGGCGGATGCGCTCGAAGCCGACGACCTGCTCGGCGGGCTCGCGCAGGCCGAGCTGCGCGCCGGCGGCTCGGCGCTGCTCTTGACCGGCGACCGTGACCTCTTCCAGTGCGCCGCGGAGCGGGTGGCGGTCCTCTATCCGGTGAAGGGTGGGGTTGAGCGGATCGGACCGGACGAGGTGCGCGCGCGGCACGGCGTGGCGCCGGAGCGGATCCCCGACCTGATCGCGCTGCGCGGCGACCCGTCCGACGGGCTGCCAGGCGCGAAGGGGATCGGGGCGAAGGGGGCCGCGGACCTGCTCAGGCGCTTCGGCGACCTCGAGGGCGTCCTCGCCGCCGCGCAGGACGACTCCACGACCCTGACGCCGCGCACGCGCGCCGCGCTGCTCGCCGATCCCGACATGCTGCGCGCCTTCCTAGAGATCGCGACGCTGCGCGCGCCCGACCTCGCGCCGCCGCCCGATGGCGCGCTCGACCGTGCGCGCGGGGCCGCGGCCGCAGAGCGCCTGGGGATGGCGCGGCTGGCGGGCAGGCTGCGCGGCTAGGGGAACTGCACCCCACGCCCGCGTTCAGCGCACGCGAATTGTGATGCGCGTCGAGCCGATGCTCAGGCGGTAGGTGCCGCGGGTTAGGCGGCGGTTGCCGGTGAGGGTCAGGCGTCCTGAGCGCGTGACGTGCCCGCGCGCGAGGGTGCGCCCGTTGCGGCTCAGGCGCGCGCTGGCGCCCTTGGCCCGGGCGACCTTGCAGGTGACCGTTGTCTTCTTGGTCTTCTTTGAGTAGGTCACCTTGCAGGTGACCTTCGCGTCACGCCCCGCCGCGCCCTGCGCGCCGCTGGCGCCCTTCGGGCCGGCCGGGCCCTGCGGCCCCGCGCCCGGCGCCACACCCGTACCGGACAACTCGACGCTGCTCGCGCTGTCCTCGTTGCTGACCAGCTGCAACGCGCTGTCCTCGTTGCTGACCAGCTGCAAGCTTCCCGAACGCGCGCCCGCCGCTGAGGGCGAGAAGCTCACCTGAAACTCACACGTCTGCTGAAAGCGCAGCGCCTGACCGCGACAGCCATCAGAGACGATGCCGAAGTCCGCGGCGTTTGTGCCCGTGATCGACGCGCCCGCCGATAGGCGCAGCGTCTGCGCCCCCAGATTGCGCACCGTCACCGACCGCACCGAAACATCACCCAGCACCCCGCTCCCGAACGCGCCGCCCGACCCGCGCGCCACCGGCGCCGAGACGAACACCTCCGCCGAAGCCAGAGGGCCGGAGCCGTCGTTGCCTCCGACGATCAGCACGCGCCCGTCCGCCAACACCGCCGCAGCCGGGGCCTCCCGCGCGATGGTCATCGTCGCGGGCACGCTGGAGAACGTGTTCGTGACCGGATCAAACACCTCCGCCGAACTCAAGGCCCAGCCTCCGGCGATCAGTACCCGCCCATCCGGAAGCGCCGCCGCAGCCGGGGCGTACCGCGCGCTGGTCATGTCGGGCAGAGCGGAGAAGGAGTTCGTCACCGGATCGAACACCTCTGCCGAAGCCAAGCTGCTGGCGCCGTCGGTGCCGCCAGCGATCAGCACCCGCCCATCCGGAAGCGCCGCCGCCGTAGTCCCCCATCGCTGATGGCTCAACGGGATGCTTCCCGTGAAGACGCCCGCCGCGCCCACAAACGGATCGAACACCTCCGCGCTCGCCTGGCCGCTGCAGCAGCCGCCGGCGATCAGCACCCGCCCATCCGGCAACACCGCCGCAGCCGGGCCGAACCGCACTTTGCCCATCGCGGGCACCCCCGCGTTCGTGAACGTGTTCGTGACCGGATCGAACACCTCCGCCGAATTCAGGTTCAGGTATGGGACAGCGGAGCCGTTCTGGCCGCCGACGATCAGGACCCGCCCATCCGGCAACATTGCCGCAGCCGGGTTGAGCCGCGCGGTGGTCATCGTTGCGTCCAGCTTCTGAAAGTACGACCCCGCTCACGCCGGGCCGGCGAGCACGCCCGCCAGCACCGCCACGACACACCCCGTCAGCAGCGTCCGCATCACAGCACTCCCGCTCGATCGACCGGCAACGTACCGAAACAGGCAGACTCCGCGAGCCGCACGCGCGCCGCACGCGTCCCGCCAGGACCAGAGGCCTCGCGCCCCATGCGCGTCCCAACCACCGCCGAAACAGCCCCGTGAGGACGGCCGCGGGAACGAACGAACCCCCCGCCCGCGCTCAGCGCACCCGGATCGTGATGCGCCTAGGCCGTCAGCAGCAGCGGATTCCCGGACGGGTCGGCGAGCAGGATCCCCTCGTCGATCGCGACGGGCTCGAAGCCAAGTCCGACGGCGCGCGCGGCGATGCGGTCGCGCTCCGCGGCATCCGGCAGCCGCAGCGTCGCCCGCCGCAGCGCGGCCGTCCCGGGCGGCGGCTGCGCCACGCCCGCGCCGGCCCAGAGGTTCGCGGCGAGGTGGTGGTGGTAGCCGTCCGCCGAGTAGAAGTGGACCTGGCCGGGGGTCGCCATCGTGCGGTCGAGGCCGAGCGCGTCGACGTAGAGCCGGTCGGCGGCCTCGAGGTCCCCGACATGGAGGTGGACATGGCCGATGACCGTTCCCGCCGGCAGCGTGCCCGGCGACGGACCCTCCGGGCGCTGCGCGAGTAGCCCGGCGGCGTCGAGCTGGAGCGTCGTCATCTCGCCGTCCCAGTCGGCGGACGCCCGGTCCGCATAGATCTCGATCCCGTGGCCATCGGGGTCGCGCAGGTAGATCGCCTCGCTGACGCGATGGTCCGACAGGCCCTCGGACGTCGTGTAGCGCGCCATCGCACGCGCGAACCACGCCGCGAGGTCCGGGCGCGAAGGCAGCAGCAGGGCGACGTGGAAGAGCCCGGCGTGGCCCCGCGAGGGCACCGCGCCCAGCTCCTCGACGAGCACGACGAGGTCGAGGCCCCCGGCGTGGAGCGCCGCCGTCGCGCCCTCCTGCGGCCGCGCCTGCAGCCCGACGATGCCGGTCCAGTAGGCAAGCGCACGGCCGAGATCGCCGACCGTCAGGTGAACCGGGCCCAGTGCGAGACCCGCGGCCGGAGGCGGCGGGGCGCGGGTGAAGCCGGGCCAGCCGGCGGCGGGGTGGGGCATCGGGGATCTCCGGTCATCTAGTTGCGTGCGCAACCATTCTAGCCGGGTGCCCTACGGCGTGAACTTCACCGTGATGACGTCTCCGTCGGCCATCACATAGTCACGGCCCTCGACGCGCAGCGTTCCACGGTCGCGCGCACCCGCGTAGCCCCCGGCGTCGACAAGCTCGTCCCACGCGACGATCTCCGCGCGGACGAAGCCCTTCTGGATGTCGGTGTGAATCTCCCCCGCGGCGTGCCACGCCGTTCGGCCGCGCTCGAGGTGCCAGCACTGGGCGGGCTTACCCTCGCCCGCGGTGAAGAATGCGATGAGCTCGAGCAGCTCGAACGCCCCCTGGACGACGCGCTGGAGCCCCGACTCGCCGACCCCGAGCTCCGCGCGCATCGATGCGGCCTCGGCGTCGTCGAGCTCCGACAACTCGGCTTCGAGTCGCGACGAGACAGCCACGGCGTGTGCGCCATGAGCTGCAGCATGCTCGGCCACGACGGCGGGAACCTCATCGTCGCCCTCGTCGACGTTCGCGACGAAGAGGACGGGCTTCGCCGTCAGCGGCTGCAGGAGCCGTGCGACGTCAGGCGCGTCCTCGGGCACCGGGACCGTCCGCGCGGGCTTCCCGGACTGGAGCGCCTCGATGACCTCGCGCAGCCACGCCTCCTCGGAGACGGCGTGACGGTCGCCGCCGCGCGCCTCGCGCACGACGCGCTGGTGGCGACGCTCGGCGGCCTCGAGGTCGGCGAAGATGAGCTCCGTCTCGATCGTCTCGATGTCGCGCGCCGGATTGACGCTGCCCTCGCTGTGGATGACGTTGTCGTCGGTGTGCGCGCGCACGACGTGCACGATCGCGTCGGTCTCGCGGATGTTCGCGAGGAACTGGTTCCCGAGGCCCTCGCCCTTGTGCGCGCCAGCGACGAGCCCCGCGATGTCATGGAAGGCAATCGTGTCCCAGACGATGTCCGACGCACCCACGGTCGCGCTGACGCGCTCGAGGCGCTCGTCGGCAACCGGGACGACCGCGATGTTCGGCTCGATCGTCGTGAACGGGTAGTTCGCAGCCTCGGCCCCCGCCTTGGTGAGGGCGTTGAAGAGGGACGACTTGCCAGCGTTCGGCATCCCGACGATGCCGACCTTCATGAGCGGGGTCCTGCGGGGCGATGGAGACGGGTCACGCACGTCACGATATGGCCCTCCGGTACCGTGAGTCGTCCGGCCCATCCCCCACATGGCCTCGGTGCCGACAGAGCACCATCCGGGTTCCGCGCTGGCCTCGTGCCGGCGGACCGCCCCGGCGGCCGTGAGTGTCCGAGCCACCCAGGCAAGAACACTCGTCCTGGGACGTTTCGAAATAGATGGGGATGTGTGATCCGGGGGCTCTGATGGGGCGGGTCGCTTGCGGCCCGCCCCTCACCCCAGAAGCTCAGCCCCCGAAGCCGACGCGGTGCTCTTCGCTCTCGGCGCGCACGAAGACGACCTGCGAGAGGTCGATGCGCACCGGGCCGGACGCATCCTGCGTCTCGTGCCAGCCGCCGTCGGCCAGCTGCTCGAGGAGCTTCCCGGCCTCCTTCTGCGTGAGGCGCAGGCTCAAGCCCGCCCCTCCCTGGAAGCCCAGGGTCACGGTCTGTCGCTGATCCTTGTCCGATGCCATGTCAGTGTCCCTCCGCCGGTTCGACGATCTCAGTCAATACGCCGCCCGTGGTCTTCGGGTGGCAGAACGCAACGCGCGAGCCGCGGATGCCGATGCGCGGAGTCTCGTCCAGCAGCTGGACGCCCGCGGCGCGCAGGCGCGCAAGCTCGCTCTCGATGTCCGTCACCTGGTAGGCGACGTGGTGGATGCCCGGGCCGCGGCGCTCGAGGAACTTCCCGACCGGCGTGTCCGGTCCGAGCGGGCGCAGCAGCTCGATGTGTCCCTCGCCGACGTCGAGCAGCACGGCCTCGACGCCCTGCGACTCGATCGTCTCGCGGTGGACGACGACCATGTCGTAGGACTGCTCATAGAGCGCGAGGGCGTCCTCGATGGACTCCACCGCGATGCCGAGGTGATCGATGCGGGCGAACATGCGGGCTGAGTCTACGAGCCGAGCAGGTCCACGATGATGCCGCGATAGGCGTGCGCCGCGAAGGCGAGGTCGCGCACGTCGATGCGCTCGTCGGCCGCGTGGATCAGGGGCCACATCGCCTCGAGCGTCGTGTGGCGCATCGGGAAGAACCCATACGCGACGCACGCGGGGAAGGCGGCGCGGAACGTGTGCGAGTCGGTGAACGCCGGGAGCACGACGGGGACCGCCCGCGCGCCCGGATCGGCCTCCGCCACCCAGCGCGCGATCGCATCCATCAGCGGCGAGTCGACCGGCGAGCCGTTGCCTTCGATGCGCTCGATGATCTCGACGTCGTAGCCCGCCTGCTCGGGCGGCCCGAGCGCCTGCGCGACGCGCGCGAGTACCGTCGCGTCGCCCATCCCCGGCGGCGTGCGGCAGTCGACGTCGACGCTTGCGCGCGCCGGGATCACGTTGATCGCCTCGGACGCGCGGATGACGGTCGGCGCGAAGGTGACGCCCAGCGCCGGCTCGACGAGGTCAGCGAGCGCGGCGTCGCGCTCGCGCAGCTCGGCGAGCGCCGCCGCCGGGTCTGACGGATCGAGGCCGAGCGCGGCGAGCAGTCGCAGCGGCGCCGGCGTCGGGTCGAGCTGCGGGCGCGCCGCACCGAGGCGCTCGACGAGCGGGGCGAGCCGGACGAGCGCGTTGTCCCCGAGGTGCGGATTGCTCGCGTGGGCCGCGACACCGTGCGCGGTGATGCGGAATCGGTGGACGCCCTTCTCCGCGACGCAGACGCCATAGAAGCGCTCTCGGCCCGAGATCATCACCGCGCCCGCGCCCTCGTTGATGAGCCAGTCGCAGCGCACGAGGTCGGGGTGCTGCTCGGTGATCCAGACGGCGCCGTCCGCCCCGCCGACCTCCTCGTCCACCACCGCGATGAGGACCAGATCGCCGCGGGCGGGGCGCCAGCCGGAGCGGGCGAGGTCGAGCGCCGCGGCCACCTCGGCCGCGGTCTGCGACTTCATGTCCAGCGCGCCGCGGCCCCACAGCTCGCCGTCGATCACGTCGCCGCACCAGGGGTCGTGGCGCCAGTCGGCGGGCTCGGCGGCGACCGTGTCGACGTGCGAGAGCAGCCCGAGCACCGGGCCATCGGCGGCGCCGCGCAGGCGCGCGACGAGGTTCGGGCGCTCCGGCGTGCGACCGACGAGGGACACCTCGAAGCCCGCCGCGGCGAGCTCGCTCGCGAGCTCCTCCTGGAGGGCACGCTCGGCGCCCGGCGGATTGACGGTCCTGTGGCGGATGAGCTGTGTGAGCAGCCGCACCGCCTCAGCCTGCAGGTCGGGCATCCACCGGATCGTAAACGAGCGTCCGCCGCGCCCTGCGAGGATGCCCGGCGATGGAGGGCGAGCGGCCGGGACTCGGCGTGGTGCTGCGCGAATGGGGGCGCCTCGGCGTCATCGGCTTCGGCGGCCCGCCGGCGCATGTCGCGCTGCTGCGCGACCTCTGCGTCGAGCGCCGCGCGTGGATCGACGCGGAGGAGTTCGAGGACGCGAACGCCGCCTGCAACCTCCTGCCCGGACCGGCGTCGACGCAGCTGGCGATCTACTGCGCCCACCGGGTCGCCGGCCTGCCCGGCGCGTTCGCCGGCGGCCTCGCCTTCATCCTCCCCGGGCTCGTCCTGCTGATCGCGCTCTCGGCGCTCACGCTCGGCAGCGCGCCGCCGGCCTGGGCGCTCGGCCTCGCCGCCGGTGCCGGCGCGGCGGTCCTCGCCGTGATCCTGCGCGTGGGCAGCGACCTTGCGCGGGCGAGTCTCGCCCCGCACGCGGGGTTCCAACTCTGGCGTGCGGCCGCGTACCTCGTGATCGGCGCGGTGACCGTCGTCCTCGCGGGACCGGGCGTGGTGCTCGCGCTGCTCGCCTGCGGCACGGCGGAGCTCCTGATCCGTCGCGGCGCGCCGACCGGGATGCCGAGCGTCGCGATCCCGCAGGCGATCGCGATCCTCGCGGCGACGACCACGGGAGCCGCGGCGCTCCCCGCGCTCGCATGGACCGCGCTCAAGGTGGGCGCGCTCTCCTACGGCGGCGGGTTCGTGATCGTGCCGATCATGCAGGGCGACGCGGTGGACGCCTACCACTGGATGACGAACACCGAGTTCCTGAACGCCGTCGCGCTCGGCCAGATCACCCCGGGGCCGGTGGTGCAGACGATCGCGGCCGTCGGCTGGGCGGCGGCCGGGCTCGGCGGGGCGCTCTTCGCCGCCGCCATCGCCTTCGCCCCCTCGTTCCTCGTCATCGCGCTCGGCGGCGCGCGCTTCCACGCGTTGCGGGCGAACAGCAGCGCGCGCGCGTTCCTCGACGGGGCGGGCCCGGCGGCGATCGGTGCGATCCTCGGGACGCTCGTGCCGCTCGCGGGCGGCGTGACCGAGGCGTGGCAGTGGGCGGTCGCGGCGGTCGCGGCGGTGCTCCTCCTCGCCCTGCGCCGGAGCGTCATGGTGGTGCTGCTCGGCGCCGGTGCGGTGGGCGTCATCGCCGGCCTCGGCGGGCTGCCGCTCCCCTGACCGGCGAGGGCCTCCGGCACCGGGGGGATACTCCATGCATGGACCAGCTCTTCGACGCCTCGGAGGGAGAGCGCGCCGCCCGGCCGCAGGCGCCGGGCTCCGTCCCCCGGGACCAGGCGCCGCTGGCCGCCCGCCTGCGCCCCGCGCGGCTCGAGGACGTCGTCGGTCAGCGCCACCTGCTCGATGAGGGCATGGCGCTGCGGATCGCGATCGAGCGGGGTCGCCCGCACTCGATGCTCCTCCATGGGCCGCCGGGCACCGGCAAGACGACGCTCGCGCGCATCGTCGCCGCGAGCGCCGACGCGACCTTCGAGGAGCTGAGCGCCGTCGAGGCGGGGCGCGCCGAGGTCCGCGGCGTGCTCGAGCGCGCCTCGCATCGCCTGGCCGGGCATGGCGGACGCACGGTCCTCTTCCTCGATGAGATCCATCGCTTCAACAAGGCCCAGCAGGACGTGCTGCTGCCCGCCGTCGAGGAGGGGCTCGTCGTCCTGATCGGCGCGACCACCGAGAACCCCTACTTCGAGGTCAACGCGGCGCTGCTCTCGCGCACGCAGGTGTACGAGCTCCACGAGCTCTCCGCGGACGACCTCGAGGTCCTGCTGCGCCGCGCGGTCGATCAGGGCGCGACCGGTGGCCACGCCGTCGAGGACGCCGCGCTCAGCTTCCTCGCCGACCGCTCGCACGGCGACGCGCGCACCGCGCTGCAGGCACTCGAGCTCGCCGCCGCGACGGCGCCCGAGGGCGCGCCGATCACGCTCGAAGCCGCCGAGGACGCGCTCCAGCGGCGGGCGCTGCGCTACGACCGCGCGGGCGACCTCCACTACGACACGATCTCCGCCTGGATCAAGGCGACGCGCGGGTCCGACCCGGACGCGTCGCTCTACTACCTCGCGGTGATGCTCGAGGGCGGCGAGGACCCGCGGTTCATCGCGCGCCGGATGGTGATCCTCGCGAGCGAGGACATCGGCAACGCCGACCCGACGGCGCTCACGGTCGCCGTCGCAGCGGCGCACGCGGTCGACCACGTCGGCATGCCCGAGGCGGCCTACGCGCTGTCCCAGGCGGCGATCCATCTGAGCCTCGCGCCGAAGTCGAAGGAGGCCTACCACGCGCTCAATCGCGCGCGGCGGGATGTGCGTGAGCGCGGTGCCCTGGCGCCGCCGCCGCACCTGCGCCCCGGCGCGCGCAGCGCGAGTGCCGACGGCGAGGGGTACGACGATCCGCATGCGCACCCGGGCCACCTCTCCCCGCAGCAGCTCATGCCTGACGCCCTCGTCGGCGAGCGGTTCTATCGGCCCGACGGGCAGGAGGCGGAGTTCGCCGCCCGCCTCGAGCTCATTCGCGCCGCGCGCGAGCGCGACTGACGATCACGCTGCCCGCTCGAGCTCCTCGGCGGTCGGCGGCCCCGGCAGCAGCCGGCCGCCGGCTACGGGTGAGTTGCGCAGCGCCCCCGGCAGGAGCGGCAGCACGACCCGCTTGAGGTACGCGGCCCCGCCGCGGCGCAGGCCTTCGCGCAGCGGATCCCACGAGAGGCCGTAACCGCGGCGGATGTGCGGCGGGAGCGACCCGGCGATCGCGAAGTTCACGCTCTCGACGAGCCAGCGCATGTGCAGCGGCGCCGGCGGGTGGAAGACGACGCGCCGGCCGACCTCGCGCGCCCGGTCGGTGACGTAGAGGTCGCCGCCGTGGAGCATCCCGTCGTAGTACGCGTCGAACTCCTCGATCGTCGCGGGCATCTCGTCGGGCGCGAGCCCGAAGAGCCCGCCGACGACGCGGTAGTCCTGCCAGAGCGCGTCGCGCTCGTCGCGGTCGAGGTCACCGACGTAGAGGCGGTAGATGAGCTCCGCAGACTCGAACAGCGGCGCGAGCGTCCACAGCAGGTGCCGGGGCTCATCCGCCGCGAACGGCGTCCCCGCCGGGTAGCGGCCCGCGGGCTCCGGCAGCGTCCCGCGGATGCGCGCGTGGACGCGCCGGACGCGGGCGGTCTGGTGCTCGGCATCCTCGCGGCGGCCGAAGTAGATGGTGTTCATCACCGTCGCGGTGCGCGCGAGGCGCCCGTGCGGATCGTCCATGCCCGATGTGCGATCGATGAAGCCCTCGAACATCAGCGGGTGCGCGGCCTGGAGCAGCAGGGCGCGGGCGCCGGAGAAGGCGACGATCAGCTCGCGATTGACCCGCCGGATCGGCGCGTCCTCGGCGAAGATGCCCTCGCCGGGGGCGGCGGCGCGGAAGGGGAGCGGGGTGAGCTGGCGGGGCGGCGACATGCGTATATCGAGCCTACGTCCGACTACCCTCCAGAGGACCATGCCTGCCGCCGCCTACGCCGGAAAAGAGTGCGTCTGCCAGTTCAACCGCGGGATCTGCGATCAGACCTGCGTGAAGGACATGCTCGAGACGCCGTTCTACATCGCGTGTCTCAAGCTCAAGGGTCGGCGGTGCCTCGTCGTCGGGGGCGGCGATCTCGGCCTTGAGAAGATCGAGGGCCTGCTCGTCAGCGGCGGCGACGTCCTCTGCATCTCCCCGGAGGTGCACCCGGAGGTCGAGCGGCTCGCCGCCGAGGGGTCGATCCGGTGGGAGCAGCGCGCCTACGCCGGCCCGCAGGATCTCGATGCGACGTTCATGGTGATCGCCTGCACCGATGACACCGCCATCAACATCGGGATCTACGAGGACGCCGAGCGCCGGGCGATGCTCGTCAACGTCGTCGACGTGCCGCCGCTGTGCAACTTCATCCTTCCCGCCATCGTGCGCTCCGGCCCGCTGGCCATCGCGATCTCGACGGCGGGCGCATCCCCGGCACTCGCCAAGCGCATGAAGCGCGAGATCAGCGAGCTCTTCGGCGAGGAGTACGCAGAGCTCGCCATCATGCTCAACGAGACGCGCGGCTGGGCCAAGGGCACGCTGCCGACCTATCAGGACCGCAAGGCGTTCTTCGAGGAGATCGTCAACGGCGATCCCGATCCGATCACCCTCCTGCGCGACGGGAACGCCGACGGCGTGCGCGACATCATCGCCGCGGCGCAGCGCTCCCACGCCCCCGCCTGACGGCTACGCTCGCCGCATGGGCGAGCTCACGCACCTCGACGAGGATGGCGCGGCCCGGATGGTCGACATCTCCGCCAAGCCGGTGACCGAGCGCCGCGCGGTCGCACGCGCCGTCGTGCGGCTCGACCCCGCCACGGCGAGCATCGTCGCAGCGGGCGACGCGCCGAAGGGTGACGTCCTCGGCGTCGCGCGGATCGCCGGCATCCAGGCGGCCAAGCGCACCGGCGACCTCATTCCCCTCTGCCACCCGCTCGGCCTCGACCATGTCGATGTCGACGGCGTCATCGACGTCGCGGCGGGCACCGTGACGCTGACGGCCACCGCCGGCGTCCAGGCGCGCACCGGCGTCGAGATGGAGGCGATGACGGCGGCTGCCATCGCCGCGCTCACCGTCTACGACATGGTCAAGGGCCTCGACCGCAGCGCCGTGATCGAGCGTGTCGAGTTGGTCGAGAAGTCGGGTGGCCGCTCCGGCCACTGGACGCGCCCCTGATGCGCACCGCGGTCCTGACGATCTCCACGACCCTCGCCGCAGGCGCGGGCGAGGACCGCTCCGGCCCGCGCCTTGCAGAGCTCCTCACCGAGGCGGGGTGCGCCGTCGACGCCGTCGAGGTCCTTCCGGACGACCGCGCCGCCATCGAGGCGCGCCTGCGCGAGCTCGTCGCAGAGGACGTGCGCTTCATCATCACCACCGGCGGCACCGGTCTCACACCGGACGACGTGACCCCGGAGGCGACGCGCGCGGTGATCGAGCGCGAGGCGCCGGCGATCCAGCAGGCGATGCTCATCGAGGGGCTGCGGCACCAGCCGCTCGCGCTGCTCTCGCGCGGCGTCAGCGGCATCGCGGGGCGCACCCTGATCGTCAACCTCCCAGGCAACCCGCAGGCCATCGAGCAGACCTTCCCCGTGCTGGCGCCGGCGCTGCGGCACGCCGGCGCGACCCTCACCCGCGAGGACCCTCGTGAGCGCCATTGAGCTCGACGGGCTGGCCCGCCGCTACGGCGACCGCACCGCCCTCGCGGACGTCACACTGACGCTTGAGGAGGGCGCCACGCTCATCGTCTTCGGACCCAACGGCGCGGGCAAGTCGACGCTCCTGCGCGTCCTCGCCACGCTCCTGCGGCCGAGCGCCGGCCACGCCCGCATCTTCGGCAGCGACGTGCGCACCGAGGGTTGGCGTGTGCGCGGGCGCATCGGCTTCCTCGGCCACGACGCGCTCCTCTACGGCGACCTCACCGCGGCTGAGAATCTGAGCTACCAGGCGCGGCTTCATGGCCTGCGCGACGCCCGGGAGCGCATCGCGCAGCTGCTCGAGGCGGTCGGGCTCACGGCCCGTGCCGACGACCGCGTCCACACGTACTCGCGCGGGATGGTGCAGCGGCTGGCGGCGTGCCGCGCCGTCCTCCACGATCCGCCCGTCCTGCTGCTCGACGAGCCGCGCGCGAACCTCGACCCAGCGGCGGCCGAGCTGCTCGAGCCCCTGCTCGGGCGCGCCAGCGGGCGCACGCGGGTCGTCACGAGTCACGACCCCGCGGGCGGCCTCGCCGAGGGGGACGTGGCGCTCGGCCTGCGGGCCGGGCGGCCGGTGCTGCTGCGCCCCGCCGCCGATGTGAGCGCCGCCGAGATCGGGGAGCTCTACCGATGAGCGGGCCGGGAACCTTCGCGGCCGCGCGCGCGGTGCTCGCCAAGGAGCTGCTGCTCGAGCGGCGCGCCCCCCAGACGCTCGTCGCGATGGCGCTCTTCAGCGGCACGGCCTACGTCATTTTCCACTTCGCCCTCCAGCGCGACAGCGTCTCGGGCAACCTCGCCTCGGGGGTCCTCTGGGTCACGGTGCTGCTCGCCGCGCTGCTCGGCGTCGGCCGCCTCTTCGTCGCCGACCGCGACGAAGGCGGCCTTGATGGCTTCCTGCTCGCCCCGGTCGACCGCACCGCGCTGCTCTTCGCCAAGACCCTGACGCTCTTCACCTTCCTGCTCGCGCTCGAGATCGTCGCGGTCCCGCTCTTCGACATCCTGCTGCTCGGACCGTCGCCCGGCATCGGCGACTGGGGCGGCGTGCTGCTCGTCCTCGTGCTCGCCGACCTCGGCATCGCCGTGGTCGGGACGCTCGTCGCGGCGATCGCCGTGCGCACCCGCAGCCGCGACCTCATCACCTCGATCCTCGCGCTGCCGCTCCTGATCCCCGTCGTCATCGGGGCGTCGCGCGCCACCGCGCCGATCTTCGCCGCCGCCGGTGCAGGTTCGCTCCCCGGGCGCTGGCTGGCGGTCCTCGCGCTGTACGATCTGATCTTCGCCCTCCTCGCGTGGGCGCTCTTCGACTTTCTCGTCGAGGACTGATGATGCCGACGAGCACGAAGCTCTATGGAACGCGCCTGAGCGCCTGGGCCATCGCCGCTGCGATCGTCCTCACCGCAGCCTTCGTGCTGGCGGCGTTCTACGCACCCATCGAGGCCGACCAGGGCTTCTCGCAGAAGATCTTCTACGTGCACGTCCCGCTGGCGATCGTGACGCTCATCGGGTTCGTGTTCGGCGGGGTCAGCGCCGTCCAGTACCTGCGGTCGGGCGACACGCGCCACGACCTGCGGTCGTACACGGCGATCCACCAGTCGCTCATCTTCTGCCTCGGCGCGCTCATCACCGGCTCGATCTGGGCGAAGGCCGCGTGGGGTCAATGGTGGGTCTGGGACGAGCCGACGCTCGTCTCGTTCCTCATCGTGTTCCTGCTCTACGCGACCTACCAGCCGCTGCGGTTCTCGATCGAGGACCCGGAGCGCCAGGCGCGCTACGCCGCCGTCTTCGCCGTCGTCGCCGGCGCCTTCATCCCGCTGAACTTCATCGCGGTGCGCCTCGCCGACCCGCTGATCCATCCGCGCGTGCTCTCGAAGTCCGGCGGCAACCTGCCGGGCGACATGAAGCTCACGTTCTACGTGGCGATCATCGGGATGCTGCTGCTCTTCATCACCCTCTACAAGTACGAGATGACCGCGAAGCACAGCCGTGCGCAGGTGCGTGCGCTCAAGCGCCGTCTCGGAGCCCTCGATCAGGATGCGCCGCGTGGCCGCAGCGCCGCACCCTCGGTGACCGCGTCATGACCGACAAGCTTCCCGACAACGGCGGGTACGTCGCCGCCGCCTACCTCGTCTTCCTCGCCCTGCTCCTGATCTACGTCGCGATCATGGCCGTCCGTGCTGCCGGCACCGAGCGCGAGCTCAGCGAGCTGAGCCGCCTGCTCGCCGAGCGCGAGGGGGAGAGCGACCCGAGCGAGGCCGAGGTGCCCGCGTGAGCGAGCTGCTCGCCATCGGGATCTCCCACAAGACCGCGCCGGTCGCGATGCGTGAGCGCCTCGCGCTGACCGAGCGCGAGGCCGAGCGCTTCGTGCGCGAGCTCGCCGGGCTCGACGGCGTGCGCGAGGCGGTCGCGATCTCGACCTGCAACCGCACCGAGACGTACCTGGTGGTGAGCGACCCGGTGAAGGCCGAGGGCGAGCTGCTCGGGCGTCTCGCCCAGCGCGGCCACATCCGGCCGACGGAGCTCGTCGACGTCGTCTACTCGCCGCGCAACTGCGACGCGGCCCGCCACCTCTTCCGCGTCTGCGCCGGGCTCGACTCGATGATCGTCGGCGAGAGCGAGATCCAGGGCCAGGTGCGCCGCTCCTATGAGAGCGCCCTCGCCGCCGGGACGACCGGCCCCTTCACGAACCGCCTCTTCCGCGCCGCCCTGCAGACCGGCAAGCGGGTGCGCACCGAGACGGCGGTCGCCACGACCCGCGTCAGCGTCTCCTCCGTCGCCGTCGACCTCGCGAGCCGCGCCGTCGGCGACCTCGCCGACCGCTCCGTCCTGATCGTGGGCGCGGGCGAGACGGCCGAGCTCACCGCACGGGCGATGCACGAGCAGGGCGTGACGACCATGTTCGTCGCCAACCGCCGCGCCGACCGCGCGCGCGCCCTGGCGGCGCGCTTCGACGGCGAGGTCGGCTCGCTCGACGAGCTGCCCGAGCGCCTGGCGACCGCCGACATCGTCGTCGCATCGACGTCATCCCCGCATCCGATCATCGGCGCCGACGAGCTGCGCACGGTTATGGAGATCCGCGGCGGCCGGCCGCTCGTCCTCATCGACATCGCCGTCCCGCGCGACGTCGAGTCGGAGTGCGGCGAGCTGCCGGGCGTGACGCTCTTCGACATGGACGACCTGCAGGCGACGATCGCCCGCAACATCGAGGTGCGCGAGGGCGAGCGCGACCGCGGCGAGGAGATCGTCGAGGACGAGATCGACCGCTTCTCCGGCTGGATGGCCCAGCAGGACGCCACACCGACGATCAGCGCCCTGCGCGCTCACGGCTCGAAGATCGTCGAGCAGGTGCTCGCCGAGAACGAGGGCCGCTGGGACAGCGCCTCCGCCGAGGACCTCGCCCGCGTCGACGCGATCGCGCGCGCGGTGATGCAGCGTCTCCTCCACGAGCCGACGATCCGCATGAAGGCGCTCGAGCACGGCGGCGGCCACGGTCGCCTCGCCGTCCTGCGCGAGCTCTTCGGACTCGACGAGGTCTCGGACGAGGCGGCCGCCGAGGCGGCGACCGAGGCCGGAGAGCGGCAGCCTGCGCCCGCCGAAATCCGCGAGCTGCGGCGCGGCGCTCAGACCTGATGCGCATCGGGACCCGCGGGAGCGCGCTCGCGCTCGCCCAGGCGGGGCAGGTCGCAGCGGCGCTCGGCGCGGACGCCCAGCTCGTCACGGTCACCACCGCCGGAGATCGCGGGGAGGGCGTCGGCGACAAGGAGCGCTGGGTGCGCGAACTCGATGCCGCACTCCTCGACGGACGCATCGACGCGGCCGTCCACAGCGCCAAGGACGTTCCGGCGACGCTGCCCGACGGGATGACGATCGGCGCCGTTCCCGCGCGCGCCGCCGCGCAGGACGTGCTCTGCGGCGCCCCGTCGCTCGACGCGCTGCCCATCGGGGCGCGCGTCGGCACCGCGTCGCTGCGGCGCGCCGCCCAGCTGCGCGCGCTGCGCCCGGACCTGCGCATCACGGAGCTCCGGGGCAACGTCGACACCCGCCTGCGGCGCCTCCACGACGGGGAGTACGACGCGATCGTCCTCGCGCACGCCGGCCTGCAGCGCCTCGGCCTCGAGCACGAGGCGACCGGCCCGCTCCCCGAGCTCGTGCCCTGCGCCGGGCAGGGGGCGCTCGTGATCGCCGTGCGCGCCGGTGACGAGGCGAGCGTCGCTGCGCTCGACGACGCCCAGACGCACGCGCGCCTGCGAGCCGAGCGCGCCGTGGTCCTGCGCCTCGACGCCGACTGTTCCACGCCGATGGGTGCGTACGCGAGCGTCGACGTGGGCGGCGCGATGACCGTCACGGCCTTCGCCGGGAGCGCCGATGGGAGCGCCTGGGTGCGCGACACGCTCACCGGCGCGCCGGGCGCGGACCCGGTGGCGCTCGGAGACCGCGTCGGCGAGCGGCTGCTCGCCGCCGGCGCCGCCGAGGTCCTGGGCCGATGAGCGCCGTCGGCACCGTGTACCTCGTGGGCGCGGGCCCCGGCGACCCGGGTCTCCTGACGGCGCGCGCGCTCGAGCTGCTCGCGACCGTCGACGTCGTCCTGCACGACAAGCTCATTCCGGTCGAGGCGCTCGACGGCGTACGTTCCGATGCGCAGCTCATCGACGTCGGCAAGATCGGCGGCGGCGAGCAGGTGCCCCAGGAGGTCACGGAGGCGCTGATCGTCGAGCACGCGCTCGCCGGGCGCAGCGTGGTGCGCCTGAAGGGCGGCGACCCGTTCGTCTTCGGCCGTGGTGGGGAGGAGGCGCAGGCGTGTCGGCGCGCCGGCGTGCCCTTTGAGGTCGTTCCCGGCGTCACCGCCGGCATCGCCGCCGCCGCCTACGCCGGCATCCCGGTCACGCAGCGGCACGTCGCCGCCGCCGTCGCCTTCGTCACCGGGCACGAGGACCCCGCAAAGCCGGAGAGCCAGGTCGACTGGCCGGCGCTCGCGGCGTTCCCCGGCACGCTCGTCTTCTACATGGGGGTGCGCCAGCTCGGGCGCATCTCCGAGCAGCTCATCGTCGGCGGACGCCCCGCCGACCAGCCCGCGGCGATCGTCCAGCGCGGCACCTTTCCCGACCAGCGTGCCGTCCACGCGACCCTCGGGACCATCGCGCAGGCCGCGGAGCAGGCCGCTGTGCGCGCCCCGGCCATCACGATCATCGGCGACGTCGCGGCGCTCGGCGAGGAGCTCGCGTGGCGGGCCGAGGCGCGGCCGCTGGCGGGCGTCAGCGTCGCCGTCACGCGCGCCCGGGCACAGGCGAGCGCGCTCGCCGGACGGCTGCGCGGGCTCGGAGCGCACGTCGTCGAGGCCCCGGCAATCCGGATCGAGCCGCTCGACGCGCAGGTCCCGGACCTCGCGGCCTACGACCTCCTCTGCGTGACGAGCCCCAACGGCGCCGATGAGCTCCTGCGCCGCGTCCTGGACGCCCGCGCGCTCGCCGGCCCCGTGATCGCGGCGATCGGGCCGGGCACCGCGCGCGCGCTCGCCGCCCACGGCATCGTGGCCGACGTCGTGCCGGACCGCTCGGTGGCCGAGGCGCTCGTGGAGGCGCTGCGAGCCGTGCCGGTCACGCGGGCGCTCATCGCGCGGGCGCAGGAGGCGCGCGACATCCTCCCCGACGCCCTGCGCGAGCGCGGCGCCGAGGTCACGGTGCTGCCGCTCTACCGCACCGTCGCCGAGCCGCTCGACGAGGCGGCGCGCGCCGCCGTGCTCGGCGCCGACTACGCGACCTTCACGAGCGCCTCGTCGGCGCGCTTCTTCCACGCCGCCGCCGGCACCCTCGACGGGCCGCGGATCCTCTCGATCGGGCCGATCACGAGCGACGAGCTGCGCAGCCTCGGCCGCGCCCCGGACGTCGAGGCGCCAGTCCACACGCCCGACGGACTCGTCGACGCGCTGCTCGCCGACGTCGCCGCGCGCCACCGCTGACCGGCCCGCCGGGCCGGATGGCGCGCTAGGTTCGGCGCATGCGCATCCTCGTCATCGGGGCTGGCGGCGTCGGCACCGCCGTGGCGGCGATCGCCCGGCGGCGGGACTTCTTCGACCGGCTCGTGCTCGCCGACGTCGACCTCGCGCGGGCCACCGCGGCGGTCGAGCGCTTCGGGGATGCGCGCTTCGGGGCCGCGCAGGTCAACGCAGCGGACGCCGCGGCCGTCGCAGCGCTCGCGAGCGCGGAGCGCGCCTCGGTGATCCTCAACGCCTGTGACCCGCGCCTCAACCCCCCGATCTTCGCGGCGGCGCTCGCGGCGGGCTGTGACTACCTCGACATGGCCGGGACCCTCTCCGAGCCCCACCCCGATCGCCCGTACGAGCTCACGGGCATCAAGCTCGCCGACGCGCAGCTCAAGCAGAACGCCGCGTGGGAGTCGGCCGGTCGCCTGGCGATCGTCGGCCTCGGGATCGAGCCGGGCTTCTCGGATCTCGCGGCGCGCTATGCCGCCGACCACCTCTTCTCCGAGATCGATGAGATCGGGGTGCGCGACGGCGCCGACCTTGTCATCGACGGCTACGACTTCGCACCGACCTTCTCGATCTGGACGATGATCGAGGAGTGCCTCAACCCGCCGGTGATCTGGGAGCGGGACCGGGGCTGGTTCACCACCGAGCCGTTCTCCGACCCCGAGGTCTTCGACTTCCCCGGCGGGATCGGCCCGATCGAGTGCGTGAACGTCGAGCATGAGGAGGTGCTGCTCATCCCGCGCTGGGTGGACTGCCGCCGCGTGACCTTCAAGTACGGCCTCGGGGACGAGGTGATCGAGGTGCTGCGCACGCTGCACAAGCTCGGGCTCGACGGGACCGTCCCGATCGATGTGCGCGGGCAGCGGGTGAGCCCGCGCGATGTCGTGGCCGCCGTGCTCCCCGACCCGGCAGCGCTCGGCGACCGGATGCGCGGACGCACCTGCGCGGGCACGCTGGTGACCGGCACGGGCATCGACGGCGCACCGCGGGCGACCTACCTCCACCACATCGCCGACAACGCTCACACGATGGACCTCGACGGATGCCAGGCGGTCGTCTGGCAGACGGCGCTGAGCCCGGTCATCGGCCTCGAGCTCCTCGCGAGCGGGACGTGGTCCGCTGCCGGGGTGGTCGGCCCGGCCGCCTTCGACGCCGCGCCCTTCCTCGAGCTGCTCGCCGCGTACGGCGCGCCGCACGGCGTCAGCGAGCGCGACCCCGCCGATCCCCGCGTCCCGCTCGCAGGCGGCTGACGAAGTCCGGCCATGGCGCGCCCCATCAGCTTCCTCTCCGATTACGGCGCGGCCGACGACTTCGTCGGCGTCTGCCACGGCGTGATGGCGACGCTCGCCCCGGACGCGCGGATCATCGACCTCACCCACGGCATCCCGCGCCATGACGTGCGCGCCGGCGCCCTCGTGCTGCGGCGCGCGCTCCCCTTCATGCCGCCCGGGGTCCACCTCGCCGTCGTGGATCCGGACGTCGGCGGCGACCGGCTCCCCGTGGCGCTGCGCACCGCGGATGAGGACCGCATCCTCGTCGGCCCCGACAACGGGCTGCTGATGCTCGCGGCCCGACGGTTCGACGGCGCGGTCGAGGCCGTCGACCTGTCGCGCTCAGCGGTCCGGCTCGAGCCGACCTCCGCCACCTTCCACGGCCGCGACATCTTCGCCCCGGCGGCGGCCGCGCTCGCACGCGGCGCGCAGCTCGCGGAGGTCGGCGAGCCGATCGACCCCGATGCGCTGATCGAGCTCGACATGCCGCTCGCGCGGCCCGAAGACGGCGAGCTCGTCGCCCGCGCCGTGACCGTCGACCACTTCGGGAACGTCGCCCTCGACGTCGAGCACGAGGAGCTCGCGGCGTTCGGGCTGCGGCTCGGTCGCCCCCTGCTCGTGAACGGCGCCTCCTGCTTCTACGCGACGACGTTCGCCGACGTCGCCGTCGGCGCGCTGCTCGTCTACCAGGACGCCTACCGGACGCTCGCGCTCGCGATCAACCGCGGATCGGTGGCCGAGCAGCTCGGCCTCGCGGTCGACGACGAGGTCCGCCTGCGGCCCGCACCATGACCCTCGGCAGCCCGCACCTCCACGCCGCGACGCTCGCCTCGACGAGCGATCGCGCGCGGGAGCTCGCCGCGGCGGGCGCTCCACACGGGACGCTCGTGACCGCCGACGTCCAGACGGCGGGGCGCGGGCGCCAGGGCCGCCGCTGGGAGGCGCCGGCGGGGAGTGCCCTGCTGTGTTCGATCGTCCTGCGCGACCCGCCGGAGCTCCTGCCGCTCGCCGGGGGTCTCGCCGTCGCCCGCGCCATCGGGGATGGCGCGCGGATCAAGTGGCCGAACGACGTGCTCCTCCCCGCAGGCCCAGGTGCGGCTCCCGGGCGCAAGGTCGCCGGCATCCTCGCCGAGGGGCGCCCACAGGACGGCTGGGCCGTGATCGGCATCGGGGTCAACGTCGCCGTCCGGCTTGAGGACCTGCCGCCCGAGCTCCACGACACCGCTGCGACGCTGGGCCTCACGCCCGCCGACCGCGCGATCGTCCTCGAGCGAATCCTGCGCGAGCTGGAGAGCGCCATCACGCTCGACACCGCCGCACTCCTGGCGGCCTACCGCGAGCGCGATGCGCTGCGCGGACGCGCGATCACGTGGTCCGGTGGGACGGGCGTCGCCGCGGGCATCGACGGCAGCGGGCGACTCGTGCTCGACCTGCCGGACGGCGGGCACGTCGCCCTCGATGCGGGCGAAGTCCACCTCGGGCGCGTCTGACGCGAGCGCCCTAGACGGCGGCGGGCTGCGCGTCCGGGTCGTCGTCCGGCACGGTCGCGTCCTCGATCTCCTGCGACTCGCCGACGGCGACCGTGTCCTCGCCCGCACCGGGCTTGCCGCCCTTGCGCCGGCGACGACGGTTGCGGCGGTTCTTGCCGCCGCCACCGCGCGGGAAGTTGCGCAGCAGTTCGCGCGAGAGCGATCCGGGGTTGCGTGAGAGCCGCGTGCGCGCGCCGCGCAGCACCTCCTCGGCCTCCGGGGTGTGCGCAACCGCGGCAGCGAGGACCGCAGCCTGAATCCGGCGGTCCTGCGTGCGCACCGCCTGGACGAGCCGCCGAGCGTTGCGCGCGTGCGCGGCGCCCGAGGAGTTCACGAGCAGTCCGAGCAGGCGCTTGGTCTCGGGCCAGCGCTGGACGGCGTACTCCTCGTGGCTCTCGCGCGTGTATTCGGCGAGACGCCAGATCCAGGCGTTCGCCTGGTCGCGGCGGCCGATGCGCTTCTCGGCGAGGGCCTGGAGCAGGATCTTCGTCGCCTCGCGGCGGTCGTCGCGCGACCAGGTCCCGACCTGATCGATGGCGAGGTCGAAGGCCTCCGGGTCCTTGAGCGCCGCGATCTCCTGGAGCGCGCGGATGCGCAGCTGGGAGTGCTGGTTGCGCTCGACCGCGGTGAGGAGGAAGCGGCGCTTGAGCTCCCCGGTGCGGTCGAAGTGCAGCATGGCGCGGGCGCGGCGCCAGCCGTTCGGCTGCACGCGCGCGCCGGCGAGCGCCGCCCACATGTGCTGCTCGCCGTAGTCGAGGTGCTCGACCCCGATGCGCCAGAGTTCGCGCTCGAAGACCTCGTGGCGACGCGCCTCGTCGGCGGTCACCGGGACGACGCGGCGCTCGACGCGCATCCGCCGCCCGCGCCCGCGGCGCACCGGGCCGACGACGATGGCGCCGCCGCGGTAGACGTCGCGGTCGAGCAGCGAGTGGAGGGTGATCGCCGGGTCGTCGTGGCGCGTGGCGGGGTGCACGAAGTCGATGACGAGCCCCGCCTCCTTGCCCGGATGGCGGCGGGTCACGCGGCCGACGCGCTGCTGGTAGATGCGCCTTGACGCGGTCGGGGCGAGGTGCATGCAGATCGTCGCGCGGGGGGAGTTCCAGCCCTCCGCGAGCAGCTGGGCATTGACGAGCACGTCGATCTCGCCGGCCTCGTACTTCGCGAGGATCTCGGCGAGCTCGCGCTTCGGCGTCTCGCCGGAGACCGCCCGCGCCTTGATGCCGACCTCGCGGAAGGCCTCCGCGACGTTGTACGCGTGACGCACACCGGCCGCATAGACGACGCCGGGTACGCCGTTGAAGCGCGTCTTGTAGAGGTCCGCGATCGCGAGGTTGAAGGGCTGCTGGTCGAGGAGCTCGGCGAGCATCTCCTGGTCGAACTCGATGTCGACCTCGCCCTTGCGCAGCGGCACCTTGGCGATCGTGCGCACGCCCGGACCCGGCGGAATGCGGATGCAGCGCAGCGGGGCGATCACGCCGCGGCGCGCCGCCTGCGCGAGGTCGAAGCGTGAGGTCTGCGTCGGGAAGAGATCGGTGACGTGGCGCGCGATCAGCGCGCCGGTCGCGGTCATGCCGATGAAGATCGGGCCGGTCCATTCGCGGATCGCGGCGCTCGTCTTCTCGCCGAGCGCCGTGTGGGCCTCGTCGCAGATGACGATCGTGTAGGCGCTCGAGATCTGGCCGGCGTTGCGCACGAACCACTGGTACGTCTCCACCGTGACCGGGCCGTCGCCGTGGCCCTTGTCCTCGCCGAGCAGCGGCGGGGAGGAGCGCCGCGCGTACCCGCGTGTGCGCAGCTCCTCGTTGAACTGGTCGACGAGGTTGCGGCGGTGGGTGAGGATCAGGACGCCGCCGGTGCGCGACGCCTCGACGAAGCCCATCGCGGCGACCGTCTTGCCGGCGCCCGTCGCGTGCTCGAACCAGAAGCGCTTGTGCGCGTTCGGATCGTTGAGGACCGCAGCGTCGATGTCCTCGTCCGTCTCCTCGCCCGCACCCTCGTCGACGTCCTCATCGACGTCGGTCTCGCGCTCGTCGTCCTGCTCCAGCTCGTCGTCCTCGTCGTCCTCGTGCTCCTCGTCGAGGGCGGCGAGCTCGGCTGCCAGCTCCTCGTCCTCCTCGGCGTCGTCGCCCTCGTCGATCGCGAGCAGCGGGGCGGCGATCTGCGTGTCGCCGTTCGCGGCGATGCGCATGCGATCGGCCAGCAGCGCGGTGAGCGTCCCGGAGAGCGCATCGACCTGATGGGGATTGAGCGTCGTGCCGTCCGCGAGGTGCGGCTCCTCCTCGCTGAGCACGCGCTCGAGCCCGAGCAGCAGCGACCAGTCGCGCCGCCAGTGGGTCGACGGCACGTCGAGGCCCGCGTCGAGCTCGGCCAGGGCGGCGTCGAGCGCCATCCGCCGAGGGGTGCCCGAGGCGAGTGCGTCCGCTGCCGTCTCCCCCTCGAACAGGAACGGCTCGCGGGCGTAGTCAGCCGCGCGGGCGATCTCGCCGGCGGACGGAATGGGGGCGGCCGAAGCGGCCGTCGTGCGGTCAGCCATGGTGGCTAAGAGCTCTCAGGACGAGAGGAAAGGCTGCGGCAGGACGATGCGGCCGATCCAGAGCCCGGCGGTCCGGCCGGGCGACACGCCGGGGACCCCTCGACTTCGGGGTACACCTGCGCATCGCAGAGGATACCGCACCCGTATGCGATCCTCAGCGGATGCGGGCCGCGCTCATCGCCCTCGCCGCGATCGCCGTCGTCGCCCTGATCGCGGTCGGGCTCCACCAGGCCTCCAGTGAGGATGGGGCGCCCGCGGCCCGGCCCACGGCGCAGCCCTCGCGGGCAGCCGCGCTTGAGCGGCTCGCCGGCTCCCCACCCGCGCTCGCGGCACTCCACGCCCAGGCCGACGAGCTGCTCCCCGGCGGGCTCCCCGCGCTCACCGCGCGCCTGCGGTCCGTCACGGGCCATCCGGCGGTCGTGAACGTCTGGGCGTCGTGGTGTGGACCGTGCATCCAGGAGGCGCCCGTCCTGCAAGAGGTGAGCCTCGACCGCGGTCGCGAGGTCGCGTTCATCGGCGTCGACCTCAAGGACTCACGCTCCGGCGCTCAGGGGTTCCTGCGCCGCTTCCCCTCCTCGTACCCGAGCTACGAGGACCCGGACGGGAAGATCTTCAACCACCTGCGTCTCGCGGGTGCGCCGGCGACGATCTTCTTCGACGCCGCCGGCGAGCAGCAGTACATCCACCAGGGGCCGTACCTCACGGCCGCCGACCTGCGCAGCGACATCGCCCGCTACGCCGTCGGGAAGGCGGGGGCCTGAGCCATGCCTGAGCTGCGCGTCGATCCGCTCACCGGACTGCGAGTCCTCATCGCCGGCGAGCGCGCCGACCGGCCGGGGACCGACCTGCGGCCCCCCGAGCCCGACCCGGCGATCGACCCGGAGCGCGATCCGTTCCTCGAGGGCCACGAGGACCGCACGCCGGCAGAGCTCGATGCCGAGCGGCCCGGCGGCTCGGCGCCCGACACGCCCGGCTGGCTCGTGCGCGTCGTCCCGAACCTCTACCCCGCGCTCGAGGCGGATTCACCGGACCCGCCGCGCGAGGCGCGCATCGACCTCTTCTCGGCCACGGGCGCCCGCGGCGCGCATGAGGTGATCGTCAACACCCCACTGGCCATCGGCTCGCTCGGGGACCTCCCGGTCGCGCAGCTCGAGCACGCCATGGCGATGTGGCAGCGCCGGATCCGGCACCACCGGCGGCACGGCACGGCGTACGCGCACCTCTTCGTGAACGACGGACGCGAGGCCGGCGCCTCGCAGCCGCACACGCACGCGCAGCTCGCCGCGCTGCCCTTCGTGCCCGCCCTGATCGCGCGCGAGCGCGAGCGCTGCGGCGCGCACGCCGTCACGACCGGGGGCGCGAGCCTGCTCGGCGACCTCGTCCAGCAGGAGGTGCGACTCGACCAGCGCCTCGTGGACGTCGACGACGACACCGTGCTGCTGACGCCGTTCGCGTCGGGTGCGCCCTACCAGCTGCTGATCGCGCCGCGGCGCCCGGCGATGCGCTGGGAGGACGAGGGCCAGCCGACCGCCGCCGCGATGCTCCGCGCCGCCCTCGACCGCCTGCGCCGGCACTTCGACGGCGTGCTCCCGCCGTTCAATCTCTGGGTGCGCACCGCCCCGCAGGGGAGCGACCACTTCTGCTGGCACATCGACATCCGCCCGCGGTTCGGAACCCCGGCGGGCCTGGAGCTCGGCACCGGTATCGAGCTCAACGCGGTCGCGCCCGAACGCGCTGCCCGCGAGCTGCGCGACGCCTGATCTGCCGCGATGCTGCTCGTCCTCGTCGTCGTGCTGGGGTCCGTGGCCGCCGGGATCGCGGCGGAGCGTCGGCACCCCGCGGCGGCGCTGCGCATGGCCCAGTTGCTCATCCAGGGCGCGGTCTACATCATCCTGCCGGTCGTCACGTTCTTCACCGTGACCCACGTCCACCTGACGGGCGGGGTCGGCGCGGGCATCGCGTTCGGCTGGGCCGAGCGCCTCGTCGCCGTCCTGCTCGCCTACCTCGTCGGCGCCCGCCTCTTGCGCCTCCCGCGGCCCGCGACCGGTGCGCTGATGCTCGCGGCGGCGCTCGCGAACACCGGGTATCTCGGGGTGCCGCTGATCACGGCGCTGATGGGCGACAGCCACCCGCAGGCGACCGGCGAGGCGCTGACGTACGACGTCGCCGTCAGCGCACCGGCCTTCGTCCTCATCGGCTTCGGGATCGGCGCGGCCTTCGGCCGGCGCGCGGGCACCACCGTCCGCGAGCGCCTGCGAGCGTTCCTGCTGCGCAACCCACCGCTCGTCGCGTTCGCGCTCGCGCTCGTCGCACCGCATTCCTGGAGCCCGGACTGGGTCTATCAGGGCGCGAAGGCCGGCGCGATCGGCCTCGCCCCGATCGGGTTCTTTGCGCTCGGCGTCTTTCTCATGCAGGAGCAGGAGGGCGGGGCGCGCGTCTTCCCGCCGCGACTCACCGCGCCGATCACCGCGGCCCTCCTCATCCGGCTCGTCGCCGCCCCGGCCGTGATGATCGGGCTCGCGCTGCTCGTGAGCGGCGTGCCCGACGCCTTCCTCGTCCAGGCCGCGATGCCATCGGGGATCTCGGCGCTCGCGATCGCGCACATCTATGGGCTCGAGCTGCGGATCGTCGCCGGTGCGGTCGCGTGGACCACAGCGGTGGTCCTCGCGGCGGCGGTCGCCGTCGCGGCCCTCGGCGGCCTGTAGCCTGCCCGCGATGCGCGCCCTGGTCCAGCGGGTCTCCCGTGCCGAGGTCCGGGTCGACGGCCACGTCGTGGGGGCGACCGGACCCGGCCTCCTCGTCCTGCTCGGGGTCGGTCACGGCGACGATGAGGCCGCCGCCGACCGGCTCGCGGACAAGGTCGCCGCGCTGCGGATCTTCGAAGATGAGGATGGGCGGATGAACGACGCCCTCGGGGACCGCGAGGTCCTCTGCATCAGCCAGTTCACGCTCTACGGCGACACGCGCCGCGGCAACCGTCCGAGCTTCGTGGACGCCGCCGATCCGCAGGTCGCCGAACCGCTCTACGAGCGCGTCTGCGAGCGTCTCGGCGCGCAGCGCGGGATCTTCGGGGCGCACATGGAGGTCGAGCTCGTGAACGACGGGCCGGTCACCGTGCTGCTCGAATTCCCCTGACGGCGACTACTCTGCGGGCCATGCCTCCGGAGCCCCGCCTCGTCCCGCGCTTCGCCGCCGAACCGTCGCAGGACGCGGTCCCCTCGGGGCGGTGGGCCGAGCGTCTCCAGGGCGAGTTCCTCGCGGCCTGTCTGCACATCGACCTCGGCGAGGTCGAGCGGCTCGGCGAGGTCGGCGAGCTGCTCTGGCACCCCGACCGCACGTGGCACGGCCGCACGTTCCTCCCCGCCACCGCATCGACGGAGAGCGGCCTTGAGGTCTTCGGGTACGTGAGCTACACGCTCGACGAGGACGGGCAGCCGACCGGGTTCCACGCGACCGCCGACGCGACGAGCGAGACCGCCGAGGCCAACCCGGACTGGTCCATCGACCTCTGCGACGAGGTCGTCGGTTCGTGGCGCGGGGAGACGGGCGCGACGGCCGCCATGACCCTGGTCTGGGGTCGGCCGCTGCTCGCGGGCGGCGCACTCGTCACCGCGGAGCTCGCCGACCTCTGCGTCGACCAGTGCGAGCTGCGCAGCGGGCGCTTCACGCTCCTGGCACCCGACGACTACCGCGGCGACACCCTTGAGGTCCACCTCTGGGACCGCAGCGGCACCCGCCTCGCGCGGGAGTCGCTCTACGCCGAGGACACGAGCGACGACGCCTGAGCGCTGCGGCCGGGCGTACCCTCCAGGGCGCAGGACCGGCCCCGATAGCTCAGTCGGATAGAGCGGCTCCCTCCTAAGGAGCAGGCCCCTGGTTCGAATCCAGGTCGGGGCATCGCCCGACCCACGCGCTCAGCGGTCGGGGCGCTCCGGATGGACGTCGTCGATCGTCGCGAGTGCGACGTACGGCGCGCCTGCCGCGGCCTCGATCTTCGCGCCGCCGCCGGCGAGGCGGTCGAGGACGGAGATGACGCCGACGATCGTGCGCCCCTCCTCCTGCAGTGCCTCGATCGCACGCAGCGTCGAGCCACCGCTCGTCACGACGTCCTCGACGATGACGCAGCGGTCCTGCCCCGTGAGCAGCGGCCCTTCGACGCGCCGCGCGAGCCCGTGCTGCTTGGCCTCCTTGCGCACGAAGAACGCCTTCACGTCCGCGCCGGCCGCAAGCGCCGCGCAGGCGACCGGGTCCGCGCCCATCGTCATCCCGCCGACGGCCGTGGCGCCCCACGCGGCGGACTGCGCGGCGACGAGGTTGCCGAGCGCCCGGAAGCCCGCGGGCAGGAGGATCGCGCGCTTGGCGTCGACGTAGTACTGGGCGACGGCGCCGCTCGTGAGCGTCACCTCACCGAGAATCAGAGCGTGCTCGCGCAGCTGCGCGATGAGGACGTCGCGGTCGGTCATGGCGGGCGATGCTAGTCGGCGGGCCGGGGGCCGCGATCAGCGGTAGTACGTGTCGACCCGCGTGCCGATCCGGATCCAGGCGTAGATCGAGATCGCCTCCTCCGGCGGGACCCGCAGGCAGCCGTGGCTCGCCGGGTACACCGGGACATCGATGTAGCCGTGGACCGCGAATCCGCGGATGAAGTAGCTCGAGTAGATCATGCCCTTCTGGTTGGTCCCCGGGGTCTTCGCGTACACGCTGAAGTTCCCGAGGATCGTCGGCGTCGCCGGCGCCCCGGAGCTCATCGGATAGAGGCGCGCGGCGCGGCCGACGTCGATGAGTGCGAGGACCTGATGGGTGAGATCGCCCTCGACGTGGCGCCCATGCGAGGGGTAGCGCACGCGGAAGCCACCCTCGCCGCGCGCCAGGCGACGGAACACCCGCTCGTCCGCGACCGCCGTGCGGGGCATGCCGGTGAGCTTGCGAAAGGCGGTGACGGCGCGGGCCATGCGCAGGTCGAAGCGGTCGCTGCTGTTGACGACATACCCGCGGCGCGCGAGTCGGGTGCGCAGGAGGCGCACGGCGGGGCCGCGCGTCCCCAGGACGGCGTACCGCGGCAGCACATCGACCCGGCGCACGGCGGCGATCGCGGTCGCCATCTCCGGCGTCGCACGGTGGCTCGCACTGACGACGATCCGGCCCGCGACGCTCGTGCGGTACTCGAGGGCGAACGTGCCCGTCGTCCCGCTGCGCTCGATGGACAGACGCTTGATCAGGAGCTTGTGCCCGCTGCGGCGCAGGCGCACCGTCACCGTCTGTCCGGGGACGTATGGCGTCACGGTGCCGCGCACGACCCAGCGGGTGCGCGCGAGGACCCCGCCGGCCGCGACACCCTCGAGTCGCAGGTCGATCGACGCCTGCGTCGGCGGCAGCACCGGGCGCACGGGCGGCCGCGCGGAGGCCGCCGCGGGCAGGCCGCAGAGCCCGAGAACGGCGATCAGGACGGCGCGACGGCCCATCTCTCCAGCTTACGGGGGATCGGCGGGCCGCTGCGCCGGTCTCAGGCGGTCAACGGAGCCGGCGCCGAGTACCGACGGGCGACCGCGAGGATCAGTCCGAGCACGGTGAGCGCCGCCGCGACGAGGCCGAAGACCGCCGGTGCGGACCAGCTCTCCGAGACCCCGAAGGCGACCGAGTTGTTCACGGCGTGCACGGCCATGCACGGGTAGAGCGACTTCGTGCGCACGTAGAGGAGACAGAGCCCGAACCCGAAGACCGCGAGCGGCACGATGAACGCGGCCGGGGACGAGAGCACGTGGACGAGGCCGAAGATGAGTCCGGTGATGACCGCGGCGGGCCAGATGCCGCGCCACGAGCGCAGGGCGGTGAAGACGAACCCGCGGAAGAGGAACTCCTCGGCGATCGGCGCCATGACGCAGACGAGCACGGCGGTTGCGACGAGGAGGACCGACCCGTCGCTCACGCCCAGGTCGTCGAGGATCTCCTGCCGCTGCTCAGTGATCCCGAAGACGTGCTCCATGAGGAGCGTCCAGAGCAGCGTGAGCACGAGAAACCCGACCCAGGTGACAGCGCCCCAACCGATCGCCGGCATGACGCGCGTGGGGCGCAGGCCGAACTGCCAGAGCCGTGGCGGTGCGATGCCCTTGGCGATGTACAGCGCCGCGCCGATGAAGCAGAGGTCCTGCAGGAACGTCGAGATGAGATTGACGCCCGGCGGAACCGGGCTGATGTCCACGCCACCCGCGACGGCGGCGACCGCGACGATGATGCCGGCGAAGATCGAGGCGGCCAGCGCGGTGACGAGCGCGAGCGGTCCGCGCCACGCCGGCCAGCGCGGCGCGACCGGCGTGGGCTCGACGCCGGTCGGCAGCTCCGGGTGCTCCGCGAGATCAGACGACGGTGCCGACGACATCGGGCGGGACGTTAGCGGGACGAGGGCAGGAGGCCGGCCAGTGTGCTGATCACGCGCGTAGCCTGCGCGGGGGCCTCCCGGCTCCCGTCGCGGTCGACGAGCACCGCGGGAATCCCGGCGGCGACGGCGCCGGCGATGTCGGTGCGCGGGTCGTCGCCGACGTGGAGCGCCGCCTGCGGTGCGACCCCGCCGGCGCGCTCGAGCGCGATGCGGAAGATCGCCGGGCCGGGCTTGGCGACACCGCACTGCGCGGAGGTGACGACGGCGTCGACGCGCGACTCAAGGCCGGTGTCGCGCAGCACCCCGTGGAGTGAGACGTCCCAGTTGCTGACGATCACGAGGCGGCTGCCCGCGTCGCGCAGCGCGCCCAGCACGGCCGGCACCTCGGGGAACGGCCGGAAGCGCAGCGCCGCCAGGAGCGCGGCGCGCACCTCACCGTGCCCGAGCTCCGCGGCCGGTGGGGGCAGTGCCCGGCGCAGCACGTCGGCGCAGCGGTCGCGCAGCTCCTCCAGCGCCGGAACGTCGGCGGCGCGGTCGCAGTGCGCCCGGTAGTACGCCATCTCGGCGCCCAGGGCGCCGCGTGCGGCGGCCTCGTCCACCGGGGCCCCGCGCGCCGCCAGCTCGCGCTGCAGGCCTCCGACCGGGTCGTCGAGTTCGAGCAGCGTCCCGAGCGCGTCGAGGAGGATCGCGCGGGGAGCCGTCACGCGCGGGGTCTAGCGTCCAGGGTCATGATCGAGATCCTCGCGCATCCGGCGACCTCGCTCGCCTCGGTCTCCGGCGCCGCCGCGACGATGCTCATCGCGCTCGTCGCCGCGGTGCTCGTCGCTCGCGTGCTGCGCATCACCGAGCGACGCCTGAGCGAGAGCCGCCGGGGCCTCGACGCCGCCGGGCACACGCGCCTGCGCTTCCTGCAGCGGCTCTTCATCGCGGTGATCGTCCTCACCGGCGTCTTCATCGCCCTGCTGCAGTTCGAGTCGTTCGACCGGATCGCAAGCGCGGCGATCGCATCCGGCGCAGTCCTCAGCGCCATCGTCGGCTTCTCCGCGCGCGACTCGCTGGCCAACGCGGTCTCCGGCGTCTCGATGGCCGTCACCCAGCCGCTGCGCGTCGGCGATGTCGTCGAGATCGGCAACATCCGCGGGACCGTCGAGGACGTGACGCTCACCACCACCTGGCTGCGCACCGCCGACCAGGGGCGCGTGATCCTGCCCAACAGCCTGATCACGACGACCCCCGTGCGCAACGACTCGATCGAGAGCGACCGCATCGTCCCCTCGGCCTCCGTGTGGCTCGCGCCCGGCGCGGACGTGACCGCGGCGCTCGCGGCGCTCACCGCATCGCCCGATGTGCGTGAGGTCACCGTCGCCGAGGTCACGTTCGAGGGCATCCGCCTGGTCGCCACGGGCGCCCTCGCCGCCGCAAACGCGCGGCCGCAGGCCGAGAGCGCCCTGCGCGCGAGCGTGCTCGCCCGGCTGCGCGAGACCGGCGTGCGCGGCGACATCCCGGGGTAGACTCGCCCGGTCCCCACATGGCGGTCGCCGGACGGATCCGGCAGGACCACCGGCCTGGGGCCAGAACCACGGAGAGATGTCCCGCCGCGCACGCCAGATCCGCCGCCGCCGCAGTCAAGGGGGTCCTGTGCGCGTGGTCGCGGGGCTCTTCGCGCTTCTGGCAGCGGTCGTCGTCATCGCGCTCGTCGGCGCGATCGGCTGGGTCGTCACGGTCGCGGCATCCGGCCCTGACATCTCCGACCTGTCGCCGATCCCGCAGGATTCCACCTCCGTCGTCTACGCCGCCGACGGCACGACGCGCCTCGGGTACATCCAGGGAGACACGCTGCGCTCGCCGATCCTCGCGGCGGACATGCCGCAGGTCATGCGCGATGCGACCGTCGCGATCGAGGACAAGCGCTTCTACAAGCACGGCGGCGTCGACCTCGAGGGCGTGGTGCGCGCCGCGCTGAAGAACGTCTCCAGCGGCGGCACCGTCCAGGGCGGCTCGACCCTGACGATGCAGCTCGTGCGCAACCTCTACACCGAGGACTCCGAGCGCTCCGGCGTCAGCGGGTACAAGCGCAAGATCCGCGAGGCGAAGCTCGCCTCCGAGCTCGAGGACAAGCACCCGGGGGCGGAGGGCAAGCGCTGGATCCTCACCCAGTACCTCAACAACGTGCCCTACGGCACGGTCGGCGGGCAGACGGCCGTCGGCGTTCAGGCCGCCGCACGCATGTTCTTCGGCAAGCCCGCCTCGCGCCTCACCCTGCCCGAGGCGGCGCTGCTCGCCGGGCTCCCCCAGGCGCCGTCGCTCTACAACCCGCTGCTCGACCCGGAGCGCGCCACACGCCGGCGCGGCGAGGTCCTCGACACCATGGCCGCGGAGGGGTACATCACCCGCGCCCAGGCGGCGGCCGCGAAGGAGGCGCCGCTGGGCGTGCGCCGCAGCACCTTCTATGCGAAGCGCCGTGAGAGCTACTTCTTCGACTTCGTGAAGGAGGAGCTCATCGCGCGCTACGGCCTCGCGCGCGCCCAGCGCGGCGGGATGCGCGTCTACACGACGCTCGACATCAAGCTCCAGGACCGCGCGCTCGAGGCGATCAAGGAGCGGCTCCCGAACCCGGGTGACCCGTCGGCCGCCGTCGTGACGATGGATCCGCAGACCGGCCAGATCAAGGCGATGGCGTCCTCCGGCGACTACGAGGCCTCGAAGTTCAACCTCGCGGCCCAGGGCCGACGCCAGCCGGGGTCGACCTTCAAGGTCATGGTGATGATGGCCGCGCTGCGTCAGGGCGTGAACATCAAGACCACGACCTACGAGTCGCAGCCGCTCGACTTCTTCGACCAGAAGACCGGCACGCAGATCAAGGTCGTGACCGACGACCATGCGTACGCCGGGACGTCGACGATCTTCGACTCGCTCGTGCGCTCCGACAACACCGTCTTCCAGCAGCTCGACCTCGACGTCACGCCCGAGGCGGTCCGCCAGACGGCCTACGACATGGGGATCACGAGCAAGCTCGACGCGTACCCCGCCGAGGGCCTCGGCGGCCTCACCCACGGCGTCTCGCCGCTCGAGATGGTCCGCGCCTACGCCACGGTCAACAACGGCGGCTGGCGCGTCAAGCCGATCGCCATCGACCACATCGTCTTCCCCGGCGGGCGCACGGACACGGCGATCGGCAAGCCCAAGCGCGTGAAGGTCTTCACCGACGGCCAGACGCACGAGGCGGTGCTCACGATGGAGGCGAACGTCCAGGGCGGAACCGGCACCCGCGCCCAGCTCGGGTGCCCGGCGGCCGGGAAGACCGGCACGACCAGCAGCTTCACCGACGCCTGGTTCGACGGCTTCACCACCTCGCTCAACACCGTCGTCTGGGTCGGCTACCCGGACGCCACGACCTCGATGACCGCCGTCCCCGGCTACGGCACGATGTTCGGCGGCATGGCTCCGGCGCTCATCTGGCACGACGTGATGGCCTACGCCATGGAGTCGCGCCCGTGCGACCCCTTCCCCAACCCGACCGAGCCGTTCATCAGCCAGGACGTCGCGCTCTTCTACTCGGCGAACCCGCCGACTCCGGCCGTCGACCCGCTCGACGAAGAGGCGAAGAAGAAGGCCGAGGAGAAGAAGAAGAAGGAGGCCGCGAAGAAGAAGCGGGAGGCGGCGAAGAACAAATTCCCGGACAACCAGTACGAGTCGCCGCCGCAGGACGCGCCGACGACGCCCGACCCGGGGACGGGGACGGGCACGACGCCGGACCCGGGCACCGGCACCGGCACCGGCACGGGCGGCGCCAGCCCGGGCTGATCGACTCCTCCTGCTACCGTCGGCACCTCATGGCGAAGGAAGAAAAGGTCGAATTCGAGGGAGAGGTCGTCGAGGCCCTTCCCAACGCGATGTTCCGCGTGCAGCTCGACAACGGCCATAACGTGCTCGGGCACGTCGCCGGCAAGATGCGCCGGTACCGCATCCGCATCCTTCCCGGTGACCGCGTGCGCTGCGAGCTCTCGCCGTACGACCTCGACCGCGCCCGGATCGTCTACCGCCACCGCTGATCCCCCGATGAGCGAGCTGTCGCTCATCGATGCCTTCGAGCGACTCATGGCACCGCGCTCGGCGCGGATCCTGCGCTGGGTCGGAGATGACGCCGCCGTCGTCCGCGCCCGTCCGATCAGCGTGACGAGCGTCGACACGATGGTGGAAGGCGTGCACTTCCGGCTCGACCCACCGCGCGTCACGCCCGCAGCCGTCGCGCACCGCGCACTCGCCGCCGCCCTCTCGGACATCGCGGCGATGGCCGCCGACCCCGGCGAGGCCTACATCGCGCTCGGGGTCCCGCCGCACGTCAGCGAGGAGGACGTCCTCGACATGGCGCGCGCCTTCGAGGCGCTGGCCGAGCGCACCGGTGTGACGATCGCCGGCGGCGATCTCGTCCGCGCTCCCGCGCTGACCATCAGCGTCACGGTCGTCGGCTGGGCCGACGATGAGGGCGACCTCGTCGGCCGTGACGGCGCCGCCCCCGGCGACGTGGTCGTCGTCTCCGGCCCGCTCGGCGGCTCGACCGCGGGCCTCGCGATCCTCGAGGGCCGCGCCGAGGGACCACAGGCGCTGATCGACGCGCACCTGCGCCCGGAGCCCCGTCTCGACGAGGGACGCCTGCTCGCGCATCTCGGAGCCCGCGCGCTGATCGACCTCTCAGATGGCCTCGCGACCGATGTGCGGCACATCGCCCAGCGCAGCGGCGTGCAGATCGACATCGCGCTCGCGACGCTCCCGCTCGCGGCCGGCCTCACGGACGTGGCGGCGCAGCTCGGGCGTGACGCGGCCGAGCTCGCGGCGACGGGCGGCGAGGACTTCGAGTTGTGCGCCTGCCTTCCTGGCGACGTCGCCATCCCGGACGGCATGACGGCTGTGGGCCGCGTGCTCGCCGGGCCGGCGGGCGTGCGCTTCAGCAGCCCGGACGGCGTGGTGCTGGAGCTCGCGGGCTACGAGCACCGTCTGGACTGAGGCGCAGCGAGCCCGCCGCATCCTCGCGCAGCGCGAGGCGGCGCAGGAGCGCGTCGGCCACGAGCACCGGATCGACGACGTAGGCCCCGGCCGCGACGGACGACTTCAGGTCGTCGATCGCGGGGTTGCTGTGCGGAGTGGGCGTCATCGCTGGTCGCGGACCACACGGTCCGCTGTCCTTGGATGGGTTTTCGGCCACAGGCGCCCCGAGCCTGAGCGCCGCGCCCCGGCGTGCGCGCGGATCCTCAGCGCCGCATGGCCGAATCGGTGCCGCCGAGCGACCCGGGGCCCGCGTAGCTCGCCGGGCCGCGCACGGTGATCGCGCGGTCCTTGGGGCCCGTCGCGCGCCACGCGACGACCGCCGCGGCGATCGCGGCGCCGCCGATCACCGACCATCCGAGCGACGCGAGGATCCCGCCCTGCCCACCCGCGAGCACGAGGAATCCGAACCACGCGAAGTCCCCCGGCCCGAGCGTCAGCTGGGCGGCGAGTGAGATCGCGACGAGCAGCGCGGGAACGAGGCTCACAAGCACGACGAGGACCCCGAGCCGCGGACCGGGGCGGCGGCCGCCTGCGGCGCGGATGAGCCAGAGGTTGGCGGGGAGCACGAGCAGCAGCGCGGCGCTCGGGTTGAGGACGCACGCCAGCAGCCCCCCGAGGCAGGCGATGATCGCCGGGGCGAGCGCGGCTCCGGCCGCCTGCGGCGGCTGCGTGCGCACGAGGCGACGACCGAGCAGCGGGCGCAGCACGAGGAATCCGAGCGCGAGGACGACCGCGGTGCACGCGAGCGCGGCCCAGGCCGCACCGTCGAGCGGTGCCGCACTCGGCAGCGGGGGGGGCGCCGTCGCGGGCACCACTCCGACGAGGCCGAGGACGCGAGCGAAGAGGACGGCGAGCGCGAGCGGCGCGGCGAAGCTCAGCGTCCAGGCGAGCCACGGGAGGATGTCGCCGCCGCGGCGGCGCAGGCGCGCCAGCGCATCGAGTGCCGTGAGGAGCGCCGGGAGGAGCAACGCGAAGGCGAGCAGACGCAGCGCCCAGCTGGGGATGACTCGCTTCTGGAAGATCACCTGGCGGGCCGGCACGCCGCTGATGCGCGGCCCCTCCTGGAGGGCCGTCAGCGAGCGCAGAATCGTGCGGCCGAAGCGCTCGACCCGCTCCGCCGCGACCGGGGCCGTCGGCGACGGCGGGAGCTCCCCCGTGGCCGAGACGCGCACGGCCGGGACGCCGTCCGCGAGCGCGACGCCCTGGCCGGCGAGCGTGACGGGCCACGCCATCCGTGCGATCTGACTCGTGGCGCGCGGCGTCGGGCTCGTGATCCGCGCCTCGCGGCGCAATGCGAGCGCGACCGTCCGCTGGAGCCGCTGCGGGGCCGTCCCCGATGTCGACGACCAGGGAACGACCAGCGGTCGATCCGCCACGGGGCCACCCATGTCCCCGAGTTCGATGACCGCGTCGAGCGGTCGCGGCACGGCGGCGAGGAGCGCGCGCATCCCGCCCTGTCCGCCGGTGCTCCCGCTCACCGACGCGAAGATCACGCTGCGGCGCGGCCGGGCGGCCGCGACGATCCGGGCGAGCTCGATCATGGCGGCGGTCCCGGTGAGCTGGGCCACGCCACCGCGGCCCTCGGTGTCACGCGCGGCGACGACGACGAGCGGCGCGGCCGAGGAGCTGCCCGGGACCTGCGCGCGCACCGTCACGAGTCGGCGGTCGCCGTCGATCGTGTGCGCCTCCGCCGCGGAGCGCACGACGGGGACGCCCGGCATCGCGAGCCGCAGCTGCCCCTCGATGATGGTTGCGAGTCGGGCATCCTGCGCCGACCCGGTGCGCCGCTGCGGGAAGGTGCGCTGGAGCGCCTCGGCCACGCGCAGGGCGCGAGCGCCGTCGAAGGCCTCAGCCGGGATGGCCGTGCGCAGCGGTTCAGGCCGGTCTTCCAGCGAGAACGCGACGACAATGAGCGCGAGCAGCACCGGCAGCAGTGCCGCGCGGTAGATCCGCAGGTCAAGCATCGGGCGAGGCGAGCCTAGTCATTCGGCGCCGGCGCGGGCCGTGAGCGCCTAGGCTGGCGTCATGGCCGAGCGGCCACACCGCATCTTGCTGGTCGACGACGAGGAGTCGATCCGCACCCTCCTCTCCTACCCGTTGCGCAAGGACGGCTACGAGGTCGTCACCGCGTCCGGCGGGGAGGCGGCGATCCGCATGTTCGGCGAGCAGACCTTCGACCTCGTCGTGCTCGACGTGATGATGCCGCGCCTCGACGGGCTCGAGGTCTGCCGGCGCCTGCGCGCCCGCAGCACGGTGCCGATCATCATGCTGACCGCCAAGACCGAGGAGGTCGACAAGGTCGTCGGGCTCGAGCTCGGCGCGGACGACTACATCACCAAGCCCTTCTCCGTGCGCGAGTTCCGCAGCCGGGTCAAGGCCGCCCTGCGGCGCGCCTCGATGACGGTCGCCGCGGGCGAGGAGGACGCCCCGGTCGAGGTCCTCGATCTGCGCATCGACCCGGCGCGCCGCAGCATCCGCATCCGCGGCGACGACGTCGCGCTGACCTTTGTCGAGTTCGAACTGCTCGTCGGCCTCGCCTCCGCCCCCGGCCGCGTCTGGACGCGCGAGCAGCTCCTCACCCGCGTCTGGGGTGACAGTTCCTATCGCGATCCGCGCACCGTCGACGTCCACATCCGGCACCTGCGCGAGAAGCTCGAGCGCGACCCGCGCGAGCCGGAGTACCTCTTCACGGTGCGCGGCGTCGGCTATCGCTTCCGCGACGCGGACGACTGAGCGGCGCATGCAGTCCCTCGCCAATCGCCTCGCGCTGCTCTTCCTGCTGATCACGCTCGGAGCGATGGCGGTCGTCTACGTCGGCGTCGTGCCGAACCTCGAGTCGAGCCTCGTGGACGACCGCGCGCGGCGCCTGGAGGCCGCGGCCCAGCGCCTCTCCGCCCCGGTGCGCGAGGCGATCGACGCGAGCCTCCCGGTCGCCATCCTCGACCAGCGCGTGCGGCAGGCCGCAGACCAGGCGGGGGCGCGCGTCACGCTGCTCGGGATCAGGCGCAGCGCGGGCACGATCGAGCGGTTCGTGAAGTCGGACTCCAACGCGAGCGTCGACATCCAGGCGCTCGAGTTCCCCGCGGCGATGCAGGCGATCGAGAGCGGCCGCCGCGCGACCGCCACCGAGTCCGTCGCCGATGGGCGCGTCGTCGAGGCCGCCCTGCCCTTGTACTTCACGGACCGTCAGACGGACCGCCGCGTCCTCGGATCCGTCCTCGTCTACACCGCTCCGCTCGAAGACGTGCGCGCGAACGTCTCGCTCGTCCGCACGCGCATTCTCATCGCGGGGCTGCTCGCGCTGCTCGCCGCAGTGCTCGCGGGGTACGTCGTCGCGCGCTCCTTCGGGCGGCGGGTCGCGCGGCTCGAGGACGTCGCCCGCCGCGTGGCGAGCGGCGATTTCAGCGCGCGCTTCCGCGTCGACGGCAACGACGAGCTCGGGCGCCTCGCGGCTGCCCTGAAGGACATGCAACGCCAGCTCGCCGAGCTCGACACGGCGCGGCGCCGGTTCATCGCGACCGCCTCGCACGAGCTGCGCACCCCGATCTTCTCACTCGGCGGCTTCCTCGAACTGCTCGAGGATGAGGACCTCGACGACGAGACGCGCGAGCGCTTCATGGCGCAGCTCCACGATCAGGTGGACCGCCTGCGCAAGCTCACGACCGACCTCCTCGACCTCTCACGCATCGACGCCGGCGCGATCGAACTGCGGCGCGAGGAGCCGGACCTGCGGGCCCTGGCACAGACGGTCGCCGACGAGTTCGTGCCCGCCCTCGCCGAGCACGGATCGGCCCTCGAGCTGGCTCTCGGCGACGACCCGGTCGAGGCGCAGTGCGACGAGGAGCGCGCGCGCCAGATCGTGCGCGTGATGGTCGACAACGCGCTCGCGCACACCGACCCGGGCACGGGCATCGCCGTCGCCACCGAGGCTGCATCCGGCCGCGCACGCGTCACGGTCACCGACACCGGCCCCGGAATTCCGCGCGCAGAGCTCGGCCGCGTCTTCGAGCCGTTCTACACCTCCGACGGCCGCCGCGGAGCGGGCCTCGGCCTCGCCATCGCGCGTGAGCTCGCCGAGCGCATGGGCGGCACGCTGACCGCGACGAGCGTGCCCGGGCGCACGACCTTCACGCTCGACCTGCCGCGCGCCGCACCCGGTCGTCCACTGCCCGGGTCCGCCACAGAGACCGCGCCGATCGGCCGCTAGCCTGGAGTCGTGCTCCAGCACGTACCCGTCGCGCACAAGTCACTCGCCGATTACACGCATCTCGTCGGCAAGGACGTGGTCGAGGAGATCCACGCGCTCGCCGAGCCCCTCAAGGGCATGCGCGTCTCGCATCTCTCCGCGACGGCCTTCGGCGGCGGGGTCAGCGAGCTGCTCTACACGCTGGTGCCGCTGATGCGCGACGTCGGTCTTGAGGCCGACTGGCAGGTCATCTACGGCCAGGACGAGTTCTTCCACACCACGAAGCGCATGCACAACGCTCTGCAGGGCGATCCGCACGACCTCAGCGAGGACGAGTGGGCCGTCTGGCTCGGCTACAACGAGCTCAACGCGCAGCAGCTGCAGGGCGACCTCGACATCTGCTTCGTGCACGACCCGCAGCCGGCGGCGCTCTACCACCTCGCCGCTGAGAAGGCGCGCGGCTGGCTCTGGCGCTGTCACATCGACCTCTCGACGCCGAACCCGGCCACGATCGAGCGGCTGCTCCCGTACATCGCCCAGTACCCGCACTCGGTCTTCCACCTCCAGAACTACGTGCCGGAGGGCATGGGCGGCAACGTCCACATCGTGCCCCCGGCCATCGACCCGCTGGCGCCGAAGAACATGGCGCTCTCGCCCGATGACGCCGCCTACGTCTGCCAGCAGTTCGGCGTCGACGTCGACCGCCCGCTGCTGCTGCAGGTCTCGCGCTTTGACCCGTGGAAGGACCCGAACGGCGTCATCGACGCCTACCGGATCGTCAAGGAGCGCTTCCCGGACGTCCAGCTCGCGCTGGTCGGCTCGATGGCGAGCGACGACCCCGAGGGCTGGGACTTCTACAACGCGACACTCAGCCACGCCGCCGGCGACGACGACATCAAGATCCTCAACAACTTCAACGGCGTCGGCGCGATCGAGGTCAACGCCTTCCAGTCGCACGCCGACGTCGTGATCCAGAAGTCCACCCGCGAGGGGTTCGGGCTCACGGTCACCGAGGCGCTCTGGAAGGCCAAGCCCTTCATCGGCGGCGACGTCGGCGGGATCCCGCTGCAGATCACCGATGGTGTCAGCGGGTTCCTCGTCTCAAGTCCCGAGGAGTGCGCGCAGCGCTGCATCGAACTGCTCGAGGACCCGCTGCTCGCACGCGAGCTTGCACGCCGCGGCAAGGAGGATGTGCGCAAGCGCTTCCTCTCCCCGCGGTATCTGCGCGATTATCTGCGCGTGTTCAGCATGATGGCCGACGAGGCCTGATCCACCAATGGCAGACGCGGACGCCCCCTTCGTCCTCGTCTCGAACCGCGGCCCTGTCACGTTCGAGGAGGACGGCACGGTGCGCCGCGGCACCGGCGGGCTCGTCACCGCGCTGACCGGCCTCCTGGCGCACCGCTCGGCCGTGTGGGTCGCGAGCGCGATGACGCCGGCCGACGCCGAGCGCTCCCGCGAGGCCGGGGATCGACCGTTCCCCGTCCGCGGGCCGACCGGCGGCGAGTACCTCGTGCGCCTCGTCGAGAGCGACGCGCTCGCGTACGAGCGCTTCTACAGCGTCTTCGCCAACCCGATGCTGTGGTTCATCCAGCACTACCTCTGGGACCTGTCGAACGCGCCGGACGTGCGGCGCCATGAAATCGAGGCCTTCGAGTACGGCTACAACGTCGTGAACGAGGACCTCGCGCAGGCGGTCATCGAGGAGATCGAGGGCGGCGCGGCCCCCGTGGTGATGGTCCACGACTACCACCTCTACACGCTGCCCGCGCTCGTGCGCCGCGCGCGGCCCGACGTCTTCCTCCACCACTTCGTCCACATCCCGTGGACCCAGTCGGACTCGTGGCGCGTGCTGCCGCGCCACATCCGCAACGAGCTCTACCACGGGCTGCTGGCCAACGACATCATCGGGTTCCACACCCAGGCGTACCGGCTGAACTTCCTCCAGTGCTGCCGCGACCTGCTCGACCTCGAGGTCGACTTCACCCGTGGCATCGTCCATCACGACGGCCGCGAGGTGTGGGTGCGCAGCTACCCGCTCCCGATCGACGCGGACGCGACCGTGGCGATCTCGCAGTCGGCGCGCACCCTCGAGTTCGAGGAGGAGGTCGAGCGGCGCCGGCGCGAGTTCCTCATCCTGCGCGTCGACCGCGCCGACCTCTCGAAGAACGTGCTGCGCGGGTTCACCGCGTTCGACCTCTTCCTTGAGCAGCACCCCGAGTTCCGCGAGCGCGTGACCTTCGTCGCGCAGCTGATGCCGTCGCGCACCGACGTCCCCGAGTACGCGGAGTACCTCGAACGGATCGAGGCGCTGGTCGCCGTCGTCAACCACCGGCACGGCACCCCCGACTGGATGCCGATCCACCTCAAGCTCCGTGACGACCTCGAGGAGGCGATGGCCTCCTACCGCAGTTACGACGTGCTGCTCGTCAACGCGATGTTCGACGGGATGAACCTCGTCGCCAAAGAGGGCCCGATCGTCAACCGGCGCTCGGGGGTCTCGATCCTCTCGGAGAACACCGGCGCCCACGAGGAGCTGGGCGAGTTCGCGCTCAGCGTCAACCCGTTCGACATCCAGGAGCTCGCCGACTCGATCCACGCAGCCCTGACCATGCCCCAGGACGAGCGCGAGCGGCGCGCAGCCGGCCTGCGGAGCATCATCACGGCGCGCACGCCGGGCGACTGGATCGACGATCAGCTCGACGACATCCGCGCGAAGGCTGAGGGCAGCCGCGGCGACTAGGGCCAGCCGAGCTCGCGCACGGCGGTCCCCGGATCGCCCGCAGGTGCAGGCGGCGACGGGGGGAGGGCTCGGGCTTGGACGGGCCGCCGCGCGGGCGCGGCGCGCACAGCCGCGGCCCTGCGCGGGCGCTGCGGCCGCGGGCGCGTGGCCGGAGGAACCGGGCTCACCGCTTGCGCGGGCCGCACGGCGCGTGCCGAGCGTCCGTCCGCGGCCGGCGAGGAGAGCACCGGCCGCGGACGGGGGTCGGGAACCGCGGGCGCCGCTGGTCGCAAGCGCGGCCAGGACACGACGAGCACCGGCACGAGGCAGGCGAGGCCGATCCGGATGAGCACCTTGGAGCGCAGGCGATGCGAGCGCGGCGGGAGAGAGAGGCGGTCCACACCCGGCCGTAGGCGCGCGACCGGGATGTGTCCCCCCTGCTACCGTCAGGCACCGTATGGCCGCACCCGCACCGACCTATGACCTGATGCTCCTCCTCGATTCCAAGACGGACGAGGACGTGCGCACGAAGATCCGTACGGATGTCCGCTCGGCGATCGAGTCCCAGGGCACCCTTGTGGGCGACCAGGCCTACGGCCGCCGGACGCTCTCGTACGAGATCGCGGACGAGGGCGAGGCGGAGTACGACCTCCTGCAGTTCACGGGCCCGAACGAGCTGCTCGAGCACCTGAACCGCACGCTGCGCATCACCGATGGTGTGCGCCGCTTCCGGATCATCAAGGTCCGCCCCGGGACGCCCGCCGCCCCGGACCTGCGCCAGGCAGTAACCGCCGCAGCGGCCGAGGCCGCCCCGGCACACGACGCGGACGACGCGTCGGACCAGGACTGAGCAGACGGCCCGCCGCTCTGCGGCACCTCTGACGCAGAACGCGCACGCAGCACCCACCCCTCGGCGGACACCGCCGGAGGCCGGTCTAGACTCGCTCGACCGTCTTCCGACCGTCCCGAGGCGACATCGTTCGCCCCCGAAAGGAGTCCCGCCCATGGCGGCTTCGAACATCAACCGCGTGATCATCACCGGGAACCTCACCTCCGATCCCGAGCTGCGCTCCCTGCCGAGCGGCTCGTCCGTCTGCAAGCTGCGGATCGCCTGCAACACGCGGCGCAAGGACGCCTCCGGCGAGTGGGTCGACAAGCCCAACTACTTCGACGTCACGGTCTGGGGCGCGCAGGGCGAGAACTGCGCCCGCTACCTCGCCAAGGGCCGTCCGGTCGCGATCGACGGGCGCCTTGAGTGGCGCGAGTGGGAGACGCCCGAGGGCGGCAAGCGCCAGGCGGTCGACATCGTGGCCGACAGCGTGCAGTTCCTCGGCGGTCGCGACGAGTCCACCGGTGGCGGCGGTGGCGGACAGGGCTTCGCACCGTCATCCGACGTGCCGGCAGACACGAGCGACTTCGGCGGCCAGTCCTCCGGCGGCGGCTCGATCTCCGACGACGACATCCCGTTCTAGGCCCTCGGGGCGCCCCTGAGGCGCAAGGCGTCTACACTGTGAGATCCGCGCACCACTCGGTGCGCGTTTCTCACCCGTAGGACGAACCGAGGATTTCGTGGCAAAGGCACGCGCAAAGAAGCCGACTTCCCGTCGGCGGGATACGAAGAAGGGTGGCCCCGGCAGCGGTCGGCGCAAGCCCTGCCTGTTCTGCAAGGACAAGATCGAGCACGTCGACTACAAGGACGTGACGACGCTCGGGCGCTTCACCTCCGAGCGCGGCAAGATCCGTGGGCGTCGCATCACCGCGCTCTGCCGTCGTCATCAGAGCCAGGTCGCCAACGCGGTCAAGCGCGCTCGCGAGCTCGCACTCCTGCCGTACGCCGCAGAGCCCACCAACGAGGGCGTCGGTGGCCGTGGCCGTCGTGACCGGGACCGCGACTGATGCCTGACGCCGTGCTCCTCCAGGACGTCGCCGGCGTCGGCTCCAAGGGGTCGGTCGTCGCCGTCTCCAAGGGCTACCTGCGCAACTACCTCGTTCCGCGCAAGCTCGCGCAGCCCGCGACCAAGTCGTCGCTCGCCGTCGCTGAGCAGGCCGTCGCATCGCAGGCCGCCGCCAAGGCGCAGATCGCGGTCCACTCCGCCGAACTCGCCGAGCTGCTGGGGAACACGACGCTGACGATCTCCCGCCAGGCCGGCGACGACGGGCGCCTCTTCGGCTCCGTCACGAACGCCGATGTCGCCGAGGCCATCAAGGAGGCCCGTGGCGTCGACCTCGACCGTCGCAAGATCAAGCTCGACGAGCCGATCAAGCAGACGGGCACCTTCATGGTCGAGCTCGAGCTCGAGGGCGGCGTCGCCGCCACCGTGAAGACGATGGTCGTCGCGCAGTAGCCGCACCGCACCGCGCACGATCAGCACGACCGCGGCCCGCATCATGCGGGCCGCTTCAATTCTGTCCGCATTTGCGGCAATCGGACGTGCGTGGCGACGGCGTCCGTTGCTAGCTTCGCCCTTCGATGACCAACGTGCCGTCACAGCCTGCAGGTCCGCCCCCCGCAGGCACGACGCCGCCGCACTCGATTGAGGCCGAGCAGGCCGTCCTCGGCGCGATCCTCATGTCGGAGCGCGCCCACTACACGTTCGTCGTGGAGGAGGAGCTCAGGGCCGAGGACTTCTATCGCTCGCGCCACCGCATCGTCTTCCAGGTGATGGCCGACCTGTTCGCCGGCGGGATCGAGATGGACGTCCTGAGCGTCACCGAGGAGCTCAAGTCGCAGGGCCTGCTCGAGCAGGCCGGCGGCGCGGATGAGGTCTCCTCGCTCGTCACCGCCGTCCCCGCGATCTCCAACCTGCGCCGCTACGCGCAGATCGTCAGGGAGCTCGCGCACCTGCGCCGACTGCTCGACGCGAGCTACCGCATCCAGGCGAGCGTCTTCGCGCGTGAGGGCGAGCCGGAGGACATCGTCGAGGAGGCCGAGCGGGCCATCCTCGACATCCGCATGGGCGGCGACGGCAAGGACTTCGTCCCCGTCCGCGAGATCCTCGGCCGCGAGATCAGGCGCTGGGAGGAGCTGGGCCGCAGCGGGACGTCGATCACCGGTGTCTCCTCCGGGTTCAACGACCTCGACCGGATCACCGGTGGGTTCCAGCCCGGCAACCTCATCATCCTCGCCGCACGCCCCTCGATGGGCAAGTCGGCGCTCGTCACGAACATCGCTGAGAACGTCGCGCTGAGCCGCCAGCGCCCGCGGCCCGTCGCCCTGTTCTCGCTCGAGATGTCCGAGGGCGAGCTCGCCCAGCGGTTCGTCGCCTCGCAGGCGCGGATCAAGGGCGACGACCTGCGCAAGGGCAAGGTCAAGGGCGAGCTCTGGAAGCGCGTCCTCGACGCCGCGAACTTCTACGACCGCTCGAACCTCTTCGTCGACGACTCGTCGGACATCAGCATGCTCGACATCCGCGCCAAGGCGCGACGGCTCCACCAGAGCTTCCACGACGAGGGCGGCCTCGGGCTGATCATCGTCGACTACCTCCAGCTCATGCGCGCCGACTCGCGCTACGACAACCGCGTCCAGCAGGTCGGCGAGATGAGCCGTGGGCTGAAGATCCTCGCGCGCGAGCTCGAGGTGCCCGTGATCGCGCTCTCCCAGCTCTCCCGTGGTGTCGAGTCCCGCACCGACAAGCGACCGATGCTCTCCGACCTGCGTGAATCGGGCCAGATCGAGCAGGACGCCGACGTCGTCATGTTCATCTACCGCGACGAGTACTACAACCACGAGGACTCCGAGGAGCCCGGGGTCAGCGAGATCATCATCGCCAAGCACCGCAACGGCGCGCTCGGGACCGTGAAGCTCTCCTTCCAGCACGAGTACCCGCGCTTCATGAACATCGCCCAGGAGGCCGCGTGAGTCGCTGCCCGCTCGGCGTCTGTGACGGCAGCGGCTGGATCGAGGACGTCGAAGCGCGCAGCGTGACGCCGTGCGCGTGCCGTCCGCAGCTCGTCGCCGGGCGCCGGGCCCGCTCGCTGTCGGCCGTCGTGCCGCGGCGCTACCGCGGCGTCTCGTTCGACCGCCCGCCGGTCAGCGACATGCCCGCCCCGCAGGTCGAGGTCGTACGGCGCTACGTGCGCAAGCTCGACGAGCGCCTCGCCGAGGGCCGGGGCCTGTGGCTGTTCGGCGGCGTGGGCACCGGCAAGACGACGCTCGCGATGCTCGTCTCGCAGACCGCGCTCGAGCAGGGTCGCTCCGTCGCGATCTACTCGCTCCCCGCGCTGCTCGCGCGGATCCGTGAGACCTTCGACGACGCCGCGGCCGGCTCGTACACCGCGATGCTCGAGCAGCTCACCGAGGTCCACCTCCTCCACCTCGACGACGTCGGGGCGGAGAAGACGAGCCCCTGGGTGCTCGAGCAGCTCTACGCGATCGTCAACGCCCGGTACGAGGCCGAACGGTCGATCATGATCACGACGAACCTCGGGCGCGAGGAGCTCGCGGCCCAGATCGGCGAGCGAACCGTGTCGCGGCTCGAGGAGATGTGCGACGTGATCCCCGTCATGGGGCGTGATCGACGGCGCTTTGAAGCCGTCGACCGCCGTGCGAGCCCGTCATCGGCCGACGAGCCGCCGACCGATGACGCGCCGGGCCTGAGACTGGCCTGAGGCGCTCGCGCCGTACACTCGTTCTCGTATGCCGAGCATCGTGATTGTCGGCGCCCAGTGGGGCGACGAAGGCAAGGGCAAGGTCGTCGATCTCCTCGCGGAGAACGCGTCGGTCGTCGCCCGCTTTCAGGGCGGAAACAACGCGGGACACACCATCGTCCGCGGCGACGAGGTCTTCAAGTTCCACCTGATCCCATCGGGGATCCTCTACCCCGGGACGACCTGCGTCATCGGCAACGGCGTGGTCGTCGACCCGACCGTGCTGACGGCCGAGATCGACGGCCTGCGTGACCGCGGCGTCGACGTCTCCAACCTGCGGGTGAGCGCGAACGCGCACCTGATCATGCCGTACCATCTGATGCTCGATCACGCCCACGAGGCGAAGCTCGGCAAGCTCGAGATCGGCACCACGAAGCGCGGGATCGGGCCCTGCTACGCGGACAAGGCCTCGCGCCTGGGCATCCGCGTCCAGGACCTCCTCGACGAGAAGATCCTCAAGCAGAAGATCATGGCCGCGATGGAGCCCAAGCGCCTGATGCTGCGGCCCTTCGAGCGCGACCCCGCCCTCGACCTCCACGCGATGACCGAGCAGTACATGCTCCACGGCAACCGCCTCGAGCGCCACATCGCGGACACCGCGTCGCTGCTCCATCGCGCGCTCGACGATGAAGAGCTCGTCATTTTCGAGGGCGCCCAGGCCGCGCTGCTCGACATCGACCACGGCACCTATCCCTTCGTCACGTCGTCGAACCCGGTCGCCGGCGCCGCGTGCGTCGGGTCGGGCGTCGGCCCGCGCGACATCACCGAGGTTTGGGGCGTGGCCAAGGCGTACGCCACCCGCGTCGGCGCGGGGCCGTTCCCCACCGAGCTCGACGATGAGCTCGGCGAGGACATCCGCCAGCGCGGCGGCGAGTTCGGGACGACCACCGGTCGTCCGCGCCGCACCGGCTGGCTCGACATCATCGCCCTGCGCTACGCGGCCCGCATCAACGGCATGACCGCCCTGGCCATCACGAAGCTCGATGTGCTCGGCGGCCACGACACGATCCGCGTGTGCACCGGCTACCAGACGAGCGACGGCGCCGAGCTCGACACCTTCCCGTACCACCAGACCGTGCTGCATCACGCCAAGCCGATCTACACGGATCTGCCGGGCTGGCACGAGGACATCACGGGCTGCCGGACGGTCGATGAGCTCCCGGAGAACGCCCTCGGCTACCTGCGCTTCATCGAGGAGCACGCCGGGGTCCCGATCTCGCTCGTCGGCGTCGGCCCGGCGCGCGACCAGATCGTCTGGCTCGGCGAGCGCTCCCCGCTGCTGGCCGCCTAGCGCGGCCGCGCAGGGTTCCCGAGCACGAGCGTGCCCGCGGGCACGTCGCGGGTGACCATCGAGCCGGCGGCGACGAAGGCCCCCTCCCCGACCTCGACGCCGGGCAGCAGGACCGCGCCCGCGCCGATGCGGCAGCCGCGGCGGAGTGTCGCCCCGCGCAGCGGCTCGGTCGGCGACCCGGCCGTCGGATCGTTCGTGGTGATGACGCCGGGGCCGACGAACACGTCGTCCTCGACGATCGAGAAGGCGGTGAGGTAGACACCGGTCTGCAGGCTCACGCGCTCGCCGACGGTCACGTCGTTGTCGACGCAGGTCCCGCGGCCCACGAGGCTGCCCGCGCCGATCACCGCGCGCTCGCGCACGTAGGACTGATCCCCGATGAGGACATCGGGTCCGAGCGTCGCACCCGCGAACACGACCGCCTGGGCGCAGATCCGCGCACCCGCACCGATGGTCAGCGGGCCGATGTCGCCCGCGGCGGTCGACCCGGGCCGCAGCGCCGGGCCCTTGCCGAGGATGACGCCGTCCTGGATCACGACGCGGTCGCCGATCCGCACGTCGTCGTGCACCACCACGTGCGCGCCGAACTGCACGTCCGCACCCACCAGGGCCGTCGGGCTGAGGACGAGTCCGGGCGGATCGACGGTCATGGCGGATACCCTAATGCGCCGTGCCCGCGCCTTTGTCCCGCCCGGTCTTTCGCGGGGCCGTCATCGGCCTCGGAATGATGGGCCGCCACCATGCGCGCCTGCTGCAGGACACCCCGGGTGTCGGCTTTGCAGGCGCGGTCGACCCCGCCGGCGACCAGCACGGTGCGGTGCGCGACGCAGACCGGGTCTTCACCTCGACCGCCGAGCTCCTCGCCGCGGGCGTCCCGGACTTCGCGATCCTCGCGCTCCCGACCGAGGAGCACCTCTCCGGGGCGCGCGAGCTCGCCGAGGCCGGCGTCCACCTACTGATCGAGAAGCCCCTCGCATCGACCGCAGCGGAGGCGCGCGAGATCGTCGCCGCCTGCGAGCGCGCCGGCGTCCACGGTGCGGTCGGCCACGTCGAGCGCTGCAACCCCGCGCTCGTCGAGCTGCGCCGCCGCGTGCGCGCTGGACAGCTCGGTGAGGTCTTCCTCATCGCGACCGAGCGTGTCGGCCCCTTCCCCAACCGCATCCGCGACGTGGGTGTCGTCAAGGATCTCGCGACGCACGACCTCGATCTCGTCCGCTGGATCGGCGGCGCGCCGATCGCGCAGCTCGCCGCCCAGACGCAGCACCGCATGGGCCGCGACCACGAGGATCTCGTGCTCGTCACCGGCAGCCTCGAGAGCGCCGTGAGCTTCAACATCATCGTCGACTGGCTCTCGCCCGCGAAGGTGCGTCGCACCCGTGTCCTCGGCGAGCTCGGGATGCTCGTCGCCGACACGCTCACCGCGGACCTCACCTTCTACGAGAACGGCGACGTCGCCTCCGAGTGGGATGCGACCCGGAGCCTGCGCGGGGTGAGCGAGGGCGATGCGACCCGCTACGCGCTCGCCCGCCGCGAGCCCCTGCTCGTCGAGCACGAAGGCTTCCTCGACCTGCTCGCCGGGCACCCTGACCCGGCGGTCGTCACGCTCCAGGAGGGCCTGGAGACCGTCATCTGCGCCGAAGCCGTCCTTGAGAGCGCCGCCGGCGGCCGCTCCGTGTCCCCCAGGCTCGACCCGCTCGCCGCCTGATGCGCGCGGTCGTCGTCGCGCTCGGCAAGATCGGGCTGCCGGTCGCCGCCCAGCTCGCGCACGCCGGCCACGATGTCGTCGGCTGCGACATCAGCGCGCACGTCGTCGCCGAGGTGAATGCCGGCCGTTCGCCCTTCCCCGGGGAGCCGGGTCTCGATGAGCGCCTCGCCGCCGCGGTCGCCGCGGGGCGGCTGCGCGCGCAGACCGACACCGCGGCCGCGGTCGCGGAGGCCCCCGATCTCGTCATCGCCGTCCCGCCGCTGATGGTGGACGCTGATGCCCAGATCGACTGGGCGATCCTCGACGCCGTGCTCGCCGACATCGGTCGCGGCCTGCGCGCCGGGACGACGGTCAGTGTCGAGACGACCCTCCCCGTGGGGACCACGCGCGGGCGGATCGCCCCGGCGCTCGCCGCCGCCAGTGGCCTCACCGCTGAGCAGGACTTCTTCACCGTCTTCAGCCCCGAGCGCGTCTTCAGCGGGCGCGTCTTCGCCGACCTCGCGACCTACCCGAAGCTCGTCGGGGGCCTGAGCGCCTCAGGGGAACAGCGCGGCATCGAGCTGTACGGGTCGTTCCTCGATGCGGAGGTCCGCGGCCTGGGGTCGGCGGAAGCCGCCGAACTGGTGAAGCTCGCCGAGACGACCTACCGCGACATCAACATCGGATTCGCGAACGAGCTCGCGCGCTTCGCCGACACGGTCGGCGTCGACGTCGAGCAGGTGATCGACGCCGCCAACAGCCAGCCGTTCAGCCACATCCATCGGCCGGGAATCGCCGTCGGCGGACACTGCATCCCTGTCTATCCCCGCTTCTATCTCGCAGGCGACCCCGCAGCACGGCTCCCGGCCGCCGCGCGCGCCGTGAACGACGCGATGCCCGCCTACGCGGTCGAACGGCTCGCGGCACACGCCGGCGACCTGCGCGGACGGCGCGTGCTGATCCTCGGCGTCGCGTACCGCGGCGGCGTGAAGGAGACGGCCTTCAGCGGCGCCTTCGGCGTGCGCGACGAGCTCGAGCGCCGCGGCGCCGAGCCGCTTGCGTCCGATCCGCTCTACGCGGACGACGAGCTGCGCGCCCTGGGCTTCACGCCCTGGGACGGTGCGCCGGTCGACGCGGCGGTCGTCCAGGCCGATCACGCCGAGTATGCGGCACTCGACCACGCAGCGATCGGCGGCGCAGCGACGGTGCTCGACGGCCGCGGCATTCTCGATGCCGGCGCGCTGCGCGCCGCCGGCGTGACCGTGCTCGCGCTCGGCCGCTGAGCCTCAGCCCGCGAGCGCTCCCAGGGCGGCCACGACGCGCTCCCCGGCACGGCCGTCGCCGTAGAGCTCGGGGCGCTCGGCGGGCATCACGCGGTCGAGCGCGACGAGCGCCGCCGCGCTGTCGAGGTCCACGAGGACGTTCCAGCCGCTCTCGACGGTCTCGACCCACTCGGTGGTGTCGCGCATCGTCACGCAGGGGATCCCGGCGAGGTACGCCTCCTTCTGCACCCCGCCCGAGTCCGTGAGCACCGCACGTGCGCGCGACAGCAGCGCCGCGAACGCGACGTAGCCGAGCGGCGGGCACAGGCGCACGCCCGCGGCCGCGAGCTGCGCGATGAGGCCTGCCGCCTCAAGCCGCGCCCGGGTGCGCGGATGGACCGGGAGGACGACGGGGCCCGGGACGGCCGTCAGGAGCGCCACGAGCGCCGCCAGGCGGTCCGGATCGTCGACGTTGCCCGCCCGGTGCGCCGTCGCGAGCACGTAGGCGCCGGGCTCGACGCCGAGCTCGCGCAGCGGGCCGTCGTCAGCGAGGGCGCGCGGGCGGATCAGCTGCGCGATGTCGACCATCACATCGCCGACGAGCTCGACGCGACCGGCGACCGCCTCTCGGCGCAGATTCTCCACGGCCGTGGGCGACGGGCAGAGCAGCAGGTCGGAGAGGTGATCGGTGAGGACGCGGTTGAGCTCCTCGGGCATGGCGCGATCGAAGGAGCGCATCCCGGCCTCGACATGCGCCACAGGGATCCGCGCCTGCGCCGCAGCGAGCCCCCCGGCGAGCGTCGAGTTCGTGTCGCCGTAGACGAGCACGGCGTCAGGCCGGTCCGCCTCGATCACCGGGACGAGGGCGGCGAGCATGCGCGAGGTCTGCTCGGTGTTCGAGCCGCCACCGATGCCGAACTCGCGCTCCGGGCGCGGGATGCCGAGCTCCTCGACGAAGATCGTCGACAGCTCGTCGTCGTAGTGCTGGCCCGTGTGCACGAGGATCTCCTCGTGGCGCTCGCGCAGGAGACGCGAGACCGCAGCGGCCTTGACGAACTGGGGGCGGTTCCCGATGACGGTGAGGACCTTCACCGCGTGGATCCTGTCAGAGGCGGCGGAGCGGCGGCCGCGCTGAAGATCGAGAGCTGGCGGCGTATCTGGATCTGCGCGCGGTGCGCGGCGAGAATGGCGTTCATGCGGGCGGCGAGCTCCACGGTCAGCTCCGCCTCTCCGCCTGCGATCACGCCGGCGACGGGCGCCTCGATCACGGCGTGCTGACGCAGGCCGTCCCGCACGGTGAAGGCCGGCAGGATCGGCGCGCCCGTCTCCAGCGCAAGCCGCGCGATGCCGGTCCGGACGGCGGCGGGCCTCCCCAGAAGCTCGACGGCCTGCGGCCCAGGGACGTCCCAGGCCAAGCAGCAGACCTCGCCCTCGCGCAGGAGCTCGGCCACCTGCGCATAGGCGTCACCCCGCGGTACGAGCCGATGCCCGGCGGCCTCCAGCAGCTCGAGCTGTGTGCGCATCCAGTGGCCGGCGGACCCAGTGAACCGCTCCTCGCCCGGCCTGGCCGCGGTGACGATCGACGCTCGCACACCCTGCGCCGCGAGTGCGTGAAAGAGGCTGTACATGGGGCCGACGTGCAGGAGGGCCACCAGAACCCCGCCCTGCGCCCGCGTCGCGAGCAGCCGATCGAGGCCCTCGATGGGCATCCGGGCCGCATCCCACGGGCGCCAGCTGAGCTCGGTCTGCACGCAACGTTCGCGCAGCTGCGCTCGTGACAGGCGGCGCACGTCCCGCACCGAGCTGCCGTCAGGGGCGACGTCCCGGGCGCCCGCGAGCGCCCAGCGCCTGCGGCGCGGCAGGAGCCACCACTCGATCGTACCGCGCAACAGCGCGAGCGCGACGGCCACACGGCGGGGCACAAGGCGATGGAGCAGCGGCACAGCCTGGAGGCGACTGAGGAGCTCACCCTTGGTACGGGGCAGCTCGTGGGCCCATGGCGCGCCGGGTTTGCTCACGGGCTGCGCGTCCCCCACCGCATGCCCCCGGAAGGAATCGAACCTTCAACCTTCGGATTAAGAGTCCGCTGCTCTGCCAATTGAGCTACAGGGGCGGGGCCGTCGGCAGGCGCAGGACGCGCGCCGAAGGAGGCTGGATGGTAGCGCGCGCGGGGCCTACGGCGACCTGCGATCACCCGCCGGGAACACCCGCCGCGCCGCTGCCGCTCTGCTGCTGCGCCTCGGCGCGCTGCTGATCTATGGATGCGCGCTGCGCGGCGATCTGGGCCTCGACGAGCTTCTTGCGGTCCTTGGGGGCGAGATCGACGGCACGCTGCTCCGCGAGCGTGCTCTGACGCGTGTTGCCCGCGAGGTATGCGAGCAGCGAGAGCTGGGCGTAGAGCGCCGAGGTCGCACCCTTCGCGCTGATGACGACCTCAAGGGCCCGTGCGGCCTTTGCCGGCTCCACGAGGCCGTCGCGGTACGCCGCCACCATGAGGTTCGCGAGGTCGCCGTCCGGCTTGGCGGGCTTCAGCGCGAGGTACGTCTCCCACGACGTCGCCGCACGGGCGAGCTCGCGCTTTCCGGCCGCGGTGTACGTCCCGGTCGTCTGGTCGTACCCCGTGATCGATGCCTCCTGGACCTGCGCCTTGGCGAGCGCCGCCCAGGCGGCGGCATCCTTCGGGTTCGCGGCCGTCTGCGCCTGATAGCGCGTGATGCGCTTCTGGTAGATGTCCGAGACGTTCCCGTTGCCGCCGCTGCCGCTGATGGCGTCGAAGAGTCCACCGTTGGTGGCTCCACCGATGCCGAAGAAGACCAGGCCGCCGCCCATGAGAATGGCGAGGGAGGCGTAGATCACCTGGACGGTTCGGCGACGTCCACGGCCGCGCAGGTCGAAGAGCATGGCGTCAGGATACGAGGGCGGGCGGGCCCCCGGCGCCCGGCGTCGGGACGTCAGGCCCCTGATCGCCCGGATCGTCGTCCCGATCGTCGTCCCATCCGTCCTTCCAGCGCCCGCTCATCCCGCCGTCGCGCGGTTGGAAGATCCAGGCGAGCCCGATGCTCAGCTCATAGAGGAGCACGAGCGGCGCCATCGTCAGCAGCATGGTGAACGGGTCCGGGGTCGGCGTGATCACGGCAGCGACGACGGAGATCGCGAGGATCACGTAGCCCTGGCGCTGCCAGAGCGAGCGTGCCGTGACCAGGCCCGTGCGGGTGAGGGCGAGGACGCCGACGGGCACTTGGAAGACGAGTCCCATCAGTGCGAGGAAAACAACCACGAAGCGGTAGTAGTCGCGCGCCTGAAGCAGAATGTCGAACTGGTCGTCGTTGAAGTTCTGGAGGAAGTTGACGGCCCGTGGCAGCGCTGCGTAGTAGCCGAAGAGCACACCGGCGGCGAACAGCACGGGGACGAGCGCCATGAGCGGGATGACGACCCGTCGCTCGCGTCGATCGAAGGCGGGCAACAGGAAGGCGTAGAGCTGCCAGAGCAGGAACGGGAGCGTGAGCAGCAGCGCCGCGTAGGCCGCGACGGTGAAGGTGGCGACGAACGGTTCCGCGACGCCGAGCGTGACCGGGCGCCGCGTCGTGTCCTTCGGGGTGGTGGCCGCTGCCAGCGCGGCACGGCGCGCGGCCTGATCAAGACTGCGCTGGGCCCCGGATGCCCGCTCGCGCGCGGCGGCGGACACACCCGGCTCATCGGCGAGCTGCCCGAGCGCGTCGCTGGTCTCGCGCAGCGCGGGGGCGAGCGAGCCGAGCGCGATCCCGACCGCGCGGTCGTGGCGCGCCGCCTGTTCGAGCGCGTCGCCGCCCTTGCCGTGGTGCTGCGCCTGCTCGAGCGGCCGGTTGACGATGTCCAGGACCGCGGTGTTCTGCCAGTAGGTGAAGGCGAACGCGATGACGAACGCGGCGACGCACCAGATCAGCCGACTGCGCAGCTCATCGAGGTGATCGAAGATGCTGACCCGGTCCTCGTGACCGAGCGGCCGCAGCACGCCCATCCCCAGGTGGTTCCCCGGTCAGGAGTCGGCGGGGCGCTCGCCCACAGCCGGCTCCTGGTCTGCCGTGGAGCTCGCGGGCGCCGTGCTCTGCGTCGCCGCGGCGAGCGCCGGGCGCTCCTCGGGCTCGTCATCGTCCCGATCGACCCTGCGGGTGACCGAGTCCTTGAACTCCCGCATCCCGCCGCCGAGCTGCCGGCCCAGGTTCGGGAGGCGCTTGGCCCCGAAGAGCAGCAGGAGGATCGCAAGGATGATCAGCAGCTCTGGCACGCCGATAGGCATGCCGCAGAGGGTACAGCGGCCCAGCGCACCTGTTTCCCGTCGCTCGTGTTCAAGTCGCCGGGCGCATCGGCCGATGGAATGGTCGTCGCCCTCCCCAAACGATCATGACCCCCGACAACGACACCCACCCCGCCTCGATCGAGTACCTCGTGCTCCGTGATGGCCGTGCCATCGAGATCGTCCATCTGGGCGAGGGCCGCGAGGCTCCGGGCGCCCCATCCTCCGCGCGCGACGCCGAGATCGCCTGCGCTGCGGCGGATCTGGCGCACTGCGCAGCATGCGGGAGCACGCTCGTGCAGCCGGTCGAGTGGGAGGAGGAGGGGCCGCGCCACTGGCGTCTTGAGCTCCGCTGCCCGAACTGCGAGGCCCGGGGTACCGTCGTGGTCGAGGATGCCGTCGTCGATCGGTACGACCTCGCACTCGAGCAGGCGGCTGCCGCCCTCGCTCGCCAGCTGCACGACATCGTGCAGCTGGGTATCGAGGATGAGGTGCGATCGTTGAGCGTGGCGCTCGAGACCGGGCTCCTGGTCCCCGAGGACTTCTAGGGCTAGCTGTAGCGGCGCACGACGCCGTCGGCCACGAGCGCCAGCGCGTCGTGGCGCTCGGCGCCGAGCTGCTCGGCGCGGGCGCCCAGCAGCTGCTGCGCGCGGTGGACGAACCCGAGGGCCCGCTCGCGCGCGGCGTCGAGGGCCCCGGTCGCGGCGATGCGCTCGCAGACCTCCTGGGCCTGGGCCGCGGTGGTGATCTCCCGGGGATCGAGCTGCGCGAGCTGCGCGTCACGCTCGCGGGCGAGGATGAAGGGCAGCGTGATCGTGCCGTCGAGCAGATCCGTCCCCGGCTGCTTGCCGGTGCGCTCGGCCGGCCCGGAGACGTCGAGGACGTCGTCGAGGACCTGGAAGGCGAGGCCGATGTCCCGCCCGAACCCGGTGAGGTCGACGTCGCCGGCGCCCCCAGAGCCGAGGCGACACGCCGCCTCGAAGAGGCGCGCCGTCTTGAGTTCGCAGCGCAGGAGATAGCGCTCGAGGGTCACGGTCGGGTCCCAGGCATCGGCGCGCTGGAGCAGCTCACCGAGGGCGAGCCCGGAGCACGCCTCACTGAGCGTGCGGACCGGCGCCGGATCGGAGTCCTCGGCGAGGAGCGCGAAGGCGCGCGCGAAGAGGAGGTCCCCCGCCGCGGTGGCCATCTCGCGCCCGCCGCGCGCGACGACGGTCGGCTGCCCGCGACGCAGCACGGCGCCGTCGAGCACGTCGTCGTGGACGAGCGTCGCACTGTGGATCAGCTCGACCGCCGCAGCCGCCCGCTCGAGGCGTCGCGCGGTCGCCTCGCGATCAGGGCGGCCTGCGACGAGCAGGACCAGCAGCGGACGCAGTCGCTTGCCGCCCGCGGAGATCGTGGCCCGGGCATGCCCCTCGAGGATGGCGCCACTTCCGAGGCCGGCCTCAGCGAGGAGCTGTTCGACGGCCGCGAGCGCCGACGGGATGTGGGCCCCCCCGGCCTGGAGGAGCTGCGCCGTGTCCGGGTTCGACCCGGCCCCGGTCACCCCGTGATGTCCGGCTTGCGACCGCTGTGGATGGCGATGATGCCGCCCGCCGTCAGCAGGTAGCTGACATCCACAAGCCCCGCCTCATCGAGCCGCTGCGCGAGCTGCGGCGCCCCGGGGAAGCGCTTCACCGATGCTGGAAGGTAGGTGTAGGCGTCGCTGTCACCGGCGACACGACCGATGAGCGGCACGATGCGATCGAACCAGGTGCCGTAGAAGGTCGAGAGCGGCGGGCGCGTCGGCGTGGTGATCTCCAGGATCACGACGCGACCCCCGGGCCGCGCGACGCGAACCATCTCGGTGAGGCCCCGATCGAGGTCGGAGAAGTTGCGCGCGCCGAATCCGACGGTGACCGCGTCGAAGCGGTCGGACTCGTAGGGCAGTTCGAGCGCGTTGGCCCACTCCCACGTGAGCGCCGGGTCCTTGACCCGCGCGTGGGAGAGCATCTCCTCGGAGAAGTCCGACCCGATGACCGAGCCCGAAGGACCCACGCGGCGTGCGAGCTCTATGGCGAGATCGCCGGTGCCGGTCGCGACGTCGAGAACGCTGTCCCCCGCGCGGACCTGCGCGATGTCCGCAGCGCGGCGACGCCAGTGGTGGTGCAGGCCGGCGGTCATGACCGAGTTCATCCGGTCATAGACCCCAGAGATCCGGTCGAACATCGCCCGGACCTGAGGCTCCTCGAGCGTCCCGCGCTCCCGGTCGTCCGGGCCGCCGCTCATGCGCATCCCTACTTCAGGGACGAGAGGAAGTAGACCATCTCGTCGAACTGCTTCGGGTTCGACTTCTGCAGGCCCTGATACGACGGCATCGGCGCCGTCGGGTTCACGAGCGTGCGGGCGATCGCGGCAGCCGGCAGGCGGCGGCCGATCTCCGTCAGCTCCGGGCCGGGGCCGTCATTGCCGTTCTCCCCGAACTTATGACAGCCGCCGCAACCGGACTGGGCGACGACGGCCTGCCCGGCCTTGAAGTTGGCCACGGCCATCTGTCCCTGCGCGGAGACGTTGGCCGGCACCGGGACGTCGATCTCGCTCGGCGGCCCGGCGGAGGCGCCGAGGTAGGTCAGGAAGCCCATCGCCGCGATGGTGAGGATGCCCGCCGTCGTCGCGATCGGACGCCGCTCGGGGCGGCGCTCCGGGTTGCGGTCGTAGAACGGCAGCAGGAACAGCAGGATCATGCAGATCGTCGGAATGCCGATCGTGGCCAGCGGCACGAGGGCCGGCGGCTTGATGACCCGGAGCAACTCGAAGAGGAAGAAGAAGTACCACTCCGGGCGGGGCGTGTAGGTCGTCGTCGTCGCGTCGGCCTTCGGGCCGAGCTCGGCGCCGAGGACGATCGACATCGTGATGATGATCGCCATCACGAGGACCGCCATCGCGCCGTCCTTGGCAACGGCGTACGGGAAGAACGGCTTGCCCTGGGACTTCAGCTGGCCATACTCGCGGAGGTACTGCTCCTTCTGCTGCTTGTTCATGAGGACACCTTCTCCTCACGCAGCTGCTCGGAGGACTTCGCGCGCACCCACGGAGGCGCGGTCGTACCGAGTCGCGCGACGAGGAACAGGTGGAAGCCCATCAGCGCGGCGATCGCGCCTGGGACGAGCAGCATGTGGATCGCGTAGAAGCGCGACAACGTCGTCGCCCCGAAGTTCGGGCCGGCGCGCAGGAAGTCGGAGAGGTACGGGCCGACGAGCGGGCCGGTGCCGTTGATGTTCACGCCGACGATCGACGCCCAGTAGGAGCGCTGGTCGAACGGCAGCAGGTAGCCGGTGAACGACATGGTCATCGTGAGGATCAGCAGCGCGACGCCGATGACCCAGTTCAGCTCGCGGGGGTACTTGTACGCCCCGAAGAAGAACGTGCGGCCCATGTGCAGGAAGATGAGAATGACCATCATCGACGAGCCCCACTTGTGCATGCCGTGCACAAACTCGCCGAGGAAGACGTCGTTGTTGATGGTCCGGATCGACTCGTACGCGCGCGTCGAGGACGGGACGTAGTACATCGCCAGAAAGACGCCGGTCACGGCCTGCGAGAGGAACGAGAACATCGTCGCCGACCCGAGCGTGTAGAACCAGTTGGTCCCCTTGGGGACCTTACGGAACATCATCCAGCGGGCACCGCCGGAGAGCGAGGTGCGCTCGTCGATCCAGCCGACCGCGGTGGCGGCGGCCTCACCGGCGTGCTCGATGGGGGTCTGCGGGCCGTACACCTTGCCCGGCCGCTTGGGGAGCGGCTTCAGCTGGGGCGGGACGGGCGGGACCGGAAGCTTGAGCTTGGCCATGATTAGGTGTTCGGGAGCTTGCGCATCGTGGGACGCGACGGGTAGAGGAACTGCCCGACGCCATCGAGCGGCTCGCCCGGGTCGCGCGGCGAGAACCGCTTGAGCTCGCTGTTGACCGAGAAGCGCGGGCCGACGAAGACCTGGCCGCCCTCAACGCGGGTGTAGAAGCGGTCGAGCGGGCGCACCGGCGGACCGCCGGTGACCTTGCCGACGAAGTCGTAGACACCGCCGTGACACGGGCAGATGAAGCGCTGGGCCGAGGTCACGAAGTGGACCGGACAGCCGAGATGCATGCACGCGGTCGAGATGGCGATGTAGTTGTTGTAGTCGTCGCGCGGCTCGCTGTCGACCGCCGAGTTGTACTTGCGCAGGTACACCGTCGACTTGCCGGAGTCGCCGACCGTCGCGTCGATCGTGATCGTGCGCGGGACATACGTGTCGCCAGCGAACTCCGTCTCGGCGCCGACCGCCTGCCACGGCTGACGCTTCTCCTCGAAGACCGGCCCGAGGGCGAAGCCGAGCGCCGGCAGGGCGAAGGCGCCCGCGGCGACGGCGCCGACGGTGTGCGCGCTGCCGGTCATGAAGCGCCGGCGCGTGACCGTCTCCCCCTCGAAGGCTCCGGGGATATTGCGGTCTGCTGTGTACTTGCTCTTGGGGGGCGTGCGATCGGCCACGAGTGCTGGGACTCCGAGTTCGGACGGGGCGGCACCGCCACATACGGCACGGGAACCTTACCGGGCGGGGATTCTACGCACGATCCCCCCCGGCGCGGCGTGCGGTCAGTCCGGGGACGTCCCGTCGGACGTGATCCGGCGTGCCTCGCCGGCGAGATCGGCCACCGCTCCGGGCGCATCGGAGGCGATCGCGGCCTTCGCGTCGGCCAACTGCACGGTGCTTCCCCAGCCGATCGCAGCGACCGCGGCCTCCCAGGCTGCAGCCGCGAGCTGCGGGTGCTGCTCGGCCTGCGCACGCGCGCAGAGGCCGATCAGGTCGGCGAGCTCGCGCACGGCCTCCATGTCGCCGGTCGCGGCGAGCCAGTCGAGGCCGAGCGCGTAGAGCCGGTCGCCGGCGAGGAGCGCCAGATCGCGGTCAGCGGTGTCCAGGAGCCGGGAGCGCCCGTGGTGCAGCAGGTGTCCTTCGTGCACGGCCTCGATCACGGCGGCGACGGTCGCGGGGTCCTGGGCCGAGCGCGGGCCCGCGGCGGCGCGGCGGCCGAACTGGGGGTCGTCCGCGGGGATCTGCGGCGTGTCGAGCAGGGCGTCGGCGAGCAGACCGCCCTCGGCCCGCAGGGCATCCGCGACGCGTGTCGCCGCCGCGACGGTCATCGGCTCGCTCACGCGACCTCGGCGAAGGCCGCGGCCGCGGCTTCGAGGGTGCGCTCGACGTGCTCGGCGGTGTGCGCGAGCGACGGGAACCACGCCTCGAACTGCGACGGTGGGGGGTACACCCCGCGCGCGAGCAGCGCACGGCACCACGCGGCATAGCGACCGGTGTCGCACGCGGCCGCCCCCGCGTAGTCGCGGACCGGCTCCTCGGAGAAGAAGACGGTGAGCAGACCGGTGGTGTGCGCGACCTGCACCGGAACGTCGCCGGCCGCGTCGCGCAGGCCGTCGGCAAGCTGCTGCGTCGTGGCCTGCAGGCGCAGGTATGCGGACTCGTCGAGCTGTGCGAGCGTCGCCAGCGCGGCAGCCACCGCGAGTGGGTTGCCGCTCAGCGTGCCCGCCTGGTAGACGTCGCCGGCGGGCGCGATGCGCTCCATGAGGTCGCGCGACCCGCCATACGCCCCGGCGGGCAGGCCGCCACCGACGATCTTGCCCATCACGGTGATGTCGGGCAGGACGCCGGTGAGCTCCTGTGCGCCGCCGCGCGCGATCCGCAGGCCGGTGATCACCTCGTCGAAGATCAGCAGCGCGCCGGTCTCGCTCGCCCGGGCCGAGAGGAGCTCGAGAAAGCCGGTGGCCGGCAAGACGAGCCCCATGTTCGCGGGGTAGGGCTCCGCGAGGATCGCCGCGAACTCGTGCTCGGCGAGCGCCCGCTCGACGGCGGCGGGGTCGTTCCACGGCACGATGACCGTCGCAGCGGTGGCGGTGGCCGGGACGCCGGGGCTCGACGGCTGGCCGGCAGTCGCCAGGCCACTGCCCGCCTGCGCGAGCAGTCCATCGACGTGGCCGTGGTAGGCGCCCGCGAACTTCAGGAGCTTCTCGCGCCCCGTCACCGCGCGCGCCAGACGGATCGCGCTCATCGCGGCTTCGGTCCCGCTGCTCGTCATGCGCAGCATCTCGATCGCCGGCATGCGCCGCGACAGCTCCTCGGCGAGGTCGACCTCGCGCGCCGTCGGGGCGCCGAACGTCGTTCCCAAGGCGGCGGTCTGCGTGATCGCCTCGAGCACCGCGGGGTGCGCGTGCCCGAGTATCAGCGGGCCCCACGAGCAGACGTAGTCGATGTACGTGTTGCCGTCGATGTCGGTGAGCTCGGCACCCGCGCCGCGCTCGATGAAGAGCGGGTCGCGTCCGATCGCGCGCATCGCGCGCACCGGCGAGTTCACCCCACCCGGCAGGTACTTCACGGCGCGCTCATAGAGCTCCGCCGACCGGGTGTCTCGCAGTGTGGCGGCCATGGGAGGGAGGGTCAGGCGCCGCCGTGTTCGCGCTCCCAGGCGCGGAACTCGTCGGTGAAGTACTGCAGGCGGATCTTCTTGAACTCGGTGCTCGAGTAGAGCGTCGCGCGGGACTGGATGTCCGGGAACTCCGCGGCGATCGCGTCGAGGATCGCGTCGCACTCCTCCTTGGAGCGGCCGTGAGCCATGGTGAAGATCTGGTACGGCCAGTCCTTGTAGGTCGGCCGCTGATAGCAGTGCGAGATGCCGCGGAACGACGCCATCCGCGGTCCGATCTCGGCGATGCGGTCCTCGGGCACCTGCCAAACGCCCATGCCGTTCGCGCTGAATCCCGCGCGGCGATGGAACAGGATCGCGGCGACGCGGCGCAGCAGCCCGCGCTCCTGCATCTGTCCGAGATGCGCGAGCAGCTCCTCGACGCTCACGCCGAGCTTCGCCGCAGCGGGCGCCCACGGCTCGGAGATGACCGGCAGGTCGCCCTGCGTGGCGCGGATCACGGCCCGGTCGAAGTCGTCGTACTCCTGGCGCTCGAGCTCAGCGGGAGCCTCCACGACGCCCGGCGTAGAAAGCGAGGCGGTGTCGCCCTCGACGTCAAGCTCCATCCGGATCTTGAAGAGCTGGAGCGTCGGGAGCTGGCGGATCGACTCGGCCTCCGTGAGCTCCTGCAGCAGGTCGAGCGTCCCCTGAAGGCCGAGGCGCGAGTCCTCCTCCACGGCGATCGTGAACCACATGTTGAACTCGTGGTTGCGCAAATAGTTGTGGGAGACCCCCGGGTGAGAGTTGATGATCTTCGCCGGACCCCAGGGGTGCTGCGGATCGACCTTCGCCGCGACGAGCATCGACCCGTAGCCGAGCGCCCGCGTGTCGTAGATCGGCGTGACCTGGCGGATGATGCGATCGGCGAGCAGTCGCTGCACGTCGGCGAGGACCTGCTCCTCGGGGAGCCCAGCCTGCGCGGCGACGGCGGCGTACGGCCGCGGCACGAGCGGGAAGGATCCCTGCATGAGGTTCAGCAGCTTGCGGTCCGTCTCCGAGAGCGGAACGGCCGCGCCGTCATTGCGGCTGCGGAGCTTGGGTGTGGCGGTCACGTCTGAAGCCATCGGGCGGCGTCCTTCGCGTGGTAGCTGATCACGATGTCGGCGCCGGCGCGGCGGATGGCGGTCAACGTCTCAAGGACGGTGGCCTGCTCATCGAGCCACCCGGCGTGGGCGGCCGCCTTCACCATCGCATACTCACCGCTCACGTTGTAGGCGGCGAGCGGCAGGTCCGTGGCCTCGCGGATGCGCCGAATGACGTCGAGGTACGCGAGCGCAGGCTTGACCATCACCATGTCGGCGCCTTCCTCGATGTCGAGGAGCGTCTCGCGGACCGCCTCACGCGCGTTGGCTGCATCCACCTGGTAGCCGCGCCGATCGCCGGCGGCCGGTGCGGAGCCGGCGGCGTCGCGGAACGGGCCGTAGAAGGCGCTGGCGAACTTCGCGCTGTACGAGAGGATCGGCGTCTCCTCGCGGCCGTCACCGTCGAGGGCAGCGCGGATCGCACCGACCCGGCCGTCCATCATGTCGCTCGGGGCGATGATGTCGGCGCCCGCGCGCGCCTGGCTGACCGCCGTACGGGCGAGCAGGTCGAGCGTTGCGTCGTTGCGCACGGCCCCATGCTCGTCGAGGAGACCGCAGTGGCCGTGGCTCGTGTACTCGCAGAGGCAGAGGTCGGTGATGACGAGGAGCTCGGGGTGTGCCGCCTTGAGCCGGCGGGTCGCCTCCTGCACCACGCCATCGTCGGCCCAGGCGCCACTTCCGCTCGCGTCCTTCGCCTGCGGGATCCCGAACAGCAGCACGGCCGGGATGCCGAGCTCCTCGAGTTCCCGCGCCTCGGCGTCGAGCGCGTCGAGGGGCAACCGCGAGACGCCCGGCATCGAGGCGACCGGCGCAGCGGCCGTGAGGCCCGCTTCGACGAACAGCGGGAGGACGAGGTCGCCCGGGGCGAGCGTGGTCTCGCGCACGAGGTCGCGCAGCGCTGCGGTCCGCCGCAGGCGCCGCGGCCGTGTCACGGGGAAGGCCATGGACCGCCCATGGTAGGGGGCGAGGGCGGTCCGGCGGGCACGGCGTGCGCCCGCCCTGCGAGGATGGCGCGGTGACGCAACCCGCGGCGGCGCCCGCCTCGATTCTCTTCGTCGGCGACCTCGTCGGCAGCGCCGGGAGACACACGCTCCTCAGGCTCCTGGACGGGCTGCGCGAGCGTCACGCCACGACCTTCGTCGTCGTCAACGGCGAGAACGTCGCCGGCGGGCTCGGGATCACGCCGAAGATCGCTGACGAGCTCCTCGCCGCCGGCGTCGACGCCATCACCCTCGGCAACCACGCCTACCACCGTCCCGAGATCTTCCGGTACCTGGACATGCAGGACCGGATCGTGCGCCCGGCGAATTACCTGCGCTCGCAGCCGGGGCATGGCACCTGCGTCGTCGAACGTGACGGGATCAAACTCGGCGTCGTCAACCTCTCCGGCAACGTCTTCCTGCGCGCGGGCCATCCCGCCTTCTCGGCCGCCGATTCGGCCGTGGCCGAGCTGCGCCGCGCCGGCTGCGACCACATCCTCGTCGACATGCACGCCGAAGCCACGAGTGAGAAGATCGCGCTCGGCTGGCACCTCGACGGACAGGTGACCGCCGTCGTCGGGACGCATACGCACGTCCCGACCGCCGATGGCCGCGTCCTCCCGGGCGGGACCGCCTACATCACGGACGTGGGGATGACCGGCGCGCGCGGCGGCGTGATCGGCGTGAAGAAGGAGCAGGCGATCGAGTCGCTCGTCTCGCAGATGCACGTGCGCTTCGACACCGCTGACGAGGACCCGTGGCTCAACGGCGTCGTCATTCGGTGCTCAACGGCGCTGCGGGCGGATGCGATCGAGCAGGTGCTCGTCCCGCTGCACCCCACGCCCGGCCCGTGAGCCCCGCGCTTCCCGGCCCCGCGAGCAGCGCGACCAGCGCCAGCGGGAAGACCCAGAGCAGGTAGGTGTAGAACCAGTAGGTCGTCGCGAGCTGGGCTCCGGCGAGGATCGCGCCTGCGAGCGCCGCGAGGCCGATCACGTCGCGGCGTCGCGGGATGAACGGGATGGCGCAGGCGAAGAAGATCACTGCGGCCTGGACGACGTCCTGCCCGATCCGCCAACCGCCGCCGTAGAACCCCCAGACCGAGAAGGGTGCGTCGCGCCCGAGCTGGAACCCGAGCGTGCGGTCCCAGACGGTGCGCGGATCGGTGTGCGCGAAGGCGATGAGCGCCGCGAGGGCCGTCACCGCACCGGCCCCGAGGATGAACCCGCCGAGTGGGCGCCATCGGCGCCCGGGCTCAAGGCCGTGCGCGGCGAACAGCGGCAGCACCGGCAGCGCGGCGAACTTCGCGAGGCCGGCGGCCACGGTGAACGCGCCGCGCAGTCCGGGGCGCGCCGCCGCGAGCAGCGCGGCGAGCATCAGCGCGGCGGGCAGAACGTCGTTGACGCCCGAGTTCGTCGCGTAGATCGCGAACGGCCACGCGCACCAGGCATACGCCAGCACGGTCCCGAGCTCCGGCCCGCGCAGGCGGCGGCCGAGCTGGAAGAGCAGCCCGATGCAGGCCAGGTCGAACGCCGCGGCAGCGGCGTGGGCGGCGGGCAGGCTGTCCCAGCGTCCCTGCCACGGCCAGATGAGCTCGAACGGCACGTACGCGAGGTACAGCAGCGGACCGTACGTGTCGCCGTGATCGTTGTCGGCCGGAAAGGCGCCGTAGAGCTCGCGACCATGGGCCAGCCGGTCGGCGCCGATGACCCCCGAGTAGCCGACGTCGATCACATTCCCATCGACGATGTTGAGGCCGACGCGCAGCCCGATGAGGAAGAGCGTGCCGGCCGCGAGCCAGCGCCACGGGACGAGCAGCGGCAGGCCCGAAGGCGCGGGCGGGTTGCGGCGCAGGCCGATCACTGCGAGGCGCACGGCGACATAGGCGAGCAGCGGCGCGACGATCGGGACCGAGATTCCGAGATTCCCATTGTTGAAGAAGGCCAGTGAGGCGCTGAACCCGACGAGCACGAGGAGGTCGAGGTGCAGGAGCCGCAGCGGCCTGCGCGGGTCGATGAACGGCAGGACGAAGAGCAGACACAGGCCGATCCACAGCCACGGGGCGTTGATCGAGTGCCCGAACGCGCCGGGGTAGCCGCGCGCCATGGACCACGCCGCCTGGAACCCCGTCCAGGTCTCGAGGACCCGGCCGGTCGCCGGGTCGATGATGACCTCCACCGTCTGGTGGACGGGGCGGCTCCCGCTCCAGACCTTGATCAGCCAGCGGCCGTTGCGGTGCTCACTTGTGACGTACGCGCCCTTGTCCGCGGCGAGTGCAGCCTCGACCGCGGGCGTCCTGCGGCCGATCCGCGTCGCCTGCGCCTCCGTCAGCGCACGCGGAGCGGCTGCCGTCTGCGGGGACGTCGCCGCCGCGGCACTCGCCGGGAGCGCCGGCCCGAGCGCGAGCACGAGCAGCAGCGGGGCGAGGAGCCGTGCCGCCGTGCGCATGATCAGCGCAGGATGCGCAGCCCTGCGTGCTTGCCCGCGCCGCGCCGGCGGGCGATCACGACCCGCCAGGCGAAGAACCCCGCGGACACGAGTGCCACGGGCGGAGCGAAGATCGAGAGCACGGCGAGCACGATTGCGACGCCCTCAGCAAAGATCGGGAGATGGCCGCGGGCGTGCTCGTCGAGCCGCGCACCGGCCTGCCCGAGAATGTCGCGCACCGCCGTCTGGGAGAGCCAGGCGCCGGCGACGCCCGCGGGGATGCCGGGCCACCACGTGTAGCCGTCGTCGGAGAGGAGCGCGCAGAAGAGCAGCCCGCCCATGCCGAGGCAGAGCCCGGCGAGCGCGGCGGACAGGGCGATCGAACCTTCGATGATGCGATGGATCAGCAGCGACAGGATGCCGGCGACGGCGAGGAGCGCGAGCCACCAAGGGCGCTCCATGAAGGCGAAGTCGGTGCCCTCGAGGTCGATCAGCAGATCGGCCCGCGCTGCGGCCCCGGCGACCAGCGCCGGCAGAAACGGCCGGATGCCCGCGGCCTGCGAAAGCCCGAGGCCCTGAAGAATGTCGATGATGAGCTTCACGCGGTCAGCTACCGTTCAGGCGGGATGACTGTAGAGGACCGGGACAGGGACCGCCGCGCCGGCGGCGAACCTCCCCATATGGACGCCCGCCGTCCCAACTCAGCTGCTCGTGAGATCGAGCGCTATGCGGCGCTCTTCGCCTCGCGCACACGCGTGATGACGTCGTCCGTCATGCGCGATCTCATGGCGATCACTGAGCGGCCCGAGGTCATCTCCCTCGCAGGCGGCCTGCCCGACACGAGCACGTTCCCGCCCGAGACCATGGCGGCTGTCATGGCGCGCGTCGCCTCGGGGTCCTCCGCGCGCGCCCTCCAGTACGGACCCACGAACGGCCTGCTCCAGACGCGCGAGACCGTGGTGCGCGTGATGGCGGCCTCCGGCGCGATCGCCGACCCGGACGACATCCTCATCACGACGGGCGGCCAGCAGGTCATCGATCTCGTCTGCAAGGCGCTGATCGACCCGGGCGATGTGATCGTCGCCGAGGGCCCCACGTACCCCGGCGCGGTGCCCGCCTTCACCGCCTACGAGGCCGACGTCGTCCAGGTCTCGATGGACGACGAGGGCATGCGCGTCGACGAGCTCGAGGAGACGCTCGACCGCCTCGAGCGCGAGGGTCGTCGGCCGAAGTTCATCTACACGATCCCGACGTTCCAGAACCCGGGCGGGGTCACGCTGTCGCTTCCCCGTCGCAAGCGGCTCGTCGAAGTCGCCCGCGAGCGCGAGATCCTCGTGCTCGAGGACGATCCGTACGGGCTGCTGCGCTTCGAGGGCGAGCCCCTGCCGACGCTCTTCGAGCTCGATGGCGGGCACTTCGTCATCTACGCGGGGACCTTCTCGAAGATCCTCTCGCCGGGCGTGCGTCTCGGCTGGGCCGTTGCGCCCCGGCCCGTGCTCGAGAAGCTCAACCTCGGAGCGCAGGAGTCGACGCTCTGTCCCTCCTCGTTCACCCAGCTCTTCGTCTGCGCCTACTTCGAGGGTGACGGGTGGCGGGCGTACGTCGACGAGCTCATCGGCCTCTACCGGCGGCGGCGCGACGTCATGCTCGAGGCGCTCGAGCGCTACATGCCCGAGGGCGCGTCGTGGACGCGGCCACAGGGCGGCCTCTTCGTCTGGGCGACCATGCCCGACTTCCTCGACACGACCGACCTCCTCGCGCTCGCGCTCTCCCACAACGTCGCCTTCGTCCCGGGGCGCGGCGCCTACCTGGACGGTCGCGGCGGCGCGTCGATGCGCCTGAACTTCTCCGGCTCCACCGAGGACGAGATCCGCGAGGGCATCGCGCGGATCGGCGCGCTCGTGCGCGAGCAGGTGGACCTCTACCAAGCGCTCACCGGTGGTCCGCGCGACACGCGCAGGCGCGAACCCGAACCGCGGACCGATCTCGCCGACGTCCTCGCGATGCCGCGCCGCCGCGACGACGCGGCCCGCCGGGACGCACGATGACCGGCCGCCGGATCGCCGTCCTCAAGGGCGGGCGATCGTTCGAGCGGCAGGTGTCGCTCGTCTCCGGCGGACGGGTCGAGGATGCGCTCGCACGCGCCGGACACGACGTGACGGGGATCGACGTCGGCGCCGACCTGGTCGACCGGCTGCGCGCCGCCGACCCGGAGGTCGTCTTCGTCGCGCTCCATGGCCGCGACGGCGAGGACGGCACCGTCCAGGAGCTCCTCGAGGCGCTCGGGCTCGCCTACACCGGCCCGCGACCCGCAGCCTGCGCCCTGTCGTCCGACAAGGTGCTCGCCAAGCACCTTATGCAGGACGCCGGGATTCCGACGCCCGACTTCCTCGCCTTCGGGGAATCGACCTTCAAGGACCTCGGGGCCTCCGGCGCGCTCCCGCAGATCGGCGACCGCCTGCACTTCCCCGTGGTCGTCAAGCCCGCGCGGGGCGGCAGCGCTCTCGGCGTGCGGTTCGCCGCGACCCCCGAGGAGGTCCCAGGCGCCCTGATCGCGGCGCTCTCCTACGACGACCGCGTGCTCGTGGAGCGGTTCGTGCGCGGCCGTGAGCTCGCCGTCTCGATCCTCGGCGGCGAGGCGCTCCCCGTCGTCGAAGCGATCCCGTCCGCTGAGGACTTCTATGACTTCGAGGCGCGGTACACGATCGGTCGCACCCGCTTCGTCTGCCCCGCCGGGCTCGACCACGGTGTCGCCGCGGAGGCCCAGCGGCTGGCGCTGCGAGTGGTCGACCTGCTCGGGCTGCAGAGCTGCGCGCGTGTGGACCTGCTGCTCGACGCCGACGGCGCGCTCTGGGTGCTCGAGGCGAACGCGATCCCCGGGATGACCGAGACGAGCCTGCTGCCCCAGGCGGCGGATGCGGCGGGGCTTGACTTCGACGATCTAATCACCCGGATGCTCGCGGACGCGCGCGACCCGCGCTCGCGCTGATCAGGAATCGCTGCCGGCGAAATCCTCCGGCGCCACGTCGTCGAGGAACTCCTTGAAGCGGTCGACGACCTCCTCGGTGTCCTCGACCTCGTGCTCGAACTCGATCGCGGACTCGGCGATGACCTCTTCGGCCGCGAAGATCGGGGCGCCGGCACGGACGGCGAGCGCGAGCGCGTCGCTCGGGCGCGAGTCGACCTCGATGCGGCGACCGTCGAGCTCGATCGTGATCGTCGCGAAGAAGGTGTTGTCGCGCAGCTCGGTCACGGCGACCTGGACGCAGCGCGCCTCGAGGTCGCTGAGGATGTCCGTCATCAGGTCATGCGTCATCGGGCGCGGGGTCGCCGACCCCTGGAGCCGCATGAGGATCGCGGCAGCCTCGGGGTGACCGATCCAGATCGGGAGGAACCGATTGCCCTCAGCGGTCTTCAGCAGCACGATCGGCTGCTTGCCGACCATGTCGAAGCTCACGCCGTAGATGACCATCTCCTGCACGATGGGGAGGATACCCCGCGTGCGACGAGGTCCCACCCGTCGCGCCGTCAGGCGTGGGCGGGCGGACCCGCGTCCGTGCTCACCACCAGGCGGCGGCGATGCCGGGCGTCCTCCGCGCCGAGAGAGAAGGCGAAGGTCGCGCCGCCCCCGACGGTGGCCTCGGCCGTGACCCGCCCGCCGTGGCGGTGGACGACGCGCTCGACGATCGCGAGGCCGAGCCCCGTCCCTTCGAAGTCGTCGGCCGAGTGGAGGCGCTGGAACATCCCGAAGATCCGCTCAGCCTGGCTCGGGTCGAACCCCACGCCGTTGTCGCGCACCCGGTAGCGCACCTCGCCGGCAGTCCCGGCCTCCCAGTCGATCTCGATGCGACGCTCCGGGCATCCGCGGGTGAACTTCAGCGCGTTCGCGAGCAGGTTCTGGAAGACGATCCGCAGGAGACGCGGGTCGGCCAGACACATCGGCAGGTCGGGGGCGATGACGATCTCCTCAAGGACCGCCTCGCCCGGCTGCCCCAGGCGCTTGAGCAGGCGCTTGAGCAGCGGCGCCTGCGCATCGCCGAAGCGCAGGCCCACGGCGAGCTGCGGATCGCCCACGAGGAGACGATCCGCCGCCTCTCGATCGCCCTCGATTCGCGCAGCTCCGAGACGGGACTGCATGTGATTCAGATGAGCATCCTCGCCGAACGGCTCGCCGAACGGCTCGGCGTGCCGGAGGACCAGCTGGCCTTTCTGCCCCTCGCAGCCGCCATGCACGACATCGGCAAGATCGGGATCTCCGACTCGATCCTCGAGAAGCCGGGGCCGCTCACGGCCGACGAGCGCACCGTCATGGAGCGGCACACGACCATCGGTCACGACATTCTCAGCGGTTCCGGGTCCGAGCTGCTCGAGCTCGCCGCGGAGATCGCGCTGACGCATCACGAGCGCTGGGACGGCAGCGGGTACCCCAACGGCCTCAGCCGAGACGGGATTCCGCTCCCCGGGCGGATCGCCGCTGTCGCTGACGTCTTCGACGCCCTCACGGCCGACCGCGTCTATCGCGGCGCCTTCAGTGAGGACGAGGCGCTGCGGATGATGCGTGAAGGGCGCGGATCGCACTTCGATCCGGACGTACTCGACACGCTCTTCGAGCTGGTTGACGAGGATGCCGGCCGCGTCAGCGGCGCCTGAGCAGGACGGCACAGGATCGTTCGGCTTCGAACGATCGGGTCCGATGGGCGATCCAGGATTCGAACCTGGGACCTCTTCCTTATCAGAGAAGCGCTCTAACCGACTGAGCTAATCGCCCGCGAGCGCGGCAGTGTAGCGCGGCCCTGTGGCTCGCCGTCGGCTCAGTCTGCCCCGAGCCGCCGGATCCGGGCGGCGAGCGCAGCGGCATCCTCAAGGTCACCGATCACGAGCTCAACGCGGTATGCCGTCCCCTTCGGACGCACGCGGACCTCGCGGCCGAGCGCCTCACCCAACGACTGCGCGATCTCGGCGCAGGCGGACTCCTGGTCCGGGTGCAGCGCCGGCTTTGCGGCCTTGCGCGCCGGGGCCGCATTGGCCGTCCGGGCGCGGTCCTCGGTGACGCGCACCGACCAGCCCCCGTCCGCAGCGGCGCGGCCGAGGCGGCGCCGATCCCCGTGGTCCTCGGCGAGCAGTACGGCACGGCCATGGCCCTCAGAGAGGCGCCCGTCCTCGAGCAGGGCGATGACCTCGTCCGGCAGGTCGAGGAGGCGCAGGAGATTCGACACTGCGACACGGCTGCGGCCCACGCGGCGGCCGACCTCCTCGCGCGTCAGGCCGAGCTCCTCGACGAGGGCAGCGACGGCGCGCGCCTCTTCGATCGGATTGAGGTCCGCCCGCGCCATGTTCTCGACGATCGCGGCCTCGAGCGACCTCGCATCATCCCGCTGCTCCACGACGGCGGGGATCAGCTTCAGGCCGGCCCGCTGGGCGGCGCGCCAACGGCGCTCACCGGCGACGAGCTCGTAGCGCCCACCGGCGAGCGGGCGTACGAGCACCGGCTGGAGGATGCCGCTCGCGCCGACCGACGCCGCGAGCGCCTCGAGTGCGTCCTCGTCGAAGTGCCGACGCGGCTGTGACGGGTTCGGGGCGATCAGATCGGTCGCGATCTCACGCAGCTCGGGGCGTTCCCCAGCCTGCGACGAAACCTCGAGGATCGCGGCGAGGCCGCGGCCCATGCCACGCTCAGCCACGGGCCGCCACCTCCCGGGCAAGCTCGAAGTAGGCCTCGGAACCGGCGCAGTGCGGATCGTGATGGATGACCGGGCGCCCGAAGCTCGGCGACTCGCTGATCCGCACGTTGCGCGGTATCACCGTGTCGAACACGAGGTCCGGGAAGTGCTTGCGCACCTCATCCTCGACGTCGCGGGCGAGTCGTGTGCGCCCGTCGTGCATCGTCAGCAGAAAGCCGGTGACGGCGAGGCGGGGGTTGAGCTCCCGCTGCACGAGGGCGAGAGTGTCGAGCAGGCCTGCGAGCCCTTCGAGGGCGAAGTACTCGGTCTGCACGGGCACGATGACCCGATCGGCAGCCGTCAGGGCGTTGATCGTCAGCGGACCGAGTGATGGCGGGCAGTCGAGGATGATCGCGGTCGCCTCATCGCGCAGGGGCTCGAGCGCGTCGCGCAGGCGAGTCTCCGAGCCCGGTTCGCGCGGCAGTTCGACATTGGCGGCGGCGAGATCCGGGTGTGCGGTGAGCAGCCGCAGGCCAGCGATGGACGTCTGAACCAGCGCGTCGTGAGCCGTGACGCGGCCGGCGAGGACGTCGTAGACGCTCGGCTGCGTGGTCTTCGATACACCGAGGCCCACGGTCGCATTGGCCTGTGGATCGAAATCGACCAGAATCGTCGGCATTCCCGCCTCAGCGATGCAGGCTGCGACGTTCACCGCTGTCGTCGTCTTCCCGACGCCGCCCTTCTGGTTCGCAACCGCGTAGATCGTGCCCATCAGGGACTGAATCTACTGCCCGACGCGGTCAGAGGTCTGCGCCATCGTTCGGTCCCGAACGACGATCGATTTCGATCAGGCGCCGAGCGGCCGCTTGCGCGCGACACCATCGCGCCGCGGGAAGCGATCCGGTGTCGGCCGCTCCTTGACGCTCACCCAGAGGTGACGCTCGGCAGCTCCAGAGCCCTCTGTCTCGCGGCACTCGGGCGCCGCCATCCCGAGCTCGGCCGCCGCGCGCACGGCGACGGCCTCCTCCTCCGCATCCCGCCGGCCCTTCCAGGCCACGAGCGTGCCGCCCTCGCGCAGAAGCGGCGCGGCGTATTCGAGCAGGACACCGAGCGGTGCGAGCGCCCGGGCGGTGACGATGTCATGCACCCCAAGACCCGCAGCCCAGGCCTCCGCGCGGGCGCAGACGACGGTGACATTGGCGAGTTCCATCGCGTCGGCGGCATCCTCAAGGAACCCGGCCTTCTTGGCCACGCTCTCGACGAGCGTCACGTGTGCGGCAGGCACGGCCAGCGCGAGGACGAGGCCCGGGAACCCGCCACCAGAGCCGAGATCCGCAATGGACGATGCCGCCCGGACCTCAGAAACGGACAACCCTGTGAGGGAGTCGGCGACATGGACCTCGACAGCCTGGGCCGGATCCCGCACGGATGTCAGCGAGTGCGGTGATGCGGCGAGCATGTCGAGGAGCAGGGCCAGGCGCGCAGGAGCGTCGCCGGGAAGGCTGTAGTGCTGCGCCAGGTGCTCGAGCCGCTCAGCCGTGGGCATCGGCGCAAGCCTAGGGTGTTTCCCGTGAAACGTTCCCGCGGTCAGGTGGCGGGGGCGACGACGAGACAGCGATCGGGCTCTTCGCCCTCGCTGTACGTCTCGACCTCGGTGCGGTCGCGCAGATACTCGTGGACGATCCGCCGTTCGGCAGCGTTCATCGGCTCGAGCGGGACAGGAGACCCGCCTGTGAGCGCTGCTTCGACGGCGTCATCAGCGAGACGCTCGAGCGCCTCCACGCGGCGCGCGCGGTAGCCGGCCGCATCGATCACGACACGGCGCCGGTCGTCCTCAGTTCCCTGGAGCACCGCACGGCCGGCGAGGTGCTGCACCGCATCGATCGTCTGGCCGTGTCGACCGATCAGGAGTCCGAGGTCATCGCCGTGCACAGTGCCGGTGATCGTCTCCTCGTCCTCGGAGATCTCGATCTCACCCTCGAGGCCGAGCGCATCGACAACACGCTCGAGCAGGTCGCCGACGATCTCGGCGCCCTCAGATTCGTCGGCCATCAGCGGCGTCTCCCTGAGCGCTTCTTCTTCTGGCGCGGTGGTCGCGGCGGCGACACCGCCGGGGCGTCCGCCACAGGCTTGTCCTTCGCGTCAGCCTTCGCGTCCGCACGCACGGGCGTCGCAGTGACCCCCGCGGCTCCCGCGGGCACGGGTGTCAGCGGTGTGGGACCATCGGCGCTGCCGCCGAGCCAGCCCGGCAGCTGTCCGGTCTTGCGGCGGATGACGTACTGCTGGCCGACGGTCCACGTGTTCGTCGTGATCCAGTAGACGAGCAGGCCGGCCGGGAAGCCCTTGATGAAGAAGACGAAGACGAAGGGCAGTGCGAACATGATGATGCGCTGGTTCTTGTCGGCCGTGACCGACATGAGGATGCTCGAGAGCAGCTGCGAGCCGACGTACAGCACGAGCAGCGCGACGAGGACAGACCCGGTCGCGGCGGCGGTGAGGTCGGGAATGAAGAGGAACTTGGCCGAGCCCGGGTCCACCGCCTCACATGGGGTGTTCGAGACGCTCTTGCCGAGCTCCTTCGCCGTCAGGAGGATCTTCGACTCGGGGCCGCAGATGTCGACCTTGAGGTCCTTCCGCAGCATGTAGAACAGCGAGATGAAGACCGGCATCTGCAGCACCAGGGGAAGGCAGGACCCGAACGGGTTGACCTTGTTCTCCTGGTAGAACTTCATCATCTCCTGGTTCAGGCGCTGACGGTCGTCCTTGTACTTCGCCTGGAGGGCCTTGATCTGCGGCTGGAGCTGCTGGAGGCCCTGCATCGAGCGGTACTGCTTGATCGTCAGCGGCAACATCACCGTGCGCACGACGATCGTCATCGCGATGATCGACGCGCCCCACCCGAAGCCGACGGAATCGTGGAAGAACAGGAGGACCCGTTCGAACACGTCGATAATCGGCTGGAAGATGTTCGCGGTGATGAGAGGCATAGCTCAGCTCGTGGTGCGGGGACGGAACAACTGCTGTCCGCCGACCGGATCAAAGCCCCCGTGGCTCCAGGGGTTGCAACGCAACACCCGCCAACCACCGAGGATCAGGCCGCGGAGTATGCCGAACTCGCGGATCGCCTGCGCAGCGTAGGCGGAGCAGGTCGGCTCGTACTTACAGCGACGCGGGAGCGCCGGCGAGATCACCCATTGGTACAGCACGATCGGCGCGGTCGCGGCGCGGCGCAGCGTGCTCATGGTGCAGCGGGCTCCGCGACGCGCTCGATGAGCTCGGCGAGGGCGCGGCGGATACCGTCGAGTCCTTCTCTCTCCGCGAGCTCACGAGCTTCGGGGCGCGCGACGACGACGAGGTCGAGGCTCGCGGGAACGAGCCCGCCCTCGACGGTGAACGCCTCACGCAGGAGCCGCTTGACGAGATTGCGCTCAACGGCACCGCCGACCTTGCGCGAGACGCTCAGGCCGAGCCGGGGAACGGCGAGCTCACCCTCGGTGAGTTCGCGCGGGAATGCATGCAGGACGAGCCAGCGGTTCCCGAAGGACCGGCCCTGGCGATAGACGCGTTCGAACTCGGCGCTGCGCGAGAGCCGACCGCGTCGCGGGTGACGCCGGGAGGGGCGAGCCTCGCCCTCCACCGTCAGACGGTCAGCCGCTTGCGACCCTTGGTGCGCCGACGGCGCAGAACGGCGCGACCCGCGCGGGTGCTCATCCGCTCGCGGAAGCCGTGGGTGCGTGCGCGCTTGCGCTTCTTGGGCTGGTAGGTGCGCTTCATGGAAAACTCCGGTCCGGTCCGAGGGCGGTGATGATAGCCGGACCACGTGCTAGGCGCTGCGACGGCTCGCTCATCCCCCGTCGCAGTATGAATTTCTCGCGAGGTGCGGGCTCTCCCTCCAGAGCACCTGACGGGCCCCCATGCCTCTGCTAGCGTGCGCGCCGCGCGGTACCCCGGTGTCGCGCTCCTCTTCAGTTTCGCCTGCCCGCTCCACCGGAGCCGCCGTCCCCTGCCGTGACCGACCACCACCTCGACGACATCTGGCGCTCGCTCTCGCGTGATCTCCACGCGGCTGTCGGAGACTCGCTCTTCGACATGTGGCTCGCCGGGCTCGAGCCGATCGAGTTCGACGGCCGAGTCCTCACCCTTGCTGCCTCCGTCGACGTCCAGGCCTGGGTCGCCGATCGCTTCGGTGGGATCCTCGACGCAGTGTGCGAGTCGATCCTCGGCCCTGGAACATGCGTGCGCCTCGTCGTCTCGAGTGGGAGCGCCGCTGCCGGCTCCTCGTCGACCGCGGTGACAGCGCCGCTCGTCACCGAACCGGCGCCGGTGAGTCTCAACCCGAAGTACGTCTTCGATCAGTTCGTCATCGGCGCGGCGAATCGCTTCGCCCACGCTGCGGCGCTCGCGGTCGCGGAGAACCCGGGAACGTCCTACAACCCACTGCTCCTCTGTGGTCCCCCGGGTGTCGGCAAGACACACCTACTCCACGCGATCGGGAACTACCTCACACGGCACGAGAACGGCATGCGCGTGCGCGTGACCACGGGGGAGGCCTTCGCGAACGAGTTCATCGCCGCGCTGCGCAGCAAGCGCATCGAGGTGTTCAAGGCGCGCCATCGCGAGGTGGACATCCTCCTCGTCGACGACATCCAGTTCCTCATCTCGAAGGTGCGCACCGAGGAGGAGTTCTTCCACACGTTCAACGCTCTGCGTGACGGCGGTGCGCAGATCGTGCTCACGACCGACCGCTCACCGTCCGAGCTTGATGGGCTGCAGGAGCGTCTGCGTGATCGGTTCGCCGCCGGACTCGTCGCCGACATTCGGCCTCCCGATCGGCCCACGCGCATCGCGGCGCTGCGCAAGCGCGCCCAGCTCGACGGGCTCGACGTCCGCGATCCGCGCGTCCTCGAAGTCATCGCGGATCGCGCGACGGCCAATCTGCGTGGACTCGAGGGTGCACTCGTCCGGGTCGTGGCCTTCGCATCCCTCACCGGACGGCCGCTCGAGCCGGCTCTCGCTGAGGAGGTCCTCGACGACCTCGGCATGACGCAGCGCACCGTCGGCTCGCGTCCGGTGACGGGCCCCAGCATCGAGGAGGTTCAGAGTCTCACCTGTGACGCCTTCGGTCTCACGCGCGAGGATCTGCTCTCCCCCTCGCGCGCTGGTCGCATCTCCTGGCCGCGCCACGTGGCCATGTACCTCGCGCGCGAGCACACCAATGCGAGCCTCCCCGTGATCGGCGAGCACTTCGGTGGGCGCGGGCACACCACCGTCCTCCACGCCGTGCGGCGTACCGCCGAGCGCATCGCCACCGATCAGGAGGCGGCGGAACTCGTGAATAGCCTGTCTGCACAGCTGTCGATTCGCGGGCGGCGTGCGCGTGGCGACCGGGATGACTGACAGACTCGAAAGACTTGACAGGCGTCATTGTGTTCCCGATCTACGGTCAGAGCAGGAACATCACGTGCGACTGACACCTTTGACACCCCTTATGACGATGGTCACTCGAGGTAGCCGGCTGTGAAGATCACCACGACGCACAACGATCTCCTGGAGCGCCTGCAGACCGTTGCGCGTGTCGCATCGACACGCAGCGCGATCCAGGCGCTCTCCGGGGTCCAGATCTCCGCAGGTCCCGAAGGTGTCGAGCTCCGCGCAACCGACATGGAGATAGGCCTGCGCACGCCGCTCGCCGCTGAGGTCGAGCGCCCGGGTGAGGTCGTCCTTCCCGCCCGACTCCTCCTTGAGATCGTTCGTCGCCTCGGTGGGGCCGCCGTCGAGCTCGAGCTACGACCGGAGCACCAGGACGTCGAGATCGTCTCCGGCACCGCCCGCTTCCAGGTCCGCACGCTCCGCGCGGAGGATTTCCCGCTGCTCCCGTCGACGGACGGCGAGCACACGGTCGCGATGCCGGCCCAGGCCTTCACCGAGACGATCAATCGCGTGTCGCGCTCCGCATCGCGAGACGAGACGCGCCCGATCCTGACGGGCGTCCTCGTCTCCGTCGACGGACCGTCGCTGCGGATGGTCGCCACCGACTCCTATCGACTCAGCGTCAAGCAGACGCAGCTCGAGACGGCGATCGCGAACGGGTTCGAGGCGAACGTGCCCGCACGGGCGCTTGAGGAGCTCGGTCGGCTCGTCACGACAGGGACGGAGACGATTACGATCGGTGTCACCGCCAATCAGGTCATTTTCCACATCGGCAACGTGGTTCTCTCCTCGCGCCTCATCGATGGTCAGTTCCCGAACCATTCGCAGCTCATTCCCGAGGCGTTCGACCACGAGCTCACCGTCGAGACGACGGAGATCCTCGAGGTCGTCGAGCGGATCAGCCTCATGGCCCAGAAGAACGCGCCGCTGCGGCTGTCCTTCACGCCGGGTGAACTGCGCGTCTCGGCGCAGACCCCGGACGTCGGTGAGGCAAGCGACGTCCTCCCGATCCCATTTACCGGTGAGCCCTTCGAGATCGGCTTCAACGCGGAGTTCCTGACGGCGGGCCTACAGAGCGCCGGGAGCCCGCAGGTCATCCTGAAGCTCATCAGTCCGCTGCGCCCAGGCCTCATCGAGAGCGCCGACGGCAGCGGGTTCCTCTACCTCATCATGCCGATCCGCCTGAACGTCTGATGGTTGTCGCCCGCCGCCTGAGCTTGCGCGACGTGCGCAGCTACGAGCGTGCGGAGGTCAACCTGGGTGAGCGCCTAACCGTCATCCACGGTCCCAACGGTGCCGGCAAGACGAATCTGCTCGAGGCGCTCTATCTGAGCTGCACGGCGCGCTCGTGTCGCACAGCGAATGACCGTGAGCTTGTGCGGTTCGATGCCGGCGCCGCCAGGGTGGAGCTCACTGTCGATGCGTCCGATGGCGCGCATCACATCGCCATCGGGGTCGCACCGGGGGAGGTGAAGCGCGTGACGGTCGACGGTGCCGTGGTCGAGCGGTTCGGCAGCGTTCCATGTCGCCCACTTGTCGCGGTGTTCCTTCCTGACCGGCTCGAGCTCATCAAGGGCGCCCCGGCGCTGCGACGCGCGCATCTCGACCAGCTCGTCACGGGTCTCTGGCCCGCTCGCGGCGCCGCTCGCCGCGCCTACTCCCGAGCGCTCGGGCAGCGCAACGCCCTCCTCGCCCGTGTCCGCGCCGGCCGCGGCGCCGACGCGCTCTCCACGTGGGACCGGGAGCTCGCGCGGTACGCCCTGGACCTGCGTGACGACCGCCGCCGAGCCGTCGATCTGATCTGTGGACCGGTGCGCGACGCGGCGCAGAGTCTCGGACTCACTGGGGAGCTCGAACTGCGCTACCGCCCACGCAGCGAGGCCACGACCATCGAGGAGTTCGCCCAGGAACTCGAAGAGCGGCTCGCCTCGGATCTCGAGCGCGGCTTCACGGGCCACGGCCCGCATCGCGACGAGCTCCTCCTCCTTCGTGACGGTCGAGAGCTCCGCGTCTATGGGTCGCAGGGTGAGCAGCGACTCGCACTGCTGGCGCTCATCCTCGGCGAGCGCGAGGCGCTCGCCGACCAGCGGGGCGCCCCGCCGCTCCTCCTCCTCGATGACGTGATGAGCGAGCTCGATGCCGACCGTCGCCGGATGCTCGTCGAGCGGGTCGCACACGCTGGCCAGGTCGTCATCACGACGACCGACCTGGCGCATGTTCCCGGCGCCGAAACGCCGGGAACCGTCGTCCTGGAGGTCCTCGCCGGGAGTGTTCGCGAGGAGGTGCTCGCGGGATGACGCACCGGCGGCTGCGGCCGGCATCGGAGGCCGTCAACAATCTCGTCGCCGGCCTGCGGCCGGCGAACACCCTGGACGAGATTCAGGTGATCTGGGCGGCCGCGGCGGGGGAGGGCATCGCAGCCGAGGCGACCCCGACGGGTGAGGTTGGGGGCGTTCTCACGGTCACCTGCACGAGCGCGGTCTGGGCCCACGAGTTGGACCTCCTGGCCCCCGGGATCATCGATCGCGTGAACGCCGCGCTCGGCGACGAACGGATCACCTCACTGCGTTGTCAGTCGGTGCCCTCGCGGGGCTGGTCGAGAAGGTCGCGCTGACACCTGTCGGTTGTCGCCGTTTGCCCTGCAAATTGCGCATTTTCGTAACCTTCGAAACCCCCGTTTCCGGCGGTCATCCTGCTATTCTTCTGTCAACTGAACACGGTTCCCCGGATCGGACTTCGCTGACGTCCGGGACCGGGGTTTTTCACGTCAGCTGAGGCTCCATGACGAAGAAGGACAGCGCCAAGAAGACGGCCACCACCGCCTCATACGGGGCGCAGGACATCACCGTCCTCGAAGGCCTCGAGGCGGTCCGCAAGCGGCCGGGCATGTACATCGGGTCCACCGGCACCCGGGGCCTCCACCATCTCGTCTACGAGATCGTCGACAACTCCGTCGACGAGGCGCTCGCCGGCCATTGTTCGCGGGTCGACGTCACCATCCACGCGGACAACTCGATCACCGTCGCCGATGACGGCCGCGGCATCCCGGTGGGGATCATGGAGAAGGAAGGCAAGCCGGCGGCCGAGGTCGTGCTGACCGTCCTGCACGCCGGCGGCAAGTTCGGCGACGGCGGCGGCTACAAGGTCTCCGGCGGCCTCCACGGCGTCGGTGTCTCGGTCGTCAACGCGCTGAGCGTCGAGCTGCATCTGGACATCCGCCGCGACGGTTTCGTCCACGAGCAGGATTACGCCCGCGGTGTCCCGCAGAACGCGCTCGTCCCGGGCGAGTCGACGCAGGATCACGGAACGACGATCACGTTCGTGCCGGACCCGGAGATCTTCGACGAGCTCGTCTACGACTTCTCGGTGCTCGAGCAGCGCCTGCGCGAGACGGCCTTCCTCACGCGCGGGCTGCGCATCACCCTGACCGACGAGCGCCCCGACGGGCGAGCGGTCGAATTCCACTACGAGGGCGGCATCGAGGACTTCGTCGCGTACCTCAACGAGAACAAGGACCCGATCCAGCGCAAGGTCATCTACTTCGAGGATGACGGCGATGAGGGCGCGGTCGAGGTCGCGATGCAGTGGAACGGCTCCTACCAGGAGTCGGTCTTCTCCTTCGCGAACAACATCAACACGCATGAGGGCGGCTCCCACCTCTCCGGCTTCCGCTCGGCGCTCACCCGCACGCTGAACAAGTACGCGCGCGACAAGGGGGAGCTCAAGGAGAAGGACGAGAACCTCTCCGGCGAGGACGTGCGCGAGGGTCTGACCGCTGTCATCTCCGTGAAGCTCTCCGACCCCCAGTTCGAGGGCCAGACGAAGACGAAGCTCGGCAACCCCGGCATGCAGGGGTTCGTGGAGTCGATCGTCAACGCGAAGCTCGCGGAGTTCCTCGAGGAGAATCCCGCCGAGGCCCGCGCCGTGATCCGCAAGGCGGTCCAGGCCGCGCAGGCGCGGTCAGCCGCACGCAAGGCCCGCGACCTGACGCGCCGCAAGAGTGCGCTCGAGAACTCGCGCCTGCCCGGCAAGCTCGCGGACTGCTCCGTGAAGGATCCGTCGCTGGCTGAGATCTTCGTGGTCGAGGGTGACTCCGCCGGCGGCTCTGCGAAGCAGGGCCGCGACCGCCACACGCAGGCGATTCTGCCGCTGCGCGGCAAGATCCTCAACGTCGAGAAGGCCCGCATCGACAAGGTCCTCCAGAACACGGAGATCCAGGCGCTGATCACGGCGATCGGCACCGGCGTGCGCGACGAGTTCGACCTCGAGCGCGCGCGCTACCACAAGGTCATCCTGATGACGGACGCTGACGTCGACGGCGCGCACATCCGCACGCTCGTTCTGACGCTGCTGTTCCGCGAGATGCAGCCGCTGATCGATGCCGGGTACGTCTACATCGCCAAGCCGCCGCTCTACAAGCTCAAGCAGAGTGGCTCCGAGCGCTACATCGAGAAGGAACTCGAGCTCGAGGAGACGCTGCTCGCGGACAAGTACGAGAAGTTCGAGATCATCGACCGCGACGGCAAGCCGTTCAGCGCGACCGAGGCCCGCTGGGAGTCGTTCCGCAAGAGCCTCAAGCGGTACGAGACGCTCTCCACGGCGCTGCGTGGCCAGCACGGCCATGAGCTCGTGCGGTTCCTCGGCGAGTCGGGCCTCCTCGACGTCGGCGCGGCTGATCTGCCCGCGGCCCTCAAGGTCCTCCAGGGCACCGAGGCCGCGAGCGCCCTGCTCGACACGACGGTCATCGACCACGACGGCGAGCTGATCGTGGCGCGGGCGATCGAGCGTCGTACGGGGCTGGCACAGACGCACCGGATTCCCGCAACCCTCTTCGAGCAGGGCGAGTACCGCAGCTTCCTCAAGGTCCACGCGGATCTCGTGAAGCTCACCGGCACACCGGCGTTCACCGTGACGCTCGGTGATCGCAGTGAGGTCGCGCCGTCGTTCGGCGCACTGCGCCAGTCGGTGGTCTCCCTCGCCTCGCGCGGTGTGCAGCTCAGCCGCTTCAAGGGCCTGGGCGAAATGAACGCCGAGCAGCTGCGCGAGACGACGATGGATCCCGCGACCCGCACCCTCCAGAAGGTGACGATCGAGGATGCCACGGCTGCCGATCAGATCTTCTCCAAGCTCATGGGCGACGTCGTGGAGCCACGACGCCAGTTCATCGAGGACAACGCCCGCGCCGTCGTGAATCTCGACGTCTAGGAAGGACCGCATGGCCTCCGCAGATGTACTGACAGACCGCTTCGAGCCCCGCGCGCTCGAAGACGAGATGAAGACGGCGTACCTCGACTACGCCATGTCCGTGATCGTCGGGCGCGCGCTCCCCGATGTGCGCGACGGCCTCAAGCCGGTGCATCGCCGCGTGCTCTACGGCATGTCGGAACTCGGGCTCGGTCCGACCCGCGGCTACGCGAAGTGCGCCCGCATCGTCGGCGAGGTGATGGGCAACTACCACCCGCATGGCGACTCCGCGATCTACGACGCCCTCGTGCGCATGGCGCAGGACTTCTCGATGCGCTACCCGCTCGTCGACGGTCAGGGCAACTTCGGCTCCGTCGACGACGACCCGGCCGCCGCGATGCGGTACACCGAGGCGCGCCTCACGCGCCTCGCCATGGAGATGCTGCGCGATCTCGACATGGACACGGTCGACTTCGCGCCGAACTACGACGGGCGCACGCAGGAGCCGCTCGTCATGCCGGCGCGGTACCCGAACCTGCTCGTCAACGGCTCATCCGGCATCGCGGTCGGCATGGCGACGAACATCCCGCCGCACAACCTGACCGAGGTCATCGGCGCGACTCTCGCGTTCATCGACGATCCGTCGATCTCCCTCGATGGCCTGATGGCCCACATCAAGGGCCCGGACTTCCCGACCGGCGGCACGATCATCGGGTGGCAGGGCATTCGTGACGCCTATGAGACGGGCCGCGGGCGTGTCCGCGTGCGCGCCGTCGCGCACATCGAGCCGCTGACCCAGGGCAAGGAGGCGCTCGTCGTCACCGAGCTCCCCTACATGGTCAAGAAGGGCGGCGACGGCGGCCTGATCCAGAAGATCGCGGACCTCGTCCACGACAAGAAGATCACCGACATCACCGACCTGCGCGACGAGTCGGATCGCCACGGCATGCGGCTCGTCATCGAGCTCAAGCGCGACGCGATCCCCGAGGTCGTGCTCAACCAGCTCTACAAGCACACGTCGATGCAGTCGACGTTCGGTGTGAACACCGTCGCGCTGGTGGACGGCGTCCCCAAGACGCTGCCGCTGCGCGAGCTCCTCCACGCGTATGTCGCGCATCAGCGCGAGGTCGTCGTTCGCCGCGCAAAGCACGAGCTCGGACTCAAGGAGGCCCGCGCACATGTCCTCGAGGGCCTGCTCATCGCCCTCGACAATCTCGACGCGGTCATCGAGCTCATCCGCAGCTCGAACGATCGCGAGGCCGCCCGCGAGGAGCTCATGGCGCGGTTCGGGCTCAGCCAGATCCAGGCGACGGCGATCCTCGACCTGCGCCTCTCCCAGCTGACGGCGCTCGAGTCGGATGCGATCAAGGCCGAGCACAACGACGTCACCGAGCGCATCCGTGAGCTGCGTGCGCTGCTCGGGGACGAGCAGCGCGTGCTCGACCTCATCAAGGAGGAGCTGACCGAGATCGGCGAGCGGTTCGGCGACGAGCGGCGCACGCAGATCTCAGCGACCGAGGACGACCTCTCGATCGAGGACCTCATCGCCGACCAGCAGATGGTCATCACGATCACGAACTCCGGCTACATCAAGTCGCTGCCGCTCGCGACCTACCGTCAGCAGCAGCGCGGCGGCCGGGGCGTCACCGGGATGGACATGAAGGACGGCGACTTCATCGAGCATCTCTTCGTCTGCTCGTCGCACGACTACCTGCTCTTCTTCTCCAACCGCGGCAAGGTCTACCGCTCGAAGGTCTATGAGCTGCCGGAGGCCTCACGCACCGCGAAGGGCCGCGCGCTCGTGAACGTCCTGCCGCTGCGCGAGAACGAGCGCATCATGTCGGTGCTCTCCACGCGCGACTTCGGCGAGCGCAAGTACCTCGTCTTCGCGACGCGGAACGGCATCGTCAAGAAGACGGAGCTGCTCGCGTACAACACGCCGATCAAGGCGGACGGCATCATCGCGATCAAGATCCGCGACGACGATGAGCTGCACACCGTCCGCGCCGTCGATCCCGGCGACGAGATCATCATGGTCTCGCGCGCGGGGCTCACGGTGCGGTTCGCGGAGGACTCGGCGCGCTCGATGGGCCGCGACACGACCGGCGTGCGCGGCATGGAGGTCGGTCCGAAGGGCCATGTCATCGCGATGGACGTCGCCCGCGACGACATGGACCTCCTCGTGATCACCGAGAACGGCTACGGGAAGCGCACGCTGATCGCCCAGTACCGCAAGACGAACCGCGGCACGAAGGGCGTCAAGACCATCGGGCTCAACGAGGCGAAGGGCGCCCTCGCCGGCGCCCTCGTGGTGCGCGACCACGACGAGCTCGTCTTCATCTCCCGCGAGGGGATGGTCCAGCGGACGGCCGCAGCGGGGATCTCGCGGCAGGGGCGCTCCGCCACCGGCGTGCGCACGATGAACCTCAAGCAGGACGACATCGTGAGCGCCGTGGCGCTCGTGATGGACTCCAGCGACCAGGACGAGGGCGAGCTCCCTGACGCGCCGGAGGTCATCGACGGCGCCGTCATCGAGGACGTTCAGGACACGCCGCAGGATGCCGACCCGTCGACCGATGAGGACGTCTCGACCGAGGAGTGAGCGGGTGGGCGCCACGGTGCGCCCACCCTGCGCCTGTCCGTCCGGGCCGCTGGTACATTCCGCCTCACCAGAGGAAGGAGGTGGTCCATATCTGCAGTTCCAGTGACAGTTCTTGTGGGACCCTGGAGGTGACCGGCCGCTAGCGCGGTTGGCTGGACTCCCTAGCGGAATCCGACCGGGACACCGTCGATCGCCTCAGCCGGAACCAGTCCCCCCGGCGCAGGACGAGCGATCGAGCAGTTCCAGCTGCTGTACGCGATGGGCGCCACCACGGTGGCGCCCATCGTCGTTCTACGCGGGCAGCGCAGCCCGGGGGTACGCGCCGAGGACGCGCACCTCGCTGCAGTGATCGTCGAGCGCGGCGACCGCGTCGGCCGCCGGGCCCGGGACGTCGGCGCGCCCCTCGAGGTCGACGAGGAAGACGTAGTGCCCAAGGCGCCGCCGGGCGGGGCGCGACTCGATGCGCGTGAGGTTCACGCCGCGGAAAGCGAACTCCGAGAGGCAGCGCACGAGCCACCCGGGACGCCCGTCCCCGTCGCCGCCGAAGACCACCGACGTCTTCCACAGGGACCCGTCGCCCGCGCTGGCCGGGGCCCCCGCGGGGGCGAGCCAGAGGAAGCGGGTGGCGTTCGTCGCGGTGTCGCCGAGGTCGTCGACGAGGACCGCACCGCCGTAGAGGTCTGCGGCGAGTCGCGTGCCGAGGGCCGCTGTGGGCTCGGTGGCGCCGACGGCTAGGCGGACGGCCTCGGCCGTGGAGCTGGCGGCGCGCTGGGCCGCCGCCGGAAGCGCGTCGCGCAGCCAGCGCGCGCACTGCGCGAGCGCCTGCGGGTGCGAGAGCACGACGGCGACCTCGTCGAGCGCGACGCCCGGCGCGGCGATCAGGCAGTGCCGCACGGGGAGCACCGTCTCGCCGATGATCCGCACGCCGGGGGCGTCGTGGAGGAGCGCGTCGATCGCCTCGTTCACGGAGCCCTCGAGCGCGTTCTCGATCGGGACCACGGCCCGGTCGGCGTCACCGGATGCGATGGCCTGGACGACGGCATGGACGGTCGCCACCGGAACGAGCTCCGCCTGCTCCGCGCCGGGGCCGGCGAGCGCGATGGAGGTCCGCAGCGCCTCCTGGCTGAAGGTTCCCTCGGGGCCGAGGAACGCGATTCTCATGGCTGCTCCCCAGCTTCGAACGCGCGGTCGGGGACCTCGCGCGCAAGGGCGGCGCGCACGGCCTCCTCTTCCTCGGGAGTCAAGGGAATGCTGCCCTGCCCGTGCTCGACCTGCTTGATGTAGAGGCGCGCCTGGTCGCGGTGGTGGATCGACGAAAGGACGATCCCGCGCCGCTCCGCGTCGAGCAGTGCGATCGAGACGGACTGGTGTCCCGTCATCTCGTTGTAGGCGTCGTAGCGCACGACCGCGGTGTGCGCGAGGGTCTGATTCAGGCGGGTCTCGACGCGGTCGGTGCGGCGCTGGATGCGCGTCGCGACATCGATGACCCACTCGTGCAGCGCGCGGAACTGGCGGTCGAGCTCGGCAGCGTGCGCGACGAGGTCGCGACGCTCGTCTCCGAGGACGGCGCGCTGGTCCGCGCGCAGACGCCGCACGCTCCGCCACAGCACCAGCGCGAGCACCAGTGCGAGCAGCGCGACGACGGCTGCCGCGACGGCGACGATCCCGGTCGTCTGGCTCAGCTCATTCACAGTCGCCCGAGCATACGGTGGGCGGCGCCGAGGACGGCGCTCAGCCGGCGAAGAGGATCGTGTACTGCGCGGAGTTGTTGTCGGTGTTCTCCTCGCCCGGAACGCGGGCGATCGACACCGTGAGCTGCCCGGCGCTGCCGGATGCGGGCACCTTGGGCAGCGGGATCGCCACCTCGGACTCCGCTCCGGGCTGCGTCTCGTTGACCGTCTTCTTCGCGGTGATCGCAGCCTGGCCCGGCGTCGTGAGCTTGACGGTCACGACGACCTTCGTCTGGATGTTGTCGCCCTGGTTCTGGAACTTGACCGTGATCGTCAGCGGCGCCGTTGCCGGCACGCGGTTCGACGCCCCGTCGGGCTGCAGCGTGACATCGCCGATCGTCGTCGAGAGCAGGCCGTGGCCGCACGCGGTTCCGGCGGGGCAGGTGCCGGCGGTGGTGGAGCCGCTGCCGCCGCTCGTGCTGCCGAGCACCTTGGCGATCGTCGCCGGCGCGAGCCACGTGTACGCGGGGAGCGACCGGCTCTCGGGGATCGTCTGGCCGTTGATGCCCTTGTCGTTCAGCGTCTGGGCGATCAGCGGCGCGCCGCGCTGCGACCAGATCACGTCTGAGGCGAGGAACATCTGCATCTGGCCGGCGATCTCCTGGACCGCTTGCTCTGCCTGCTGTCCGCGGCCCTGGGCCGTGGGGAGCTTCTCTGCGATGCGCGTCAGTGCCTGAGCGCGGAGGTTGAGGGTGAGGAGGAGGTTGCGCTGCGCCGCGGTCATCGACCCGGGGACGCTGAGGTTGCTTGCGCGCTTGCTGTCCTCCTCGGCGGCGATCCGGACTTGGTTCACCTGGACCTGCAGGTCGTTGCCGCTTGTGGCCCCGCTGCTGAGCAGGTCGAAGAACGGCTTCGTCACCTGGTCGTTCGAGTCGGTAATGATCGCGCCCGCGTCGCGGGCGTAGTCCTTCATCGCGCGCTCCGTGCGACTGTTCGCACACGAGCGGGCGCCGAGGATCACGATCAGCAGGACGACGATGCCGATGCCGATGGCCATCGCCTGGCGCGTTCGGGCGGCCTGGCGGTTGGGCGGCCGGTGGGCGCCGCCGGTGGCGGGCGCCGCGGGCTGGCGCGGTGTGGCGGGGCGCCGGCGGGGCGGCGTCACGCGTGTGGGCTCGTCGTCAAAGAAGGACATGGCGGAGGATCCCAGCCGGTGGCGGGAACGGGCAGTATGACCACACAACGCCTGATCTTCCCGTCCTGCAAGTTTGCCGTCACCGCGGCTCAACGGCAGGAGCGGCCCGGCGTGGGTCGAACGCGCGGGTTGAGGTGCAGACCGTCGACCCAACCGCGAGCATCACGATCACCCGTCGCAGCGGAGACCGCGTGCTCGGCCGGTATCAGCTCGAGCGTCGGCTCGGCGCAGGCGCCTTCGGCACCGTCTACCTCGCCCGCGACGCGGAGCTCGGCCGACTGGTCGCGCTCAAGCAGATCCCCTGCCACGACGAGGACACGGCGGCTCGGGCCGAGCGCGAGGCGCACGCAGCGGCGCGCCTGAGTCATCCGGGAATCGTCGCGTTGTACGAGGCGGGGCGCGACGACGGGATCGTCTATCTCGCCTCAGAGTTCGTCGAGGGCCGCACACTCGGGGAGCTCTGCGCCGATGGCGCGCTGTCCGACCGCGATGTCGTGCGGATCGGCGCGGCGCTGTGTGACGCGCTCGAGCACGCGCATGCCCGCGGCGTTGTCCATCGCGACGTGAAGCCCGCGAACATCATCGTTCCGGACGAGCCCTCCGGTGAGGCATCGATCGCGAAGCTCACGGACTTCGGCGTCGCCCACCTCGCCGGAGACGATGGATTGACGCGCACGGGCGACGTCGTCGGCACGCTCGCCTACATGTCGCCCGAGCAGGCCGACGGACTGGCGGTCGATGGACGCACCGATCTCTACGCCCTAGCTCTCGTGCTCTACGAGGCGCTCACCGGCATCAACCCGGTCCGCGCAGGCGGTGCTGCGGGTACCGCGCGCCGTGTCGGCGCCCGCCTGCCACCCATTTCCCGGATGCGCCGGGACCTTCCGCGCGTGCTGACGCAGGCGCTCGATGCCGCCGTGTTGCCCGATCCGGCGCAGCGCGGGTCGATCGCCGACCTGCGCGACGCCCTCGATGCGACGCTCGACCATGCGAGCACGGTGGCGGGGACCGTCGCGCCTTCGGTCCTCGACGGGCTCGGGGATGCGTGGGACGACGACGCCGCGCGCGAGGAGGGGCAGCTGGCCCGCGGCATCGGCGCGCTCACAGCCGGGACGCTCGTCGCGCTTGCGCCCATGGCTGCAAGCGGTGTCGCGACGCCGCAGACCGGGGTGCTCGCGGCGGCGGGCGTCGTGGCTGCGCTCGCCGTCGCCGTCGCGCCGCGTGCCGCGTGGCTCTTCACCGCCGCCGGGCTCGCCGCGTGGCTTGTCGTGCTCGGCGCCCCGGGCCTCGCCGTCGCAGTGCTCGCGGCGGCGCTCCCATCGATGCTCCTGCTCTGGCGCGCAGGCCGACTCCAGCCCAGCGCGGCGCTCGCCGCAGCGCTCGGCGCCGGGGGCCTCGGCCTCGCGTGGCCTGCGCTGGCCGGACAGGCCGCCACGCCCTGGCGGCGCGGCGCCCTCGGCGCCCTCGGGCTCTGGTGGCTGCTGCTCGCGGAATCCGTCGCCCGGACCGCGCTGCTGCTCGGCGACGGCCCGCAGGGCCCGCCGCCCGCCGTCTGGACGGCATCGGCGTCCGAGGCCTTCACGCGCGTGCTCGAGCCGTGCGTGAACTCCGGTGCCCTGGTACTCGCTGGTGTCTGGGCGATCGCGGCGGTGGTCCTGCCGCTCGTCGTGCGCGGCCGCGCCCTTGCCGCGGATCTCCTCGGGGCGACACTCTGGAGCGCCGCGGTGGCCGCCCTGACCGCCGAGGCCCTCTCCGTCCTGACCTGGCATGGAGGCGCACCCGAGCCTCGCGGGCTCATCCTCGGTGCGCTCGTCGGGGGCCTCTGTGCGATCGGCGCTGCTGCAGTGCGCCGGCGCGGCTGAGCGGCGGCGCACGAGCGTGCAGGCCGTAGCATGGACCGCGCGCGCGGTCGGCGATGACGGCCCACCGCCACCAGCACCATGAGCGTCCTTCGCAACCTCGAGAGCAAGCTTGCAGGCCTCGTCGAGGGGACGTTCGGCCGTGTGTTTCGGACCGAAGTACGTCCGGTCGAGCTTGCCCGCGGCCTCGCGCGTGAGATGGATGAGCACCGTGCCGACTCGCTGTCACGCACCCACGCGCCACACGAGTACGTCATCCATCTCTCGGCCGAGGACCACGCCCGCTACGCGGGCATCGAATCGGAAATGGCGTCGGAGCTCTCCGGATATCTCCTTGAACACGCGCGCGCGGAGCGGCTCGCGCTCGCCGCCACGCCGGTGATCACCTTCGATTGCGACGAGCGTCTCGGCCTCGGCGAGTTCGGGATCGAGGCGCTGCCGCTGCGCGCCGCACCTTCGGCGCCGCGCGCAGAGCAGGACGTCACACCGGCGCATCGCCGCCCCGCGCCGAGTCGCCAGGATCCGCGCCCGCCCCGGGCCACGGTCGCTGTCCTCGGCCGCAACTTCCCCCTCACCACCCAGGGTGCCGTGATCGGTCGCAGCGCGGACTGCGACATCGTCATCGACGATGCCAACGTCTCACGGCACCACGCCCAGCTCGCGTACGACCTACGCGACGGCTGGACGATCGACGACCTCGGCTCGACGAACGGGGTGCTCGTCAACGGGGCGCGCATCACCGGCCCGGCGCCGCTGCGCCCGGGCGACCGCCTGGACATTGGCACCGTCCCCGCACAGTTCGAGAGCGCCTGATGCCCGCATCGACCGTTGCGCTCCAAGCCGCATTCGTCGCGCTGCTCTTCCTCTTCGTGATCTGGGTCGCCCGCAGCTCGCTGCGTGATCTGCGACGGCCGGACGAGCAGCGCTGGGCCGGGCAGGCGGCGCCCGTGGGCCAGGAGCGCACCGGGATGCACAGCGTGGTCGGCGGAGCGCAGGCCGCCGTCGACCCGCGACTCGTCGTGGCCCGCGCACCGGGGCACGCGCCGGGCATGGAGTACGCGATCGGCACCGGTGCCGTCCTCGGCCGCGGTGATCAGGCGGAGATCCGGCTCGAAGACCTCTTTGCATCCTCGCGCCACGCACGCCTCACCCGCCAGGGCGCCCTCATCGTGCTTGAGGATCTGGGCTCCACCAATGGGACGTACCTCAATGAGGAGCTCGTCTCCGGTCCCCAGCCGCTGCATCAGGGCGATCGCGTGCGGATCGGCGACAGCGAGTTCACCTTCGTGACGGGATGAGCATGCTGCGCGTCGCCGAACATGCCGAGCGCACCGACACCGGCCGTCAGCGGCGGGCGAACGAGGACGCATTCCTCGCGCGTGCACCGCTCTTCGCGGTCGCCGACGGGATGGGCGGCGCACAGGCAGGCGAGGTCGCCGCGCAGCTCGCCGTCGAAACCCTCGCGCAGGGACTTCCATCCGGCTCCGGCACGGTCGAGCAGCGCCTCGGCCAGGCCGCGCGTGAGGCCAACGCGCGCATCCATCAGCTCTCCCGGACCGATGACGCGCGCGCAGGCATGGGCACGACGCTGACCGCGCTCCACGTCGGCGAAGGCGACATCACGATCGTCCACGTCGGCGACTCCCGCTGCTACCGCCTGCGCGACGGGGTCTTCGAGCGGCTCACGAGCGACCACTCGCTCGTCGAGGAGCTCGTGCGCCAGGGCCGCCTGAGCCCCGAGGAGGCCGAGGACCACCCACAGCGGTCGATCATCACCCGCGCGCTCGGCCCGGAGCTCGACGTCGAGCCCGACGGCCAGACGCTCCGGGGACGGTCGGGCGATGTCTATCTCCTCTGCAGCGACGGCCTGACCTCGATGGTGCCCGAGGTCGAGGTCGGCGAGCTGGTCGCAGGCGCGACATCGCTGCGCGACGCAGCACTGCGCCTCATCGACGCGGCGAACACCGCCGGTGGGCGGGACAACATCACCGTCGTCCTGCTGCGCCTCGAGGAGATCGACGGCGACGCGCAAGCTCAGGCGGCAGCCGAGCACGAGGCGACGGTCATCGGGGTCCCACCGGTACGGCCGCAGGACGACGAGGCCGCCGCTGCAGCGCAGGCCGGCCCGGTCGAGCGCCGCGCGCCCGAGCCCCCGCGCGAACGCGGGCGCCGCCGCCGTCGACGTGGGTGGCGCCCCGGTTTCGGGTTCGCGCTCATCGTGGCGGTGCTCGTGACGCTCATGGCGGGCGCCTACCTCGCATCGCTCGCCGTGTACTTCGTGGGGACCGGCAATGGCGGCTTCGTCACGCTCTACCGCGGCGTCCCGGTCGAGCTCCCGGGCGGCGTCGGGCTCTACCAAGAGGTCTACGTCTCCGGGGTGAGCGGTGCGCAGCTCACCCCAGCGCAGCGCAAGGTGGTGAGCTCCCACAACCTGCGCTCGCGCAAGGACTCCGATGACTATCTGCGCCAGCTGGAGCTGGGGAGCCTCGGCCCGTGAGCGCGCGCAACCGCGAGCTTTTCGGCCTGATTCCCGCGAGTCTCCTGATCACCGCGGGGTTCGCCGCCGTCTTCGTGCAGGAGCGCCCGGTGGTGGCCAACGCGTCGCTGACGTACGGCGCCGCCTTCCTCGGCCTCTGTCTCGTCGCGCACCTCGTGATCCGCTGGCGCCTGCCGGACGCCGATCCCTACCTCTTCCCGATCGTCGCGGTGCTCGCGAGCGTCGGGCTCGTCGTCATCTATCGCCTCGATGACACGCTCGCGCGGGAGCAAGCGCAGTGGTTCGTCGTCGGGCTCGGCTTCTTCATCGCCACCATCGTGGTGCTGCGCGACTACCGCGTTCTCGAGCGCTACCGCTACGTCATCGCGTCCGCGAGCATCCTGCTGCTGCTGCTTCCCCGCATCCCGGGACTCGGAGCGCAGGTCAACGGCGCCTACCTCGGCGTGCGTCTGGGCTCGATCACGTTCCAGCCGGCGGAGTTCGCGAAGATCGGGATCATCATCTTCCTGGCGAGCTATCTGCGCGATACGCGCCTGCTGCTTGTCCAGCGCAAGATCGCGGGGATCACCGTTCCGCGCCTCAAGCATCTGGGTCCGCTGCTCGTCGTCTGGGGCGTTGCGATGCTGCTGCTCGTCTTCATTCGCGATCTCGGGTCGTCGCTCATGTTCTTCGGCGGGTTCCTCGCCATGGTCTACGTCGCGACGAACCGCCTCGTGTTTCCGATCGCGGGGTTCAGCCTGTTCGCGGTCGGCGCGTGGTTCTTCGCGTCGACGGTCGGCCACGTCAGCGACCGCATCGATGCTTGGCGCCACCCGTTCGACGCGGCGCTCTACGACAAGGTCGGCGGCAGCTATCAGCTCGCACAGTCGCTCTTCGCGCAGGCCGACGGCGGAGTCTGGGGGAGCGGGATCGGCGAGTCGCTCGTGAAGGTCGGGCTCCCACCGGATCAGGCCGTGCTCCTCCCGGCGGCACAGACCGACCTCATCTACGCCGTGATCGTCAACGAGCTCGGGCTCGTCGGTGCCTGCGCGCTGCTCCTCGTGTACCTCCTCTTCGTCGAGCGCGGGCTGCGGATCGCGGTGCTCGCGCGCGATTCGTTTTCAAAGCTCCTCGCGACCGGGCTGGCGACCGTCGTCGCCCTCCAGGTCTTCGTGATCGTCGGAGGGGTCACGAAGGTCATCCCGCTGACGGGCGTGACGTTGCCCTTCGTCTCCTACGGCGGGTCGTCGATCGTCGCGAACTTCGTGATCGTCGCGCTGCTCCTGCTCGTCTCCGATCGCGCACGGCGCGAGGCACGTGCGTGAACCGGCCGATTATCAGGGTCTTCGGGGTCGTCCTCGTCCTCTTCGGGCTGCTCGTCTTCTTCACGACGAAGTGGACCGTCCTGAGCCGCGACGAGCTGCGCGACAACCCGCTGAACAAGCGCGCGCTGATCGCGCAGCAGCGGATCGCCCGCGGCTCGATCGCAGCGGCCGACGGCACGGTCCTCGCCCGCTCGAGCCGCCGCTCCGATGGCGCCTACACCCGCAGGTACCCCAAGGCCGGGCTCTTTGCGCAGGCGGTCGGCTACTCGTACCTCAACCCCGGCCAGGCCGGCCTTGAGCGGTTCTACAACGACCAGCTCGTCGGCCGCTCGCAGGGGCTCGAGGGTGCGCTTGCGCGCATCCAGGGACGCAAGCCACAGGGGAACGATCTGCGCACCGCCCTCGACCCGGAGGCCCAGCGCGTGGCGCTCGCGGGGCTTGCGGGTCGCGCCGGCGCCGTCGTCGCACTCGACCCGCGCACCGGCCGCGTGCAGGTGATGGCCTCGGTCCCCGACTACGACCCGAACGTCCTGCGCAGCGCGGCGGGCACCCGGCGGCTCAATCGCGCGGCCGGCGCGCCGCTGCTCAATCGCACGACACAAGCGGGCTACCCGCCCGGCTCGACCTTCAAGGTCGTGACCGCCATCGCTGCCATCGACAGCGGCAGGTACACACCGGACTCGACGGTGAATGGGTCCAACGGCGTGCGGATCTCCGGCGTCCCGCTCAACAACGATGCCGGTGAGGACTGGGGCCAGATCAGCCTGACCACGGCGCTGACCCACTCAGTCAACACGGCGTGGGCGACCGTCGGCGAGGACCTCGGCAAGGGCATTATGCAGCGCTACATGCGCCGTCTGGGCTTCGGGCGGCCCGTACCGATCGACCTTCCGCGCAGCGAGCGTGTGCCGAGCGGCGAGTATTGCCGCGGCAAGCTCGTGAACGTCACGTCGGACTGCGTCGATGTCGGACGCATGGCCATCGGCCAGGACAAGCTCCTCGTGACGCCGCTCGAGATGGCGATGGTCGCGGCCGCGGTGGCGAACGGCGGCATTCTCATGCACCCGTTCCTCGCCACCGGGACCGTCGATCCGGAGGGCCGCAAGGCGCTCAGCGTCGATCCGACGCAGTACGCACGCGTCATGTCGCCCGCCACGGCGAGGAAGATCACCGCCATGATGCAGCGCGTCGTCGACGAGGGCACCGGGACGGCCGGTGCGCTCGCGGGCATCGACGTCGCCGGCAAGACCGGTACGGCCGAGCGCAACGTGGACAAGAACATCACCCAACCCTGGTTCATCGCCTTCGCGCCCGCGGACAATCCCCGCGTCGCGATTGCGGTCACGATCGAACAGGTGGTCGGCGGCTTCGGTGGCGTCGACGCCGCCCCGATCGCCCGAGCCGTCATGGAGAGCCTGCTGCGATGAGTGATCGCCTCGAGCCCGGAACGATCGTCGACGGCCGCTATCGGATCGAGCACCGACTCGGCTCGGGCGGGATGGCCGACGTCTACTGCGCGACGGACCTCCAGCTCGACCGCAAGATGGCCCTGAAAGTCCTCTACGGCCGCTTCGCGCAGGACCCCGAGTTCGTCGAGCGCTTCCGGCGTGAGGCCTCCGCGGCCGCCGGCCTGCAGCACCAGAACATCGTGGCCGTCTACGACCGCGGTGAGTGGGAGGGGACCTACTACATCGCGATGGAGTACCTCGAGGGTCAGTCCCTCAAGGCGCTGATCCAGCAGTACGCGCCGTTCGATCCCGAGATCGCGATCGCCTACACGACGCAGATCCTGCGCGCCGCGCGCTTCGCGCACCGCCGCGGCGTCATTCACCGGGACCTGAAGCCGCACAACGTCATCGTCGACGACGAGGGCATGGCGACCGTCACGGACTTCGGCATCGCCCGGGCCGGCGCGTCGGAGATGACGCAGACCGGCTCGATCATGGGGACCGCCCAGTACCTCTCTCCCGAGCAGGCGCAGGGCCTGCCGGTGAGCCAGGAGTCGGACCTCTACTCGGTCGGCATCGTCCTCTACGAGATGCTGACCGCCCGCGTGCCGTTCGAGGGCGAGAGCGCCGTCGCGATCGCGCTCAAGCAGGTCTCGGAGGCGCCGACCCCGCCGCGGGCGCTCAACCCGGCCGTCTCGCCGGCGCTCGACGCCGTGGTGCTGCGGGCGCTTGCGAAGGACCCTGCGGCGCGGTTCCCCGACGCCGACGCGTTCATCGATGCGCTCGAGGCGGCACGCAATGGCGTCGCCCCGTCGGCGGCGCAGACGACGGTCGTCGGCCTCGCCCCGGCCACCTCGGCGTACCCCGCGCAGACGGCGTACGCGGCGACGCCCCGGACCTACGCGCCCGTGCCGCCATCCGATGACGCCCGCTCAAATCGCTGGTGGATCGTCGCGATCATCGCGCTGCTCGTCGCGGGCGCCATCGTCGCCGCGCTCCTGCTCACGCGCACGACGCAGGTCGTCGTGCCGTCGGTGGTCGGCAGCGATTCGGGGACGGCACGGTCGGTGCTCGAGCGGGAGGGCTTTTCGACCGACGAGATGCCCAAGACGTCGAGTCGCCCGAAGGGCGAGGTGATCGGTCAGAACCCGGCCGGCGGGGCGAAGGCCGACAAGGGCTCCCTCGTCACTATCACGGTGTCCGATGGGCCGGGGATGTCCGTGATCCCGGACGTCACCGGGCTCTCCGCCGCGCAGGCGCGCAGGCGCCTGGAGAATGCCGGACTGCGCGTGCGCGTGCGGGAGAAGGCATCTGAGGATGTGAAGAAGGGTGAGGCGATCGAGACGATCCCGGCAGCCGGGCAGGAGCTCGCGCGCGGCTCGACGGTGACGCTCGTCGTGTCGAGCGGCCCGGAGAAGCTCGACGTCCCGAGCGTCGTCGGCCAGCAGCAGGCCGACGCGCAGACGACGCTCATCACCGCAGGGTTCAAGGTCGAGTTCACCGAGCGCGAGGACGCCAAGGCGGAGCCCGGCACGGTGCTCGCTCAGAGTCCGGCAGCGGGGAAGCAGGCGCTGAAGGGATCGACGGTGCAGCTCGTCATCGCCACGCGTCCGGCGTTCGTCACCGTGCCCGACACCGTCGGCGACGACGAGGCGACCGCGCTGCGCCGCCTCGAGGCCCTGGGTCTCATCGTGGTCGAGCAGGCGATCGACGTCGACAGCGAGGATCAGGACGGCATCGTCGTCGAGCAGCGGCCGCAGTCCGGCAAGGTCGAGCCCGGCTCGACGGTGACGATCGGCGTCGGGACGTTCACGCCGAACCCCTCCGGGCTCCGCGGTCGAGGGCGCTGGCGATGAGGGTCGCGGTCCTCGCGGGCGGCCGCTCCTCCGAGCACGACGTCTCGCTTGCCGGGGCCGCCGCGGTGCGCGACGGCCTCGAGCAGGCCGGCCACGAGGTCCTGTGGGTCGAGCTCGCACGCGACGGGAAGTGGACGTTCGCGGGGAGCGAGGTCGAGCTGCGCGCCGGTCGGGGGCTGCTCGGGGCCGATGTCGTCTTCCCGGTCCTGCACGGCCCCTTCGGCGAGGACGGGACGATTCAGGGGCTGCTCGAGCTGCTCGATGTGGCGTATGTCGGATCGGGCGTCCTGACCTCGGCGGTCTGCATCGACAAGGTCGCGTTCAAGCGCTTCATGGCACAGGCGGGGCTGCCGCAGGTCGCCTTCGCCGACATCGACGTGGCCCGCTGGGCCGCTGACCGGGCCGGCGCCGAGGCGGAGGTCGCGGCGCTCGGCCTGCCCGTCTTCGTGAAGCCTGCGCGGCTCGGCTCCTCGGTCGGGATCACGCGCGTCACGGAGCCGCAGGCGCTGGCCGACGCGATCGCGCAGGCGCACGGACACGACCCGCGCGCGATCGTCGAGGCCGCCGCCGCGGGGCTGGAGATCGAGTGCTCGGTGCTCGGGCATCCCGAGGACCCTCAGGTCAGCGAGCCCGGTGAGATCCGCATCCTGGGCAGCGTCTCGCCCGGTGGCTGGTACGACTACGAGGCGAAGTACACGCCCGGGGGCATGGAGCTCGTCGTGCCTGCGGCGATCTCCGCGACCGCCCGCGACCGCGTGCAGGCACTTGCGGCCGAGGCATTCCACGCCAGCGGGTGCAGCGGCCTCGCGCGCGCGGACTTCTTCGTGGACGGCGAGGACGTGCTGCTCAACGAGCTCAACACGATGCCGGGGTTCACGCCCACGAGTGTCTACGGACAGCTGTGGGAGGCGTCCGGGCTCCCCTATCCGCAGCTCGTCGACCGCCTCATCACGCTCGCGATCGAGCGACACGAGCGCGAGCGCGGCCACAGCTACTGAGCCGCGGGCCTAGCGGTAGAGGTACAGCTCGCTGATCCGCGCCTGCTCCTGACCGGGGGCCAGGGCCGTGATCCAGACGAGGTACCACCGCGCCCGCGAGCCGCCGGTGTCGAGCGGCACGCTCGTCCGCGCGACGGCGGAGGACACCGTCCCGACGCGCCGCCAGGCGGGGTCGTTGAACGTCGCCGGAGCTGTGGATGCGCCCTGCGCGGCGTACACGGCGCCGCTCCACCCGGGGGTGGACGTGCGGATCTCGATCAGCTGCGCAGCGACCGAGGGCTTCGCGTCGATCACGATGCCGACGCCCGGCTTGGCGAGCTCGCCCCCGCCGTAGGTCTCGGTGTCCCACGCCGTCGTCGGATCGCGGTCGAGCACGAACCCGGCGGCGCGCGGGTGCTCCGTCTGGTCGCCGAACGGGTCGTAGTCGCGCGCGCGATCCTGGCCGAGCGAGACGGGGGTGAGGTCCGCCGCGCGGGTAGCCCCGCTCGTGCCGGTGCCGCGCTCGGCGCGGCCGGCGAGGATGGCGAAGAGGGCGACGACGACCACGGCGATGGCGGCGATGCCGGCGAGCCAGCGCCAGGGGTGCTGGACCTGGCCCGGCACCCGGCGCCGCGTCTGCGCGGGGAGCGACTGAAACACCGTCGTCGCCTCGCCGGTCAGATGGCCGCTGCGCGCCGTCTCGATGGCGAGCGCCTCCTCGAGGTCCTCGGCGAGCGTCGCGGTGTCGCGGTAGCGCAGCGTGAGGTCCTTCGCGGTCGCGTGATCGAGGATGCCGGCGAGGGCGCTCGAGACCTCGGGCCGCCGTGACTGGACGTCGGGCAGCTCATCGCGGACGTGGTGCATCGCGACCGCGACCTGGCTCTCCGCGTGGAACGGGACGTCGCCGGTGAGCATCTCGAAGAGCACGACGCCGAGCGAGTAGACGTCCGACTGGGGCGTCACCGGGTGTCCGAGCGCCTGCTCGGGACTGACGTAGTCGGTGGTGCCGAGGACGCGCCCATCCGCTGTGAGGCCCTCATCGGTGAGCGAGCGCGCGATCCCGAAATCGGTCACGCGCGCGGCGCCCTCCTCGTCGAGGAGGACGTTCTGCGGCTTCACATCCCGGTGGACGATGCCCTGGTCGTGCGCGGCCTGGAGCCCACGCGCGATCTCGATCGCATAGGCGACCGCCTCGGCGACCTCGAGGCGCCCGAGCCGGCGGATGCGGTCCTTGAGGGTCTCGCCCTCCACATACTCGAGGACGATGTAGGGCGTCCCGTCCTCCTCGCCGGCGTCGATCACGCCGACGACGTACCGCGATGAGACCTTCGCGACGGCCTTCGCCTCGCGACGAAAGCGCTCGAGGTGGTCGCCGTCCCGCGCGACGTCACGGTGGAGCAATTTCAGCGCCACGTCGCGCTCGAGCGTCGTGTCGAAGGCGCGCCAGACCGTGGACATCCCACCGCGCCCGATGGGCGTGTCGAGCCGGTACCGGCCGTCGAGGAGGGTGCCCGCGGTCGCGGTCATGGGTCGTATTGTGGTCGTGTGTCCGGCGTGGAAGTCGCGTACCTCACCGATCCGGCCTGCCCCTGGTCCTGGGCGGCGGAACCGCAGGTGCGGCGCATCGCCCTGGAATTCGGCGCGGCGGTCCGCTTCACCTACGTGATGCGGGGCCTCGCGCGCACGCCCGCGGACGGCCCGGCAGTGGCCCGGGAGGCGCTCGAAGCGAGCGCGGCGAGCGGCATGCCGGTCGACCCGCGGCTCTGGCTCGAACGCCCGCCGGCGTCGACGAACCCCGCCTGCCTCGCGGTGAAGGCCGCCGGCGAGCAGGGGCGGGATGGCGAGCTTCTGCGCTGCCTGCGCGAGGGGTTCTTCCTCGACGGCGCGCCCCTGGACACGGCCGACGGCCTCCTCGCGGCGGCACGCACCCTGCCCGGCCTCGACGCGGCGCGCCTCGCGATCGACCTGCGTTCGAGCGCGACGGTCGAGGCGTTCGGCGCCGACCTCGAGCGCGTCGCGCCACACGTCGCGCAGCCCGGACCGCTCTTCCTCGTCGGCGGGGCACCCGTGGCGCCCGATGCCCTGCGCGACGCGCTGCTCGCCGCGGGCGCCGAGCCGTCGTGGGCCGCGGAGCCGGGGGTGGAGGAGGCGGTCGCTCTGCTGGGCCGGGCGTCGGTGGCCGAGCTCGCCGCCGTCTGCGGGCTGCCTGCGGCGCGGGCGGCGATGGAGCTGTGGCGCCTCGCCGGCGAGTGGCGCGTGCTGCCCGAGCGCGTGCTCGCGGCTGACGTCTGGCGCACCGCCTAGGCGGTGAGCGTGATGCCGCCGGGCGCGCTCGTCACGCCGGCTCGGTCCGTGACGGTGCCGATGCGCCGCGTGCCCGGATGCCGCGCCGCGAGGATCGCGGCCGTCTCGTCGGCCTGCGCTTCGGGCACGACCGCGACGAGGCCGCAGCCCATGTTGAAGACCTCCCACATCTCCGCATCGGAGATGCCGCCGATGCTGCCGACGAGCGCGCAGATCGGCGGGATGTCGAGCGGCTGCTCGATCGCATAGCCGACGCCTGTGCCCAGGCGCAGGAGGTTCTTCAAGCCGCCGCCGGTGATGTGCGACAGGCCGTGGACCGGCACACCGGAGCGCAGCAGGTCGAGGGCCGCGCGGACGTAGATGACGGTCGGCTCGAGGAGCGCGTCGGCGATGGACCGGCCACCGAGCTCGGGCGGGGTCGCGTCGAGGCCCGGCCCGTTGTCGATGAGCACGCGACGCGCGAGCGTGTAGCCATTCGAGTGGAGTCCGCTCGAGGGCACGCCGATGAGCGCGTCGCCTGGTGCGATGTCGGCGCCGGTGATGATCGCGTCGAGCGCCACCGTGCCGATCGCGGTGCCGCAGAGGTCGAAGCCGCCCGGTGACGGGTGGCCGCGGATGAGCTCGGGGAGGACGGCGAGCTCGCCGCCCGGAATCTCGATGCCGGCGTCGGATGCGCCGGCGGCGAGGCCGCGCGCGATCGCGCCCAGTGCCTCGGGATCGCTCTGCTCGACCGCGAGGTAGTCGACCATCGCGATCGGCTCCGCGCCGACACAGACGAGGTCGTTGACGTTCATCGCGATGCAGTCGATGCCGACGGTGTCCAGGCGACCGGTCTGCTCGGCGAGGACGATCTTGGAGCCGACGCCGTCGGTCGCGATCGCGATCCCGAGGTTGCCCGCGACGCGCAGGACGCTCGCATAGTGGCCCGGCAGATCGACGACGCGCGACGGCGCGCCGGTCTCGATCGTGCGCAGCGCGCCAACGATCGCCGCGACCGCGCTGTCGGCCTGGTCGGTGTCCACTCCCGCTGCTGCGTACGCCTCGCTCACGGCCGCGATCCTCGCAGACGCGCGAGCGTCACGGTCGCGAGCGCGCCGCGGTATGCCGCGTACGGCCAGAGCGCACCGACGCGCTCGACCGGCACGAACCGCGCGGCGGCGAGCGTCGAGACGAACGAGGCGCCCGCCCCCAGCGCGAGCCGTCCACCCATTCCCGGCGGCAGTCCGCGCCGCGCGAGGCGCACGCCCTTGAGGACGCTCGCGCCCGCGATCACCGGGAGTGCGACGTGCCGCGAGAGGGCACTCGCCTCCGGGCGCGTGAACCCCCGCAGGCGCCCCGCGGCGAGCGTCATCCCGCCGCGCGAGAGGCCCGGGATCAGCGCGCCCGCCTGCGCGAGGCCGAGCGCGAGCGCATCGACCGCCCCGGCCTCGTCCCGCATGCGGGTGCGCGGCCCGACCGCATCGGCCAGCGCCATGATCGCGCCGCCCGCGGCGAGGCCGAGCGCGATCGTGCGCGGCGTCCCCAGCCGCTGCTCGATGACGCGCTCGCCTGCGAGTCCGGCGATCGCCGGAGGGAGGAACGATCCGACGAGCAGTGTCAGGCGCCGGCGGTCGAGCGCGCGCGTCGCCTCCCCGACCTCGCCGCGCAGGGCGAGGAGCAGACCGAGCGCGGTTCCCGCGTGGAGCGCCACCTCGAACGACTTGCGCAGCTCGCCATCAAGCTGGGGGTACGGCCAGCCCAGCAGCCAGGGCACGAGCGTCGTGTGCCCGGACGACGAGATCGGCAGGAGTTCGGCGGGCCCGTGGAGCAGCCCCAGCGCCAGCGCGTGCCGGACGGGGAGTGCGTCAGCCGGCGGGCGCATCGGCGGCCGGTCCGCGGCGCCCGCGCACCCAGCGCACGACGAGCCAAACGATCCCGACGACGATGAGCACCAGCACGGCGTAGTCGATGTAGTGGAGCTTGTCGCGGATGTTGTCCCAGTTGTCCGCGGCGGCCTTGCCGGCGAGCGTCAGCCCGAGCATCCACGGGATGCACCCGAGCAGCGTGAAGAGCGTGAACCGCCAGAAGGGCATGCGCGCGACGCCCGCAGGCAGGGAGATGAAGGTCCGGATGATCGGGAGCATCCGGCTGAAGAACACCGCAGCGTCGCCGTAGCGCGCGAACCAGCGGTCGGCCCACTCGATGTGCGACGGCTTGATGTGCAGCCACTTGCCGTGCTGTTCGATGAGCTCGATCCGCCCGAACCGCCCGACGCCGTACGCGATCCACGACCCGACGAGGTTCGCTGCCACCGCGACCGACACCACGGCGAAGAGCGAGTACTTCCCCTCGCTCACGTTGAAGCCCGCGAACAGCATCGTCGGCTCCGACGGGATCGGGATGCACATGCTCTCAAGCGTCATGAGCAGGAAGATCCCGGCGAGACCGAGATCGCCCACGACCGTCGTGACCCATTCGGTCAGCTTGTCGGTCACCGAGGCGAGGATGAGGACGGCGGAGAACGGCACGGCTGAGGAGGGTACCGTTGTGCCCGACCATGACCGTGCCGCTCTTCGACCCGCTGACTCCGCTCGCGCCGCTGCGCGAGCGTCTCGACGCGGCGGTCCGCGGCGTCCTGGATGACGGGCGCTTCATTCTCGGCCCGAACGTCGAAGCCTTCGAGCGCGAGTTCGCCGCGGCGATCGGCACCACCGAGGCGGTCGGCGTCGCCAACGGGACGGACGCGCTCACCATCGCGCTGCGCGCGCTCGGCGTCGGCCCGGGCGACGAGGTCATCGTGCCGTCCTTCACGTTCTTCGCGAGCGCGGGCGCAATCCCGCCGACGGGTGCGACCCCGGTCTTCTGCGACATCGATCCCGAGACGTTCCTCGCCACGCCGGAGACGGTGAAGGCGGTCATGACGCCGCGGACGAAGGCCGTCGTCGTCGTGCACCTCTTCGGGAACGTCGCCCCGGTGCGCGAGATCGAGGCGCTCGGCGTGCCCGTGGTGGAGGACACCGCACAGGCGGCGGGCAGCATCGGCCCGGACGGACGGCCCGGCGCGCTGGGGACGATTGCGACCTTCTCCTTCTACCCGTCCAAGAACCTCGGCTGCTTCGGGGACGGCGGCGCCGTGACGACCTCCGACGCGCAGCTCGCCGACCGCGTGCGGCTGCTGCGCGCCCACGGCTCGCGGGGCCCTGCCGGCTTCGAGGAGGTCGGTTGGAACAGCCGGCTCGACGAGCTCCAGGCGGCCGTGCTGCGCGTGATGCTCCCCGAGCTGCCGCACTGGGCGGCCCACCGGCGACTCGTCGGCCGGTGGTATGCGGAGGCGGGCCTCGACGAGTACTGCCGACTTCCGGTCGCCACGGCGGGCTCCGAGCCGGCCTGGCATGTCTTCGTCGTGCGCCACGACCGCCCCGATGAGCTGCGTGACGCGCTCACGCAGCGGGGGGTCGAGGCCCGCGACTACTACCGCACGCCCGCGCACCGCCAGCGGGCCATGCAGGGCATCTCGATCTCCGGCGAACTGCCCGGGACCGACGAGGCCGCCCGCACGCACCTCGCGCTGCCGATCAGCGCCGCGACGACCTGGGAGCAGGTCGTCGAGGTGACTGAGGCGGTTCGCGACGCCGCGATCTGATGCGCGTCTGGGTCGACCTCACGAACAGCCCGCATGTCCTCGTGCTGCGGCCCGTGATCGAGCGGCTCATCGCGCAGGGCGCAGAGGTCGAGGTGACGGCGCGCGACTTCGCGCAGACGGTCGAGCTCTGCGCGCGCCACGGGATCGACGCGACGGTCGTCGGCCATCATCGCGGCGGGCGCCTCGGGGCGAAGGCCGTCGGCCTCGCCTCTCGCTCCGGCGCGCTGACGCGCTGGGCGCGCCCGCGGCGCTTCGATCTCGCGTTCGGACACGGGTCGAACGACGTGACGGTGGCGGCGCGCCTGCTGCGCATCCCGAGCGCGACGATGTTCGACTACGAGTTCGCGACGGTCCAGCACAACGTGAACTGCCGCCTGGCGCAGGCGGTCGTCGTCCCGGACGCGATTCCGCCGGAGCGCCTCGATCGCTACGGCGCCCGCCGCAAGCTGCGGCCGTACGCGGGCCTCAAGGAGGAGTACTACCTCGCCGACTTCGAGCCCGATCCGGCGGTGCTCGACGAGCTCGCCCTCGATCCGGCGGCGCCGCTCGCGGTCGTTCGCACACCCCCGGAGGTGGCGCTCTACCACCGCTTCGAGAACGACCTCTTCGGCAGCGTGCTCACGCGCCTGCGCGATCGCGGCCAGGTCGTGGTCCTCCCGCGCACGCCGGAGCAGCGCTCGGCGCTCAGCGCGATGGGCGGGCTCGTCATCCCCGAGCGCGCGATCGACGCGCCGTCCCTGATCGGCCTCGCCGACGTCGTCGTGAGCGCCGGCGGCACGATGAACCGCGAGGCCGTGGCGCTCGGGACCCCCGTCTGGACGACCTTCGAGGGGCGCATGGGCGCCGTCGACGAGCGGCTGATCGCCGAGGGTCGGATGCGCCGTCTCGAGCGCGCCGAGGATGTCGTCTTCGAGCGCCGCGACCCAGAGGCCCGCAGCGCCGCGACCGGCGGCCGGATCCGCCGGGACCCCGACGTGCTCGTCGGCCTCCTCACAAGCCCGCTGGCGACGGCGGAATCGCCCGCTGCTGCGGGCTAGACTGACGCTGATGCGCCGACGTCTGCGCACGGTGCTCCCGCTGCATCGGCACTCGCTCGTGCAGCTCGCGGCCTCCGCCGTGCTCGCCGCTGCGGCCTGGTGGCTCGCGTACTGGCTGCGCTTCGACCAGGGAGCAGGCGTCCCCAAGCGGTTCGCGGACCTGCGCACGACGATGCTCCCCTGGATCGCGGTGCTGGCGGTGCTCGTCTTCGCGCTCTTCCGCACGGAGCACAAGCAGTGGCGCTACGTCACCCAGCGCGACTACCTCGGCCTGCTCCAGGCGACGATCATCCTGACGCTCGCGGTCGCGGGCTTCGTGGCGCTCGCCAAGCCCGTCACGGTGACCTCCGCGACGGGTGAGGTCAACGTCTCGATCCCCACCGGCGTCGTCGCCCTCTTCTTCCTGCTCACGCTGGCCTTCGTCGGTGGGGCGCGCTTCGTCGTCCACAACGTGCGCGAGCGACCGGTCCGCGGCCTGCGCTCGCGCGCGGGCGCGCGCCGCGTCCTGATCGTCGGCGCCGGCGACGGCGGCCGGCTCCTCCTGCGCGAGCTCCTGCGCAACCCCGAGCTGCGTATGAACCCCGTCGGGTTCGTCGACGACGACCCGCTCAAGCAGCGCGTGCGCATCGACGGCGTGAAGGTCCTCGGCGACACCGCCCACCTCGGGCGCATCCTCGACGAGGCCGAGCCCGACGAGATCCTCATCGCCATCCCCTCGGCGCCGGGCACACTGCGCGCCAGCGTCGTGCGCGCGGGGCGTGCGCGGGGGGTGCCGGTGCGCACCATGCCGACCGTCTTCGAGCTGCTCCAGGCGGGCGGCGGCGCGATCGCGCGGCAGGTCCGCGACGTCCAAGTCGAGGACGTCCTCGGCCGCGAGCCGGTGCGCATGGAGCTCGACCGGGTCGGCGCGTACCTCACGGGCGAGGTCGTCCTCGTCACGGGCGCCGGGGGCTCGGTCGGCTCAGAGCTCGCACGGCAGATCGCGCGCGTGGCGCCGCGACGCCTCGTGCTCGTCGATCACGCCGAGGACAACCTCTTCACGATCCAGCGCGAGCTCGAGGACGAGCGCCACGTCCATCCCTCGGTCCTCCACGCCGTGCTGGCGGACTGCAAAGAGGGGGAGCGCATGCGCGAGGTCCTGACGCAGTACCGGCCGACCGTGATCTTCCACGCCGCCGCGTACAAGCACGTCGGGCTCATGGAAGTGAATCCCGTCGAGGCGGTCCGCAACAACGCGGTCGGCACGCGCCTCATGGCGCGGCTGGCCGGCGAGCTCGGGATCGGGCGGTTCGTCCTCGTCTCGACCGACAAGGCGGTCTCGCCCGCGACGGTGATGGGCGCGTCGAAGGCGCTCGCCGAGTACGCCGTCGAGGAGATGACCGGCCGCTTCCCGCAGACCCGGTACGCGTGCGTGCGGTTCGGCAACGTGCTCGGCTCATCGGGGTCGGTCGTGCCGATCTTCCGGCGGCAGATCGCCCTCGGCGGCCCGGTGACCGTCACGGACGAGCGGATGACGCGGTATTTCATGACGATCCCGGAGGCGGTGCAGCTCATCATCCGCGCGGGGTCGCTCGCGGAGCGCGGCGAGATCCTCGTCCTCGACATGGGCGAGCCGGTGCGGATCATCGAGCTGGCGCGCGCGATGATCGAGCTGTCCGGCCTGACGCCCGATGAGGACATCGCGATCGAGGTTGTCGGTCGTCGTCCGGGTGAGAAGCTCCACGAGGAGCTCTTCAACCCATACGAGCGTCCGCAGCCCACGCCCGCGGAGAAGATCCTGCGCGCCGAGCGCGACCTGCGCGACCCGGAGGAGGTGTCCACCTGGTTCGACGTGGTGGCGCGCCTCGCCGCGGATGGTGACGCCGGCGCGCTGGCATCGGCCGTCGCGAAGCTCGCCGATCCCGGCCCCACGGACTCGCCCGATGCGGCCACTGCGGGGTCATCCGGTGGGGCGAGCATCTAGCATGCGCCGGGAATGACGGCCCTGCTGGCCTTTTCCCTCTCCACCGAGATCGAGCACTACGGCGCCTACGCGGGTATCGCGGCGATCGCCGGTCTCGGCGTGCTCTCGTTGCTCTATGTGGCGCAGGCGCGCGAGCTGCGCCGACTGCGCGACTGGGCGGGCCGTCAGCCCGAGCGTGATGCGGAGCAGCAGCAGCGTCTCGCGACCGACGCGCAGCGCCGCGTCCTCGCGGCGCGCCCGCAGCCGACCGTCGCCGGAGCGCCGGTTGCCGCCGCCGCTGCCGGCACGGCGATCGCCGCCCGCCCCGGGCCGCCGATGCCGGGTGCGAGGCCGACCGCGGCCCCGACTGCGCCGGTCGCGACGCCGGCCCAGGGCGCGGCGCCTGCCGCGGCCCCGACCGCGGCCCCTTCGGTCTCGCCGACACCTTCAGAGCCCGCCACCGGCGCCGCAGCAGGAGCGCCGGCCGCGCCCGTGGCTCCGGTGACGCCGGCCGCGGCGCCCGCCGTCGCCACTCCCGGGACGCCGGCAGCCCCTACGTCTCCTCCGGCGACCGGCACGCCGGCAGCCCCGGTGGTCGCCGCTGCCACGCCGGCCGCCGCCGCTGCTGCCGCTTCGTCGACCGCCCCGAGCGCACCCACCCCGCCGCCCGTCACCCCGCCGTCGCCGGCGCGTCCTTCGGTGACGACGCCGTCGACGCCGGCCGCCGCGCGCGCGACGCAGCCCGCGGTCCCGCCCGCGGTGCCGCCCGTCACGCCGCCCACGCCGGCGCCCACGCCCCCGAGTCGTCGCAGCGTCCCGGCCGCCGCGACGCCCGCTGAGCGCGCCGCGCGCCGCGAGCCCGCCCCGTCCGGCTCGGGGGGAGGTCGTCGCAGTCTCGTCGGCGTCGTGCTCGGTGGGCTCGCGATCGTCATCATCGCCGCGCTCCTCATCACGAAGGTCTTCGGCGGCGGAGGCGACTCCCAGCCCGCGAAGCCGAGCACGGTCGGCACGAACACCGTCACCACCGACGGCGGCAGCTCGACCTCGAGCACCACGCCCCCCACGGCGCCCGATCGCGCTGGGACCCGCGTCGCCGTCCTCAATGGGACGACGACCGGCGGCCTTGCGCGCGCCGCTGCGGACAAGATCGTCGCGGTCGGCTACAAGGACGTCAGCCCGGTCCAGACCGACACGACGAACCAGGCCCGAACGCAGACGATCGTGTACTTCAGCACCGGGTCCCGCCGTGAGGCGCTCGATGTCGCGAAGGCCATCGGCCTGGGCAGTTCGGCGCTTGCGCCGATGGATCAGAACGCCCGTGTGCTCGGCAGCGACGCACCGGTCGTCGTGATCCTGGGCGCCAACCAGGCGCAGTAACGGCGCCGTGGCCGATCCGGCGCAGGGGGATCCGCTCGGCGCCCAGGGGTCCGGCCTCTGGCTCGCCCGGCACGGACGCACGGCGTACAACGACGAAGGCCGATTCCAGGGCTGGTCCGACGTCCCGCTCGACGCCCTGGGCCGCGAGCAGGCGCAGGTCCTGGCGCTCGCGGTCGCTCGCGTGGCCCCAATGCTGCTCGTCGCCAGCCCGCTGACCCGGGCGGCGCAGACGGCGGCGATCGTCGGTGCGCATGTCGGCCTCGAGGCCGTGGTCGACGAGCGCTTCGCCGAGACCGACGCCGGCGAGTGGACGCACCGCAGCTTCGCCGAGGTGACGGCGGAGGATCCCGACGGCTTCGCGCGCTTCATGGCGCTCGACCTCGACTGGGGGTTCCCGGGCGGGGAGCGGTTCGCCGACCAGCACGCGCGGGTCCTGGCGGGGGTCGCGGACTGGCGGGCGCGCGCGGTCGATGGTGGCCCGATCGTCGTCATCTGCCATGCGAACGTCATCCGCCTGGCGCTCACCCCGCCGGGAACGCTGCCGCAGGAGATTCCGGGCCGCCCGGAGAACGGAAGCCTGGTGGCGCTGTGACCCGTCTTGCGCAGGTGATCTTCGGGGTGCTCGTCGCCGCGGCGTTCGGCGCGTTCTTCGTCGCGCAGGAACTGAAGTCCTCACCGTCGGTGGTGCAGTCCTTTCAGCTGAAGTACCGCGCGATCTCGCCGAACGGCGACCTGCGGCTCGACGTCCAGCGGGTCACGTTCCGGCTCAAGCACACGGACACCGTCGACGTCGCCGTCGTCGACGACGCGGACGACCCGGTGCGCACCATCGCCTCCGGCATCCGTCTGCGCCGCTATCGCCAGCTCAAGCCGAGCCTCGTGTGGGGCGGCCGCGACGCACGCGGGCGCATCGTGCCGGACGGTCTGTACCGGATCCGGATCACGCTGCGCGGCGAGGGCCGCACGGTCATCATGCGCCGCGCCTTCCGCGTGGACACCACGCCGCCGAACGTGCGCATCATCTCGGTCGGCCCCAGCGTGGCCCCGGACCCTGAGGTGCTGCCGCGCCGCGACCAGGCGCCCGCACGCATCCGGTTCGACCTGCCGGCGTTCCATGGACGCCTGCGGATCTACCGGCTGCGGCCCGCCCCGGTCGCGCTCGTCGCGCGCAAGTCGATCCCTGACGGTGAGCATCTCGTCACCTGGATGGGACGCGGCCCCGGCGGGCGCCGCCTGGCGCCCGGGACGTACCTCGCCGTAATCGTGACGCGCGACCGCGCCGGCAATGACGGCAGTTCGATCGCCCTGGGCGCCGACGGCCTCCCGGACCCCGCCGCGCTGACGCCGCTTCCGCGGCGTGGCGTGATTGAGCTGCGGCGGCGGTCGGTCCGATGATCGCGGTCCTCCTCTGCACGCTCCTCGTCGGCGGCGCGCTCGTGGCCCGCTCCGACCGCGTGCGCGCGTGGCTCGTGCTCGCCGCGCTCGTCGCGGCCCCGGTGATGCTCGTCGTCCACATCCGGGACAGCGAGCAGCTCCAGACGCTGCGCCACCACTCGGGCCTCGCGGCCGTGGCGGTCGTGCTCGGCGCCGCGGTCCTCGTCGCACTCGCCACGCTCTTCGCCCGCCGACCGCAGCTGCTGCCGCTCGCGGTGGCGGTCACCATCCCGTTCCGCATCCCGATCGCGGTCGCTGGGTCGACGTCGAACCTTCTGCTGCCGCTCTACCTCGTGGTCGCCGCGGGGACGCTCGCGTGGGCGCTGCCGCGCCTGCGGGGAGGTGCGCCGGATGGAGAAGACGGCGCCGCGCGGCGGCCGGGCGGCCTTGAGTGGGCGCTCGCCGCCGCGCTCGTTCTCTACGCGCTGCAGAGCGCCTACGGCCCCGGCCACGACCGCGCGCTCGAGAACGTCGTCTTCTTCTATGTCCCGTTCGCGCTGCTCTTCGTCCTGCTCGCGCGCCTGCGCTGGACGGCGCAGACGCTCGCCCGGACGCTCGCGGTCCTTGCGGGCATCGCCGTCGTGCTCGCCGGCATCGGCTACGTCGAGTACGCGACGCGGCACGTGCTACTCAACCCGAAGGTCATCGCGTCGAACCAGCTCGAGGACTATTTCCGGGTCAACTCCCTCTTCTTCGACCCCAACATCTACGGGCGCTTCCTCGCGATCGTCCTGATCCTCGTCGTCGCCTGGATGCTCTGGGAGCTGCGCACCCGCAGCGTGGCGCTGGGCGCGGTCCTCTGCGCCTTCCTCTTCGGCGGCCTCGTGCTGACGCTCTCGCAGTCGAGCTTCGCGGCCCTCCTCGCGGGACTCGCCGTGCTCGCCGCGCTGCGCTGGAGCGTGCGCTGGACGCTGCTCGCGGGCGGCGTCGCCGTGGCCGCGGCAGTCGTCGCCGTGGCCCTGGGGACGAGCGCCTTCGACGGCGGGTCACGCGCGAATGAGGCGACGAGCGGTCGCCAGGGGCTGGTCGAGGGTGGCGTGCGGCTCTTCGGTGAGCGCCCGCTCCAGGGCTGGGGCTCCGGGTCGTTCGCCCGCGAGTACCGGCGCGCCGAAGGCGTCTCCGCCGATCGCGCGACCTCCGCGTCCCACACGATTCCCGTGACCGTCGCCGCCGAGCAGGGCATCGTCGGATTCGCCGCCTACCTTGCGCTGCTCGCATTCGCGCTGCGCCGGCCCTTCCGGCGCACCCGTGGATCGACGGCGGCGCGCGCCGGTGTGGCCGCGGCGTTCGTCGGGCTCGTGGTCCACACGCTGACCTACGCGGCGTTCCTCGAGGACCCGCTCACGTGGGCGCTGCTCGGCGTCGGCTCGGCCCTCGCCGCGACCGCCGCCGCACCGCGCGCGCCTGCTGAGCGGGAGCCCGAGGCGGCGTGAGCGCGCGGCGCCGCGAGCTGCTCGTCGTCCTCGCCCTCGCGGGGCTGGCGGTCGCCGTCTGGGCGCTCGTGCGCACCTACCCGAACTACGACTCCTCATACCACCTGGCGTGGGGCCGCGAGATCCTCGACGGCCACAAGCCGGGGTTCGACGCCTACCAGGCGCCGACCGAGCACCCGCTCTATCTCGCGATCTGCACGCTGTTCGCCGCGCTGTTCGGCGAAAGCGCCGATCGTGCGCTCGTCCTGCTCGGCGTGCTCGCCTTCGTCGGGCTCCTGTGGGCCGTCTTTCGCACCGGGCGCACCGTCTTCGGCACCTGGCCGGCCGTCGTCGCCGCGCTCCTCGTGGGGTCGAGCTTCGCGCTGCTCCTCTACGTCGCACGTGCGTACGTCGACGTGCCGTTCCTCGCGCTCGTGCTCTGGGCGGCGGCGATCGAGGCGGCGCGCCCCCGCCGCGGCCTGCCGGTCATGGCGCTGCTCACCGTCGCCGGGCTGCTGCGCCCTGAGGCCTGGGTGCTCGCCGGGCTCTACTGGCTCTGGCTCGTGGCGCCCGCCGTCCGCGAGCGCGGCCTGCGCGGCGTCGGGCGCGGGCACGTCGGCCTTGCCGCCCTCGCGCTCGTCGCGCCGGTGGTGTGGTGCCTCACCGACCTCTGGGCGACCGGTGATCCGTTCTGGTCGCTGCACGCCACGAGCGGTCTCGCGGAGGAGCTCGGCCGCGAGCGCGGCGTCGGCCATGTCCCGGGCTCGTTCGTGCGCTTCCTCTCTGATGCGCTGCGCCCGCCGGTGTTCCTGATCGCGCTCGGCGGCCTTGGGCTCGCGCTCTGGCGGCGCGAGGCCCGTGCGCTGCACGTCCCGCTCGGCCTGCTCGCGGCGGGCACGCTGACCTTCATCCTCACCGGCCTTGCCGGCCTGTCGATCCTGCCGCGGTACCTCACCGTTCCGGCGATCGCCCTCGCCCTCTTCGCCGGGTATGCGCTGGTCGGCTGGGCCGCGCTCCCGGCCGCCGAGCGGCTGCGCCGGCCTTGGGCGATCGCCTTCGCCGTCTGCGTCGTCGGCGGGCTCGGGTTCGTCGCGGCGCGCCGCTCGGTCATCGACCGGTTCACCACTGAGCTGCGCTACATCCGCTCGACCCATGACGACCTGCGCGCGCTGCTGCGCACACCGCAGGTGGCGGCAGGGCGCCGCTGCGGGCCGGTGTCGCTCCCGAACTACCGGCTCGTCCCGGACACGCGCTGGCTCCTCGATGCGGACGGCGAGCAGGTGGTCGCGCGGTCCGATCGGGGGGCGCCCGCGGCCGGCGTGGCGCTCGTGTTCACCGGCGAGAAGACCGCGAAGCGGTTCGGTCGCGCCGCCGGTGTGCGTCAGGTCACGAACGTCCCGCCCGCGGGCTTCACCATGGCCGCGCGCGTCGGGCCGATGGTCGCGTACGTCTCCTGCCCGGCGGCCTAGCGCTCGCCGGGCAGGGCGAGCCCGAGGCGCTCGAGCCCATCCCAGAGCGGCGCGTTCTGGTGCACGGCCGTCTGGGCGAGCGCCCACTCGCGCAGCTCGAGGTCCGGCCGCACGCGCCGCCCGGCCTGCTCGACCAGCGCGGCGGCGAACGTCTGCGCGTCATCCGCGACGGTGACGGCGCGCTCCCACGTGCGCACGCCGCCGAGGGCGGGGGACACGGTGCGGCGCCCGAGGCGGGCGTACTTGAGGATGCGGTACGGCAGCCCGGCGTCGTTGAACGGCTCGACCTTGAACGGGACAATCCCGACGTCGGCGGTGAGGATCAGCCGTGCCGCGACGGCGTCAGGCTGCCCGCCGAGCCACACGAGCGACGGGTGCTCGCAGCAGCGGCGGAAGTCCTCATCGTCCGCGCATTCACTGTCGTGCCGCTCGCCGATGAGCAGCAGGACGAGCCGGTCGCGGAGGGTGTCGGCGACCTCGCGCAGCAGCGCCCAGTCGGTGCGCCAGCCGAGGTGCCCGAGCGAGACGGCGACGACAGTCCCCTCCGGGTTCGGTGCGGGGAAGCGGTCGGCCGCGAGCGGGACGAGCGCCGCCTCACGACCCTCCTCGCGCTCGAGCTCGGCGAGGCGCTCCGAGCAGACGAAGGTCAGCGCGCTGTCCTGCGCCGCATGCTCGTGGAGGTGCTCGAGCGTGTGGCGCATCTCCGGGGAGGCGTCGTAGGCGTGCTCGTAGCGGTCCCAGCGCCCGTACCAGAGCTCAGCGTCCGGGCAGCGCCGGCGCATCGCCTTCGCGAGCGGGTACTGGAGCGGGTGGAAGATGACGATGACGCGCGGCTCGCCCCGGTGGAGGCGCAGGCCACGCGTGAGGTTGTGCGACTGCAGCCACGCCAGCCGGCGCGCGAGAAAGCCGGGGAGCCGTCCCATCGCGCCGTACGGGATCCGCGGCGGGCCGACGGCGATCACGCTGCGGGCCCGCATGAGGTCCTCCGCCTGATCGCGCAGGATGAAGTCCTCGACCTGCCGCGGCAGGAGCAGCACACAGATGGGCGGTCGGGTCTCGTCGAGCGCGTGGGCCATCAGGCGCCACCCTAGTGGGGCGCACCGGCCCGGATGCCACCTGTGGCGATACGGTGACGCGGCCGATGGAGGGCTCGCAGCTCAAGCGCCTGGCGGCGTCCGGACTCGCCTACCAGGCATCGGCGCTGCTGGCCGCCTTCCTCGCGCTCTTCACGCTGCCGCTGTACACGCGGCATCTGACCGAGGCGCAGTTCGGCTATGCCGAGACGCTGCTCACGCTCGTGATCCTCGCGAGCATCCTGCTGCGCTTCGGCATGGGCGAGACGCTCGTGCGCCTGTGGTTCGACGACGACCACCCCGATCGGCGACGCCATCTCGCGCGCACGGCGACGGGCTTCGTCTTCCTGACGAGCACGGTCGCGCTCGCGGCGGGCGTCGCGCTCGCGGGCCCGCTCTCGGACCTGATCCTCGGCACACGGGACGCGACGCTCATGGCCTTCGGGGTCTTCGGGATCTGGGCCTTCACGAACCTCGAGATGGCCTACACGCTCCTGCGGGTGCAGGAGCGTCGCCGCACGTACATGCGCGCGGCGATCATCAACGTCCTCCTGACCGTGGCGCTGACGGTCCTGCTCGTCGTCGTCTTCGACGAGGGAGCGCGCGGCTACGTCCTCGGCAACTACGCGGCGTCGGCCGCCGTGCTCATCGGCCTCTGGGCCCTGGCGCTGCGCGAGCACATAGGGATCCCGGTGCAACGGCTCGCGCTCGGACCGCTCGTGCGCTACGGCGGGCCGCTGATCCCCGCGGATGCGGCGGCGTTCCTGCTCAACGTCGTCGACCGCGCCTACCTGCTGCGTGCCGAGAGCCCGGCCGCAGCGGGCCTCTACTCGGTGGCGATCAAGCTCGCGACCGGCGTGATCCTGCTGGTGCGCGGCTTTCAGCTCGCGTGGCCGCCACTCGCCTACTCCATCACCGACGATCGTGAGGCGGGCCGGCTCTATGCGCGCGTGACGACGACGTACCTCATCGTCACCGGCGTCGCGGTCGGGGCGTTCGAGCTGCTCGGCCGCTGGCTCGTGCGGCTCCTCGCGGCGCCGTCGTTCTACCCCGCGTACGAGGCGCTCCCCTGGCTCGCGCTCGGGTGGGCGCTCTACGGGCTCTACCTCGTGCTCGTCACGATCGCGGGGCGCGCGCGGGTCACGGTGCGCGCGCTGCCCGCGGCGCTCGTCGGGCTCGTCGTGAACGTCCTGCTGCTCGTCACGCTCGTCGACCCGCTCGGGATCCGCGGCGCCGCGATCGCGCTCTGCGGGGCGTACGTCGCGATGCTCGGGGCCCTCTTTGCGCTCACCCGCCGCGCCTTCCATGTGCCGTTCGAGTGGATGCGCCTCGTGCTGCTCACGTGCATCGTCGGCGGGCTCTCGATCGCCGGCAACCTCCTGCTCCCCACCTCGGGGGTGGGCGGTCTCGCGAGCCGGATCGCGGTTGCGGCGCTCATCCCGGCCGTCCTGCTGCTCGCCGGCGTGATCCGCCGGGCGGAGCTGCGCAGTGCGCTCGGTCTGCTGCGCGCCGCGCGCAGCGCGAGCGCCTGAGTTCCCCGCAAGGCGGGTATACGGTGCGCCGATGCGTCGCTTGATGATCCTCCTCGCCGCCGTTGCCCTCACGGGCGCCCTCGCCCTCCCGGCAGCGGCCGCCACGCCGAGCCCGAGCGTCGTCGTGACATCCCGCGACGTTCCCGTGGGCGGGGTGCTCCTCGTCACCGGTGCGCACTGGCCGGCGGGCCGCGGCGTGGAGCTCCTCATCGGCCCGCCGCGCAGCGAGGCGTCGCATGTCATCTGGACCCGCGCGGATGCTGCCGGGCGAATCAGCGCGCGGGTTCGCGTTCCGTCCTATCTGCGCAGCGGCCGCGGGGTCGTGCTCGCGTGCCGTCGGGCGTGTCGCATCAAGGCGGCGTCGTGGTTTCGCCTCGTGCCCGCGATCCCGCGGTTCACCGGCTGACGCGCTCGCGGCTAGAGCCGCGGACCGAGGTTGAAGTCGGCCGCGGCCTCGCGCAGGCCCTCGCCCTCGTCCGGGCGCAGTGTCGCGCGCACGTGGCGGCGGTAGCGCGCGGCGTCATGCCCGGGCACGACGGTCGCGAAGAGCGCCCGTACGGCGTAGGTCCACGCGGTGAGCCAGCGCACGATGGCGGCGCTCAGCGCGCTGTGGTGCTTGCGCATGTAGCGGTCGCGATTGCGTGAGAGCTCGACGATGCGCCGCTCCGGGACCGTGCCGGTGGAGAGCTGCTCGTGGTGGATCGCCTGTGCGCCGGGCACGTAGAGCGTGTGGTGGCCCGCGTCCGCGAGGCGCTTGCAGAAGTCGACCTCGTCGGAGTAGACGAAGAACTGCGTGTCGAGCCAGCCGATCTCGCGGGCGTGTTCGACGCGGACGAGCAGCGCCGCGCTCTGCGCCCAGTGCACGCGCCGCGTCTCCTCGCCCCGGCTCTGGACGACGAGCCGGCGATGGAGGTTGAGCGCGGCGGCGAGGGCGCTGCCCGGTCCGGGGAAGCGCCACGCGCTCGGCTGCGGACGGCGGTCGGGCCGCAGCAGGCGCGCCCCCGCCGCGCCGGCGTCCGGGTCGGCCTCAAGGGCGCCATGCAGCGCCAGCGTCGCGCCGGGGAGCAGCTCGGAGTCCTCGTTGAGCAGCAGGGCGTAGCGGCCGCGGGCGCGCTGGAGGAGCTCGTTGTCGTTCGCCGGCTTGCTCATGCGCCGGTCGCGCGTCACAAGGTCGTCGACGGTCGCGTGGCGCCGCGCCGCACCGGCCGATCCGTCGGTCGAGGCGTTGTCGAGCACCAGCACCTCGGTGGCGAACGGCAGCTCGGCCCGCTCGCGCGCGAGCGTGTCCAGACACCGCACGAGGAGCTCGCGCTGCTGGGTGTTCACGACGCAGTAGGTGACCTCGATGTCCGGCACGTCCGCCTATCTTCCCTGGTCGGTGCGCGTCCACGTCGTCGACCCCCCGGCCTACACGCCTCCGTACGACCACGCGCTGTGCGCCGCGTTGGCCGCGGCGGGCGCGGACACGACCCTCGTGACGAGCCGCTTCGGCTACGCGGATGTGCCGCGCGACGGGACCTACACCGTCGACGAGCGCTTCTACCGTCACGGCCCGCAGCGCCCCGGGCGCGCGCGCCAGGCGGCGCGCGCGCTTCAGCACATCCCGGACATGGTCGCCTACCGCCGCGCCGCGCGTGAGGCGGACGTCATCCACTTCCAGTGGCTCGCGGTCCAGCAGGCCGACGTCCATCTGTTGCCCACCGGGCGCCCACTCGTCCTCACCGCGCACGACGTGCTCCCGCGGGAGGCGGGCCGCCGGCGACGCGACGCGCAGCGCCGGCTCTACGAGCGCGTCGACCACGTGGTCGTGCACTCCGAGCATGGGCGCGCGCGCCTCACCGACGATCTCGGCCTCGACCCGGCGCGGGTGACGGTGATCCCGCACGGCGCGTTCACGCACCTGCTCGACGTCCCGGGCGCTGCGCCGCTGCCGCCCGAGCTCGCGGCCGTCGAGCGCCCGGTCGTCCTCTGCTTCGGCCTGCTGCGTCCGTACAAGGGGATCGACGTCCTGCTCGAGGCCTGGCGCGGGATCGACGACGCCGAGCTGTGGATCGTCGGGATGCCGCGCATGGACACCGCCCCGCTGCGCGCCGCCGCCCCGGAGGGTGTGCGCTTCATCGAGCGGTTCGTCCCCGACCGTGAGATCGCGGCGCTCTTCGAGCGCGCGGACATCGTGGTGCTCCCGTACCGGGAGATCGACCAGTCCGGCGTGCTCTTCACCGCGCTGGCCTTCGGACGCCCGCTGATCCTCTCGGCCGTCGGCGGCTTCCCGGAGGTCGCGCGCGACGGCGCCGCGCGGCTCGTCCCGGGCGGCGATCCGGCGGCGCTCCATGCAGAGCTTGCGGAGCTTCTCGCCGATCCCGCGGCGCGCGCCGCGCTCGCGCAGGCCGCGGCGCAGACGGCCCGCGAGCGCTACGGCTGGGGCCCGATCGCCCGCGCGCACCTCGAGCTGTACGGCAGGCTCACCGGCGGCGCTGCCTAGACTCGGCGGCCGGATGCGCGCGCGCAAGGCCATCTTCTGGGGATCGGCCGCCGTTGTCGTGGCGGCCCAGATCGGCTATCCGCTGGCGCTCGCCGCGGCCGATCGCCTGCGCCCGCGCCGCGACCCGGATCCCGAGCCCGTCGTCCCGGGCGGCGAGCCGCACGTGACGCTCGTGATCGCGGCGCACCGCGAGGAGGGCGTGATCGCGGACAAGGTCGCGAACGCCCGCGCGCTCGACTGGCCGGCCGACCGGCTCGAGGTGATCGTCGCCTGCGATGGCTCGCCGGATGCGACGCCCGAGCGCGCACGCGCCGCGGGCGCCGACCAGGTGCTCGAACTCCCGTGGGGCGGAAAGGTCCGTGCGCAGGACGCGGCCGTGCGCGCCGCGCGTCCGTCGTCGACGGTCATCGCCTTCTCCGACGCCAACTCGTCCTGGGAGCCGGGCGCCCTGCGCGACCTCGTCGCCCGCCTCGCGCAGGACGACGTCGGGTACGTCTGCGGGCAGGTGCGGTTCACCGCCGCGGACGGCGCGACGAATCAGGAGGGCCTCTACTGGCGCTATGAGATGTGGCTGCGCGAGCTGGAGTCGCGTCGCTGGTCGGTCACCGGCGGCAACGGTGCGATCTACGCCGTGCGCCGCGAGGCCTACGTCGAGGTCGATCCCGTCATGGGCCACGACCTCTCGTTCCCGTTCACGATCGTCAAGGGCGGCCGCCGCGCCGTCTACGAGCCGCAGGCGCGCGCGTCCGAGCGGATGGTCCCCAGCGTCGAGGGTGAGTGGCGGCGCAAGCGCCGGATGATGAGCCACGCCTGGCCGATCGTCCTGCGCGGCGGGCTGCTCGACCCGCGCGGCTATCCGCCCGCCTACGCGGCGATGGTCCTCGGCCACCGCGCGCTGCGCTACGGCGCTCCGCTCGCGCACCTCACGCTGCTCGCCGCGAGCCTCTCGCTGGCCGCCGAGGGCGGCCACTACCGTCGCGCGCTCGCCAAGCAGCTGGGGCTGCTCGCGGCCGCCGTCGCCGGCGGCGCGCAGGGCGCCCCCAGGCCGCTGCTCGTCGCCCGCTACTACGTGCTGACGAACGCGGCGATCGTCGCCGGCCTGTGGGATCACCTGCGCCACGGGACGCCCGCCGGGTGGGCGCCGCCCGAGGGCACGCGCTGATGCGCCGCGCGGTCGACGTCGTCGTCGCGCTCGCGGCGCTCGTCGTCGCCGCGCCGGTGATCGCGCTCACCGCGCTCGCCGTCGTTCTCGAGTCGCGCGGCGGCGCCTTCTACCGCCAGCGCCGCGTCGGGCACAGCGGCCGCGAGTTCGACGTCCTCAAGCTGCGCACCATGGTCGCGGGCGCCGAGCATCAGGGCGCGGGCCTGGCGATCGTCGCCGGCGATGCGCGCATCACGCGGGTCGGGCGGCTGCTGCGACGCACGTCGATCGACGAGCTGCCGAATCTCGTCAACGTCCTGCGCGGCGAGATGGCGATCATCGGTCCGCGGCCGACGGTGCCCGAGCAGGTCGCGCGCTACACCGAGCGCCAGCGTGGCCGGCTGGCGGTGCGCCCCGGAATCACCGGCTGGGCGCAGGTCAACGGCCGCGCCGCGCTCCCGTGGGATGAGCGCATCGAGCTCGACCTCTGGTACATCGAGCATCGCTCGTGGAAGCTCGACCTCGAGGTGCTGCGACGCTCGGTGCGGATGGTGCTCGGCGGCGAGGACGTCCACCGCGACGGGCCCGCCTGGCGCGACGCGCCGCCCGGCTGAGCCCACCCGGAGGCGATTGCGGGTCCGGCGCCCTCGGAGTAGCCCCGGACGCCCCCCGTAGTGTCCCGAAGGGATCCCCGTGACCACGCTCCGTCGCCTGCTCCTGCTCCTCACCTGCGTGATGGCGGTTGCGCCGGTGTCGGCGCTCGCCGCCACCCCGGAGGAGACGATCTCGGGGACGCAGGGCAAGTGGTTCAGCGGTGAGCTCTTCTCGCAGCCCGGCCTCAACTGCTCGACGGCGATCCTGGGCAGCTCCTACACGGAGATCATGGTTCAGGGGTACGCAGGGTTCGGCGGCGCGCCGAATGGGGCGCCGCCCACCGAGAACTCCCCGTACTGGACGGTCTTCACGATCAGCGTCCCGGGCAATCCGTGCGGCCCCGGGTCGTCGTTGATCATGACCGACCTCATCCTCCCGGCCAACACGACGGTGGACAGCTCGCGTCAGATCCAGTGCTGGGGGCTTCCGCGCTCCGGCGGGTGGGAGAACGTCACGAACCAGAGTTGGTCCCTCGCCGGGGTCGGCTCTGGGCCGTACTGCGTGCGGTCAGCCTCCCCCTCGATGAATCACCAGGGCGCGCTCTCCTTCGGCGGTCGCGTCATCGCCAGCGGGCAGCTCTTCAAGATCTTCGTGCCGGTCAAGACCACCCAGGCCAAGATCGGCATCACGTCCTCCCCGCCTGACGGCTTCTACTGGCTCACCGACGCGACGGGCGTCTACGCGAACCCGGGGCTCAGCCGCGCGTACACCGCCGTCCTTCCGTCCGTGGCCGCCGCCGGACCGCAGATCTTCTTCCAGCGCCCTGGCGCGGTTCCGTTCTGGAAGACCGGCGCCGGGGTCACGCCCGGGACCGAGAGTCGCGCTGAGTTCTTCATGAACCTGTGGCCGGCAGGGAAGACGGGGACGCTCTGCCCCGTCGTCACCCGCCGTGACCTCACGCCCTCGCAGCCTGGATACCTCGCGGCGTCGTGCGCGCTCTTCGAGAGCCAGGGCTGGGGGAAGAACGTCACGACCCAGCTCGATCAGGTCCTGCGGATCGTGAACATCCCAGACGTCGCCAAGGGCCCGCTCGGCGGCTGGGCGCCGATCGCGTTCGACCAGCCCGGCGAGCTGGACAAGCCGATGCGCATCACCTGGACCTTCACGCCGACCGACGGCAGCGGAGCGGTCACCGGCGCCCAGGACTTCCGCACACTGGCCGGGCCGGACACCGACGGGGACGGCGTCGTCGACCTCAGCGACGCATGCCCGGCGGTCAAGGGCACGACGGCGAACGGGTGTCTCCCACCGCCCGCCGCGGACGCGGACAAGGACGGGGCATCGGACACGGCGGACCGCTGCCCGACGGTCAGCGCCGTCGGCTTCCTCAACGGTTGCCCGAAGGGGATGGCGCTCGGGGTCAGATCGGGTGCGAAGCTGCGGCGCACGAAGCTCCTGCGCGGCCTCACGATCCCGGTCGCCTGTGCTGTCAAGGCGCCGGTGCTGGTGTCGCTCACCGTGAGTCGTGCGACGGCGAGGCGCCTCGGCCTGAAGGCCAAGGGCGCGACCCTCACGATCGGCTCCGGCCGGGCGACCTGCGGCACGGCGAAGGGTTCGACGCTGCCGCTCAAGGTTCTGAGGGGCGCGGCCAAGCGCGTCAAGGCACAGCGGCGCGCGTTCTCGGCGACCCTCGTGATCCGCCCCACGACGTCCGCTGGCGGCATCGGTAGCGTGACGATCCCGATCAAGGTGGGGTGACCCGGTTGGCCAAGCAGCAGCGCATCATCGTGGGGCAGGCCGCCGCGATCACCGGCGGTGGCCGCGGCATCGGGCTGGCGACCGCCCGGGCGCTCGTGCGTGAAGGCGTGCGCGTCGCGATCGGCGACCTCGACCTCGCGGCTGCCGAGAAGGCCGTCGAGGAGCTCGGCTCCGGCGCGATCGCCCTGCCGCTCGATGTCACGGATCCCGACTCGTTCGAGACGTTCATCGCGGCCGCCGAGGAGCAGCTCGGCCCCGTCGACATCATGATCAACAACGCCGGGATCATGCAGCTCGGGGCGTTCGTCGACGAGCCGCTCGCCACGACGCGCCGGATGATCGACATCAACATCTACGGCGTCCACTACGGCTGCATGCTCACGCTGCCCAAGATGCTCGAGCGCGGTCGCGGACACATCGTCAACATCGCCTCTTCCGCCGGAAAGGGCGGGTACCCCGGGGGCGCCACCTACTGCGGGACGAAGCACTACGTCGTCGGGATGAGCGAGGCGCTGCGCTGGGAGACGCGCGGCACGGACGTCGAGATCTCCTGCGTCATGCCGGTCGTGGTCAAGACCGAGCTCGGCTCCGGGCTCCAGCAGACGCGCGGCATCAAGCACGCGACGCCGGAGGATGTGGCTGACGAGATCATCAGCGCGCTGAAGTCGCCGCGCTTCGACGTCTACGTCCCGCGGATCGCGGGCCCGCTGAACCAGATCGCCGCCGTGCTCCCGCGCCGTGGCCGCGAGGCGATCATCCGCGCCGTGAAGGCGGACAAGGTCCTCTCGCAGGTCGATGACTCTGCGCGTGCCGCATACGAGCTGCGCGCCTCGCAGTCGACCGGCACGGAGCTCGCCGCCGCCCGGCTGCAGGAGCTCGAGCCCGGCGACCCCGACTGACCGGGCGTCCCTCCGGGCCCACGGCGCGTAGCATCAGCGCCCATGAGTGATGACATCGCCCAGCGCTCCATCAACGTCATCCGCGCGCTCTCGATGGACATGGTCGAGGCGGCCAACTCCGGGCACCCGGGTCTGCCGCTTGGCATGGCGCCGGCCGCCTACCTGCTCTACCAGCGGGTGATGCGCCACAACCCGGCCGATCCCGGATGGAAGGATCGCGACCGCTTCATCCTCAGCGCGGGCCACGGCTCGGCGCTCCAGTACGTCCTCCTGCACCTCAGCGGCTACGACCTCCCGCTCAGCGAGCTGCAGGCCTTCCGCCAGTGGGGCTCGCGCACCCCCGGCCACCCGGAGCTCGATCACCACCACGTCACGCCCGGCATCGAGGTCACCACCGGCCCGCTCGGCCAGGGCTTCGCGAACGGCGTCGGCATGGCGATGGCCGAGCGCTTCCTGCGCGAGCGCTTCGGCAGCGAGGTGCAGGATCACCACATCTACGCGATCGTCTCCGATGGCGACCTGATGGAGGGCGTGGCCTCGGAGGCCGCATCGCTCGCCGGCCATCTCGGGCTCGGGCGGCTCGTCTACCTCTACGACGACAACGACATCTCGCTCGACGGCCCGACGAGCCTCTCCTTCAGCGACGACGTCGCAATGCGCTTTGAGGCCTACGGCTGGCACGTGGACCACGTCGCAGACGTGAACGATCTCGCGGCGCTCGAGCAGGCGATCGATCGCGCGGTGCGCGAGCAGGACCGTCCCTCGCTGATCCGCGTGCGCTCGATCATCGGGTACCCGTCGCCGAACAAGCAGGGCAGCTCGAAGGCCCACGGCTCGCCGCTGGGGGCCGACGAGGTCCGCGCGACGAAGGAGGCGATGGGCCTCGATCCGGACCTCTCGTTCGACGTCCCCGCCGATGTCGCCGAGCACATGGACCAGCGCGCCCGCGGCGCCGCCCTGCAGGCGGAATGGTCGGCGCGCGAGGCCGCCTGGCGCGCCGCCGATCCGCAGCGCGCGGAGGTCTGGGACAACGCGTGGGCCGGACGCCCGCAGCCGGGCCTCGATGGCGCGCTCCCGCCGCAGTGGAGTGCGGACGCGCTCGCGACGCGCGTGGCGGGCAAGGAGTCGATGGCGGCCTTCGCGCCGTTCACGCCGACGATGGTCGGCGGCGCAGCCGACCTCAGCTCCTCGACGAACACCGTCTTCCCCGGTGGGGAGAGCGAGCGATTCTCCAGGTCTCAGGCCGGCCGCAACGTCTCCTTCGGGGTGCGCGAGCATGCGATGGGCGCCGCGGTGAACGGCATGGCCGCGCACGGCGGCATCGTGCGCCCCTACGGCTCGACCTTCCTCCAGTTCGCCGACTACATGCGCGGCGCGATCCGCCTCTCGGCGCTGATGCAGCTGCCGGTGGCGTGGGTCTTCACGCACGACTCGGTCGCGCTGGGCGAGGACGGCCCGACGCACCAGCCGGTCGAGCATCTCGCGGCGCTGCGCGCGATCCCCGGCCTGACGGTGATCCGCCCCGCGGACCCGGGCGAGACGGCCGAGGCCTGGCGCGTCACGCTCGAAGAGGCACAGGGCCCGGTGGCGCTGGCGCTCAGCCGTCAGAACCTCCCGGTGCTCGCGCTCAGCAGCGACGGCCTCGCTCCCGCGTCGGGCCTCGCGCGTGGTGCCTACGTCCTGCGCGACGCGCAGGACGCCCGCGCCACCGTCGTCGGCTCCGGCGCGGAGGTGCAGGTCGCGCTGGCCGCCGCGGACCTGCTCGCGGCCGACGGGATCGCCGCGCGCGTCGTCTCGATGCCCAGCTGGGAGCTCTTCGCTGCGCAGGACGCCGCCTATCAGGAGGCGACGATCCCGCCCGGGCTCGTCTCGGTCGCCGTCGAGGCGGGGATCTCGATGGGGTGGGAGCGCTGGGTGGACGCGGTCGTCGCGATCGACCGCTTCGGCGCATCCGCGCCCGGCGGCGAGGTGCTCGAGCGCCTGGGGATCACGCCCGTCGCAGTAACGGAGCGCGTGCGCGAGCTGCTCGGCTGAGGGTCCGGCCCGCCGGACCGCCGCGATGTGAGAACGTCTGGCATATGCGCCTCCCGCGACTCACCCTCATGCTCTGCGTCGGCGCGCTCGCGCTGACCGCCGCGCCCGTCGCCCACGCTGCCGATCAGATCTGGTGGGCGGCCGACGGCGACAACGCGATCTCCCGCGCGAACCTCGACGGCAGCGGGGGCGCCGCACGGTCCTCAGCGGCGCGCCGCTCAACGGCCCGTGGGGGCTCGCTCTCGACCCCGTCGGTTCGCGCGTCTTCGCCATCAGGTACGGCGGGCCGGGCGGCCTCTTCTCCATGGGCCTCGACGGGACCGGCGCGACCACGCTCACGCCGCCCGGCGTGACCTTCAACGACTACATGTACGACCTGACGTACGACGCTGCGACACGACGGCTCTACTGGCCCAACGGCTCGACGATCGCCTGGGCCGCGGCCGACGGCAGCGCCGGGGGCGAGCTCTACCCACACGCGTCGCTGCCCGTCGGGGCGGATGCTCCCAAGCAGATCGCGATCGACCCGCTCCACAACCGGGTCTACTGGGCGAGCGGCTTCAAGATCGGCTATGCGGCGCTGGACGGGTCCGGCGGGATCGGCTCGTTCGAGATCACCGGCGGCTGTACCTTCAACGGTGGGAACGGCGAGGGGATGGCCGTGGATGGCGCCCGTGGCGTGCTTTACGTGATCGGGAGTTTCCTCGGCGATCGCCCCGTCGCCGCCGATCTCGACGGCACGGACTGCCGTGATCTGCTCCCCGCCGGGGTCCCTGACTCGCTCGGCCTCGCCGTCGACCCTGATGGCGGGCGTCTCTACTGGGGCGAATACGCCACGAGCAAAGTCGGCTGGGTGAGCCTCACCGACCCGACGTCGACCGGGTACCTCGACACCGGCACCGCGAAGGTCACGAACGTCGCCTACCCGACGATCCTCAAGCGGCCGAAGTCCAACGGCACGCGGCTCAGCCTGGCCGCTGGTGTTCTGGAGTGCCTGCCGATTTGGGCGAACGACGAGCCGGGGGTGAAGCTCTTCCGCGCGCCGGCGACGGTGACCTACACGTGGACGCGCAATGGCACCCGGGTGGCCAAAGCGACCGGCGTTTCGCTGACGCCGCGCTCCGGCGGCCGGTACTCGTGCACGGCGACCGCGACGAATGTCGCCGGATCGACCGCGGCGACCACTGCGAAGACCGTCGGCGCCACGGCGCTGCAGGTGACGACCCCGGCCGGTGCGGCGCTGCGCGTACGCGGCGGCAGGCTGACGCTCGTCGGGCGGCTCGGCGGCGCTGGGACGGTGCGGGCTGTGGTCACGGCCGGCGGCCGCACCATCGCTTCGGGCACCGCCGCGCCGAGGCGCGCGGGCAAGGTCACGGTCTCGCTGGGCGTCACCACGGCGGGGAGGGCGCTACTGCGCCGGGCCGGATCTAAGGGCCTGCGCGTGCAGGCCACATTCTCGGGCGCCCAGACGTCTGGATACACCGTTCGCAAGAGCTTCACGCTACGCCTGCGGCGCTGACCGCACGATGGAGCGGCCCGATCTGTCGATCGTGGTGCTGACGTACGAGCGTCCCCCGCTCCTCGGTCGCTGCCTTGCGTCCCTCTCGGCGCAGGGCACGTCGGCGACGATCGAGATCGTCGCCGCCGATGACGGGTCCGGTCCGCAGACCGAAGCGGTCGTCGCAGAGCGGGCGGCGGCCGATGCGCGCATCCGCCACGTGCGGCATGACCATCGCGGGATCGCCGCCGCGCGCAACCTCGGCGTGGCCGCCGCGCGCGGGCGGTTCGTCGCGATCGTCGCCGACGACTACGAGCTCGCGCCCCACTACGCCGCGGTCGCCCTGGGGTACCTCGAGGCGCACCCGCGTGCGGCCGTCGTGCGCTTCGACGTGCTCCCCGCGGGTGACTCGTGGGGCGCGCGTGCGAGCCACCTCCACCACGCCGCCGGCATCGGCAGGCGGCTCGCCGCGGAGGCGCTGCCCGAGCCCGTCGGCCTGCGCGGTCGGCTGCGGTTCTACCGCGATGGGCCGCGCTGGTCCGCGCCGCAACTGGGCCTGCGCACCGGCGCGCTCGAGGCCTCCGGCGCCGCGGTCTTTCGTCGCGAGGTCCTCGATGCGGTCGGCGGCTGGGACGAGACCCACGAGCGCTCGGAGGATTCCGAGCACAGCGTCCGTCTGCGCGATCAGGGCTTCGAGATCCACTATCTCCCCGCCGGAACGGTGCGCCACGCCTACCGGCCCCTGCCGTTCGACACGGTGCGCAAGCTCTTCCAGACGGGGCGCCAGTTCGGGCGACTCGCGCCCCGGCCTCCACGCGCTGGCGGGGCGGCGAATGTCCTCTGGGCGCTGCGCAGTGCCCCGTCACCCGCACAGGCCGTCGTCGCGCTGCCGTGGCTCTGTGTCTTCGAGCTCGCCTTCAGCGCGGGCGCGTGGCAGGGCCGTCACCGGGCAGCGGCGCAAACGCGCGCAGCGCGCGGACGCGCCGCAGGCGCAGACCCGTCTCGTCGGTGAGGTGCGCGTAGCCGATGGGCTGCCAGTGGCGGTCTGGGTCGAGCGCTTCATAGCGGGCCCGCCGCGCCGTCCGATCCTCGCGGCTGAGCATCCCGAGGTGGTAGATGCGCGCGCCCGCCTTCGGGAACTCCCCCCGCCGGCGCGCCTGCAGCGGCGCCTTCGCGGCGTGCAGCGGTCGCTCATCGAAGTCGTGGTCCGCCCGCGCGCGAAAGAGACGGGGGACCCGCCGACTGCCCCAGTGGCCGTCGACGCGGAACGCGTGCGGCGAGTCCCAGAGATCGAGGACCGGCAGCGCGAACGCCTCGATCCCGCGCGCGCGGCCGCGCCGGATGGCCCGCTCGACGCGGTCGCGAAAGCGGCGCTCGAGCCGCTCGTCGGCATCGAGGGCGACGATCCACTCGGCTCCGTGGCGCAGGGCGCATGCCACCAAGGCATGGTGGTTGCCGACCTCATCCCACCGCGGGCGATCGATGGGATTCGCGAGGACCTCCGCGACGGACGAGTGGCTGCGCAGGATCTCGGCCGAGCCGTCGCGCGATCCATCGTCGAGGGCGACGATCGCGTCGACCTGGGCCGCGACGTTGGTGAGCCACGAGGGAAGGTGGGCCGCCTCGTCTCGGACCGCGAGCACGGCGATGAGCCGCAAGCGGCGCCGCGCGGTCATCGCCCGGGCGCGCCCCCAGCGCAGCCGCCGCAGCGGGGCCCGCGCCAGCCGGACGGGGGCCGGGGAGGGGTCGCGGACGAGCACCATCTTCCCGTCGATCAGCGCGTCGTGCACGCCCCCGAGGATCTCGAACGTCCAATCCGGACCGACGCCGCGCAGCGTGTCGATCACGCCGTCGCCCCAGCTGCGCAGAAGCTCGCCGTTGTCCAGCATCTCCGCAAAGGGCGCCCCCTCCTCGACGAGTCGGCGCAGGAGGATCACCTGCCGCGGAATGCGCGACAGGTCCGAGCCGTGACGATCCGGCAGCGAGCGCGCGCCGAGCCACTGGTGCAGGCGCTCTCCCTCGAGGAGCTCGCGAGGGGGATCAAAGCGCACGAGCTTCGCGCCGTCGCGGAGGCGCTCCTCGGGAGCCAGCGGATAGCGGAAGACGAGCGGGCGATCGACCGGCACGGTCACGCTCACCCGCTCGAGGAACCGCACGGACGCCGAGCGCCGCAGACAGAGGCCACCGTCGATCGTGACGCCGTGTTCGGCGAGCGCCGCCTTGAGGCCGGCCGCGCCGCCGAGGCGCCAAGCTGCGTTCACCCGGTCGCCGAGCTGCGGGCACCACAGGTCGCGCGGAATGAAGAGCACCAGCCGAGCGTCAGGATCGACCACGACGAGGTTGTCGGTGTCGCCATCCCAGCTGTCGCGATCAAGGATGGCGACCGCGGTCCCCGTGGCAGGATGGCGGCGGGAGCGTGGGTGACGATCGGACGGCATCGGTCCTCGGGGATGGAGCTAGGGGGACTCGAACCCCCGACCTCCTGGGTGCGATCCAGGCGCTCTCCCAACTGAGCTATAGCCCCGCGAGATCGCAGAGTGTAACCGCCGCCGCGCCCCTGACGGGTCGTCGTCCCGCCCGCGCTCCCGCTCCACGGGCCGGGCGGGTACGCTGTCGGGCGATGGGTCTCCTGGATGATGCGATCCGCGAGCATCTTGAGCTGAAGCGTCGCTCAGGTGCCGACCCCGATGTCGTTGCGCGCCTCGAGGAAGAGGCCTTCAGCGCCTCGGGGCCCGCCGCCATGCCGCCGGCTCCTGAGGAGTCCGCGCACGAGGTGGAAGATTCGGTCGCCGAGCATGAGCCGGAAGCGCTCGAACCGCAGGACGAGCGGGAGCCGGAGGCGGAGCCCGAGTCCGAGCCGCACGTCGAGCAGGCGACGCAGCAGTTTTCGCTCGAGGAGTCCGAAGCGGTCGAGCTGTCGGCGGGCCATGGGCCCACGCTCTTCGACGCCGAGGACGAGCTCGAGCAGGCCCCGGACTTCCTTGAGGAGACGCCGGAGCACGAGCGTCTGTGGTTCGACCAGAAGCCGCCGAAGGACTTCGACTTCTAGTCCGTACACTCCCGCATCGCGGGGCCATAGCTCAGCTGGGAGAGCGCCTGCTTTGCAAGCAGGAGGTCGTCGGTTCGATCCCGACTGGCTCCACTTCGAGGACGCGCCGTACGGGCGCGGCCATGTGGACTAAAGGAGAGGCACCGCAATGACTCACGCCATCAATCCGCTCGACCCCAACGCCTTCCAGATCCATCGCGCGACGGTGCGCGACGGTGTCGAGCTCGCCTACATCCGCGAGGGTGTCGGCGGCGTGCCGCTGCTCCTGATGAACGGCTGGCCGGGCACCAAGCGCATCTACTACAAGAACATCCAGCCGCTCGCCGAGGCCGGCTTTGAGGTCGTCGTCGCGGACAACCGCGGCTGGGGCGACTCGCCGGTGCCCGCCGACCGCGCGCAGCACGCGGACGCGGCCAACGTCTCCCGCGACATGCATGCGCTCATGGAGTCGCTCGGGCACGAGCGCTGGGTCCTCGCCGGATACGACTTCGGGTCGATGGCCTCGCAGGACATGGCGATCCGCTTCCCCGACCAGATCATCCGCCAGGTCGTCTGGAACGGGTTCTCGCCCGCCGTCTACGACGAGTATCACGCGGCCGGCATCCCGAGCGATCAGTTCGAGGAGATCCTCGAGATCTCCGACCACATGTCGATCCAGGCCGATCGCGATGCGCTCGTCGCCTCCCTCGACACGCCCGAGAAGCGCCGCGAGTTCATCAAGGGCTTCTACCTTGGTCGCACGTGGCGCGAGGGTGGGCCCGTCATCCCTCTCGCCGCCCCCGGCGCCTTCGACGACGCGTCCGCCGCGTTCCAGGCCGAGCCGTTCATGGACGCCGATGTGCTGCACGCGACGCTCTCGTTCTACGAGACGAGTGCCAAGCCGGAGCTGCTCTCCGAGGTGCCGATGCTCTTCGAGAAGAACACGAAGACCGAGACGCTGATCCTCTGTGGGATGGAGGACAAGGTCATCAACGGCCCGCAGATGTGCCGCCGCGCGAAGATCGGCTACGCGAAGCTCGTCGGCCCGTTCATGATCCCCGACGCCGGCCACTTCGTGTCGTGGGAGCAGCCCGAGATCTTCAACTCGGCGCTCATCTCGTTCTGCCGCGACCTGCTCTGACCCGAGGATCCGCTTGATGCTCGCCGCGTACGCCAGCCAGATCAACGACGCCGATCCGCTCTCAGGCCTGATCGTCGGTGAGCGCCCGGCGCCCGAGCCGCCCGCGGGCTGGGTCACGGTCGACGTCCGCGCCGCCGCGCTCAACCACCACGATCTCTGGTCGCTGCGCGGCTACGGGCTGGCCGCTGAGCAGTGCCCGATGATCCTCGGCACCGATGCCGCGGGCGTCGACCCCGACGGCAACGAGGTCGTCGTCCACGGCGTCGTCTCGAGCGAGGGCTGGAGCGGCGACGAGACGCTCGACCCGAAGCGCTCGTTGCTCTCCGAGCGTCATCAGGGGACGCTCGCCGAGCAGGTGATGGTGCCGCGGCGCAACCTCGTCCCGAAGCCGTCGTGGCTCTCCTTCGAGGAGGCCGCCTGCCTGCCGACGGCGTGGCTCACCGCGTACCGCATGCTCTTCGTGAAGGCCGACGTGCTCCCCGGTCAGACCGTGCTCGTGCAGGGCGCGACCGGCGGTGTCGCCAGCGCCGCGATCGCCCTCGGCGCCGCGGCCGGGCTGCGCGTCTGGGTCACGAGCCGCACCGAGTCCAAGCGCGAGCAGGCGCTCGCCTGGGGCGCCGACGCCGCGTTTGAGAGCGGCGCGCGGCTGCCGGAGCGCGTCGACGCCGTCATCGAGACCGTCGGCGAGGCGACCTGGGACCACTCGCTGAAGTCGCTGCGCCCCGGCGGCACGATCGTCGTGTCGGGGATGACGACGGGCGGCGCTCCGCCCGCCGATCTCGCCCGCGTCTTCTTCCTCCAGCTGCGCGTGGTCGGGTCGACGATGGGCACGCGCGAGGAGCTCGAGGACATGATGCAGCTGCTCGGGACGAGCGGTCGCCGACCGGTCATCGACCGTGTGCTGCCGCTCGCGCAGGCGCGAGAGGGCCTCGAGTCGATGCGCGCCGAGGACCTCGTCGGCAAGGTCGTCCTCCAGCCCTGAGGCCGGGGGACCGATCCGTCAGCTCAGCGCGCGAGCACGCGCGTCGTGAAGCTGATGGGCGCAGCGCCGGGCGGGCGGTAGGTCAGCGTCCACGTGCGCCCGCACGCATGCGATGGGCCGCCGAGCACGATCCGCGCGGTCTGCTGGCCCGCCGTGCCGCCGGGAATCGTGTCCCGCAATGTTCGCCCGCCGGAGCGTGCGCTGACCGGGACGGCGGGGCCGGCGACGCGCAGTCGGCCGTTCACCCAGCTCGCGCCGGCCCAGAGCGTCGCGCCGGGCCGCGGGCGGATGTCCCCGCGCGAGCACGCGATGGTCGCCGGGGGGCTCAGGAGGCGCACGCGACTCGTGCCGCGCACCGTCACGTATCCCGACGGCGGAAGCTGGCGCGGCGCAGAGACGGCCGCGAAGCTCGGCGTGGTGAACGCCGTCACGGTCCCGCAGCGGTACTCGATCTCGAGCGGCGTGATGAAGCACCCGGGAGGCGAGCCGGCGGCGCGGGCGCCCACGACCGGCGTGCGCGTCGCCACCGCGATGCCCGAGAGCCGTGAGCCGACGCCGGTCATCAGCCGCTGGAGGCCGCTCGCGGTCTGACGGAACGGGCCACCGCGTGTGCCCTGACAGGCGCTGGCGTCACCGCTGCAGCTCTGCCGCCACCACAGGCGACTGTCGGCATCGAACGCCACGTCGCGCATGCCCTGACCGCTGAGTCCGCAGACCGCGGTGTCGAGTGTGCGCACGGCCCGCGTGTCGAGGTGGAGCAGACGCACACTCGCGAGGCCGCAGATCCCGACGTCGCCACCGGTCGTGGTGCTCACGCGTGAGGCGACGGCGAGGCGCGAGCCGCGCAGCGCCGACGCGAGCGGCGTCGTGCGCGTGACGGCGAAGCACTCGTCGTCGATCGAGAGTGCACAGGTCGAGCGCGGGAGGACGGAGACGATCCGGTCGCCGCTGCCGTCGACGTGGCGCAGGTGGACGCGTGCGACGCCGGACGACAGTCCGGTCACGTACACCATGCGGGTGCCGTTGATCGCCGGCGCACGCTCCATCGTGTCGGCCCGAGCGGCGAACGGGAAGGTCTTTGGACGGTCGGTCCCCAGGTCGTACCCCTCGATGTCGCAGGCTGTCGGCTCACTCTGGGAGTCGCCCGCGCAGCGTGCCCAGACGAGCCAGGTCGCGCCGTCCGGCCCCCGTCCCGCCGTCACCTCGAACGGCCTGCTGGAGGGCGGGACGGCCAGGGTGCGGATGGCGCCGCCGCGGTCCACGACGAGGCGGTACCCCGCGACCGCCGGGTCCCAGCGGCTCCACGCCGCCGTGTTCGAGTACGCCGCGATCGGTCCGTTCGACGCGTCGGTCGCCAGCACGCCGGCCAGCGGCGCGGCTTCGGCGGAGGCGCTGAGCGCACCGACGGCGGCCAGCATCGCGATGGCACAGGCCGGGAGGCGGAACCGAAGGCACGTCACGCGGCCCAGTATCCCCGCGCGGCGGCGAACCGAACCTGCGGGACTCTCAGAGAATCCTCATCGGTCTCCAAGGTTGGCCTCAGGGACGCCGCCGATCCTGCTCGCATGACGTCCAACGACATCCGACTCCGTGACCTCGCCCGCCGCCGTGACGCGCGCCGCCGCTCGCTCATCGCCGGCGCGCTCACCACGCTGCTCCTCGCCGCCGGCGGATTGACCTACAAGGAGATCCACGGCAGCCCCGCGAGCGCCGCGTCCGCCGGGACCCAGGCGACGGCGAGCACCGCGAGTGCGCACCAGGCCGCGACCACGGTGGCCAGCGACACCGCCTCCACGCAGAGCGCGCCCGCCGCGGCCCTGCAGACCGGCACCTCCTAGCCGCAAGCGCGCCTCTGAGAGACTCAGGCGCGATGAGCATCTCGGTCATCGTCCCGGCGACCGACGCCGCCCCCGGCCTCGACCGCTGCCTCGCTGCACTGGCGGTCAGCGAGGGCGTTGAGCACGAGCTCGTCGTCGTGCGCGATCAGGACCTGCGCACGCCCGCGGCGGCGCGCAACGCCGGCGCGGTCCGCGCCTCCGGCGACCTCTTGATCTTCGTCGACGCCGATGTCGTCGTCCAGCGGGATGCGCTCGCGCTGCTCGTCGGCGCACTCGACCGCGACCCGGGTCTCGCTGCGGTCTTCGGCGCGTACGACGACCGGCCCGCGGGGTGCGGCGTGGCGAGCGGATTCCGGTTCCTCCTGCACCACGCGGTCCATGTCGCCGGGGCCGGCGAGGCGGAGACCTTCTGGTCGGGTCTCGGCGCCGTGCGGCGCAGCGCCTTCGAGCGCGTGGGCGGCTTCGATCCGCAGCGCCGCTGGCTGGAGGACGTGGACCTCGGCCTGCGGCTGCGCGCTCGCGGGGAGCGCATCCTGCTCGACCCTCGGGCGCAGGGGACCCACCTCAAGGAGCTCACGGTCGGCGGCATGCTGCGCTCCGACGCGTTCGAGCGGGCGCTGCCCTGGACCGAGCTGCTGCTCGAGCACCGCTCGGGAGCCGGTGCGCTCAATCTCGGCGCGCGTCATCGGCTCCAGGCGGCGCTCGCGGTCGCTGCGGCGGGTGGCCTCGTCCTCGGGCGCCCGCGCGTGAGCCTCGCGGCGCTCGCCGGCTTCGCGGCCACCGACGTCCCGCTCATCCGCCTCGTCGCCCGCGTGCGCGGCCGACGTGAGGCGGCGCTCGCCGTGCCGCTGCACGTCGCCCATCACCTCGCGGGCGCGACGGGTCTCGCCGCCGGCCTGGTGCGATCGGCGCGTCAGACGCCGCCGCGGTAGGCCTCGACGATCTCCGCGAAGGGGCCGTCCGCGACGATCCGGCCCGCGTGCAGCGCCACGGCGCGCTCGCAGATCCGGCCGAGCGCCTCGTGGTCGTGGCCAGCGACGACGACGATCCCGCCCTCGGCGCGGAGCGCCCGGGCGTGCTCCTCGACGACGCGGCGGTACTCGTGGTCGAGCGCCTCGAAGATCTCGTCCAGGACGAGCACCTCGGGGCGCGCGCTCTCGGCGATCGCGAATCCCAGCCGCGCGCGCATGCCCTCGGAGTACGTCGCGACCGGGCGGTCGAACGCCGCCCCGAGCCGCGCCCGCTCGCCCAGCTCCCCGGCGATCGAGCGCGCCGCATCCGTGCCCAGGCCCGCCAGTACGCCGAGGGAGCGCGCGTTTTCGCGGCCGGTCAGCGCGCCGAAGAGGCCGCCCTCGACGGCGAGCATCGACCCGACGCGACCGTCGACGGCGAGGGTCCCGGCGTCCGCCGGGAGGATGCCCGCGATCGCGCGCAGCAGCGACGTCTTCCCCGAGCCGCTCGGGCCGATCAGCGCGACGCCCTCGCCGCCCTGCACGTTGAGGTCCACGTCACGCAGGCCCCACGTCGTCGTGCCGCGCCGCCTCAGGCGCCGCAGCGTCGGCGAGACGACCCGCTGCTGACGATCGAAATCGAACCGGACGCCGAGCCCCGTCGCCGCGATCCGGGGAGTCATCGCCCGCCCGTCACGATCTTCGCGAGATGCGGCTGCTCGCGGCGGAAGAGGGGCACGCTCACCGCGAGGATCGCGGCCGCCGCGCCGAGCGGGACGAGCAGCTCCCACGCGGCGGGCGCGCGCCCGTAGTAGAGCGCTGCCCGGTAGGTCTCGAAGAGCCCCGTGAGCGGATTGATAGGCAGCAGTCTGTGGCCCTCGCCGCTGATCGTGTCGTATGCGACGAGACCGGGCGCGAGGAAGAAGAGGGCGCGCACGACGGAGACGAAGAAGGCCGAGAGCTCCGGCAGCCAGAGACCGAGCAGCGCGGCCGGGTAGGCGATCGCCGCGGCGAGCATCACGGTGATCGCGATCGCGGGGACGAGCCAGAGGACCGAGAGCGTCAACGGCACGCCGTAGACGATCATCATCACGAACGGCATCGTCAGCGCCGCGGCGAATGCGACCGATTCGGTGACGGTGGAGGCGAGCGGCAGCAGCCCCCGCGGGATCGCCAGATTCAGCAGGATCGTGCGGCGACTCTCGATGCAGCGCAGGGCGTTGACGGCCGTCATCATCACGAGTTGGAACGGCACGACCGCGCAGGCGATGCTCAGCCCAGGCGCCCGGCCCGGCCGGTCGAGGACGAGCGCCACGAGCAGCAGGTAGACGCCGAGCGCGGCGACCGGGTCGAGCAGCCACTTCACGATGCGCAGCGGACCGCGGCCATAACGGACGCGGAAGTCCGACCCGGCGAGGGCGAGGAGGACGTCACGCGAGCGACGCAGCGTGTGGGGTCGGGGTCCGCGGACGCTCACGGGCGGGGATCCTGACACAACGGACGCGCCCCGCCGGGCCGCTACGGTGACGTGACCGATGGACCGGATGAGGAGCGAGGGGACGCCGCCGGGGACGCTCGGCATCGGCGTGGTGGGGGCCGGCAGCGTCGCGCTGCGCCACCACCTCCCTGTGCTCGCGCGCCAGCGCGGTGCCGAGGTCGTGGCGATCGCCGACCCGGATGCGCAGTCGCTGGCAGCCGCGCTCGCCCTCGCACCCGCCGCCCGCGGGGAGGCAACGCATACGGCGCTGCTCGCCGATCCCCGCGTCGATGTCGTCGCCGTGCTCACTCCGCCCGCGAGCCACGCGCAGATCGCGATCGCCGCGCTGGAAGCGGGCCGCCACGTCTTTCTCGAGAAGCCGCTCGCCGCATCGATGGATGACGCGCGGGCGATCGCGCGGGCGGCAGACGAGGCGGGCCGTGTCGTCGGCGTCGGGTTCGTGTACCGGCGCCACCGCCTCGTGACCGAGGCGCTCGACCTCGTGCGCGCAGGGGCCCTCGGCCGGCTGCGGTCGATCATCGGCACGATGACGGGTGCAGGCCGGGCAGACCCCCGGCGCGGCGGCGCGCTGCTCGACCTCGCTTCCCACCACGTCGATCTGTGGCGACTCTTCACCGGGACCGAGGTCACCTCGGCACACGCGGTGGCGGGGAACGACTGCGCCGTGCTCAGCGCCCGAATGGGCGATGGGACCGCGGTCAGCGTCACGGTGGGCGACGCCCTCGGCGCGAACCACGAGCTGCGCCTGCTCGGCGATGCGGGGACGATCACGCTGCGGCTCGACCGCTTCGACGGGCTCGACCTCGTGCCCGCGGGCGCGCTCCCGGGGGACCCGCCGCTGCGCCTGCGTCGGGGGCTCGCCTCCATGCGCAGCCTTCCAGCGATGGTGCGCTCACATCGTGCTGGTGGCGACCTGAGCGCCGCGTTCGCCGCCGAGTGGCGTGACCTCCTCTCCGCCGTGCGCGGGGAGCGCCCGTTCCAGCCCGACGCGTCGGATGGGTTCCTCGCGCTCGAAGCGATCCTTCAGGCAGAGGTGGCGGGATGACGGCCGCGAGAGCGAGCGCCGTCGTCGTGACCGCGGAGGCGCGCCGCGCCATCCCGCTCCTCGATGCGCTTCGTGCGCAGACGGTCGCCACGCAGCTCGAGGTGGTGATCGCGGCGCCCGCCGACGAGCACCAGGAACTCGCGCGATTGGCACATGGACCGTTCGTCGCCGTGCATCTCCTCGACGCCGATCCGATCGCCGACCTCGCGGACGCGCGCGCCGCCTGCGTGCGCGCCGCGACGGCGCCGGTGATCCTGATGACGGAGACGCACTCCCTCCCCGACCCGGGGTGGGCACGGACGCTGATCGATCGCCACGCCCAAGGGGCCGTCGCCGTGGGTGCCCGGGTGCGCAACGCCAACCCGACGAGTGCCTTCAGCGCGGCGATGTTCGCCGCGCACTTCGGCGCCTTCTGCAGCGGTCGAGCGCCCGCCGGCGCCCTTCCGCGCCACAACACCTCCTACCTGCGTGCAGTTCTCGCATCCCCCGATGCCGATCTCCACGCCCTGCTCGCGGACGAGGGCCTGCTCCACGCGCACGCCGCCGCCTGCGGCACCTGCGCCGTCGCCACGGACGCGCAGGTGCGCCACCTGAACATCTCGCGCCCCGCCTCGGCGCTGCGCCATGCGTGGCTCGGTGGCCGCAGCTACGGGGCTGTGCGCACCGCGGGCTGGAGCGCCGCCAGGCGGCTGGCCTACGCGCTCGCCTGGCCGCTGATCGCGCTGCGGCGCCTGCGGCGCGAGCTGCCGCGCGCTCGCTGGGACGGCCGCGCCCGCACGCCCGCCGCCGTCGGCGCGCTGCTGCTGACGCTCGCGGTGCACTCGCTCGGCGAGGCGGCGGGCGCGCTCGCCGGCCGGGGCCCCGTCGGCGACGTCGAGGCGTACAACACCATCGAACTGCGCCGCGATCTCGATCTCTCCGGGCGCGATCCGGCCGAGCGGCGGCTGCTTGAGGCCATCGCGCCATGACCGCCGAGATCGCGGCGATTCTCGTGACCGACGCTGTCGCGCCGGCCCGCCCGCTGGTCGACGCGCTGCTCGCCCAGACGGCCGCGAGTCGTCTCGAGGTGGTTGTCGTCGCTCCGCAGGGCGAGCTGGAGCAGACGGTGGCGCTCTTCATTGACGGTGGCTTCGCCGCCGTGCGGGCGGTCGCCTGTGATGTGCGCCGGCACGGTCTCGCGGCGGCGCGCTGTGCCGGGATCCGCGCAGCGCACGCACCGGTGGTCGTCTTCACGGAGACGCACTGCTTCCCGGAGCCTGGGTGGGCGCGGGCGCTGATCGCCGCGCATGCCGCCGGTCCCGCGGTGGTCGGCCCGGTCTTCCGCAATGGCAATCCGGCAACGCGCTCGTCCACCAGCGGCTTCCTCGCCCACTATGGGACGTTCGCCGCGCCGCCGCCCCCGCCGCCGTACACCGACCTCCCGGGCCACAACTCGTCCTACTCGCGCGATCTGCTCCTCGCCCTCGGCGGCGAGCTCACCGAACTGCTGAAGCTCGAGTACGTCCTCCACGGGCGCCTGCGTGCCGCAGGCCATGAGCTGCTTCTCGCCGAGGACGCCGTCTGCCATCACTTCAACGTGTCGCGCCGCCGGGCGGGTCTGCGCGCGGGATACCTGGCCGGGCGGCTCTTCGCCCCGGCGCGCGCGGCGGACTGGTCGCGCGCGCGGCGGGGCGCGTATGCGCTGGCCTGGCCGCTGATCACCGCCCTGCGCGTGCGCCGTCATGCGGGCGACGCGCGGCGGATCGGCCTGCGGCTGACGCCCGGGCTCGTCGCCGTCCTCATCGTCCGGCTCGTCTTCACCTCCGTCGGCGAGGCCGTTGGGTATGTCGCTGGCGAGGGCGGCGCGCAGGCGCCGCTGTTCGATATGGAGCTGCGCCGCGACCGCTACCTCGCGGGCCGCGAGCCAGAGGAGCGCGCGATGCTGGAGGCGATCGCCCGGTGACCGGTGCGCCCGCGATCTCCGTCATCGTGCCGGCGTACGGCCGCCCGGAAGGCCTGCGCCGCCTGCTCGCCGCCATCGCCCGCTGCGAGGTGCCCATCGGCGGTCTTGAGGTGATCGTCGTGGATGACGGCAGCACCCTGCCGCTCGCGCCCGAGCGGCCCGATGGCCTCGCGGTGCAGGTCATCCGGCAGGCCAACGCTGGTCCGTCGGCGGCGCGCAACACCGGCGCGCGAGCAGCGAGCGGCGCCCTGCTCGCGTTCACTGATGACGACTGCGAGCCGGACCCAGCGTGGCTCGTGACGCTCGCGGCCGCCACGGCCGAGCACCCCGAGGCGATGGTCGGGGGCCGCTCGGTCTGTGGACTGCGCGGGAACGCTTGGGCCGAGGCCTCGCAGGCCCTCGAGGATGTCGTCTACTCGCGCGCGAACGCCGACGCCGAGCGTGCGACGTTCCTCGCCTCGAAGAACCTCGCGATCCCCGCCGAGGGTTTCGCTGCGTGCGGCGGCTTCGACGAGTCCTTCCGCTGGTCGGAGGACCGCGAGCTCTGCGCGCGCTGGCTCGCGGACGGCGGCACGATCGTCTACGAGCCGGGCGCCGTCGTACGCCACCGCAACCCGGGGACCGCTGGGATCTTCTGGCGCCAGCACCTCGGCTACGGACGCGGCGCCTGGCGCTTCCACCGGCGGCCCGGCGCGCCGGCCCTGCGGCCGGACCTGCGCGACTACGCCGCATTCGCCGCCGAGCCGCTGCGCGGACCGCGCCGCGCCGGCGTCCCGCGGGGCGTCATCCTTGCGCTCGTGGTGCTCTCGCAACTCGCATCGGTGGTCGGCTACGCACTCGCCGGGCGCGGCCCGGAGGCCAGGCGGTGACACGCACGATCGTGCTCGGCGCCGGTCCCGCAGGCCTCACGGCGGCCTACCTGCTCGCGCGCGACGGACGCGATGTCACGGTCCTCGAGCGCGACGCCGTCGTCGGCGGCCTGTCGCGCACGGAGGTCCGAGACGGCTGGCGGTTCGACCTCGGGGGCCACCGCTTCTACACGAAGTCGCCGGAGGTCGAGGCGCTCTGGCACGAGATCCTCGGCGCCGACCTGCTCCTGCGCCCGCGGCTCTCGCGGATCTTCTACGACGGGAAGTTCATCGACTACCCGCTCTCAGCCCAGGAGCTCGTGCGCAAGCTCGGGCCGGTCGAGCTCGCCCGGTGCGGCCTGAGCTACCTCGCCGCGCGGCTGCGCCTCCGCGGTCCGCAGGACACCTTCGAACAGTGGGTCACGCGGCGATTCGGCCGGCGCCTCTTCGACACGTTCTTCCGCTCGTACACCGAGAAGGTCTGGGGCGTGCCGTGCAGTGAACTGCGCGCCGACTGGGCGGCGCAGCGGATCCGCGAGCTGTCGTTCGTCACGGCGGTGCGCGCCGCGCTGCGCCCGACGGCCGAGTCCGACGCGACGTCGCTCATCCGGCAATTCCTCTATCCGCGCCTTGGCCCGGGGATGATGTGGGAGCGCATGGCGCAGCGGATCGAGGAGCTCGGCGGCGAGGTCCGCACCGGCGTCGGGGTCGAAGAGCTCGTCGTCGAGGACGGGCACGTCACGGGCGTGATCGCCGGTGGCACGTTCCACCCGGCGAGCGCCGTGATCTCCTCGCTCCCGCTGACGGTCGTGCCCGGCATCACGAGCGGCGCCCCCGCGCCGGTGATCGCCGCGGCACAGGCGCTGCGCCACCGCAGCTTCCTCACCGTCGCGCTCGCCCTCGACGGCGAGGACCTCTTCCCCGATAACTGGGTCTACATCCATGACCCCTCGGTGCGCGTCGCGCGGATCCAGAACTATCACTCGTGGAGCCCCGAGATGGTCCCCGAGCTCGGCGCGACGAGCATCGGACTCGAGTACTTCTGCTTCGCGGGAGACGAGCTCTGGTCGATGGCTGATGAGGACCTCATCGCGCTGGGGACGGCCGAACTCGAGCGTGTCGGCCTGGCCGAGGCGTCGCGCGTGCGGCAGGGGTGGGTCGTGCGCGTGCCGATGGCGTACCCCATCTATGACGAGCGCTACGCGGAGCACGTCGCGCACATCCGCGGGTGGCTCGAGGGGCTCGGCAACCTCCAGCAGGTCGGCCGCAGCGGGCTGCACCGGTACAACAATTCCGACCACTCGATGCTCACCGCGATGTGCGCGGTCGCCAATCTCGATGGCGCGCAGCATGACCTCTGGGAGGTCAATGCCGACTCGTGGTACGGGGAGGAGCAGACCGCAGCCGAGTCGCCGTACCTCGTCGTCCCCGCGGGTGAGGCGGGCGAGCGGTGAGCGCCGCGCTCCGGCGAACCTGCGCGCGCCACCCCGGCCTCGTCGGATTCCCGCTCCTGCTCCTGCTCGTCTGGCTCTCGCGGCCGGCCTACTGGCGCGCGCCGCTGCAGAACGACGCAGGTCAGTACCTCTACGTCGGGCAGGCCATCCTCGACGGCCAGGCTCCCTACAGCGACGCGGCGAACAACAAGGGTCCGCTGCTCTATCTCGTCTTCGCGCTGATCAAGCTCATCGCGCAGGAGCACACGATCCTCGTGCGCGGTGCCGTCACGCTGACGCTCGCGCTCGCCGCGCTCGCCGTCGCGGGCTACGTCGCGCGCGCGGCCGGCCGCGCTGCCGGTGCGCTGGCGGGCGTGGCGCTGGCGATCTTCACCGGCGCGGTCGTGATGCAGGCGGAGGACGTGAACTCCGAGCAGATCGGTCTCGCGCCGATGGCGGGGGCCTGGTATCTCGCGACGCGGCGCGGGGCCTGGTGGGCCGCCGCCGCCGGTGCCGCCGCCGCCGCCGCCGTGGCCGTCAACGTCATCTTCCTGCTCGTCGTCCCGATCGTCGCCTGGGAGCTGCTGCGCAGCGCCGCGCCGAATGCGCGCGCGCGGCTGCTCCGCCTCGGCTGCGGGATCGTCGGGGCGCTCGCAGTGCTCGGCGCGTTCGCCCTGTGGCTCGCGCTCGCCGGCGCGCTCGACGACTTCGTGGACGTCGTCTTCGACCGAGTCCGTTCAGCGGGAGCGACGAGCGGCCTCCGGGGGCGCGACTGGACCGGCGACCTTGGGATCCACCGGTTCTTCAACTGGCCGGCCGGCGGCCTCTGGGCCGCGGGGCTGCTCGGCGGCCTGATCGCCGCGCGTGAGCGGCATCTGCGGGCACCGGCGATCGCGGCGGTCGCGTGGATCGTCCTCGTGATCGCTCGGATCAAGCTCACCTCGTACGAGTATCCGCACCATTACGTCCTCGGGCTGCCGGGCATCAGCGCCGGCGTCGCGCTCGGCGCCGCGTCGCTCTGGCGCACGCGGCTCGTCGATCGCGCCCTGCTCGCGGCACTTCTCATTACCGCGCTCGCCTGGCCCTACGTCGTCGCGCCCCAGTTCTCCGCGCTCCGGGTGCCCTCGTACGCGCTCTACGGCGGCCCGCTCGGGGTGTTCGCCCGCGGCCCGGCGATCGCGGAGTATCTGCGCAGTCAGACGACGCCGCAGGAGCGCATCCAGAACCGCTACCACCCGGAGCTCTATTGGCTCTCGGGCCGCCGCTCGCCGTCGCGGTTCTTCGACGATTACACGTCCGAGTGGAACGCGGCCTGGGTGGCCGAGCAGCGCCGCGACCTGCTCGCTGCGCCGCCGCGGGCGATCGTCGTGATGCAGGATGAACAGCCGTCGCCGGCGATCGAGGAATTGCTGCGCACCGAGCCGTACCGCCTGACGTTCACCGACTCGGGCAATCGCGTCTGGCTGCTCGGCGGCGAGCGGCGCTGAACGATCCCGTCCATCGCACGTTCAGGCTCCCCTGAAGGGATGCCGATACCCAGAAAGCTGGCGCAACTCTTGCGCATCCACGGGGTTCACCACCCTAGAATCATGAGCCGGTGAGTGGGCGCCAGGAGGGCGTCCGGTGCCGGTCGCACCTCCGCAGTGGCCAACTGGAAGCAGAGATTCCGATCGTCCCGCCGTGTCACGCGGCGAAGCGCCGCCGCCCTCGGCGCGGTCGCGCTCTGCCTTGCCGCGATCGGGGTGGCGCTCGCGTTGGCGGCCGGTCCTCCGAGCATCTCCATCACCGCGACACCGACGGTCACGACCGTCGGCGGGGTCAACTACTCGAACAGTTCGAGTGCGTCGTTCAGCTACGCGGGCTCCGGTGGTTCAGGCGTCTACTCCTCCTACTCCTGCACCCTGGACGGCGGCACCGCGGCGGCGTGCGGCAGCGGAGCCAGCGGCACCAGGTCCTACACGGGCCTGACCAACGGCTCGCACACGTTCTCCGTCACGGTCACCGACAACTCCGCCAAGACGTCGACCGCCGCGACCTACACGTGGACCGTCGACACCGTCGCGCCGAACACGACGATCTCGACGGCGTTCACGAACGATGTGACGAACACCGCCACCCCGTCGATCGCGTTCGCCTCCTCCGAGCGACCGACACCGCGGGCAACACCGACGCGACGCCCGCCACCGTCCCCGTCACCGTCGACCTGACGGCGCCCGACACGACCATCAGCACGACGTTCTCCGGCGGCGTGACGAACACCGCGACGCCCTCGATCGCCTTCTCGTCGAGCGAGCCGACCGGCGCGACATTCCAGTGCGCCGTCGACGCCGGCGCGTACGCGTCGTGCACGAGCCCGCGGACGCTCGCGACGCTGACCGAGGGTGAGCACACGTTCTACGTCAAGGCGACCGATGCGGCGGGCAACACGGACGCGACGCCCGCGTCGATCACCTTCACCGTCGATCTGACCGCGCCGGACACCTCGATCGACTCCGCCCCGGCGACCGCGACGAAGAACACCTCTGCCACGGTCACGTTCTCGGCCACGGAGGCCGGGTCGACCTTCCAGTGCCAGCTCGACGCGGGCGGGTACTCCACCTGCACGAGCTCGAAGACGTACTCCGGGCTCGCCGATGGCTCGCACACGATCAGCGTCCGCGCGATCGATCCGGCGGGCAACACCGACGCGACTGCGGCGACGACGACCTTCACCGTCGACACCGTCGCGCCGGACACGTCGGTCACGCTCACCACCCCGAACCCGACGAAGGACACCAGCGCGACGGTGAGCTTCACGTCGACCCAGAGCGGCTCGACGTTCGAGTGCAAGCTCGACAGCGGGAGCTACGCGGCGTGCACGACGCCGACCACGTTCACCTCGCTGAGCGAGGGCGCGCACACGATCTCGGTCCGGGCGACCGACACCGCGGGCAACACCGACGCGACGCCGGCGTCCACGACCTTCACCGTGGACCTGACGGTGCCGGACACGACGATCACCACGACCTTCAGCGGCGGCCTCACGAACACCGCGACGCCGTCGATCGCGTTCACGACGACGGCACCGACGATGCGGCAGAGGACGCCGACGACGACGGCCTCTCGAACGCCGGCGAGATCCGCGCGGGCACGAACCCGCGCGACACCGACAGCGACGATGACGGGACGAACGACGCCGCCGAGGACGCCGACGGCGACGGGGTTTCCAATGAGGTCGAGGATTACTCGGGAACGAACCCCGGCGATGACGACTCGGACGACGACGGGGTCAAGGACGGGAGCGAGGCCGCGGGCGCGATCGTCTCCTACGTCGGCGGCGTGCTCGTCTTCCGCCAGGGAGACGGCACCGAGGTGAGCGGTCTCGTCGACGGCTCGACCGAACTCGAGTGCGTCGTGGCGAACGGCTCGGAGGCCGAGGGCGACGCATGCCTTCCGCTGCTCGTCGCGGGATCGTTCGTGCGGGAGATCGAGTTCGAATCGGGTGCCGCGCCGCAGCCGATCAAGAAGCTCCAGCTCGGCGCCGCCTGACGCGGCGCGCGTCGCTCAGGCAGCCGAGGCCGACTCGGACTGCAGCACGAGCAGCGCGCCCTCGCCGGTCGCGTAGGCCTCCTCGCCGTGGCTGATGACGTCGAGGCCGATCGCCTCGTCGCTCGGGCTGACCCGCAGCGGCATGAGCGCACCGAGCGCCTTCAGTAGGGCGAACGTCACGACGAACGCGTAGGCGACCGCTCCGGCCACGGCGAGCGCCTGCCAGAGCAACTGGTCGGCGTTCCCGTACAGCAGGCCGTCGGAGACGCCGTTCCAGCCGATCTGCGCGACGAGACCGATGAACAGGAGCCCGACGAGGCCCGCGGTGCCGTGGGCGGCGAGGACGTCGAGCGTCTCATCCACGCGCCAGCGCGGTCGCAGGACGATGACCGCGTAACTCGGCAGCGCCGCCACCACGCCGAGCGCCATCGCCCAGCCGGGGCTGAGGTACCCGGCGGCAGGCGTGATCGCGACGCACCCGACGATGACCGCCGTCGCTGCTCCGATCGCCGTGATGCGCTTCGTGCGCAGGAGGTCGAGCACGAACCACACCGCAAGGGTGCAGGCGGGGCAGAGCAGCGTGTTGACGAACGCGAGCACGCCCGTCCGGTTGGCTGCGAGCGCGCTGCCGCCGTTGAAGCCGAACCAACCGAACCACAGGAGACCCGCGCCGAGCAGGACGAACATCGCGTTGTGCGGGAGGAACGCCTGACGGCCCCAGTCGCGCCGCGGGCCGACCACGATCGCCGCGGCGAGTGCCGAGAAGCCGGAGGCGATCTCGACCGGGACGCCGCCCGCGAAGTCCAGCGCGCCGCCGGCCTGAAGCCAGCCACCGCCGAAGACCCAGTGCGCGAGCACCGCGTAGACGAGGACGGACCAGAGCGCCGCGAAGATCAGGAACGCGCCGAACCGCATGCGTTCGACCACCGCTCCGCACACGAGTGCCGTGGTGATGATGCAGAACGTCGCCTGGAAGGCGAAGAAGAGCAGGTGGGGGATCGTCTGTCCCGCGCGCGGTTCGAGCGTGACCCCGCTCAGCAGCGCGTGTCCGAAGCCGCCGATGATGCCGTTCCCGGCGTCGAAGGCGAACGAGTACCCGACGAGCGCCCACGTGACCATCGCCACGGCGATCGCCCCGAGGCACATCATGAAGGTGTTGAGCGTGTTCTTCGAGCGCACGAGCCCCGCGTAGAAGAGGCCCAGGGCCGGCGTCATGAGGAGGACGAGCGCCGTCGCCATCATCACCCAGGCGGTGTCGCCCGTGTCGATGCCGGCGGTCATCAGTTGCTCACCGGCGTCACGGCGCCGCGGTCGTGCTCACCGGTGCGGATGCGCATCACCTGGTCGAGGGGGAGCACCATGATCTTCCCGTCGCCCACCTGACCGGTGCGCGCGCCCTCGCGGAGCGCTGAGACCGTCGGCTCGACGAACTCGTCGGAGACGGCGACCTCGAGTCGGACCTTCTCGGAGAGGTCCATCCGGACCGTCGTCCCGCGGTAGGTCTCGACCCGCTCGAGCTCGCCGCCGTGGCCCTGGACGCGGCTCATCGAGAACCCGCGCACATCGGCGTGGTAGAGCGCCTCGAGGACGTCGTTGGTCTTCTCCGGCCGGAAGATGCCGATCACGAGCTTCATCGCTGGGTGCCCTCCCTGGGCGTAGTCATGAACGACAGCGTGACGGGCGTCGGCGTTCCGGTCGTTCGCCCCGTGTCCAACGTTGCGCGCCGGTGTTTGTCCATCCGTCAGACCGATAAAAGCGGCTACGGTTTACCGTGTTCGCAATACGCGATATGAAATGCGTATGACGTCGGCCATGAGCGCCGCACTCGACAACCTCATCTCGCCCGCAGTCCTCTTCTTCGCGCTCGGCGCATTCGCGGCGTGGGTGCGTTCCGATGTCGCGCTCCCCAGGCCGGTGGCCCAGGCGCTCGGCATCTACCTCATGGCCGCGATCGGCTTCAAGGGCGGCGTGCAGCTCCGCGAGGCCGGGATCGACGGTGAGGCCCTGCTGGGCCTCGCAGCAGGCCTCGTGCTCGGGATGACCCTGCCGGTAATCGCCTTCGCGCTGCTCTGCCGCTTCACGCCGGTGGACCGCACGAATGCCGGGGCGATCGCGGCGCACTACGGCTCCGTGAGTCTCGTGACCTTCGGTGCGGCGCTCACGCTGCTCGAGGCGGTCGGCGAACCGACCTCGGGCTACATGCCGGCGGTGCTCGCGCTGATGGAGGCGCCCGCGATCGCTGTCGGCGTGCTGCTCGCGCGCCGGTCCGGCGCGCCCGGCGGCGCGCTCGGCGCCCAGGTCCGCGAGGCCGTCACGAGCGGCAGCGTTCTCGTCCTGATCGGCGCGACGGTGATCGGCGTCGTCCTGGGGACCGAAGGCCGCAACGATCTCGACGGCTTCTTCATCGCGCCGTTCGCGGGCGTTCTCGCCCTCTACCTGCTGGACATGGGGCTGCTCGCCTTCGGCCGGATCGGCGCGCTGCGTCTCGCGGGCTGGCGCCTGGTGGCGTTCGCGCTCTACATGCCCCTGGTCGGCGGAACGGTCGGCGCGCTGCTCGGCTGGGCGATCGGGATGGATGCCGGCGACGTCGCATTGCTCGCGACGCTGGCCGCGAGCGCCTCGTACATCGCCGCGCCGGCGGCGATGCGGATCGCGCTCCCCGAGGCGGACCCGGGGCTCTCGATGCCGCTCGTCCTCGCGGTGACCTTCCCGCTCAACCTGATCGCGGGCATCCCCCTCTACCTGGCGTTCGCGCGCCTCCTGACGGGGGGCTGAGATGCCGACGGTCGCGATGGTGGGAGCCGGGCAGCTCGCGCGCATGACGCACCGCGCGGCGATCGATCTCGGGGTCGAGCTGCGCGTCCTTGCGGCCGCGCCGGACGATCCGGCGGTGCTCGCCGGGGCGACGCACCTGATCGGCTCGCCCGAGGACCTCGGCGATCTCCGGCGCCTCGCGGACGGCGCCGACGTCGTCACGTTCGACCACGAGCGCATCCCGCCCGAGCTGCTCCAGGCGCTCGAGGGGGAGGACGTGCGGCTCGCGCCGCCGGCAGCCGCCAAGCTGCTCGCCCAGGACAAGGCCCACCAGCGCCGCGTCCTCGCCGAGCTGGGGCTTCCGGTGCCGCCATTCGCGCTCGTGCACTCGCGCGAGGAGACCGAGGCGTTCGCGGCGCAGCACGGCTGGCCGCTCGTCGCGAAGGCGCCGCGGGGAGGCTACGACGGCCGGGGGGTCGCGATCGTCAAGGACGCCGCCGCCGCCCCGGAGCTCCTCGGCGATGGGGTTCTCCTCGAGCCGCTGCTGGCGCTCGAATGCGAGCTGGCGGTCCTGGTCGCGCGCACGGCGGCCGGCGACGAGGTCGTCTATCCCGTCGCCGAGACCGTCCAGCGGGATGCCATGTGCCGCGAGATCCGCGTGCCCGCCGCCATCGCCCCGGACCTCGCCGCTCAGGCCGGTGCGTTCGCCCTGGAGATCGCTCGCGACGCCGGCGTCGTGGGGCTGATGGCGCTCGAGCTCTTCGTCGTCGACGGGCGACTCCTCGTCAACGAGGTCGCGCTGCGGCCGCACAATTCCGGCCACTTCACGATCGAGGGCACCTGCACCTCGCAGTTCGAGCAGCACCTGCGGGCCGTCCTCGGCTGGCCGCTCGGCCTCACCGATCTCCTGGCGCCCGCGGTGGTCACCGTCAACGTCGTCGGGCCGCCGGACGGCGGCGAGCCCGACGACCACCTCGCGCGGGCGCTCGGCGTTCCCGGCGTACACGTCCATCTCTACGGCAAGGACCCGGCCGCAGGGCGCAAGCTCGGCCACGTGACGGCGTGTGGACAGGACATGGATGAGGTCGCGGCTCGCGCCCGCGAGGCCGCGTCGATACTCGAAGGAGGTCGCAGATGAGTACTCCGTTGGTCGGCATCGTGATGGGCAGTGACTCGGACCTGCCGGTGATGCGCCCGGCAGCCGAGGCGCTGGTGGAGTTCGGCATCGCGCACGAGCTGCGCGTCGTGTCAGCGCATCGGACCCCGGAACGGATGCTCGAGTACGGACTCCACGCCGAGGAGCGCGGCCTGCGCAGCATCATCGCCGGGGCAGGCGGTGCCGCGCATCTGCCGGGGATGCTCGCGGCCTGTACGTCGCTTCCAGTGATCGGCGTCCCGGTCCCGCTGCGGCAGCTGGACGGGATCGATTCGCTGCTCTCGATCGCCCAGATGCCCGCCGGCATTCCCGTCGCGACGGTCGCGATCGCCGGAGGGCGCAATGCCGGGATCCTCGCCGCCCGCATCCTCGGCGTGGCTGACGAGCGCATCCGCGCCGCGGTGACGGCCGACCGCTGCCGCTCCGCCGATCGCGCGATCGCCGCCGATTTGCGGGTCGCCGGGAGCAGCTAGGCGATCATGCCTGCCGCGACCGTGTCGTTCGTCGCATCGTCGATCAGGACGAACGCGCCGGTCGCTCGGCACTCGGCATAGGTGTCTGCAGGGACGGCGTCGGCGACGCGCAGGCGCACGCGCCCGAGATCGTTGAGCGCGAGGCCATCGGGCGCCGCCACCGGCTGAAGGCTCTCGAGGTCGAGGCGCTCGCGCACCTCGTCGACGACGGCGCGCGTCGTGCGCGCCCCGGCCTTGAGCAGCAGACGCTGACCGGGCTTGAGGTGCCTGTCACTCATCCAGCAGAGCGTGGCTTCGAGCTCACGCCGGACGTTCGGCTCCTCTCCGCGGCGCACGAGCAGGTCGCCACGTGCGATGTCGATCTCACGGTCGAGCACGACGTTGACCGACAGCGACGGCCCGGCGACCTCAAGCTGCTCGTCGAGGATCTCGATCGCCTCCACGACGGCCTCGCGGCCCGACGGGAGCGCGACGACCGCGTCGCCGGTGCGCAGCGTGCCGCGCTCGATCCGGCCGGCGTAGCGACGGCCGCCGCCGGCCTCGCCGTCGGGGCGGATGATCAGCTGGACGGGGAAGCGCACCGGACCCGTGTCGTCGAGCCCGTCGAGTGGAAGCTCCTCGAGGTATGGCACCAGTGCAGGGCCGGTGTACCACGGCGCCGCAGCCGACTTCGTGACGACATTGTCGCCTTCGAGCGCGCTCAGCGGAATGCAGGCTGCGTCGGCGACGCCGAGGCCGTCGGCGAGCACGCGCACGTCGGCGACGATCTCGTCAAAGCGCTCCTGGGACCACGCGACGAGGTCCATCTTGTTGACCGCGACGACGACGTGCGGAACGCGCAGCAGCGCGGCGATCGCGAGGTGGCGCCGAGTCTGGCTGACGACGCCGTAGCGGGCGTCGATGAGCAGGACGGCGGCGTCGGCGGTGGAGGCGCCGGTGACCATGTTCCGCGTGTACTGCTCGTGGCCCGGGCAGTCGGCGAGGATGAAGCGACGGCGCTCGGTCACGAATGAGCGGTAGGCGACATCGATCGTGATGCCCTGTTCGCGCTCGGCGCGCAGGCCGTCGGTGAGCAGCGCGAGATCGAGCTCGCCGCCGCGGCGTGCGGAGACGTCGCGGACATGCTCGAGCTGGTCGTCGGCGATCTGGCGGGTGTCGTGGAGCAGGCGACCGAGCAGCGTGGACTTGCCGTCATCCACCGACCCGCACGTCGCCAGTCGCAGCAGGTCGGACATTAGAAGTACCCCTCGCGCTTGCGGTCTTCCATCGCGGCCTCGCTCGCGCGGTCATCGGCGCGGGTCTCGCCGCGCTCGGTGATCCGCGACGAGGCGATCTCGGCGACGACGTCGGTGATGGTGGCAGCCGTCGAGCGGACGGCGCCGGTGCAGGTCATGTCGCCGACGGTGCGGTAGCGCACGCTCGTCGTGAACGGCTCCTCGCCGGGCAGCCGCTCGATGATCGGGTCGTCGGCGTAGAGCATCCCGTCGCGCTCGAACACCGAGCGCTCGTGGGCGAAGTAGATCGACGGGAGCTCGAGGCCCTCGCGCTCGACGTACTGCCAGACGTCGAGCTCCGTCCAGTTCGAGATCGGGAAGACGCGCAGATGCTCGCCGGGACGCACACGCGCGTTGTAGAGGTCCCACAGCTCCGGGCGCTGTGAGCGCGGATCCCAGCCGCCGAAGTCGTCGCGCAGGCTGAAGATGCGCTCCTTCGCGCGCGAGCGCTCCTCGTCGCGACGTGCGCCGCCGATGCAGGCGTCGAAGCGGTGCTCGGCGATCGCATCGAGCAGCGTCACCGTCTGGAGCTGGTTGCGCGAGGAGCGCGGGCCGTGCACGTCGGCGATCCGCCCGGCGTCGATCGAGTCCTGGACCGAGGCGACGATCAGCCGCTCACCAAGCTCGGCCGCGCGGCGATCGCGGTAGGCGGTCACCTCGGGAAAGTTGTGCCCCGTGTCGACGTGCATGACGGGGAAGGGGAAGCGCCCGGGGCGGAACGCCTTCTCGGCGAGGCGCAGGAGGACGATCGAGTCCTTGCCGCCGGAGAAGAGCAGCACGGGCCGCTCGCGCTCGGCCGCGAGCTCGCGCATGATGTGGATCGCCTCGCTCTCGAGCGCGTCGAGCGACGAGAGCTGGGGGGTCAGTGCTGCGCCGCTCATGCCACGGGCTCCGGTTGGATCACCGGGACGGGGCGCAGGCGATGGACGATGAATGCGGCGAGGCCGGCGGCTGCCGGTGCGCCGACGATCGCTACCGGCGGGATGGCGACGCCGGCCTTCGTCAGCAGCCCGAGGCCGGCGGCGAGGAGCACGACGCCGAGCAGCGGGCGCAGCCCCTGGGTGGGGAGCCGCGTGGCAAGATGCGCGCCGATCCACACACCGGGAATCGACCCGATGAGGATGTTGCCGGCGAGGCCGTAGTCGACGTTGCCGGTGATCATGTGCCCGATGCTCGCCACCCAGAGAAGGATGGCCGCGTGGGCGACGTCCGTCCCGACGACGCGGCGCGGGCTGAGCTTGTAGAAGAGGATCAGCCCCAGCGCGATCAGCGCGCCGCTGCCCGCGGACGTCGTGCCGAGCACCACGCCGACGACGAAGCCGAAGGCGACGGTGCCCGCCCGCGTGCTGGTCAGGTGGAGGTCCGACGACTCGCGCTCGACGCGCAGATGCTCGGGGATGAAGAGCGCGCGCGCCAGCACCGCGGCGGCGGTGAGGAGCAGTGCGCCCGCGAGCGCGTAGATGATGACGTCATCGAAGTTCGCGCCGAGGCGGCGCTGGAGGACGTGCAGGAGCCAGACGCCGACGACCGCGCCCGGGACGGAGCCGAAGCCGAGCCAGATGCAGAGCCGGATGTCGACCGTCTTGGCGCGCAGATGGCGCCATCCACCGACCGTCTTGGTGACGGCGGCGTAGGCGAGGTCGGTGCCGATCGCAGCCGCCGGGGCAGTGCCGACCACGAGGATCAGCAGCGGCGTCATGATCGAGCCGCCGCCCATGCCGGTCGTCCCGACGAGGATCCCGACGCCGAGGCCGAAGGCGACGATGAGGAGGTCGATGTCCATATCAGCCGTGGAGCCCGCACTCGGTCTTGTCGTTGCCCTGCCAGCGGCCCTCGCGGCCCGCGCCCGGCTGGGTGCAGGGGATGCAGCCGATCGAGGAGTAGCCCTGATCATGGAGCGGGTGATAGGGCAGGTCGCGCTCGTTGATGCGCGCCCAGACGTCCTGCTCCGACCAGTCCGCCAGCGGGTTGAACTTCCAGAGGCCGTTGCGCTCGTCCCACTCGAACTTGCGCGCGCCGGCACGGGTCGGCGCCTGGTCGCGGCGCACGCCGGTGATCCAGGCGTCCAGACCGGAGAGGGTGCGCTGGAGCGGCTCGACCTTGCGCAGGCCGCAGCAGGCGCCCGGGTCGCGCTTCCACAATTCGTCGCCATGCGCCGCAGCCTGCTCCTCGAGAGTCGGTCCGACGGCCGTCTCGACGGCGATGCCGAAGCGATCCTCGAAGGTCTTCCACGTCGCGTAGGTCTCCGCGAAGAGGAGCCCCGTGTCGAGCGCGAAGGCGCGTGCGTCCGGGCGGTCGCGCACGAGGATGTCGACGAGCACGCTCTCCTCCTGCTGGAACGAGCAGGCGAGGGCGACCTGATCGCCGAAGTGCTCATGCGCCCAGGCGATGACCTCCTCAGCGCTGAGTGCCTCGAGGTCCGGCGGGTTCTGCGGGTCGAGGGCGGCCGCGGTCACGCGATCAGTCCTCGTCGCTCTCGGCGTCATCATCGATGCCCTCGGCGGCGCCCACGGGGGCGAGCTGCTCGGTCCACCACGCGGGCTCGGTGCGCAGCGTGAAGTCGCGGAAGGTCTCGCCGGCCGTGTGGCGCTCCTCATAGAGATCGAAGATCCGCACGAGCGTCGCGTTGAGGTCCCAGTGCGGGATCTTGCGCACGACGACGTCGCCGAAGTGCGGCTCGGGGTGCAGGCGTCCACCGATGCGGATGTCCATCGCTTCGATGAACTCGCCGTCGACCTTCTTGAGCACGCCCTCGATGCCGATGTCGGCGATCTGCTGCTGTGCGCACGAGGACGAGCACCCGGCGAAGTGGATCCGCAGATCGGCGCCGTGCCCGTTCGGTGAGACCTCGCTGTCGAGGAACTGCGCGATCTCACGCGCGCGCTCCTTCGTGTGCACCTTCGCAAGGCCGCAGAACTCCTTGCCCGTGCACGACTGCATGGCACGCGCGAACAGCTGCGGCTCAGGGGTGAACTGCTGGACGAGGGGCTCGGCGAGGAGCGCATCGAGGTTCGCCTTGAGGACGTGCGGAATCAGCGCGTTCTGCTGGTGGGTCAGGCGCACCTCGCCGTTGCCGTAGCGCGCCGCGAGCTCGGCGAGCTCGCCGAACTGCGCGCCGCTCATGCGGCCCACCGGGACACAGAGCCCGACGGCGACGTTCCCGTCCCGCTGCTCGGTGATGCCGACGTGGTCGCCCTGGTCGGGCGTCGGCATGTTCTGCGCCGCACGGCGCGGGTCCCAGCCGAGCTGCTCGACGACCTGCGCGCGCAGCCCGTCGGTGCCGAGGCGGTCGACGAGGAATTTGATGCGGGCCTTGCCGCGCTGCTTGCGGTTCTCCTCGCTGTCGCGGTAGATCCCGGTGATCGCGGCCACGACCTCGGCGGTCTCCTCGGGGGAGACGAAGAGATCGATGTCGCGAGCAAAGCGCGGCGCGGAGGAGAGTCCCCCGCCGACATGGATGTTGTACCCGCGGGTGCCGTCCTCGTGGATCGCCCCGAAGAGCGAGAGGCAGTTGATGTACCCGCGCGCCGCGCCCCGGGGGGACCCGGCGATCGAGATCTTGAACTTGCGCGGAAGGTTCGAGTACAGGTGGTTGTCGAGGAAGTACTCGTGGATCGCCTCGGCGGTCGCAGCTCCGTCGACGAGCTCGTCGGCGTCGAGGCCCGCGAGCGTCGAGCCGACGATGTTGCGCGTGATGTCCCCGCAGGCGCCCGAGGTCGTCAGGCCGACCGCGGCGAGGCGCTCGAACAGCTCGGGAACGTCGGCAAGCTTGACCCAATGGACCTGGACGCACTGGCGCGTCGTGCAGTCGATGAAGTCCCGGCCGAGCTCCTGGGCCATCGCGGCGAGCGCGCGCGCCTGGTCATTGGTGAGGATCCCGTTGGTCACCTTCACGCGCAGCATGAAGTGGCCGTCCTTCGTGTTGTGCGCGTAGAGGCCGTACCACTTCAGGCGCATGATGTCGGCGTCGTCGAGGGTGTCCCACCCCTCCTCGGCTGCCTTCAGGAGGGCGGGCCAGACGTCGAGGCCGTCCTTGTCCGCCTTGGTGCGCTCGAACTTGTTCACGGGTGCTGACTCTCTTGCTCGGGGCCGTGGACCGGCCGGAAACCTGGAAGATCAATGAAAGTAGCAAATCCCGATCGAGATTGGGATGTTTTGGTATGGAAACCTGGTAATCCGCGGATCGGCGCGGCAGAACGGGTAGGTCATGCGCACATGGCGAGGCGAGAAACGGTTCCGGGCATGTCGGTGAGGACGCGTCTGCGCGGCGTGTTCGCTGTCAAGGTCGCAGCGGTCGCCATGACGACGGTCGCGGTGCTCGCCGCGCGATTCGCGCTCACGGGCGCCACCGGGATCGGCGTCGGCTTCCTCCTCGTCGTGCCCGTCGGCCTTGCGACCTGGTGGTTCGGGCGCCGCGTCGGCTTCATCCTCGCCGCCGCGGCGATCGCGCTGTGGCTCGGCGCCTGGGCGGCCGGAGCCGGGCTCGTCGCCGGCGGGTGGGAGGCGGCGATGGCCATGCGGGCGGCCGCGCTCGTGGTGACGGTGTTCGTCGTCGGCTCGCTGCGCGAGAGCCTCTCGCGGCTCGTCTACGCGCAGGCCGAGCTCGGCGCGCTGCACGACGCGCTGAGCCCCGCGCGGATCCCGCGGCTTCCGGGGCTGGAGATCGCCGTGACCTTCCGTCCTGCGGAGCACGAGGTCGCGGGCGACTTCTATCTCGTGCAGGCGGCTCAGGGCCGCAACGTCATCATCCTCGGCGATGTGGTCGGGCATGGGATCCGGGCCGCGCGCGAGGCGACGTTCGCGCGCGCACTGCTGGGCAGCATGGCCAGCGGCACCGGCGACCCGGGCGCGATCCTCGGGCTCGCCAACGGCGTCCTCTGTGAGGCCTGGGAGACGGAGGACTTCCTCACCGCCGTCTGCCTGGTCCACGACCCCGCTGCAGGCACGCTCTTCTGGGCCTGCGCGGGGCATCCGGCGCCGGTGAGCCTCGTGGATGGTCGCGAGCTCAACGGCGACCATGGCGGGCCGCCCCTCGGCATCTCGCCCGGCGCGACCTACAAGACTCGGGAGACCACGCTGAGGCCCGGCGATGGGGTAGTCGTCTACACGGACGGTCTCATCGAGGCCAAGCGCGACGGCATGATGCTCGGCGTCCCGCGCGTCCTCGAGCTCGTGCGGCTACGCCGCAGCCAGACCCCCGGCGAGATCGTGGGGGCCCTCGAAGAGATCGCCCTCGACTTCACGCGCGGCCACCTCAGCGACGACATGTGCATCATCGCGCTGCGCATGGGCGAGGTCGGTACCTACATGCCACCCGAGAACAACTGATGAGTGGTATAGTGTGGGCATGGACGTCCCGCACCCCATCCCCGAGCCCCTCAGCGAGCTGATCGCCGCGCGCTTTCGCGCGCTCGGCGATCCGATGCGCATCCGCCTGCTCGACCTGCTGCGCGATGGCGAGCGCTCGGTCGGCGACCTCACCATGGTGCTCGGCACCTCACAGCAGAACGCCTCCAAGCACCTCGGCGTGTTGCACCAGGCCGGTCTCGTCACGCGCACGAAGGTCGGCACCTCTGTGCGGTACGCGATCGCCGACCCGAGCGTCTTCGCGCTCTGCGAGAACGTCTGCGGCGGCATCCAGCGGCAGCTTCACGACCTTGACCAGATTCTCACCGGAGGTATCGCATGAGCACCACCACGACGTCCTGCTCGACTGTCACCCGCGGCTGGCCCCTTGAGCGCGTCCTCTTCGCGATGGCCGGCACCATGACCCTGCTCAGCGCGCTGCTCGCCGCTGTCGTCTCCCCGTGGTTCCTCCTGCTGACGGCGTTCGTCGGCATCAATCAGTGGCTCTACGTCACCGTCGGCGCCTGCCCGGCGTCCATCGTCCTGCGGCGCGTCCTGCACCTGCGCTCCGTCCTCTACCCCGCAAAGAACGCCTGATGCCCGGCTTCGGTCCGATCGGCCGCCTCGGCCGCTGGTCGGCGAACCACGTCCGGCTCGTCAGCATCGTCTGGCTCGTCCTCGTGGTGGGCCTCGGCGTGCTCGCCCCCAAGGTCGAGAAGGCCCTCTCCGGCGCCGGGTGGGAGGCGACGGGCTCGCAGTCCGTCGCGGCGCGCCAGGCGATCGAGCGTGACTTCCAGGGCCTCTCCTCGAGCGCCCTCTGGGTGGTCGTCCACTCGAGCACGGCGACCGTCTCCGACCCCGCCTTCCAGCAGCGCGTGACCGCGGCGTCCACCGCCCTCAAGGCCGACCCGCGCGTGCGCGCCGTCGTGGCGCCGCAGCCCGGCGCGTCGATCTCGCGCGATGGCCACACGGCGATCATCCAGGGCGCTGCAGGCGCCGACTCCAACACGATGGTCCGGGCCGCCGACGACCTGAAGACCGAGCTGCACAAGCTCCAGGGTGATGGCGTCCAGGTGTCGCTCACCGGTGCGAGCGGCATGTGGTCCGACTTCAATGAGGCGAACCGCTCGGCGATGATGAAGAGCGAGCTCATCTCCTGGCCGGTGACGCTCATCATCCTCGTGCTCGCCTTCGGCTCGCTCGTCGCCGCCGGCCTGCCGCTGCTGCTGACGATCGCGGGCCTCGTCGCGTCCGCCGGGTCGCTCTACCTCGGCACGCAGGTCCTCGACATCTCGATCTGGGCGATGAACTTCGCGCTGATGTTCGCGCTCGCGCTCGGCATCGATTACGCGCTCTTCATCGTTCACCGGTTCCGCGGTGCCCTCTTCGGACAGCACGAGTCCGTCGCCGACGCCGTCGGCGAGACGATGGACACGGCCGGCAAGGCGGTGCTCTTCAGCGGGATCACCGTCCTCGTCTCGCTCACCGCGGTGATGCTCGTGCCGTCCCCGGCCTTCCGCTCGATGGCGCTCGGCATCATGGTCGCGGTCGTCTTCATCCTCGCTGCGACGCTCACGCTCCTGCCCGCGGTGCTCGGCAAGCTCGGCCCGCGGATTGACCGGCTGGCGCTGCCCTGGGTCCACCAGGGTGAGCACCGCTCGCCGCGCTTTGCGGCGTGGGGCGAGCGGCTGTGGCGTCACCCGTACGTCTTCGGCGGGCTCGCGCTCATCGTCCTCGTGGCGCTCATCATCCCCGTCTTCGGGCTGAAGACCGGCATGCCGTCGATCAAGGTCGTCCCGGCGAAGGACAGCTCACGCATCGGGTACGTCCAGGTTCAGCAGGCGTTCGGGCCGGGTGCTCCCGGCGCGCTCCAGGTGGTCACGACGCAGGGCGACGCGGCGAAGGTCACCGCCGTCGCCACCGCGGACCGCGGGGTCGCACGCGTCATGCCGGCGATGCCCGGGGCCGGGGGTGCCGCGCTCGTCCAGGTGATCCCGAAGACCGACCCCTCGGACAAGGCGACCGGGGCGACGATCGACCGGCTGCGCGCGGCGCTTCCCGCAGGGACGCTCGTCGGCGGCGCGGCGGCGGAGAACCACGACCTCGAGCAGCTGCTGTCGTCCAAGACGCCGCTGGTCATCGGCGTGGTGCTGCTCCTCGGCTTCCTCCTGCTGCTGATCGCGCTGCAGGCGCCGATCATCGCGGCGCTCGGCGTCCTCACGAGCCTCCTGGCGACGGGGGCGGCGTTCGGCGTCGCCCGGCTGATCTTCCAGGAGGGTCACGGAAGCGGCTTCCTCGGGTTCGAGTCGCAGGGATCCCTCGACGCCTGGGGGCCGGTGTTCTTCTTCGCGATGATCTTCGCGATCTCGATGGACTACACGGTGTTCCTGCTCTCGAGCGCCAAGGAGCACTGGGATCGCTCGCACGATGCACGCGACGCGATGGTGGGCTCGGTGGCGCACAGCGGCCGTGTGATCTTCGCTGCAGCCGCGGTGATGGTCGCCGTCTTCTTCACCTTCGCGCTCTCCGGCCCGCTGCCGCCCAAGGAGATGGGCGTCATCCTCGGGGTCGCGGTCCTCCTCGACGCGTTCCTCGTGCGGCTCCTGCTGATGCCGGTCCTGCTGCGCCTCCTCGGTGCCCGGGCCTGGTGGCTGCCGGCTCCGCTGCGCCGCATCCTGCCCGACGTGCGCTTCGGCCACTCCTGACCCCAAACGGAGAACGATCATGAGCTACACCGCCACCGCCTATGGGCCCGCCGGGTCGCTGCGGCATGAGATCGACGTCAACGGCCGCCACACGGTCGTCACCGACGAGCCGGAGAGCCTCGGCGGGACGGACACCGGACCGGCACCGCACGAGCTGCTGCCCGCGGCGCTCGCGTCCTGCATCTCGACGATGGTCGCCCTCTATGCGCTCAAGCGCGACTGGGGCATGGGCGAGGTGCGCGTCGGCGTCCACTACGACTACGACGTCGAGCCGCGCGCCTTCACGGTCGACATCCAGCTCCCGCCGGGCCTCAGCGACGACCAGGTCGCGCGCCTGACGAAGGTCGCGAACACCTGCCCCGTGCGCCGGGCGCTCGAGGCGGGGTTCACATTCGACGAGCGGATCGTCCAGGCGGCCTGAGCGTCAGTCGCGGCGCGGGCCGCGGCCCGCGAGCAGCTCCTCGGCGACGCGGTCGGTCGCGTCGTCGGTGCCACCCACGAGGCGGCGGCTGAGCTGGGCGCGCCGGAACGTCAGCGGCGCGTCGTGCTCCCACGTCGCGCCGATGCCGCCGTGGACCGCGATCTGCTCGCGGGCCGCGTAGTCGAGCGCCGCGCCGCCGACGGACCGCGCCGCACTCGCCGCGTAGGGGAACTCCTCCGGGACGTCGCTGAATGCGAACCCGGTGTAGATGAGCAGCGAGCGCGTGTTCTCCTGGCGACGCAGGATCTCGACGATGCCGTGCTTCACCGCCTGGTAGGAGCCGATCGCGCGGCCGAACGTGAAGCGGTCCTTCGCGTAGGCCACCGACGCCGCGAGCGCCGTCTCGACGGCGCCGAGCGACTCGGCGGCGATCAGCGCATGCGTGAGGTACCACGCGGCGGCGATGTCTTGGTCGCCCAGCGCGAGGCGCTCGCCCACGGCGCCGTCGAGCGTCACGTGCGCGAGGCGGCGTGTGGCGTCGTAGCGCCACGTGGGCTCGACATGCACGCCGGCCGCGTCCGTCGCGACGACGCCGGCCACCGGCGCACCCTCGGCGGTGACGCCGACCACGACGAGCAGGTCGGCTTCGCCCGCATCGGGCACCCAGCTGACGGTGCCGGTGAAGGTCACCGTGTCGCCGTCGACCGCGGCGGTCGGCGCGGCCGCGCGGGCACGCCCGGCGCGCGGATCGACGGTCCAGGCCGGCTCGAGGCTGCTCGGCGGACGCGCCGGCAGCCAGGCGGCGCGGCGCTCGCCCGCTGCGACGTCCGCGGTCACCGCGGCGCCGCCGCGATCGAGCAGCAGCGAGGCGGGGAGCGGACCGAGCAGCGGCGCGCCGGCGAGCACCTTGCCCGCCTCGATGGCGACGAGGATCGCCTCATAGGCGCCGAGGCCGGCCCCGCCGTGCTCCTCGGATACGAGCAGGCCGGTCCAGCCGGCCTCGATGGCCAGTGGCCACAGGTCGAGGACGGCGGCGGGGTCCTCAAGGCCCTCGCGCGCGGCGACGACGGTCGCCTGCCGCGAGAGCGCGTCGCGGGCGGCGTCGCGCAGGAACTCCTGCTCGTCGGAGAGGTTGAGATTCATGACGCGGACGCCTCCTTCTCGAGGGCGCGCAGTTCACTGAAGGCGACGCCCTTGTCCAGGCGCGGCTCGGTGGGCAGCCCGAGGACCCGCTCGCCGATCGTGTTGCGCAGGATCTCCTCGGTTCCGCCGGCGGACTTCAGCCCCGGGAGGAACGAGATCATGTAGGCCCACTCGGAGTCTTCGTCGAGCGCATCGGGCCCGAGTACGTCGGCGATGAGGTCGCCCGCGCGCACCGCATTGTTGACGGTCGTGACCTTTGCGAGACCGAACTCCGGCCCGGGGATCTGGCCGCCCTGCAGATCGCTGATCGAGCGGTATCCGGTCCACCTGATCGACTCGAGCTCCGCGGCGATCTCACCGAGTTCGCGCCGCACATGCGGGTCGGCGCAGGCAGCGGGATCGGCGGCGAGGGCGCGCGCGAATCGCGCGCCGTCATAGCCGAAGGCCTCGCTCCCCAGACCGATGGTCAGGCGCTCGAACATGAGCGTCGTGAGGCCGACACCCCAGCCGTTGTCGACCCCGCCGACGACGCTGTCCGCCGGGATCGAGACGTCGTCGAAGAAGACCTCGTTGAACTCGGCCTCGCCGGAGATCTGGCGCAGCCCGCGCACCGTGATGCCCGGCGCGTCCATCGGGACGATGAACATCGTCATGCCCTTGTGCTTCGGGACCGCGGGATTCGTGCGTGCGAGCAGCAGCCCGAACGCGGCGAACTGCGCGTTGGTCGTCCAGACCTTCTGGCCGTTGAGCTTCCACGAGCCGTCGTCCTGCTGCTCGGCGCGCGTGGCGACGGCGGCGAGGTCGGAGCCGGCGCCCGGCTCGGAGAAGAGCTGGCACCACACCTCGTCGGCGTGGAGCATCGGTCCGAGGTGGCGCAGCTTCTGGTCCTCGGTCCCGTGGGCGATGATCGTCGGGCCGAGCATGCCGACGCCGATGACGTCGAGGATCCCGGGGACGCGGGCGCGCCGCATCTCCTGGCTGATGATCACCGTCTCGATCGGGCCGACACCCTGGCCGCCGTACTCCTTCGGCCACACGGCACCGGCGAGCCCGCCCTCGGCCAGGCGCCGTTGCCAGGCGCGGCGGGCGGCGAGGATCTCGTCGGGATCGGTGAGCGCACCCTCGCCGTGCAGGATCGGCGCCTCGGCTCGATGCTCCTCGAGCCAGCTGCGGATCTGCGCGCGGTACTGGGCCTGCTCCGGGGTGTCGTTGAGGTCCACCCGTGCTCCTTTGTGCCTGACCGGCCCGCCGGACGACGGGCCTCGCCGACTATACGTGCGACCGCGGCCTGTGGACGACTTGCGAAAGGCCGTCAGTCGTCGTCGCGCAGGCCCTCGCGGATCACGCCGACCAAGGCGATCGCGATCACCGCGACGACTCCCAGCGAAATGACGGAGAGGACGGTGAAGCCGCGGTCGATCGCCGCGTGGATCGTGAGCACGAGGAAGCCCACGACGAAGACGAGGCCGCAGGTGAGCACGGCGGTGCGCACCTCAGCTCCCGAAGGCGCCGAGGAGGGTGAAGCCGACGACGAGCGCCGCCCAGATCAGCGCCCAGAGCGCGGCCGGGACCTCCGCGATGCCGGCGAGCCACGGGACGAGGACGACGCTCATGATCGGCCGGCCGCCGCTGCGCGTCAGGTGCACGATCACGACCTCCGCCGCCGCGACCGTGGCCGCGGCAGCCGCGATGATGACGAAGTCCTCGGCGCCCGACGCGAGCGCCAGCGCGCAGCCGCCGGCTGCGCCGGAGAGGACCGCGAGCGCAGCCCAGCCGCGGCCCGCGAACGCCTCAGCACCCGCTCCGAAGATCCAGAGCGCGGCGGCGTCGACGAGCAGCAGGCCCCAGGCGGCCGGCTCGCCGGTGATGAGCGCGGCGAAGGCCACGAGGACGCAGAGCGGTGCCGCGGCCTTGGCGATCACGGACGGGCGCTCACGCGGGCGCTCTGCGGAGAAGGGGATCACGCCGCGGCGAGCGGGCCGACGCCGGGACGCGGCTGCGGGACGTGCTGGTCGGCGTGGTAGCTCGACCGCACGAGCGGGCCCGCGGCGATGTGATCGAAGCCGAGCGCGTACGCCGCATCCTCGAGCGCCTTGAACTCGTCGGGATGCCAGTAGCGCACGATCGGCAGGTGCTGCTCGGTCGGCCGCAGGTACTGCCCGACGGTCAGCACGCGCACACCGGCCTCGCGCAGGTCCCCAAAGGCGGCGACCATCTCGTCGTGCGTCTCCCCGAGGCCCACCATCAGGCCGGACTTCGTGACGACCTCGCCCTCGCCGTACGCGAGCCCGTTGCGCAGGACGCGCAGCGAGCGGCGCCACGTCGAGCCGCGCCGCGCGAGCGGGTAGAGCCGCGGGACGACCTCGACGTTGTGGTTGAAGACGTCGGGGCGCTCGGCGATGACGCGCGCGAGCGGCATCTCCTCGCCGCGGAAGTCGGGCGTGAGCACTTCGATCTGGCAGTCGGGCGCCTGGGCGCGGCACTGACGGATCGTCGCGGCCCAGATGCCCGCGCCGTAGTCCGGCAGGTCGTCGCGGTCGACGCTCGTGATGACGGCGTGGCGCAGCCCCATCCGCGCAACGGAGCGCGCGACGCGCGCCGGCTCGAGCGGGTCGTGCCAGGTCGGCTTGCCCGTCTTCACGTTGCAGAAGCCGCAGCGGCGCGTGCACGTGTCGCCGAGGATCATGAAGGTCGCGGTGCCGCGCTCCCAGCACTCGCCGACGTTCGGGCAGGCGGCCTCCTGGCAGACGGTGTGGAGGTTCTCCTCGCGGATCAGGCCGACGAGCTCGCGGTAGCGCGCGCCGCCTGGAGCGGGGACCTTGAACCACGGCGGCTTGCGCGCGCGGATCGGCTGCACCTCGGGCCCGAGGATCTCGAGCACGTCCATCCCGCCGGGGTTCGCGCGCGAGCGCGTCTTGTGCTCGCGCTGAGCCTGCTCGTCCACGCCGCCGACGATAGCGGCGTCCCCGGGGCGCGCAGCGCTCATGCGCCGACCGTGTGCGCCACGTCTGCGGCGGCGAGCGACCGCTCGAGCGCCTCCGGGGTCACGAGCCGCAGGCGCAGGCCGCGCTCGACCGCGTAGGCGTGCGCCATGCGCCGGCGCATGCACGCCATGCCGCCGGGCCTTCCGCGCTCGACCTCAAGCGAGGTCATCCGGACCTGCAGGCCGCACGGGACGATCCACTCGAAGGGCGTCAGGTCGTTCTCGACGTTGATCGCGAACCCGTGGGTCGTGATCCCCTGACGCACGTGGACGCCGATCGAGGCGATCTTGCGCTCGCCGTCGACCCACACGCCGGTGAAGTCCGGCCCATCCTGCGGCCGGCCGGCCGCCGTCACGCCCTCCTGCGCGAGCGCGCTCGAGATCGCGCGCTCCATCCCGCGGACATGCTCGAGGACGTCGGTCGTGTGGACAATCGGATAGCCGGTGAGCTGGCCGGGGCCGTGGTAGGTGGCCCGCCCGCCGCGGCGCACATCCACGATCGCGATGCCCCGCTCGGCGTACCAGGCCTCCGGGAACGGGAGTTCACTCGGGTCGGTGCGGCGCCCGCGGGTGTAGACCGGGTCGTGCTCGAGCAGCAGCAGCGTGTCCGGGATGGCACCGGTGCCGCGAGCACTGCGCACGCGCTCCTGGAGCGCGAGGCCCTCGGAGTAGGGAAGGCGGCCGAGCTGGACCGCCCAGAGCTCGGGCGTTGAGGCCATCACGCAGAGGATAGGCCGGGCCCGGGCATCCCGGCCGCGCTCAGATCGTGAGCGTGAGCGGCGCCTCGAGGATGGCGCGCACCCGGGCGAGGAAGGCCGCTGCATCGGGTGCCGTGATCACCCGGTGATCCACCGCGAGGTCGAGGTCGAGCATGCGCCGGACGACGACCTGGCCGTCGCGCGCCACCGGTCGCGCCTCGGGCTCGCCCGCCGCGAGCGCCGCTGCCTGGCCCGGAGTGACGAACGGCTCGAGCGAGCGCACCCCGGCGCCCGGCGAGGGCCAGACGGTGAAGGTGCCGCCGGCGAGCTCTGGGGAGGCGAGCGTCCCGGCTGCGACGCGCCCGGCGAGCGCCCGCGCCTCAGCGGCGATCTCCGCAAGGCCCTTGCGGTCCGCATCGAGGATCGTGGGGGCGAGCGGCGCGCCCGGGCCCGGCATGAGGACCGCGACGTTGACGCGCTCGAACTGCTCGAAGCGCGCGTCCCGATAGGCGCCGTTGAGGCGGGGGTGATCGGCGAGCGCGAGCGCGGCGGCCTTGACGATGATGTCGGTGATTCCAGGTGCGGCGGCGCCGGAGGTCTCAAGCAGCTCCTCGGCGAGCTCGAGGTCGACCGTCGTGCGCAGGGTGATCGTCGGGATCGTGGCGCGGGCCTCAGCGACGCGGCGCGCGAACTGCTGCTCACCGCGGTCCGGCTCGATGGTCGTGACCGTGCCGCGCGGGGCACCAGCGGACGGCGCTGCGGCCTCGGCGGCGGGCGTCTCCAGGGTGCCGAGCACGGCGCCGACCGGGAGCGTCTCGCCCTCCTGCGCGACGATGCTCAGGATGCCGTCGGCCTCGGCGTCGAGGGTGTGGGTCGTCTTGTCCGCCTCGATCTCGGCGAGCGGATCGCCGCGGCGTACGGCCGCTCCAGCGCGGGCGATCCAGCGCACGAGGGTGCCGACCTCCATCGCGTCGGCAAGGCGCGGCATGACGATCTCGGGCATCGGCGCTGACCCTAGCGTGGCAGGTCAGTCCTGCTGCGGATCGAGCGTGAAGGTCGTCCAGCGGGCGAGGAACTCGTCCGGAGTGAGCGTCTCGAGATCCGCGCGGATCGCCTCCTCAAGGCGTCGGCGCGAGCGTCCGGGAACGTCCCAGTAGAGGACGACCTCGAGGTCATCAAGGCTCTGGATCTCGACGTGGGCGACGGCGTCGCCACCGCCGAAGAGCCGCGACCCACTGCCGGTGCGCGTGACGATCAGCCGGTAGGCGGACTTCGCCCTCACGATGGCACGAGCTCCAGTGCCGCGGCGGCCGCGCGATCGAGGTCCTGATCGCCGTGGAAGATCCGCCCGGGGGCGCCTGGCTCAGCGCCGGGGACCCACACGGCCGGCACGTCGCGCGCGCCGCACGCCGCCGCGAGTGCCGTCGCCTGCATCAGCGCCTCGCGCGTCGCGCGGGTCCCGCAGCCCGTGAGCACGGCCTTCGGGTGCATCTCGCAGGCCGACCCCGCGATCAGGATCGTGTTTTCGTCGCCGAGATCGTGGCCGCCGGCGAAGGCCTGACGGAACGCCGCCAGCGCAAACGGGACGACGCGCCCGATCGACCGGGCGAAGGTCGCGGCGTGTATGGCGAGCGCCGTGTCGGCCGGGAACTGCGCGGGCCAGCGCAGCGGCTGGAGGCCACGCTCGTCGACGCGCTGCGCATATGTCGCCTGCTCGTCGCCGGTGAGCGTCGACCAGTCCTGCGGGGCGGGCAGCTCGCGCGCGAGTACCGGCACCCACGCGGTCGCCACCGGCATCACCTGGAGGATGCGCTCGGCGACGAGATACGCCTCGGGGCTCGCGAGGTCGAAGAAGAAGAGCGGGTCCGCAGGCGCGCCGGCCCCGGGATCCTCACCGTGGCGGGTCACGTCGAGGTCGCTCACTGCGATCTAGCCGTGGATGAGCCAGCCGTCGGCAGCGCGGGCGGCCTCGAGGATCGCCTCGCTGAACGTCGGGTGCCCGTGGATCATCGTGGCGAGCTCGGGGTAGCCGCCCTCCAGGAGCTTCGCGTTCACGACCTCCTGGATCATGTCGGCGGCCTTGGCGCCCACGATGTGCGCGCCGAGGATCTCGCCGTACGTGCGGTCGCCGATGATCTTCACGACGCCGGTGCGGTCGCCGTAGACGGTCGTCGCGCCGGCAACGCCGTAGGGCACCTTGCCGACGACGACGTCGTGCCCGGCCTCCTTCGCCTGCTCCTCGGTGAGCCCGAAGCTCGCGACGTTCGGCATGCAGAAGGTCGCGCGCGGGATGTCGACGTACTCGAGCGGGTGGGGGCTGTGACCGGCGATCACCTCGGCGGCAATCACGCCCTCCTCGCTCGCCTTATGCGCGAGCGCGGGCCCGCGCACGAGGTCGCCGATAGCGAAGACGTTCGGGCGGGTGGTGCGGCCGAGCTCGTCGACCTTGATCAGGCCGGTCTCGTCGAGCTCCACGCCGGCGACGTCGAGCCCGAGGCCCTCGACGTCGGGTCCACGGCCGGTCGCGATGACGAGCCAGTCAGCGGACCCGTCGGCGTCGCCGTAGCGGAAGGTCACGGCGTCGTCACCGGAGACGACGTCGGTGACGAAGGTCGCGGTGTGGACGTCGAGCCCGGTCTTCTTGAAGACGCGCGCGGCGGCCTTGCTGATGTCGGCGTCCTCGCTCGGCAGGACGCGGTCGAGGCCCTCGAAGAGCTGGACCTCGGAGCCGAGCCGCACGTAGGCGGAGGCGATCTCGCTGCCGGACGCGCCGGCGCCGACCACCGCGAGGCGCTTGGGCAGCTCCGTGAACGCCCACGCCTCCTCGGTGCCGATCACGCGGCCGCCGAACTCGACCCCGGGGATCGAGCGGCGCACCGACCCGCAGGCGAGGATGATGCCGCGCGTCGCGGCGAGCTCACGGCCGCCGACGGAGACCGTGCCGGACTCGGTGAGCGCCCCGAGCCCCTCGACGACCTCGATGCCGTGCTTCTTCAGGAGCATGCCGACGCCGCCGGTGAGCGTGCCGACGACCTCGTCGCGGCGGGCCATGACCTTCGGGAAGTCGACGGTGGGCGCGCCGACCTCGATGCCGAACTCGGCGGCCTCGCGGATCTCGTGGATGACATCCGCCGAGCGCAGGACGGCCTTCGCCGGAATGCAGGCGTAATTCAGGCAGCGGCCGCCGATGCGGTCCTTCTCCACGACGGCCGTGCGCAGGCCGAGCTGGGCGGCGCGGATCGCGGCCACGTAGCCGCCGGGGCCGGAGCCGATGACAATGACATCGAAGGTCTCGGTGCTCATGGCAGCGAGTCTAGGCGCTCGGACCCTCGTCCCGGAACGTTCCGGGGACGGGCGCCTTCATCCGCGCGAGCACGCGGACGAGCTTCCAGAAGAGCCAGCCGCCCGCGAGCATGATCACGCTGCACAGGAGCACGGCGAGGAGATTCGAGGCGACCATCAGCGACAGGGCGGCCACGACGATCGTCACGGCGAGCAGCGCCTGAAACCCGAGCACCGCCCAATAGCGGTGGGTCCAGATGCCCCAGGCCGCGATCATGAGGATGAGCGCGAAGAGCAGGACGCCCCCGGCAGAGGGCTCCTCGCCCTTCACCTCGACGCCGAGCGCCCAGAGCAGGATGTTGGTCACGGCCAGCACGGCGGCCACCGCGGCTGACACCTTGAGCGCCAGCGGCTGCTCGCCATGCTCGAGCGGCTCGAGCTGCGCGCGCAGCAGGGCGTCGCGCGCCTCCCCGCGCAGCTTCGGCGCCGGGTCCTCGCCGATCGGCGTCTTGCGCCGCCTAGCCACGGGCGGCCTCGCTCAGCGCGCCGCACAGCGCGGCGGCGGCGGCGCCCGGGTCGGGCGCCTGCGTGATCGCGCGCACGACGGCGATCCGGGTCGCGCCGGCCGCGAGCACCGCGTCGACGCCGCCCGCGTCGAGCCCGCCGATCGCGAACCAGGGCAGGGTCGCCGCCCCGGCCGCGTACGCGACGAGGTCAAGGCCCACCGGGGTGCGCCCGGGCTTCGTGGGGGTTGCGTGCACCGGTCCGACGCCCAGGTAGTCCGCCCCGTCGACGTGAGCGCCATCGACCTGCTCGGGGGAGTGGGTGCTGCGCCCGATGAGCGCCTCGGCGCCTGCGAGCTCGCGCGCGCGGGCGATCGAGACGTCGTCCTGGCCGACATGTGCGCCGTCGGCCGCGGCCGATCCGACGAGCTCCGGGCGGTCGTTGAGGAAGAAGAGCGCCCCGTGCGTGTCGCAGAGCGCACGCGCGACGCGGGCCGCCTCGAGGAGCTCCTCGTCGGGTGCGTCCTTCGCGCGGAGCTGGAAGACATCGACGCCGCCGGCGAGCGCCGGGCCCAGGACGTCGGCGAGCGGACGCCCGCCCGGGGCGCTGTCGCTGATGAGGTAGAGGCGCGCACCGGCGAGGCGGGCGCGGCGGTCGGCGAGCGACGGCATCGCCGTCAGTCTGGCAGGGGTAGGATCCAAAAGAACGGGAGCCTCGGGAATCGGGGGCTGAGAGGGGGCCGCGCCGGCGCCGACCGTCATGAGCTGATCCGGGTCATGCCGGCGAAGCGAGGAGCCTGCCCTGCCGCACACCGACCACCAGAGCTTCGACGTCGTCGTCATCGGCGGCGGTGTCTGCGGCCTTGCGGTCGCCTGGCGCGCGCGCTCGCGCGGCCTGCACGTCTGCGTCGTCGATCGCGGCCCGCTGGGTGGTGGCACCTCCGCGGTCGCTGCGGGCATGCTCGCCCCCGTGAGCGAGGCTGACGCGGGTGAGCGCGCGCTCGTTCAGCTGGGGATGGAGAGCGCGCGGCGCTGGTCGGCCTTCGCCGGGGAGCTGCTCGATGCGACCGGCATCGACGTCGGCCTGCGGGAGCACGGAACGCTCGTCGTCGCGCGCGATGCCGACGAGGCCGCCGCACTGGAGCGCGAGGTCGAGCTGCGCGAGCGCATGGGCCTTGAGACCCGTCGCCTGCTCGCGTCGCAGGCGCGCGCGCTCGAGCCGGCGCTCGTGCCGAGCCTGCGCGCCGCCGCGGAGATCCCGGGCGACCGCTGCGCCGACCCTCGCGCCCTCTGCGGCGCCCTCGCGCTTGCCGCCGAGCGCGCCGGCGTCGTCCTGCGGCCCGGCCACGAGGTGGCCCGGATCGTGGTGGAGGGCGGGCGCGCCACGGGCGCCCTGCTCGCCGACGGCAGCACCGTCCGCGCCGCAGACGTCGTGGTCGCCGCGGGCGCGTGGTCGGACCTCCTGCCCGGGCTGCCGGATGCTGCGCGCGTGCCCGTGCGCCCGGTCAAGGGACAGACGCTGCGCCTGCGCGACCCGGCGCACGATCCCGCGCTGCCGCTGCTCGAGCGCGTCGTGCGCTACGAGGGCGGCTACCTCGTCCCGCGGGGCGATGGTCGCTACGTGCTCGGGGCGACGGTCGAGGAGCGCGGGTTCGACACCGCGATGACGGCGCTCGGGGTCTACGAGCTGCTGCGCGACGCGAGCGAGCTCGTCCCCGGCGTGCTTGAGCTCGAGATCGAGGAGAGCCTCGCCGGGCTGCGGCCGGGGACCCCGGACAACGCCCCGGTGCTCGGGCGCTCGACGGTGCTTCCCGGCCTCGTCTGGGCGACCGGCCACCACCGCAACGGGGTGCTGCTCGCGCCGATCACCGGCGACCTGCTCGCCGGCGTTCTCGCGGGCGACGGCGACATTCCCGCAGCCTTCGATCCACAGCGGTTCAGTGAGGTGCACGCATGATCCGGCTCAACGGCACGCAGGTCAACGGTCGCGACGGCGCGACCATCGCCGATCTCCTCGCGGACCTCGGTGTCGAACCGCAGGCCCGCGGCGTCGCGGTCGCGGTCGACGGCGAGATCGTCCCGCGCAGCCTCTGGGGCACGCACACGGTCCCGGCCGGGGCCGACGTCGAGGCTGTCACGGCGGTGCAGGGCGGATGAGCGCGGACGTCCTCACGATCGGCGGGCAGGACTTCAGCTCGCGTCTGCTGCTCGGCACCGGTGGCTTCCCGCGCATGGAGACGCTCGCCGAGGCGATCGCGGCGAGCGGTACGGAGATGGTCACCGTCGCGCTGCGGCGCATCGATGTGCAGGCGCGCCATTCCCTCACCGACGTGCTCCACGACTGCGGCGTGCGGATCCTGCCGAATACCGCCGGATGCTTCACGGCCCGCGATGCGGTCCTCACCGCGCAGCTCGCGCGTGAGGCCTTCGAGACGGACTGGGTGAAGCTCGAGGTCATCGGGGATGAGCGCACGCTGCTGCCGGACGCGCCCGAGCTGCTCGCGGCCGCCGAGCGCCTCGTCGCCGACGGCTTCATCGTCCTGCCCTACACGACCGATGACCCGGTGCTCGCGCGGCGGCTCGAGGACGTCGGCTGCGCCGCGGTGATGCCGCTCGGCTCGCCGATCGGCTCGGGCATGGGCATCCGCAACCCGTACAACATCGCCCTGATCGTCGAGTCGGCTGGCGTGCCGGTCGTCCTCGATGCCGGGGTCGGCACGACGTCGGACGCGGCGCTCGCGATGGAGCTCGGCTGTGACGCCGTCCTGTGCGCGAGCGCGATCTCGCGGGCTCAGGACCCGGTTGCGATGGCCCGGGCGATCCGCGCTGGCGTCGAGGGCGGGCGCCTGGCCCACGGCGCCGGGCGCATCCCGCGTCGCCTCTACGCCGAGGCCTCCTCGCCGATGGACGGCGTTGCGCAGGCACTGCCCGCCGACCGGCCCGCATGACCTCCGACGAGCTGCTCGACGCCCTCCAGGACGCCTGGCTGGGGCGGCGACGCAGCGCGTTCCGCGATGTCTGCGCGCCGGACATCCACTGGGAAGACCCGTTTGCGGCCGAGCCGCTCTATGGGCCGCAAGCGCTCGGCGACCACGCCGCGCGGGTCTGGGAGGCGTTCCCCGACGCGCGGATCGAGCCGTCCGGCGAACGACTGGCCTCCGGGCGCTTCGTGGCCGCGCCGGTCCGCGTGACGGGAACGCATGGGGGGGCGCTCGCCGGGATCCCCGCGAGCGGTCGGTCGCTGGACCTCCACGCCGTCCTCTACTGCGAGCTCGACCCGCCCGGCCAGCGGCTGTGGCGTGTGAGGGTCTTCATCGACGCCTACGAAGCGGCGGTCCAGATCGGCCTGCTTCCGCGACGCGGGTCGCTCGGCGAGCGCGCGATGCTCATGGTGCGCGGCTTCGGGCTGCGGCGCGGCGGCGTGCCCGACGTCGAGGGCGGCCCCCCTGCGCGGACCGATCCGCCGAACGGGTAGCGTCGGCAGCTCAGCAAGGGGGCAGCGATGGCGAAGGGCGAGAAGCAGGCGAAGGACAAGGCGCGGGGCAAGGGCACAGGCAAGTCGCAGCCGCTCGCGCCGCCAGGGTTCATGGCCGCCGTTCAAGCCATCAACAGCGACATGAAGAAGGACGGCGAGCGCGAGCCCGGCCTCACGTCCGCGCGCGCCGAACTGCGCCGCGCACTCTCTCCGCGCAACGCCGCGAAGCCGCTCTCCGAGCGCTCGCAGACCGAATATGACCGTGGGGCAGCGCTGCGTGAGCAGGTGCCGCTCGAGGCGCTCGGCACGTGGCGGGCGCCCGAGGGTCGGCCCGATCCCGTCGCGATCCTCGAGGTGCAGGCCGCTGATCGCGTCGCCGATCTCGTGCCGATCCGTTACGGCCGCATGCTCGTCTCGCCGTTCACGTTTCTGCGCGGCTCCGCGGCCGTCATGGCCTGGGACCTCGCGCAGGCGCCCACGCCGGACCTGCGGGTTCAGTGCTGCGGCGACGCGCACCTGCTGAACTTCGGGAGCTTCGCCGCCCCGGACCGCCGCCTGGTCTTCGATCTCAACGACTTCGACGAGACGCTTCCGGCGCCGTTCGAGTGGGATGTCAAGCGACTCGTCGCATCGTTCGAGGTCGCCGGGCGCGACAACGGCTTCGCACCGCGTGACACGCGCCGCGCGGTCAAGGCCGCCGCCGAGTCGTACCGCACGTGGATGCGGCACTTCGCCGCCACCGGCTTCCTCGATACGTGGTTCACGCGTCTCGACATGCAGTTCGTGCTCGAGATCATCGAGCGGGTCGCGCCGAAGGAGCTCGCCAAGCGCTCCGCCAAGCAGGTCGCCAAAGCGCGCAAGCGCACGAACGTCGGTGCGCTGGGGCGCTTCGCCGAGCAGGTCGACGGCGCCTGGCGCATCAAGGCCGAGCCGCCGACGATCGTGCGCATGCGCTTCGAGGACCACCCGGGCATGGAGGAGATCGTCCTGGGGGCGTTCGAGGACTACCTCGCGTCGATGGATCCGGATCGCCGCGCGCTCGTGAGCCGCTACCGCCTCGAGGACATGGCCCGCAAGGTCGTCGGCGTCGGGTCGGTCGGCACCGAGGCGTTCATGTTCCTGCTGATGGGTGATCGCGATGACGACCCGCTCTTCCTCCAGGTCAAGCAGGCGCTGCCGTCGGTGCTCGAGCCGTACGCCGGCGCCTCCGCGTACGACAACCACGGGCAGCGGGTCGTCGTCGGCCAGCGCATCATGCAGGCGGCGAGCGACCCGTTCCTCGGCTGGGTGCAGGGCCGCGGCGAGGCGGCACGGCACTTCTACCTGCGCCAGCTGCGCGATATGAAGGGCTCCTTCGACGTGTCGGTGATGATCCCCGAGGGGTTCGAGGGCTACGCGCGCATCTGCGGCGGCACGCTCGCCCGGGCGCACGCGCGCAGCGGCCATCCCGCGCAGATCGCCGGCTATCTCGGCGACGACGACACCTTCGATCGCGCGCTCGCCCGGTTTGCGCGCGCCTACGCCGATCAGACGGAGGACGACCACCGCGCGCTCTCCGATGCCGCCGCGGTCGGGCGCATCCACGTCGTGCGCGAGGCGAGCTGACGGCGCTCGCTGCGAACCGTCTGCGCGCCATTCCCCGTGCAGACGGTGAATGAGCGCGGGCGCTGAGCTATCTTCCCGCGCTTGACGCGGCACCTCCTCACCGGGACCGAGCTCTCCAGCGCCGCCCTCGACGCGCTGCTCACGCGTGCGCTCGAGCTCAAGGCCGCGCCGCTGTCCTCGCGCGCACTCGCCGGACGCTCGGTCGCGCTGATCTTCGAGAAGCCGAGCACCCGCACCCGGCTCTCGTACGAGGTCGGCATCACCGAGCTCGGCGGCTACCCGGTGCTCCTGCGCCCCGACGAGATGCAGCTCTCGCGCGGCGAGTCGGTGCGCGACACGGCCCTCGTCCTCTCGCGCCACGTCCATGCGATCGGCGTGCGCACCGGCCCGGACGCGCTGCTCGCCGAGCTCGCGGCCGAGGGCTCGATCCCCGTCTTCAACATGCTCACCGCGCTGCACCATCCGTCGCAGGCGCTGGCGGATCTCATGACGCTGCGCGAGGCGTTCCCGGACCGGCCGCTCTCCGCGCTGAAGCTCGCGTACGTCGGGGACGGCAACAACGTCGCGCGCTCGCTCTGTGTGCTCGGTGGGATCGCCGGGGCCGACGTCGCGGTCGCCTCGCCGTCCGGCTATGAGCTCGAGCCCGAGGCCGGCGGCTCGCGCACCAGCGATCCCGTTGAGGCGGTCCACGGTGCAGATGCCGTCTACGGCGACGTCTGGGTGTCGATGGGCGACGAGGCAACAGCCGACGCGCGCCGCGCGGCGCTCGCGCCGTACAGGATCGACGACGCGCTGCTCGACGCGGCGGCGCCCGGGGCGATCGCGCTCCACTGCCTGCCTGCGCACCCCGGCGAGGAGATCACCGCCGAGGTCCTCTACGGTGCCCGCCAGCGGATCTGGGATCAGGCGGAGAACCGCCGCCACGCCCAGAAGGCGCTGCTTGAGTACCTGCTCGCAGACTGACCGCCGCGCTGCTCCTGCCATGCTGGAGCGGTGACGACCTCCGAATCCGTTCCGCCCGCCGCTCGCCCGCAGGTCGGCGACGACCTCGACCTGCGCATCGAATCCCTCGCCTTCGGCGGGAACGGCGTCGCCCGCGTCCCCGCCGGCGAGCGCTCATACGTCGTCTTCGTCCGCGACGCCGTGCCGGGTGACCTCGTCCGTGCGCGTGTGACCAAGCGCAAGCGCGACTACGCGGAGGCCCGCACCGTCGAGGTGCTCGAGGCCGGGCCCGACCGCATCGCTCCCGTCGCGCCGCACCCCGGCGCCCCGTGGCAGATCCTCCCCTACGAGCGTCAGCTCGAGATCAAGCACGCGCAGGTCGAGGACGCGCTGCGCCGGCTCGGCCACCTCGACGGCTTCGAGCTCGAGCCGATCATCCCCGCCGCGGCGCAGTGGCGCTACCGCAACAAGCTCGAGTACTCCTTCGGGCAGGGCTCCGAGGGCGAGCTCATCTGCGGCTTCCATGCGCCGGGCTCGTGGTCGCGCATCGAGTCGCTCGACGACTGCCTCCTCGCCTCCGAGCGCGGGAACGAGCTGCGCACCCGCGCGCTCGACGCGCTCCGCGCCCAGCGCCTGCGTCCGTACGACCGTCGTGAGCAGACCGGCTTCCTGCGCAACCTCGTCGTGCGCGAGGGCACCCGCACCGGTCAGTCGCAGATCCGCCTCGTCACCTCGCCCGGGCCGTTCGACACCGATGCCTTCATCGCCGCGCTCGAGGACGTCGACAGCATCATCTGGACCCAGGCGCCCGGCGTCGCCGAGACGACCAGCGGCGGCCGAGACGAGCTGCTCTATGGGAGGCCGACCATCGAGGAGGAGGTCTGCGGGATGCGCTTCTCGCTGAGCTCCGAGGCGTTCTTCCAGACGAACACCGTGATGGCCGAGGCGCTCTACGGCGTCGTCGGCGAGTACGCGGCCCTCCAGGGCTGGGAGCGCATCTACGACCTGTGCTGCGGGATCGGCACGATCGGGCTCTCGCTCGCGCCGCGTGCCGCCGAGGTGACCGGCGTCGAGATCGTTCCGGAGGCGGTCGAGGACGCGCGCCGCAACGCCCGGTCGAACGAGCTGGCGAACGCCCGCTTCATCGACGGCGACGTGCGCGTGGTCCTCAAGGAGCTCGCCGAGCGCGGCGAGCGCCCCGACGTCGTCGTGGTCGACCCGCCGCGCGCCGGGCTTTCGCGCAAGGTCGTCGGACGGATCGCCGAGGCGTCCCCGAAGCGCATCGTCTACGTCTCGTGCAACCCGACGACCTTCGCGCCGAACGCCGCGCAGCTCGGGGAGGCTGGCTACCGCGTCGTCAAGGTCCGCGCCGTCGACCAATTCCCGCAGACGCCGCACATCGAGTGCGTCGCGCTGCTCGAGCGCGCCTAGGGCCCAGCCATGCGCGCGGTGACCATCCGCGACGGCGAGATCGTCATCGCCGAGCACCCGGATCCGGTGCCCGGGCATGGCGAGGTGCTCGTCCGCGTCGCCGCGGCGGGGGTCAACGGCGCCGACCTGCTGCAGGTGCGCGGCGGCTACCCCGCCCCCGCCGGTTCACCGCCCGACATTCCGGGCCTCGAGATCGCGGGTGAGGTCGTCGCAGTGGGGCCCGAGGCTTTGCGCTTCGCGCTCGGTGACCGCGTCATGGCAGTCGTCGGCGGCGGTGGCCAGGCGGAGCTCTGCGTCGTCCACGAGCGCCAGGCGATGCCCGTCCCCGCGGCGCTCGACGCGGTGGCCGCCGGGGGCTTCCCCGAGGCCTTCGCGACGGCGCATGACGCGCTGATGACGCAGGGCGCCCTGAGCATGGGCGAGCGCGTCCTGATCAGCGGCGCCGCGGGCGGGGTCGGCACGGCCGCCGTCCAGCTCGCCGCCGCGGCGGGCGCCCACGTGACGGCGTCGGTGCGCCACCCGGAGCTGCACGACGCGGTCACAGGGCTGGGTGCCGCCGTGGTGCTCGACCCGCGCGACACGCCGGAGGCCGGCCCGTTCGACGTACTGCTCGAGCTCGTCGGAGCGCCCAATCTCGAGGAGCACCTGCGCGCGATGCGGCGCGGCGGCCGTGTCGTCGTGATCGGCGTCGGCGCGGGCTTCAAGACCGAGCTCAACCTGCTCGCGGTGATGGGCGGCATGCTCACGCTGCGCGGGTCGACGCTGCGCGCCCGGCCGCTGGAGGAGAAGGCGGCGATCGCTCGCGCGCTTGAGCGCGAGGTGCTCCCCCTGGTCGAGCGCGGGGTCCTGCGTGTGCCGGTCGCCGCCAGCTACCCGCTCGCCGACGCGGCAGCCGCCTACGCGCGCTTCGCGGCGGGGGCGAAGCTCGGCAAGATCGTGATCACGCCGGGCGCCTAGACGTCATCTTCGGTGAGGTCGTCGTCGAGTTCCACGAGGTCGTCGGCGTGGACGGCGCAGAGCACCGGCCCGCCGCGCTCGAGGATGTCCTCGAGCTCCTCCGGCGTGAGCTCAGCGCCGCAGACTTCGCAGCGGTTGTCGAGGGACTCGATCGTCTGCTCTTCCAGGCCCATGGCGGGAACGTACCCCCGATGGCCGGGCAGTGAATCCGTTTCAAGACGAGAATTCGCCGCTAGTACGGCGGGAGATCCGACCACCACTCGCCGAGCGCGCGGAACGCGGCCCAGAAGGCGCGCTTGGCGTCCTCCTCGTCGAGGGAGTCGTCGATGTCCGGCGTGACGAGTGCGTCGATGCTCGGCGTGAGCTGCTGGATGACGCCGGGCTGCCAGGTGAGCTCCTGCGCGAGCGGCAGCTCAAGGTCGTTGACCGTCGCCAGCGTCTCCTCGCCCATCACGACGATGAGGCGCGGCTGGACGATCGCGATCTCCTCCGCGAGGCGCGAGAGGCATGCCGGGTCGGCGAGCGCCGCGTCACCGACGGGGCACTTGACGCACAGCGTCCCGTAGACCGCGAGCGGGTCGACACCGAGCCGTCCGAGCGACTTCTGGAGCGCGGAGCCGGAGCGGCCGTAGAAGGCGACGCCCTCCTCGATCTCCGCGGTGACCGGGCGATGCTTGATGAGCATCACGTCGGCCTGCGGGTGGCCGGAGCCCAGCACGGGAACCAGATTGCCGCGCGGACAATGGCGGCACTCCTGGATGTCCCGGGTGAGCGAGTTCATCTCGCGGATGGCACGCTCGAGGTACTTCTCGCGGATCTCGTCTTCGGTGGCAGGCACGGGTTCTCCGGGTTTCGGCAGATCGCGCGCCTCTCCCTCGCCGTGCATCAGCTCTTGCGCGACGCGCGCCGCACGCGGCGCTCCTTGACCCCGCGGCGGGCGGCCGTCGGCGTCGCCTTCGTCTGGAGGAATTTCAGCGCCTGCACGTAGACGTAGTTCGTCGGCAGGGTGACGATCTCCGCCTGGCGGATTGATTCGAGGAACTCCTCGGGCCCGTCGAAGTCGTGCATGCGCACGCGCGCCGTGCCCAGGCCCTGGGCGACGTGCGCGTCGGATCCCGCGCCGGCGGGGATCCGGTACTTGGCGGCGAAGCGCGCGGCCTCCTCGTTGAACGCGCCGATCGCGACGCGCGGGTTGAAGACCTCGATGATGTCGATGTCCTCGACAATCTTCAGGAGATGCTCGTAGTCCGGCACCGCGTGCATGCGGTCGAACGGGTGCGGGACGTAGACCAGCCCGCCCTGCCGGCGGATCTCGGCGACGGTCTCCTCGAGGCTCATGCCGCGCGGGATGCGCTCGGTGATGAAGAGGCCGATGACCTCCCCCTGATCGGCGGTCTTCACCTCTTCGGCGAGGATGACCTTGACGCCGTACTCCTCGCTCAGCGCGGCGGCGGCGACGGCGCCGGAGATCTCATTGTGCTCCGTCACCGCGATCGCACCGAGGCCGCGTTCGCGGGCGGTCGCCATCAGCACCTCGACCGGCGTCGCGCAGTCGTGGCTGTGGTCGGTGTGCATGTGCAGGTCGACGTCGATGATCGGACGGCGCTCGACGCGCTTCCACACCGCCGGGCGGCCGGCGGGATCCTTGCGCCGCCCGGTGACCTGCGCGTAGATCGCCTCGACGTCGTCGGTGACGGCCGCCCACGAGCGCGGAGTGGCGGCATCGCGCAGCCGCCCACGCAGGTCGGCGTCGCCGAGCAGGCGATCGAGCTGCTCGGCGAGCGCCTCGGGGCTGCGCGGCTGGAAGAGCAGCCCGCGCGCGCCCTCGTCGGTCACGTCGAGGTAGACGGGCAGCGCCGCGGCGAGGGGGACGGCGCCCGCGGCGCTCGCGCGGGCGATGAGGGCCGGCTGCGGCGCGGTGCCCGCCGACGCTGCGATGAGAATGTCCGCGCTGGCGAGCAGCGCGTCCTCACCGAGCTCGGATGGCGCGACGTAGCGCACGCGGTCGCGCAGGTCGGAGCGCAGCGGCGTCGAGGAGGGTCCGCTCTCGCTGAGGATGACGAGCTCCCACGGCACGTCGGTGCGCACGAGCCGCAGCGAGCGCAGCACGAGCCGCAGCGCCTGGCGTTCCTCCTCGTCGACGAAGGCGATCCGCAGCGGAGCGTCCGCGGCGCGCGGCACGCGCTCGAGCGCCGGTGCTCCCGGCGTCAGCAGGCGGTAGCTCGCCGGGAAATGCCGCTGCATGACGTCCGCGGTCGCGGGGTAGCTCGCCGTGCGCGCGTCGAGGCGGCCGAGGACCGTCTCGACGACCTTGCGCGTCACCTGGGTGGCGATGAGCCGCTCGGTCGGGACGTGGAACGACCCGATGTTCAGCGCGCGCGAAACGCGCAGTGCGGCGCCCGCCACACTCGGGGCAAAGGGCTCGTGGACGTGGCAGAGGTCGAAGGGTGTGTTGCTGAAGAGGTCGCTCAGCGTGCGCGTGACGTCGAGCGGCAGCGCGGTGCGCCGCCGTCCGGGGAGCGCCGGCGGTGCCTCGCCGACGGCGACGACGAGCGGCTCGCCGACGGCCGCGTCGAGCAGCTCGGGGCCGGCGCTGCGCGCGCGCTGGCGCCCGTCGCGCACGAGCTCCGACGATTCCGATGGCGCGACGATGACGACGCGGTGCCCGCGGGCGGCGAGCTCGCGAGCGAGATGGCCGATGGCGACGTTGACCTCGTGGGGCTGCTCCCACGGGTACGGCGTCACCTGCGCGATCGCGTGGCTCACAGGCACGACTGGGGAGGATACGCCCGCTCGGATGGCCGGGCGACGGGTCTGGGCCGCCCCGCGATGCGGGACGGCCCAGCGTGCCGACGGGCTAGGAGCGCTTGGCGCGCGCCGCGGGCTTGGCCGCGGGCTTTGCTGCGGGGCGGGCCTTGGTGGCCGCCTTCGCAGCGGGGCGGGCCTTGGTGGCCGCCTTCGCTGCAGGGCGCGCCTTGGCCACACCCTTGCCTGCGTACTTCGCGATGAACGCCTCCGTGTCCGCACGCGCCTGGTCGTCCGGGCGCTGGTTCTTCGGGGACTTCATGAGGTACGAGCTCGGACCATCGAGCTGTCCCGAGATGCCGTTGTTGAGCGCCAGCTTCAGCAGCCGCACGGCGTCGATCACGATGCCGGCCGAGTTCGGGGAGTCCCAGACCTCGAGCTTCATCTCGAGGTTGAGCGGGACATCGCCGAAGGCTTGGCCCTCGACGCGGATGTGCGCCCACTTGCGGTCGGTGAGCCACGGCACGTAGTCCGAGGGGCCGATGTAGACGTCCTCCGCGGGCAGCGTGTGGCCCATGATCGAGGTCACGGCCTGCGTCTTGGAGATCTTCTTCGACTCCAGGCGCTCGCGCTCGAGCATGTTGAAGAAGTCCATGTTGCCGCCGACGTTCAGCTGCGAGGTCCGCAGCATCTTCACGCCGCGCTCGTGGAAGAGGCGGGCGAGCGTGCGGTGGACGATCGTCGCGCCGACCTGCGACTTGATGTCGTCACCGATGATCGGGAGTCCCGCCTTCTTGAACTTGCTGTCCCAGTAGTCCTCACTGGCGATGAAGACCGGGATGCAGTTCACGAACGCGCAGCCGGCCTCGAGCACCTGCTCGACGTACCAGCGGGTCGCATCCTCCGAGCCCACCGGGAGGTAGGAGACCACCACGTCGGTGCGCGTCTCGCGCAGGATCGAGACGATGTCGGCGGTTTCGCCGGGGGCCTTCTTAATGACCTCCTTGGCGTACTTGCCGATGCCGTCGAGGGTCATGCCGCGGTGGACCGGGGCGTCGATCGACTTCGGGGTCTTGGTGAAGCGGATCGTGTTGTTCGGCTTCGCCCAGATCGCCTGCGCGAGGTCCTTGCCGACCTTCGTCGCGTTGATGTCGAAGGCGCACGTGAACTCGATGTCCTTCACGTGGTAGCCGCCGAGATCGGTGTGCATGAGGCCGGGGACGGGCGTCTTGCTGTCCGCGTTCTTGTAGTGCTCGACGCCCTGCACGAACGAGTTCGCGCAGTTGCCGACGCCGATGATCGCCACGCGCACCTTGTCGCGCTGGTAGCGGGCCGTGCCGTTGCTGCTCGCGCGGCCGTTAGCCGTCGCCTTGACGTTGGTGCTCACTGAAACAGGGTTCCCTTCTGGAAGATCTCTCCGTGGACGGACACCGGCCGTGATGGCCGGTTACACCGCGCTGGGGGGCTCTTCGAGCACCCGACGCACATGCAAGATCCGCTGGATGGTCGTCACGGTACCGATTGCGCCGAGAATCCACACGGAGATGGACAGCGGATTCACGGAATCGTCGTGGCCCAGGAGCCCCGCGAGGATCAGTCCGGCCGAGAGGATGACGACGCGCGTGGGGCGGCTGCCGAAGCCGACCTTGGCGTCGGCGTTCAGCGCCTCGGCGCGTGCGCGGGTGTAGCTCACCATCACCGAGGCGAGGACCGCGAAGGCGCAGAGCGCCGCGTTGACCGACTGGTTCTGGTCGGCGAAGACGTACGCGGCGGCGAAGAGGGTGAGGCCCTCGCCGAGGCGGTCGAGGGTCGAGTCGAGGAAGGCGCCGAACTGGCTGCCCTTGCCCGACATGCGCGAGTAGCGGCCGTCGAGCGTGTCGAAGATCGAGCCGACGGCGAAGGCGATGCCGCCGACGATGAGGTGGTCGAACCAGACGAAGACCGCGCCGATCACGACGAGCGCGATGCCCGTGAGCGAGATGGCGTTGGGCGTGAGGCGCGACTCGATCAGCGCGTTGCGTGCCCGCTCGCGCCGTTCGCCCGGAGCTCGGGCGCCAGGTGTGTCGGTCATGCGGTGGTGGCCGGCATGGGCTGGAAGCGCCAGACGGAGCGCGTCCGTGCCAGCGACACGGCGGCGCCGGCCGCCATGGTGGCGGTCAGGGCGCCGAGCACCGCGTCGGTGAGGAAATGGTTGGCAGTCACGACGATCACAAAGGTCACGAGGACCGGATACATCATCCAGAAGGCGCGGACGACTCGCCGCTTGGCGAGCATCGCGAGCGGCACGCCGATCATCAGCGCGAAGGCGACGTGCATCGACGGGACCGCCGCGTACGGGTTGAAGAGCGCGTCGGCGGTGGCATCGGTCGGCTGGACGCCGGTGAACGAGGCGACGCTGTCCACGAAGCCCCACTCGGGGAAGAACCGCGGCGGCGCGGCCGGGTAGATCGTGTACCCGGCGAGCGCAATGCACCACGACACGATGAACATGTTGCGCACGAAGTAGAAGCTGCGGTTGTGCGCGACGTAGAGATAGACGAGCGCCGCGAGTGTGACCGTCATCTGCGCATTGATGTAGGTCCACGAGGCGAAGTCCCCGACGAGGCCGGTGGCGCCGAAGAGGTTCTGGACGTCGGGCTCGATGAAGAGCCCGAGCGACCGCTCCAGGTCGATGATCGAGCGCCCGTGCTGGAACGCCATCGCCGTGCCCTGCGGGTCGTCGATCAGGCCGCGGATGAGCCGGTATGCGAAGTACAGAACGAACATGAGCCCCACCTGCACCAACACGTCAGCGACGCCGTTGGGCAGATGACGCTCCGAGAATCTCTCCACCCGGGCGCGCATCGAAGTAACAGAATCGTAACGCGGCGCCGCGCGGTGGGAAAGGTCCTGCAGGCCCGTCAGCCCGCGCAGCGCGGCGCGGTCGCATGGATGCGGCCGAGGGCGAAGCCGGGTTCGATCGTCGCGCTCCCGGGCCGGTCGAGCCGCACGAGCGTCCAGCCGCCCGGTCCGCGACTGAGGCAGCCGCGGCCCCGCGTGAGCTTCAGGTACGGCGAGAAGCGCACGCGCAGCAGACCACGCGCCGGTCGCGGCGTGGTGAGCGTCACCGTGTCCGCACCGAGTGCGCTGACGCGCAGCGGGGGTGCCACGAGCGGTCGCGCGCCCGCGACGGCGTAGAGCCGCCAGTGGCGGTCGTGCCAGACCTCACGCAGGCCGGGTACTGCTCCCGCGGTCACGAGCCGCGTCTCGGCGCGACCGGCCGGGTCCGGCACCGTGTCGGGCACCGCGACGTAGTGCACGGCGAGCGTGTCGAGCCAGTCGCGATAGCGCTGCGGGGTGAGGACGCCCTCGTAGAAGAGGTCGTTCTCCTTGACGTCGAGCTGGCGCTCCCAGCCGCGCGCGAGCGGATGGCGCAGTGCGACCCAGCGCGTCTCCCAGTGGGTGCGGGTGAAGGGGATCTCGAGGCGGAACGGCCCCTCGACCGCTGCGCGGCGGTCGAGCTCGGCGATCAGGGGAGCGTGGTAGGCCTCGTGGCGCGCTGGGTCGTGTGCGTCACGGGCGATCGAGCGCACCGGCGCGGACCACTGCCACGCGAAGAGGACCGGAGCGAGCAGCGCGAGCGCCAGCGCACGCCGTCCCCACAGCGCGCCGGCGACGACCGGCCCCCCGAAGACGGCGGCGAGGCGCACGAGGTTCCCGCCGACCGGTGTGTCGATCAGCATCGCGCCGACGATCAGCGCTCCATAGAGCCCGGCGCCCCAGCGCACGAGGCGCTCGCCACGCGGCAGGATCGGGAGGACGAGGAGCGCCACCGCGAGCGAGATCAGCGCCGCGACAGTCCCGAACGGCTGGACCCCACCCTGCGGGAAGGCGACCGCGATCAGGACGCCCGGGACGACGGCGCCCACCGCGGGCCAGGCGGCCCGCGTGTCGCGCGTGCCGAGCCACCATGCCGCGCAGCCGTAGACGAGGAAGGCGGCGGCGATCGGACTCGTGAGCGTCGTGAGGGCCCCGAGCGCGAGGGCCGCCCAGCGCGGTCCGGAGCGCGCGACGAGCAGCGCGGCGAGGCCCGGCGCGAGGCCGGCGGCGAACGCGAGCTGCCCGCCGAGAAGCGTCGACGTCACGCCGATCGCGAACCAGAGCGTCGCGGCGCGCGCGGCGTTCCCGGTCCAGTGACCCTGCGCGAGGCGCTCGAAGCACCAGGCGGCGATGGCGACGCAGAGCGCCGCGAGCGCCTGCGGCGTGATCACCGAGGCGATCGGCGGAACGAGGACGCTGTAGCCCGGCAGGTGGTGGCCGGCGTACCAGCCCTGCTCCCAGATCAGGGCATGGGCGGTGCGGAACACGTCAGCCCGGTACTGATGCGCTGCGAGGTCGGGCGTGGGTGGGTCGACGATCAGCCAGACGACGGCGAGGAGCGCCGTCAGGACCCATGCCGGACACCGCCGCAGGAGGGCCGGGAGCGAGGCGCCTGGGCGTGCGCCGACGGGCTCGAGCATCTGGGCCATCCGCGGCCGCACGATACCGTCAGCCACCGTGGCCTTTGCCGCCGAGAGGATCTCCCGCGCCGACTGGCGCCGGCCGTCCGCACGCCGGATCGCGGCCCTGCGTCTGCGGCTCGCAGAGGTCTACGGGATCCCCGTCCTTGAGCCGCACGGTGACCCGCTCGCCGAGCTGATCCTGACGGTCCTCTCGCAGTCGACGAACGACCGCAACCGCGATGTCGCCTTCCTGCGCCTGCGCGAGCGCTTCGCCACGTGGGCCGACGTGCGCGACGCGCCGGTCGCGGCGATCGAGGAGGCGATCCAGCCGGGCGGACTCCACATTCAGAAGTCGCGGCGCATCAAGGCGATCCTCGAGGCGCTCCCGTCCGATCTCGATCTGTCGTGGATGCGCACAGCGCCGGTGCCGGAATCGCAGGCCTTCCTGTGCACCCTGCCCGGTGTCGGCCGCAAGACCGCCGCCTGCGTGCTGCTGTTCGCCTACGGCCTGCGCGACGTCCCGGTCGACACGCACGTCTCGCGCGTCGGGACGCGGCTCGGTCTGCTGCGCCCCGGGGCTGGGTTCGAGGAGCTCCATGACGAGATGCTGCTGCTCACGCCGCGCGGCGCGGAGCTCGAGCTCCACGCCAACCTCCTGCGCCACGGCCGCCGCACGTGCCACGCGCGGTCGCCGGAGTGCGGCACCTGCGCCCTGCGCCGAATGTGTCCGGGGCGCCTCGATCGGGCATCATAGATCTGCTACGATCTGACTAAGATTTTTTCGTGCCTCCTCGTCAAGGGCGGCGCGCCCCGATCCTCGCATCATTCCCGGACGCACCAAGGAGCAATCCCCACATGGGCAAGATCATCGGCATCGACCTCGGCACGACGAACTCGTGCATGGCCGTCCTCGAAGGGGGCGAGCCCACCGTCATCGAGAGCACCGAGGGTGGCCGCACCACACCCTCCGTCGTCGCCTTCGCTCCGTCGGGCGAGCGACTCGTCGGCACGGTCGCCAAGCGCCAGGCCGTCACCAACCCCACGAACACGATCTTCTCGATCAAGCGCTTCATGGGCCGCAAGGAGGCCGAGGTGCGCGAGGAGGAGTCGATCGTCCCCTACAAGGTCGTGTCCGGCCCGAACGGCGACGCGCGCGTCGAGGCTGCCGACAAGCAGTACAGCCCGCCCGAGATCAGCGCGATGATCCTCGCGAAGCTCAAGGCCGACGCTGAGGCCTACCTCGGTGAGACGGTCGATGGCGCGGTCATCACCGTCCCCGCGTACTTCAACGACGACCAGCGCCAGGCCACGAAGGACGCGGGCCAGGTCGCCGGCCTTGAGGTCAAGCGCATCATCAACGAGCCGACCGCCGCGTCGCTCGCCTACGGCCTCGACAAGGAGGACGATCAGACGATCCTCGTCTTCGACCTCGGCGGCGGCACGTTCGACGTGTCGGTGCTCGAGATCGGCGATGGCGTCTTCGAGGTCAAGTCGACCGCCGGTGACAACCACCTCGGTGGCGACAACTTCGACAAGGCGATCGTCGACTGGCTCGCCGGCGAGTTCAAGAAGGACCAGGGCATCGACCTGACCGCCGACCCGATGGCCCTCCAGCGTCTCTATGAGGCCGCGGAGAAGGCGAAGATCGAGCTGTCGAGCGCGCAGGAGAGCCAGATCAACCTGCCGTTCATCACCGCCGACGCCTCCGGCCCGAAGCACCTCGACACGCGCCTGACCCGCAGCAAGCTCGGCGAGCTCACCGCCGACCTCATCGACCGCGTCGTCGCGCCGGTCCGCCAGGCGCTCGACGACGCGAAGGACAAGGGCGTCACCGAGGTCGAGCACGTCGTCCTCGTCGGCGGCATGACGCGCATGCCCGCAGTCCAGGAGAAGGTCAAGGAGCTCACGGGCAAGGAGCCGCACCGCGGCGTCAACCCGGACGAGGTCGTCGCCGTCGGCGCAGCGATCCAGGCCGGCGTCCTCGCGGGCGACGTGAAGGACGTCCTGCTGCTCGACGTCACGCCGCTGACGCTCGGCATCGAGACGAAGGGCGGCGTCATGACGCGGCTCATCGAGCGCAACACGACCATCCCGACGAAGAAGTCGGAGGTCTTCTCGACCGCTGAGGACAACCAGCCCTCGGTCGAGATCCACGTCCTCCAGGGCGAGCGCGAGATGGCGCAGAACAACAAGTCGCTCGGCAAGTTCCAGCTCACCGGCATCCCACCCGCCCCGCGCGGCATCCCGCAGGTCGAGGTCGCCTTCGACATCGACGCCAACGGCATCCTCAGCGTGTCCGCGAAGGATCTGGGCACCGGCAAGGAGCAGAAGATCGAGATCAAGGCGGGCTCCGGGCTCTCCGACGACGAGATCAAGTCGATGGTGTCCGACGCCGAGGCGCACGCCGACGACGATCGCAAGGCGCGCGAGCTCGCCGAGGCGCGCAACAACGCCGAGAACGCGGCCTACCAGGCCGAGCGCCAGCTCAAGGAGATGGGCGACACGGTCGACGAGTCCTCGCGGACCGAGATCGAGGGCGCCATCGTCGCGGTGCGCTCCGCGCTCGAGGGCGAGGACGCGAACGACATCAACGCGAAGGCCGAGGCGCTCCAGGTCGCCTTCCACAAGGTCTCCGAGGCGATGTACGAGCGCGCCCAGCAGGAGCAGGCCGCATCCGACTCCCCGGCCGGCGAGGCCGAGGAGGAGGTCGTCGACGCCGAGGTCGTGGACGAGTCGTGAGCGGCGAATCCCCTGAGACGCCGGAGGTCGAGCCCGACGCGGTGCCGGATGCCGACGTCGTCGACCCGGCCCTGGCCGAGGCCATCGACATCGGCGCCGACACCGAGCAGGAGGAGCCCGCCGCCGAAGAGGCACCGGACTACCAGGACCTGTGGGTCCGCGCGGTCGCCGACCTCGACAACGTGCGCAAGCGCGCGCGGCGCGATGCGGCGCTCGCCGAGGGCCGCGGCACCGCGCGCCTGGCGCGTGAGCTGCTGCCCGCGATCGACAACCTCGAGCGCGCACTGGCGGCCGTCGAGGCGCAGCCGGAGAACGCGGAGAGTCACCTGACCGACGGCATCCGGCTCGTCCAGCGCGAGCTGCTCGCCGCGCTCGAGCGCGTCGGCATCGTGCCCGACGATCCGTCGGGCCAGCAGTTCGATCCGCACGTCCACGAGGCGGTCGCGCAGGCGCCCGCCGAGGGCGTCGCGGCCGGCACGATCATCGAGGTCTACTCCGCCGGCTACCGCCTCGGCGACGAGGTCCTGCGCGCGGCGAAGGTCGTCGTGGCCGCGTAGGAGCCGACGATGGCGCAGACCGACCTCTACAAGGTCCTCGGGGTCGACAAGAAGGCCTCGCACGACGAGATCAAGAAGGCCTATCGCCGGCTTGCGCGCGAGTTCCATCCCGACCGCAACCCAGGCGACACCGCGGCCGAGGAGCGCTTCAAGGAGATCTCGGCCGCGTACGACATCGTCGGCGACGAGGAGAAGCGCAAGGGCTACGACCAGGGCCGGATGTTCGGCGGCGCCGGCGGTGGCGGCCAGGGATTCGGCGGTGGCGGCTTCGACCCGAGCGGGTTCGGCGACATCCTCTCGAACCTCTTCGGCGGTGGTGGCGGGGCCCCCGGCGGCGCCCGCGGGCGTGGGCGCCCGCGCCCCGAGCGCGGCCGCGACCTCGAGTCCGAGGTGTCGCTGGGCTTCGACCAGTCGCTCAGCGGCGTCCAGGTGCCGATCACGCTCACCCTCGCCGCGCCCTGTACCACCTGCTCCGGCACCGGCGCGCGCCCGGGGACGGCGCCGAAGGTCTGCCCGGTCTGCAACGGGCGCGGCATCGAGGCGCAGAGCCAGGGGCTCTTCTCGATGTCCCAGCCGTGCGCGCGCTGCCAGGGGTCCGGCACGATCATCGAGGAGCCGTGCCCGACCTGCCGCGGGGCGGGCCGCACCCAGCAGGCGAAGAAGCTGCGCGTCAACATCCCCGCGGGCGTGCGCGACGGTTCGCGCGTGCGGATCGCCGGCAAGGGCGAGCCGGGCCGCAACGGCGGGCCGAGCGGCGATCTCTACGTCCTCACGCGGATCGCCCCGTCACCGGTCTTCCGGCGCAAGGGCGACCACGTCGAGGTCGAGGTGCCGCTGACCATTCCCGAGGCCGTGCGCGGCGCCGAGGTCGAGGTCCCCACCCTGGACGGGCGCAAGACGCTGCGCGTCGCGGCCGGCACGCGCCACGGCACCGTCCAGCGCCTGCGCGGGGAGGGCCCGCCGGTCCTCGGCTCCGGCAAGCGGCGCGGCGACATCCACTACCGCTTCCTCATCGACGTCCCCGCGGCCCTCACGGACGAGCAGTCCGAGCTCCTCGACAAGCTCGCGTCCACGATGGACGGCGACGATCCGCGGGCTGCCCTCTTTGCCGGGCGCGCCCCGGCCGGGGAGACCGCATGAGCGTGCGCCGCCGGACGACGACGCGCATCACGGTCGACGAGTCGCGCGGCGTCTTCATGATCTCCGTCGCCGCGGAGCTCGCCGAGATGCACCCGCAGACGCTGCGCATGTACGAGGCGCGCGGCCTGATCGAGCCGCAGCGCTCGCCCAAGGGCACGCGCCTGTACTCGCAGTCGGATGTCGATCGCCTGCGCCGCATCCAGGAGATGACGACCGAGCTGGGGCTCAACCTCGCGGGCGTCGAGCGCGTGCTCGAGCTCGAGGCGGAGCTTGAGCGGTCGCGGCGGCGCCTCGAGCAGCTTGAGGAGCGCAGCCGGCGGATGCGCGAGGAGCTCGAGGCCGAGATGGAGCGCGTGCGCCAGTCGATGCGCGCCGAGCTCGTGCCGATCCGCCACTCGACCGCGATCGTGCGCGCCGCCGACGTGCGCCCGCCGGTGCGCCGGATCCCCATCGAACGCGACTGACCGCCCGCGCCCCTCGTCGTAAATATCTAAGTCTGCTAGGCTTAGATTTATGAACGTCGACCGCTTTACGCTCAAGACCCAGGAAGCCGTTCAGTCGGCGGTCGCGCTCGCCGCCCAGCGCCGCAATCCGCAGGCGCTCCCCGAGCACCTGCTCCTCGCCCTCCTCGACCAGGACGAGTCTGGCGCCGAAGCGGTCCTGCGCCGCGCCGGGGCCGACGTCGCCGGCATCCGGACGGCGCTCGATGCGCGCATCGCCGGGCTGCCGACGATGGGCGCCGGGGGTGAGGCCTCGGGCACGTCGAGCGAGCTCGTCCAGGCGCTCCAGCGCGCTGACGGGGTCGCCTCCGACCTCGGTCATCAGTTCGTCTCCGTCCACGACGTCCTGCTCGCCCTCGCCGAGCAGGCCACCCCGGTCGCCGCGCTGCTGAAGGACCACGGCGCCGATCCGCAGGCCGTGAAGGCCGCGGTCGACGCGGTCATCGGCCCGCACGGTGTCACCGACCAGCACGCCGAGGAGCGCTTCGAGGCGCTCCAGCGCTTCGGCGTCGATCTCACGGACCGTGCGCGCGACAACCTCCTCGACCCGGTGATCGGCCGCGACGACGAGATCCGCCGGATCATCCAGGTGCTCTCACGGCGCACGAAGAACAACCCGGTCCTCATCGGCGAGCCCGGCGTCGGCAAGACGGCGATCGTCGAAGGCCTCGCCCAGCGCATCGTCGCCGGCGATGTCCCCGAGTCGCTGCGCGACCGCCGCGTCGTCTCACTCGACCTCGGCAGCATGATCGCCGGCGCGAAGTACCGCGGCGAGTTCGAGGACCGCCTCAAGGGCGTCCTCAAGGAGATTCAGGACGCAGGCGGCGAGGTCATCCTCTTCATCGACGAGCTGCACACGCTCGTCGGCGCGGGCGCCGCCGAGGGCGCGGTCGACGCGGCCAACCTCCTCAAGCCGATGCTCGCGCGCGGCGAGCTGCGCGCCGTCGGCGCCACGACGCTCGACGAGTACCGCAAGCACATCGAGAAGGACGCCGCGCTCGAGCGCCGCTTCCAACCGGTGCTCGTGAGCGAGCCGAGCGTCGAGGACACGATCGCGATCCTGCGTGGGCTGCGCGAGCGCTACCAGACGCACCACCGCGTGACGATCCGCGACACCGCGCTTGTCGCGGCCGCGACGCTGAGCTCCCGCTACATCGCCGACCGCTTCCTGCCCGACAAGGCGATCGATCTCGTCGATGAGGCGGCCGCGCGCGTGAGCACGGAGATCGACTCGGTCCCCGAGGAGATCGACGAGGTGCAGCGCCGCGTGATGCAGCTGGAGATCGAGCAGGTGTCGCTCCAGAAGGAGACCGACGACGCCTCGCGCAGGCGCCTTGAGGACCTCGAGCGCGAGCTCGGCGACCTGCGCGAGCAGGCCGAGGCGATGCGCGCCGCCTGGCAGGCGGAGAAGGAGAAGGTCTCCGGCGTCAGCACGATCCGCGTGCGTCTCGCCGAGGCCGGTGACGAGCTCGAGCGCGCGACCCGCGCCGCCGATCTCAACCGCGCCGCGGAGCTGCGCCACGGGGTCATCCCGCAGCTCGAGGCCGAGCTCGAGGCGGCCCAGGCCGCCGAGGGCGAGCAGGGCATCAACCGCTTCTTCAAGGAGGAGGTCGACGCCGAGGACATCGCCGAGGTCGTCGCCCGCTGGACCGGCATCCCGGTGAGCCGCATCGAGGAGACGGAGAGCGCGAAGCTCGTCCACCTTGAAGACCGCCTCCACGAGCGCGTCGTCGGGCAGAACGAGGCGGTTGTCGCCGTCGCCAACGCGATCCGGCGCTCGCGCGCCGGCCTCCAGGACCCGGACCGCCCGATCGGCTCGTTCCTCTTCCTCGGCCCGACCGGCGTCGGCAAGACCGAGCTCGCCCGCGCCCTCGCCGAGTACCTCTTCGACAGCCAGGACGCGATGGTGCGCATCGACATGTCCGAGTACATGGAGAAGCACTCCGTCTCGCGCCTCGTCGGCGCGCCTCCCGGCTATGTCGGCTACGAGGAGGGCGGCCAGCTGACCGAGGCGGTGCGCCGTCGCCCCTACGGCGTCGTGCTGCTCGACGAGCTCGAGAAGGCCCACCCGGATGTCTTCAACACGCTCCTGCAGGTGCTCGACGACGGCCGCCTGACCGACGGCCAGGGGCGCACGGTCGACTTCAAGAACGTCGTCCTGATCATGACGTCGAACGTCGGCGCCGGAACCGGCGACTTCCAGGGCGCGGTGCGTGCGACCTTCAAGCCGGAGTTCATCAACCGGCTCGACGACATCGTCGAGTTCGAGTCGCTCAGCCGCGACCAGATCGGCGCGATCGTCGACCTGCAGATCGCCCGCCTCACGACGCGCGTCGCAGAGCGCGGCATCGCGATCGAGCTCACGCCCGACGCGCGCACGCTCGTCGGCAACCTCGGCTACGACCCGACCTACGGCGCGCGCCCGCTCAAGCGCGTGATCCAGAAGCGGCTCATCGATCCGCTCGCCCTCGGGATCCTCGAAGGGCGCTTCCCCGAGGGCTCGGCGGTGCGTGTCGAGGCGCGCGACGGCGAGCTCGTGCTGGAGCCGACCCCCTGATTCCACTTTCGGGTACAACAGGTCGCACGCGACCGAGGAGGCTCGATGCCCACCTTCATCATGCTGTCCAAGCTCACGCCCGAGGGCGTGTCCACGATCAAGAACAACCCGCAGCGCATCCGTGAGGTCAACCGGGAGATCGAGCAGCTCGGCGCCACGGTGACGGCGCAGTGGGCGACGCTCGGGCGTTTCGACTTCATCAACGTCGTGGAGGCTCCCGACGAGACGACGATGGCGCGCGTCTCGCTCGAGCTCGGGTCCCGCGGCACTGCCCAGTACGAGACGCTGACCGTCATCCCGGTCGACGATTTCATCGCCGCGATCTGACGTGCAGGTCCTCGTCGTCGGATCGGGCGGGCGCGAGCACGCGATCGTCCGCGCGCTCGCCCGCTCGGCGCACGCGCCGCAGCTCGTGTGCGCGCCGGGCAACCCGGGCATCGCCGCCGATGCGCGCTGCGTCGCCGTCCCCGTCGATGACATCCCGGGCCTCGTCGCGCTCGCGCGGGATGAGGCCGTCGACCTCGTCGTCGTCGGCCCCGAGGTGCCGCTCGTCGCGGGGCTCGTCGACGCGCTGACCGCGGCGGGGATCACAGCCTTCGGCCCTGTCGGCGCCGCCGCCCGCCTGGAGGGCTCCAAGGCGTACGCCAAGGAGATCATGGAGGCGGCGGGCGTCCCGACCGCCGCGTGGGCCACGGTCGACGACGTCGAGGCGGGCATGGTCGCCGTCACCGGCTACCCGGTCGTCCTGAAGTTCGACGGACTCGCCGCGGGCAAGGGCGTCGTCATCGCCGCCGACGAGCAGGAGGCGCGCGCCGCGCTCGAGTCGTTCCTCGTCGAGCGGCGCTTCGGCCCCGGCAGCGTCGTCGTCGAGGAGTTCCTCGATGGGGAGGAGCTCTCGCTGCTAGCCGTCTGCGACGGGGTGCGCGCGATCGCCATGGCGCCCGCGCAGGACTACAAGCGCATCTTCGACGGCGATCAGGGCCCGAACACCGGTGGCATGGGGTCGTATTCGCCGGTCCCCGGTGTCGATGCGGCGCTCGCGCAGGAGATCGTCACCGCTGTGCACCAGCCGGTCGTCGACGAGCTCGCGCGGCGCGGCACGCCCTTCCACGGGATCCTCTACGCCGGGCTGATGCTCACCGCCGCCGGCCCCAAGGTGCTCGAGTTCAACACGCGCTTCGGCGACCCCGAGACGCAGGCCGTCCTTCCGCGGCTGCGCACCGACCTCGTCGACGTCCTGCTCGCCGCCTGCGCGCGCGGCGGCCTCGACGGCGTCGCGCTCGACTGGGATCCGCGCACCGCGGTAAGCGTCGTGCTGGCGAGCGCCGGCTACCCGGACGCGCCGCGCACCGGCGACGCCATCAGCGGCCTTGCCGCGCTGCCGGACACGGTCGAGGTGACGCATGCGGGCACGGCGCTCGTGGACGGCGCGCTCGTCACGGCGGGTGGGCGCGTCCTCAACGTCACCGCGCTCGGCGAGACCCCGCGCGACGCCCGCGCGGTCGCGTACGCTGCGGCCGGCGCCGTCACGTTCGACGGCCGTCAGATCCGCCGCGACATCGCCCTGCGGGCAGAGGAGCGCACCACATGAGCGACCAGCCCATCACCGACATCCAGGAGGAGCCCGAGGAGGCGTTCGCCGACCTCGAGGTCGGCGCGCCGCTCGTCGGGATCATCATGGGGTCGAAGTCCGACATGGCGACGATGGAGCAGGCGGGCGAGGTGCTCGCGCAGGCCGGCGTCGCCTTCGAGATCCGCGTCATGTCGGCGCACCGCGACCCGGAGACGGTCGCCGAGTACTGCCGCAACGCGCGGATGCGCGGCCTGCGCGTGATCATCGCCGGCGCAGGGCTCTCCGCCGCGCTCCCCGGGGTCGCCGCCGCGCACACCGATCTGCCGGTCATCGGCGTGCCGCTGACGAGCAGCCTGTCCGCCGCGGGCGGCCTCGACGCGCTGCTCTCCGTCGTCCAGATGCCGCCCGGCGTGCCGGTCGCCGCGGTCGGGCTCGACAACCCGAAGAACGCCGGGCACCTCGCGCTGCGGATCATCGGCGCCTAGGGCGCTGCGGTCCCTGCGAGAATCACCGCCGTGATCGACCGTTACACCCGCCCGGAGATGGGCGCGCTCTGGACCGACCAGGCGCGCATGGAGGCATGGCGCCGCGTTGAGGTGGCCGCCTGCGAGGAGATGGAGGGCCCGTCGCAGGACGACCTCGTTGCGATCCGCGCAGCCACCTTCACCGTCGAGGCGGTGCAGGAGCGCGAGGCCATCACCGACCACGACGTCGCCGCGTTCGTCGACGTGCTCGCGGAGTCGGCCGGCCCTGCGGGTCGCTGGATCCACTTCGGCCTCACCTCCAGCGACGTGCTCGACACGGCGCTCGGCGTCCAGCTCGGCCTCGCCGGGGAGATCGTCCTCGCCGGCGCCGACGAGCTCGTCGCGGTGCTCGCCGAGCAGGCGCGGGCGCACGTGGACACCGTCTGCGTCGGGCGCACGCACGGCATCCACGCCGAGCCGACGACTTTCGGCATCAAGCTCGCGGGCTTCGCGATGGAGGCGGCGCGCAACCGCGACCGCCTGCGCGAGGCGTTCGCCGAGGTCGCCTTCGGCGCGCTCAGCGGCGCGGTCGGGACCTACGCCGCGACGTCGCCCGATTACGAGGCGCGCGTCCTCGCCCATGTCGGCCTGCAGGCCGAGGCGGTCTCCACCCAGGTCGTCCCGCGCGACCGTCACGCGCGCCTGCTGCAGACCATCGCCCTCGCCGGGGCGGGCCTTGAGCGCCTCGCGACCGAGATCCGCCACCTCCAGCGCACCGAGGTGCTCGAGGCGCGCGAGCCGTTCCGCTCCGGGCAGCAGAAGGGCTCGTCGGCGATGCCGCACAAGCGCAACCCGATCACGACGGAGCGCATCACCGGCCTCGCCCGCGTGCTGCGCGGCAACGCGCAGGCCGCGACGGAGAACGTCGCGCTCTGGCACGAGCGCGACATCAGCCACTCCGGCGCCGAGCGGGTCATCCTCCCGGACTCCCTGATCCTCATCGACTACATGCACCACCTCGCGATCCGCGTCGTGCGCGGGCTCGTGATCGACGCGGAGCGCATGCGCGAGAACCTCGGCCTCACGTACGGCGCGCTCTTCTCCCAGCGGGTGCTGCTCGCGCTCGTCGCCTCCGGCATGTCGCGCGACGACGCCTACCGGATCGTCCAGGAGGAGGCCCAGAAGGCCTGGGACACGCGCACCGACCTGCGCGAGCTGCTCGCGGCGCGCGGCGACCTCGATCTCGACCTCGACGCGATCTTCGACATCGGGCACTACAGCCGGCACGCCGCCGAGATCGTCGCGCGGCTCGACGCGGTCGCCTGAGCGTCAGCGCTCGGCGCAGGTTTTCCCTGCGCTTTACCCGGGCAGCCATAGGTTCCCGGCCATGAAGGACGCAATCCGCCGCCACTTCACCCGCCGCACCATCACGTTCGGGGTCCTCGGCCTCGTCGGCCTGTTCGCCCTCATCCAGGCCGTGCCCTACGGCCACGCCCATTCAAACCCGCCGGTGACGAAGGCGCTCGTCATGGACGCGCCGACGAAGAAGGTCTTCACCTCGGCCTGCGGCGACTGCCACTCGAACCTCACGCGCTGGCCCTGGTACACGTACGTCGCGCCGTCGTCGTGGCTCGCGCAGAACGACGTCGAGGGCGGCCGCTCGAACCTCAACGTCTCCGAGTGGGACAAGCACGCTCAACCGCAGATCGACGAGATCGTCGACGTCATCTCGCGCGGCGCGATGCCGCCGCTGAAGTACAAGGTGATGCCGAACCACGCCGACGCTCGGCTCTCTGACGCCGAGAAGCGCACGCTGATCGACGGGCTCCGCAAGGCCTACGCGGCGCAGCCGCCGGCGCGCGTCTGGCGCGGGGGCGACGGCGGCTGAACGGCGCGGCCCGCCGGGCCGTACCGTTCTCGCCGTGGCCACAACGCCCACACCCGGGGATCGCCCCGCCCGCCGGCGCCTGCCGCTGAAGCGAATCGCGCTCGTCGGGGGTCTTGGCCTCATCGCGCTCCTGCTCGTCATCCAGCTCGTCCCTTACGGGCGCGACCACACGAACCCGCCGGTCACCCGCGCCGCGAAGCTCGACGCGCGCACCCAGCAGATCGTCACCAGCGCCTGCGCCGACTGCCACTCGAACCTCACGCGCTGGCCGTGGTACACGAACGTCGCCCCTGCATCATGGTTCGCCCAGTCGGACGTGGACGGGGGGCGTTCCATCCTGAACTTCTCGCGCTGGGACACGCCGCAGCCGAGCGTCGACGAGCTCGCGGAGGTGATCGCCGACGGGGAGATGCCCCCGCTGAAGTACAAGATCCTCCCGAACCACGCCGACGCGCGGCTCTCGGACGCCGAGAAGCGCGACCTGATCGCGGGACTGCGCAGGCTGTACGCGACCGACCCGCCTGCGGCGATCAAGGAGATCGGGACGCAGCGGCGGCAGTAGGCGGTCGCCGCCTGCCCCGTTGGTAGCCTGCGAAAGGTGCCGCGACTCGACGATCTTCCTCTCATCGCCAGCGGGAAGGTCCGTGAGATGTACGACCTCGGGGACCGTCTCCTGATGGTCGCCAGCGACCGGATCTCGACCTACGACGCGGTCCATCCGACGCCGATCACCGACAAGGGCAAGGTCCTCACCGGCCTGTCGGTCTTCTGGTTCGATCGCCTCGGCGCGATCGTCCCGAACCACCTCATCTCCTTCACCGACGGGGTGCCCGAGGAGGCCCGCGGGCGTGCGCTCGCCGTGCGCCGGCTCGAGATGCTGCCCGTCGAGTGCGTCGTGCGCGGGTACATCACCGGCTCGGGCTGGAGCGACTACCAGGCGACCGGCTCGGTCTCCGGCATCGAGCTCCCCGCCGGGCTCCAGGAGTCCGAGCGGCTCCCCGAGCCGATCTTCACGCCGAGCACCAAGGCGGACGAGGGGCACGACGAGGCGATCGACTTCGAGCGCGCCGCCGAGCTCGTCGGCGACCGCGCGCTGATGGAGCGTGTGCGCGACACCTCGATCGCCCTGTACGAGGCGGCCGCCGAGCACGCCCGCTCCTGCGGCGTGATCCTCGCTGACACGAAGTTCGAGTTCGGCCTTGACCCGGACGGGACGCTCGTGCTCGGCGACGAGGTCCTCACGCCCGACTCCTCGCGCTACTGGCCCGCCGGGGACTACGCGATCGGCCGCGGCCAGCCGAGCTTCGACAAGCAGTACGTGCGCGACTGGGCGACCGCGAGCGGGTGGGACAAGCTCCCCCCGGCTCCCGCGGTGCCGGATGACGTCGTCGCCGGAACGCGTGCGCGCTACGTCGAGGCGTACGAGCGAATCACTGGAGAGCCGTTCCAGGCATGGCTGGAACGCTCGGGAGCGGGGTCCTGATGCGGGTGCGTGTGCTGGTCCGGCCGAAGGCCGGCATTCTCGATCCCCAGGGGGTCGCGGTCGAGCAGGCGCTGCCGGCGCTCGGGTTCAGCGGGGTCACCGATGTGCGCATCGGTCGGCTCATCGAGCTCGAGGTCGACGATGCGTCGCAGGTCGAGGAGATGTGCCGCAAGCTGCTCGCCAACCCGCTCGTCGAGGACTACGAGGTGCAGCTGCTCGGCGAGGCCTCCGGGACCGCCGCGTGAAGTTCGGCGTCCTGCAGTTCCCCGGCTCCTGCGACGAGGCGGACGCGCAGCTCGCCGCAGGCCGCGTCGGTGAGGCCGTGCTGCTCTGGCATCGCGACCGCGACCTTGCGGGCTGCGACGCGATCATCGTCCCGGGCGGCTTCTCCTACGGCGACTACCTGCGCGCCGGGGCGATCGCCCGCTTCTCCCCGATGATGGAGGAGGTCATCGCCTTCGCCCGCGACGGCGGCCTCGTCCTCGGGATCTGCAACGGCTTTCAGGTGCTCTGCGAGGCCGGGCTGCTCCCCGGCGCGCTGCTGCAGAACACGAACCGCCGCTTCACCTCGCGCCAGGTCCACCTCGAGGTCGTGAGCCCGGACACGCCGTTCACACGCGCGTGCGCGCCGGGAGAGCTGCTGAGCGTCCCGGCCAAGCACGGCTCCGGGCGCTACTACGCGCCGGACGACCAGCTCGACGCGATGGAGGCGGCGGGCCAGATCGTCGTGCGCTACGCGCCGGGCGAGTGCTTCAACGGCTCCGCGCGCGACATCGCCGGGGTCTGCAACGAGGCGGGCAACGTCTTCGGCCTGATGCCGCACCCGGAGCACGCCGTCGACGCCCTCACCGGCTCGACCGACGGCCTGCGGATCTTCGAGTCGATGGCGCTCGCCGCCGGAGGCGCGCATGTCTGACGCCGCCCTGCCGACCGTCGAGGAGGCCGTCGCGCTCGGTCTCACCCGCGATGAGTACGCACTCGTCTGCACGAAGCTCGACCGCCCGCCCAACCAGGTCGAGCTCGCGATGTTCTCGCTGCTGTGGAGCGAGCACTGCGCCTACAAGCACTCGAAGAAGCTCCTCATGACGCTGCCGACCGAGGGTCCCTTCGTCGTCATGGGCCCGGGCGAGAACGCCGGCGCCGTCGATGTCGGAAACGGCCTCGCCTGCGCCTTCAAGGTCGAGTCGCACAACCACCCGAGCGCGGTCGAGCCGTTCCAGGGCGCCGCCACCGGCGTCGGCGGCATCCTGCGCGACATCTTCGCGATCGGCGCGCGCCCGATCGCGGTGCTCGACTCGCTGCGCTTCGGCAACCCGCTCACGAGCGAGCGCTCGCGCTTCCTGCTCGACGGCGCGGTCAGTGGGATCGGCCACTACGGCAACTCGATGGGTGTCCCCACGGTGGGTGGCGAGGTCTACTTCGAGGAGCCGTACGAGCAGAACTGCCTCGTCAACGCGATGGCGCTCGGCCTCGGCGAGACCGAGAAGCTCGTGCGCTCCGCCGCCGCGGGCGTCGGCAACGTCCTCGTCCTCTACGGCGCGTCGACCGGCCGCGACGGCATCGGCGGCGCATCGGTCCTCGCCTCCGCCGAGCTCGGTGAGCTCAGCGAGGACAAGCGCCCGACCGTCCAGGTCGGCGATCCCTTCGAGGAGAGCAAGCTGCTCGAGTGCTCGCTCGAGCTGCTTGAGCGCGGCCTCATCGTCGCGCTCCAGGACCTCGGCGCCGCGGGCCTCACGTCCAGCGCGAGCGAGATGGCGAGCAAGGGCGAGGTCGGCATCGACATCGACGTCGCGACGGTCCCCCTGCGCGAGGCCGATATGGAGCCGTTCGAGATCATGGTCAGCGAGTCGCAGGAGCGGATGCTCTGCGTCGTCGAGCCGGGCAAGCTCGCCGAGGTCATCGCGCTGACCGACAAGTGGGAGGTCCACGGGACGGCGATCGGGTCAGTCACCGACACCGGCCACATGCGGATCTTCCGCGGCGAGGAGCTCGTCGGCGACATGTCGGTCGCAGCGCTCGTCGACGACTGCCCGCTCTATGATCTGTCGCCGGCAGCCCCGACGCAGCAGCTCTATCCGGCGCCCGCCGCGGTCCTCGGTGAGGACGCGGACGCCCAGGAGGCGCTGCTCACGCTGCTCGCCTCACCGAACATCGCCTCGCGCCGGCCGCTCTTTGAGCAGTACGACTCGATCGTCCAGTCGCGCACCGTGCGGCGCCCCGAGGAGGCCGACGCTGCCGTCCTCCAGCTCCCGGGCGGCGGCGGGCTCGGCGTCTCGATCGACGGCAACGGCCGCAAGGTCGCGGCCGACCCCTACTGGGGGACCATCGCGGTCGTCCTCGAGTGCGCCTCGAACCTCGCGTGCGTCGGAGCAGAGCCGCTCGGCACGACGAACAACCTGAACTTCGGCAACCCCGAGAAGCCGCACATCGCCTGGCAGCTCACCGAGGCGGTCCGCGGCCTCGGCGCCGCCTGTCGCGCACTCGACGCGCCGATCGTCGGCGGCAACGTGTCGCTCTACAACGAGGGCGCGTCCGGGCCGATCTACCCGACCCCGGTGATCGGCATGGTCGGGCGCCTGCCTGACGTCGAGCGCGCCGGCCGGCTCGGCTTCGCGCAGGAGGGCGACGCGATCGCGCTCGTCGGCCCCTTCCGCCCGGCGCTCCCCGCGAGCGAGCTCGCGCGCCTGCGCGGCGAGGCGCTCCCCGACGGCCTGCCCGAGCTCGACATCCTCGCCGTGCGTTCCGCGCAGGAGGCCGTCCGCGACGCGGTCCGCGAGGGCCTCCTCTCCAGCGCCCACGACATCGCCGAGGGCGGCCTGCTTGTCGCCGTCGCCGAGAGCGCGCTCGCCGGTTCCATCGGTGCGACCGTCGAACTCGGCGACGCGGACGACGCCTGGACGGCGCTCTTCGGCGAGGCTCCCGGCGGCTTCGTCGTCTCCGGCCACCCGGCCGCCATCGCCCAGCTCGCCGAGCGCGTCGAGCTCGACATCATCGGTGCGGTCGGCGGCGAGCGCCTGCACGCGCAGGCGGCGGGCGCCGCGGTGGATGTCGCGCTCGCGGACCTGCGCGAGGCCCACGGCGCGCTCGCGCAGCTCTTCGCCTAGGCGGTCTTCACCAGCAGCACGGAGCACGGCGCCTTATGCGTGACCGTGTTCGGGACGCTGCCCAGGACCTTGCGCTTCATGCCCTTGCTGCCGACGACGAGCAGATCGACGTTGCGTGACTCCGCGACCTCGCAGAGGACCTCGGCGGGCGGGCCGGAGCCGACGACGAGCTCGGCCTGGACGCCCGCTGCGGCGGCCTCGTCGATCAGCGGCTGCAGGTCGCCTGCGACCTCCCGGTCGAGGCTCTGCTCCCAGTCCGGGTCGGCGGGGATCGCGACGCCCGCGCTGGCGGCCATGACGCTGGCGCCGGCAGCGCTCTCATGCGCTCCGAGGATGAGCAGCTTCGCGCCGTAGCGCGAGGCGATGTCGATGGCGGCGCGGACGGCGATGGCGGCGGTGTCGCTTCCGTCGCTGCCGACGGCAATGGTCGAATACATGCCCGGCAGTGTGCCGCTTTGCGCGGCGGTTGTACACGCCGGGCTGCGCCGCTCCCGCTGCTAGTCTCAAATTCCACGGAGGACACACCTCCGAGGGCCCTTCATGGCGACTCCTCTTCCCATCTTCGATGAGCGCGAGGGCCCGCGCGACGAGTGCGGTGTCTTCGGGATCTACGCGCCCGGCCACGAGGTTGCGCGCCTCGCGTATTTCGGCCTCTATGCGCTCCAGCACCGCGGCCAGGAGTCGGCGGGCATCGCTTCGGCCGGCGGCGACGGCTACATCATCACGCAGCGCGCGCTCGGCCTCGTCTCGCAGGTCTTCAAGGAGCACGACCTGCGCGCGCTCGGCGGCGACCTCGCGATCGGCCACGTCCGCTACTCGACGACCGGCTCGAATGAGTGGGAGAACTCGCAGCCGATCCATCGCTCGGCCGGCATGGGCGGCAACCGCCGCGAGCTCGCGCTCGCGCACAACGGCAACCTCATCAACGCCGTCGAGCTCCACGCGAGCCTGCGCGAGCAGGGCATCGGCTTCAGCTCGACCTCGGACTCGGAGATCATCGCCGCGTTGCTCGCGACGCACCCGGCGGAGACGATGGATGAGGCGATCGCGGACGTCGTGCCGCGCCTGCAGGGTGCCTACTCCACCGTCGTGATGACGAAGGACCGCGTCTACGCCTTCCGCGACCCTGCGGGCGTGCGGCCGCTCGTCCTCGGCAAGCTCGAGGACCGCTGGTGCGTCGCGAGCGAGTCGTGCGCACTCGACATCATCGGCGCGGAGTACCTGCGGGAAGTGCGGCCCGGCGAGTGCGTCTCGTTCGGCGCCGAGGGCTTCACCTCGGAGATGATCGTCGAGGGAGCCCGCCCTGCGTTCTGCGTCTTCGAGCACATCTACTTCGCGCGCCCGGACTCGCGCGTGCGCGACACGGTGCTCCAGGTGATCCGCGGGCGGATGGGCGAGATCCTCGCGCGCGAGGCGCCGGTCCCGTCGGCGGACCTCGTGATCGCCGTCCCGGACTCCGGCAGCACCGCGGCCCGCGGCTTCGCCCGCGCGAGCGGGCTCCTGCAGGACGACGGGTTCGTGAAGAACCGCTACGTCGCGCGCACCTTCATCCAGCCGGGCCAGGAGCTGCGCAAGCACGGCCTGCGCCTGAAGTTCAACCCGCTCCCGGAGATCGTCGCCGGGCGGCGCCTCGTCGTCGTCGACGACTCGATCGTGCGCGGCAACACGACGCGCCAGATCGTCGAGATGCTCCGCTCCGCCGGGGCGCTCGAGGTCCACCTGCGCATCTCCGCTCCGCCGGTGCGCCATCCGTGTCACTACGGGATCGACATGCACACGCGCGAGGAGATGATCGCGCACGGACGCACCGTCGACGAGATCGCGCAGGAGCTCGGCGCCGACTCGGTCGCCTACCTCTCGCTCGCCGGGGTCTACGAGGCGATCGGCGCGCCCCGCGAGCAGCACTGCGACGCGTGCTTCTCCGGCGAGTACCCGCTCGAAGGCACCGAGGAGGCCCAGGGCAAGTTCGCCTTCGAGGCCGTGCTGCCGATGGCCGCCCCGGGCAGCTGAGCACGCCGTGCCCGATACCGCACGCGCCCTGCACGACATCTTCGGGTTCGGCGCGTTCCGGCCGGGACAGGAGGAGGCGGTCGCCGGCGCACTCGCCGGACGCGATGTGCTCGTCGTCATGCCGACCGGCTCGGGGAAGTCGCTCTGCTACCAGCTCCCCGCGCTGCTGCGCGAGGACCTGTCGATCGTCGTCTCACCGCTCGTCTCGCTCATGCAGGATCAGGTTGAGACCCTCGAGCGCCGTGCGCCGGGCAAGGTGGCGCTCGTCAATGCGCAGCAGGACGCAGAGGTCAACCGCGAGGTGCTCTCGCGCGCCCGCGGTGGAGACCTGCGCCTGCTCTACGTCGCGCCTGAGCGCTTCGCCTCGCCGGGGTTCCTCGAGGCCCTGCGCGAGGTGTCGATCGGTCTCTTCGTCGTCGACGAGGCGCACTGCGTCTCACAGTGGGGGCACGACTTCCGCCCGGACTACTTCCGCCTCGCGGACGCCGCGCGATGGCTCGGCGCGCGCGCGATCGTGGCCTCGACGGCCACGGCGACGCCGCAGGTCGCAGCCGACATCGAGCTGCGCCTCGGGCTGCGCGACCCGGTCCACGTCGCCACCGGCTTCGACCGGCCGAACCTCACCTTCGCGGTGCTCGCCTGCCGCTCAGGGGCTGAGGTCTCCGCGCGCCTTGCCGCGGCGCTCGAGGATCCGCGCTCGCGCCCGGCGATCGTCTACGGCGGGACGCGCGCCCAGTGCGAGCAGACGGCGCGTGAGCTGAGCGCGACGCTCGGGGTCGAGGCGCTCGCCTATCACGCCGGCCTGCCGCGCGACCGGCGCTCGGCAGTGCAGCGGCGCTTCATGGACGGCGACGTGCCGGTCGTCGTCGCGACCAACGCCTTCGGGATGGGCGTCGACAAGGCGGATGTGCGCTCGGTCGTCCACATCAGCGTCCCGCCGTCGGTCGAGGCGTGGTACCAGGAGGCCGGCCGCGCCGGCCGCGACGGCCGCCCTTCGCGTGCGCTGCTGCTCGCGCAGGCGAAGGACAAGGGGCTGCACGTGCACTTCATCGAGCGCTCCGAGCTCTCCGACGCCGCGCTCGACCGCGCCGCCGAGCGTCTCGTCGGCGCCGCGCAGGACGGTCGTGTCGACGTCGAGGCGCGTGCGCTGGGCGCCGATCAGGACCAGGTCCGCGCGATCGTCGGCCACCTCGTGCGCGCCGGTGTCCTCGTCCCCGCCCCGGCGCCCATCGACCGCATTCGCGGGAAGATCGCCGCCCCCTATGACGCACGGGCGCGCGCGACGTGCCGCTCGTCGGCCGCCGATGCGATCAAGGCCCGCTGGCACCAGTACCGCTCGATGTGGGCGTTCGTCGAGGGGACCGAGTGCCGCCGCGCGGTCGTCCTGCGCCACTTCGGCGACCCGTCCGCGCCCGCGGCCGACGTCCCCTGCTGCGACATCTGCGCGCCCGAGGCCGCAGTCGGCGACGTGGCCGGGGTACAGGCCGCCGCCGGACGCGCGAAGGGCAAGGCGCGCCGCGGCGCCCAGGCAGCCCACCGGCCCGCCGTCGCGCCGCTCGAGGCGGGGCGCCTCGACGAGGCGATCCTCGAGGTCGTCGCAAGCGCGCGGCCCGGTGTGGGCCGTACCCGCGCGGTGGAGATCCTGCGCGGCGGGCGCTCCCAGGTCGTCGCGCGCAACGGCTACGACGGCCTCGCGGTCTACGGCGCCTTCGCCGGGCTGCACGCCGACGACGTCCTCGCGCGCGTCGATGAGCTCCTCGACGCGGGTCGGCTGGTCTCGACGGGCGGACGCTTTCCAAAGCTCGCCCTCGGGGGTGCGGCATGAAGGTCGCGGTGCTCGCCTCGGGGCGCGGGTCGAACCTGCGCGCGCTGCTCGACATGGTCCACGGCCGCGAGGTCGAGATCGTCGCCGTCGCATCGGACCGGGCGGATGCGCCGGCGCTCGAGGCCGCGCAGGCCGCCGGTGTGGCGACCATGGTCTTCCCGCTCGCCGATCACCCGGACCGCGCCGCGCGCGACGCGGCGATCGCCGCCTGGCTCGACGAGCGCGGCGCAGAGCTCGTCGTGCTCGCGGGGTACATGGCGCTCCTCGACAGCAGCTTCATCGGCCACTTTCCCGATCGCATCGTCAATGTTCATCCGTCGCTGCTTCCTGCGTTCCCCGGGGTGCGGGCGATCGAGCAGGCGCTCGACTACGGCGTACGCGTGACCGGCGTCACGGTGCACCTCGTCGATGCCGGGCTCGACACCGGCCCCGTGCTGCTCCAGCGCGCAGTCGCGGTGCCGCCGGGTGTCGACGCGGAGGGCCTCTACGCGGTGATCCAGCCGGTCGAACATGAGCTGTTGCCCGATGCTGTGCGGCTCCTCGCGCGGGGTGCCGTGCGCCGCGACCCCGCCAATCCGCGCGCCCTGATCGTCGACGCCTAGCGCGCGGCGTGGCGCCCGCTGCGCCCGATAGCCTGCCCGGATCGCCGCCGACGCCACACCCGAGCTCACCCAGCCTGGCGACGTGCGCGTCGCCCGTGCGCTGTTGTCCGTCTCGGACAAGACGGGGATCGTGGAGTTCGCCCGTGGGCTCGCGGAGATGGGCGTCGAGCTCGTCTCGACCGGCGGCACCGCCACCGCGCTGCGCGAGGCGGGGCTCGAGGTCCGCGCGATCGACGATCTCACCGGCTTCCCGGAGATCATGGATGGCCGCGTCAAGACGCTCAACCCGCGCCTCTACGCAGGTCTGCTCGCGCTGCGCGACAGCGCCGAGCACCTCAGCCAGGCCGCCGCGCACGACATCGAGTTCGTCGACCTCGTCTGCGTGAACCTCTACCCGTTCGAGCGCACCGTCGCGCGCGCTGGGGTGCCGCGGCACGAGGCGATCGAGAACATCGACATCGGTGGCCCGACGATGATCCGCGCGGCCGCCAAGAACGCCGCCTTCGCCGCGGTCGTCACGAGCCCCGAGTCCTACGACGCGGTGCTCGCGGAGCTGCGTGAGTCCGCGGGCCGGCTCTCCATCGGGACGCGCAACGCGTTGGCCGCGGAGGCCTTCGCGTACACCGCGCGCTACGACACGGCGATCACGCGCTGGTTCTCCGAGCAGGAGGAGGGGCTGCCCGAGCTCCACATCCGCGCGTACGAGAAGGCGCTGGACCTCCCGTACGGCGAGAACCCGCACCAGCGCGCCGCCTTCTACACCGAGATCGGCGCCCGCCGCGGCGTCCTCACGCGCGTGCGCCAGCTTCACGGCAAGGCGCTCTCCTTCAACAACATCCTCGACCTCGACGGCGCTCGCGCAGTGCTGCAGGAGCTCGGCGACGAGCGGCCCGCCTGCGTGATCGTCAAGCACAACAACCCGTGCGGCGCGGCGCTCGGCGCGACCGCGCTCGAGGCGTACCGCAAGGCCTTCGCGGGGGACCCGGTGAGCGCCTTCGGCGGCATCATCGCGCTCAACCGCCAGGTCGACCGTGAGCTCGCGCAGGCGCTCTCCGAGCAGTTCATCGAGGTCCTAATCGCCCCCGGCTACGACGACGACGCGCTTGAGGTGCTGACCGTCAAGCCGAACGTGCGGCTGCTGCTCGACGAGGAGCGCCGCGAGCGTGGGCGACAGGCCGAGGTCGACATCCGGCAGGTCGAGGGCGGCCTGCTCGTCCAGGATCGCGACGTCGTGATCGCCGAGCGCGAGGGTCTCCAGGTCGCGACCAAGCGCGCGCCCACCGAGGACGAGTGGCGCGACCTGCTGTTCGCCTGGCGCGTCTGCCGCCATGTGAAGTCCAACGCGATCGTGATCGCCCAGGCCGAGGCGACGCTCGGTGTCGGTGCGGGCCAGATGAGCCGCGTGGACTCCGCGAAGATCGCCACGAGCCGCGACTGGGTGCAGGGCAAGACCGGCCTGGCGCTCGCCTCAGACGCCTTTTTCCCGTTCGCCGACGGTCCCGAGGCCGCCATGGCCGCCGGGGTCAGCGCGATCATCCAGCCGGGCGGCTCGATGCGCGACGACGAGGTCATCGCCGCCGTCGACGCGGGCGGCGGCGCGATGGTCTTCACCGGCCGTCGCCACTTCCGCCACTAGCACCGCCCTAGCGGACGATGACGTTGCGGTTGGCGCTCTTGCGCCGCCCGTTCTGCGCGCTCATCGTCACGGCGAACGTCGACGTCCCCACGCGCTGGGGCGCGGTGACCACGAGCCGCATGACGGAGGTTCCTGCGTTCTCAAGGCGGGGGACGACCCAGCAGGCGACGCCGCGCCTGACCGTGACGCCGGTCTTGCGCTTGACCGTGAATCCCTTGCCGAGCTTCACGCATGTGCGCACCGAGCGCGCGGTCGCGGGGCCCGTGTTGCGCACGCGGACCTCGATCGTCGTGCGTGCGCCGCGCGCGACGACACGGCGGACGGTCGCGCTGAGGCGCAGCGCGGCGAACCCGGCGTCCACCGTCGCTGCCGACGAGGCGACCGTCGTGGTGCCCGCCGCGTTGGAGGCCGTGACGGCGCACGAGTAGGCGCCCGCCGTGGCGGCGGTGAGGGTCTTCGCCACGGCGCCGGTGACGGCCGCACCGTCCCGCTTCCAGACGTAGGTCTTCGCGCCACGGGGCGCGGCGTAGAACTGCATGCTCGGCACGCCGAGGCTCCAGTTGGCGTTGCACGTCAGCGTCGCCCCCGGCTCCGCGGCGGCCGGGGTGACGGTCGGCTTGCCGCGCGGAGCACCGACGACCACCGGGAAGGTCGCGTAGTCGGAGTAGGCATCACCGACGTTCACGGGTGTGAAGCCGGCCATGATGTTCTGCAGGTTCCACGCCTTGATGCCGTTGCCCGGAGTGGGGTCGAGCCAGAACCCGCCGAGCAGCTTCTGGCCGTCCGGGTCGACCGCCAGGCCATAGGCCTCCGCCGTCTCATCGCGCACCGTCGAGATGTCCGTGCAGTTCTTCCCGTCGAGGTCGGCGATGACGCTGATGTGCTTGCCGCTGATGCCGCCGACCGTTCCAGTCCCCGTGACGTAGAGGTGCCCGAGCTCCGTGTCCACCGCCAGCGACTGGACACTCTCGATCACGGTGCAGTCACCCTGCAACGTGATCAGGCCCGCGCCGCCGGTCCCGTCGAGTTTCGCGTAGCCGATCGTGCCGGCGTTGGGGCCCGTCCCGTAGTTTGTTGGCCCAGTAGATCCGGTTGTGCGCCGGGTCGACGACCGGCGCGTGCGGCGTGCTCGCCTGCGGCGTCCCGCTCTCCCCATAGAGGATGCCGCCGGTGGTGCCGTCCGTCGTGATCCAGCGGATGTCGTAGGTGCCGTCATTGGCCCAGTAGAGCCGCTGTGTCAGCGGGTCGAGCGCAAGGCCGTAGGGGTTCGAGATCCCCTGATCGGTGATCATTGTCGGGGTTCCGGTCCCGCCGAGGTTGCCCGTATAGAGGGTCCCGTCGCTGGAATTGATCCAATAGATCTTGCCCGTGGACGGGTCGACCGCGGTGCCGAACGGATACCCGACGTTCGTCGTCGCGGAGGTGAAGATGTTCTTCCCGCTCGTGCCGCCGGCAGTGGGCGCAACGCTGATCGCGCTCGATGACCCCCACACCACGAGGTTTTCGGCGTACGCCGAGGCAACGGGCAGCATGAGGATGAGGGACGCGGCGAGCAGGGCGGGCCGCAGGCGACGGATCAACACGGACGAGAACGGTATCGGGAGCTTGGCGGGCGCTGAGCCGGTTCTCCCTTGGGGGCCGCCGCGCCCCCGGATGCCGCCGGCAGGGATCGAACCTGCGCGCTTCGGGTTAAAAGCCCGCTGCTCTACCAACTGAGCTACGGCGGCCTCGGGCAACTGTATCCCGCCGGGCACGACTAGAATCCGCGGCCCGCGCCCCCATGGTGTAGCGGTTAGCACGCCAGCCTTTCACGCTGGTAGCGGGGGTTCGATTCCCCCTGGGGGTACTCAGTGCGGCACGTGCGCGCGGATCCAGTCGGCGAGGTGCTCGGCCGAGTCTTCGACCGAGTCCTTCCAACTGCTCACCGCGTGCTGGTCGGCTGGGTCGCTGACGTGCTTCACCAGCCGCACGGGGACGTCTGCGGCCTGCGCCGCAGCCGCTACGGCGTAGCCCTCCATGTCCACCAGGTCGTGCGTGGCGGCGAGCTGCTCGCGCAGCGGCCCGCCAGCGATGAAGCGGTCGCCGGTCGCCAGGCGCAGGCCTTCGCCGAGCTCGATGGGGGCGCCGTGGTGGGTGCCGACGAGGGCGTGGATCGCTTCGTCATCGAAGTCGTGCTGCGTCACAAGGCCGACCGTATGCGTGCCCTGCAGGCCCTCCGTGAGGGCGCCCGCAGTGCCGAGGTTGAGGATCTCCGACGGGCGGCCGGCTGTCATTATCGTCGCGACCGCCGTTGCGGCGCGCACCTTTCCGATGCCGCAGATGAGCATCGGCAGCTCCAGCGTCTTGAGGTGCTCGGCTTCAATGTCGAGCGCGACGACGATCAGCGGCCGATCTGGTCGGATTTCACCGGTCAGTTTCATCTGCTGGAGCCTAGGGGAGCGCGGTGCTGGCAGCGGGCCGGAATCGGCTCCTATAAAAATTGTGTGTATCCGAGCGTCGCGGCCGGGGGCGGCGCCTAGGGTGCGGGAGTGCGGTTCGCCAGACGACGTGAGGCCAGCGGCACCGGCAGCGCGCTCTCGGCGATGCGAGAGCCGGCGTTCCTCATCTTGGCGCTCGAGTTCGGGCTCGTCATCGGCGGTGAGTGGGCCTTCAACACCGCGCTGGCCATCCAGGCGTACGAGCTCGGCGGGCCGCTCGCCGTCGGCCTGATCGGCGCCCGCTTCGTACCTGCCGCGCTCGGCGGTCTGCCACTCGGGGCGCTCGGAGACCGCATCCCGCCGGGGTGGGTTCTCTGCGGGACGGCCGCCGCCCGCTGCGCGGCGGTCGCGGGTGCCACGCTGCTCGTACTCGCCGGGACGTCGTTCGTCCCCCTGCTGATCGTCGCCATCGTCGATGCGGTCGTCGGAACGGCGTATCGCCCGGCCCAGGCACGTCTCGTCCCCGCACTCGCGCAGACGCCCGCCGACGTCGCTGGGGCGGCGGCACTGCTCTCCAATACGAAGACGATCAGCCAGGTCGCCGGTGCGCTCCTCGCCGGGATGCTCCTGACCACCGCGGGCGTCGGGGTCGTCTTCGCCGCTCCCGCCGTCCTCTTCCTGATCGCCGCGATCGGCAATGCCGCGCTCGCCGGGCGACTGCACGCCCACGCTGCGATCGGCCACGACGGCGGGGACGCGAAGATCGACTGGCTCGGTGGCGCGCGGATACTGTTCCACGACCGGCTGATCACCCACGTCGCCGGGCTCTCGGCGCTGCGTGCGATGGGGCGCGGCCTCTGGCTCGCGCTCGCTACCCTCGCGGCGCTCGGCTTCCTCGAGCTGGGCAAGGGCGGCGTCGCGCTGATGCTCGCGCTCTCCGGGATCGGGGTCCTCGTCTCGCTTCCGGTCGGCGCGCTGCTCGTCGCCCGCCCGCGCCTGCGCGGCCCGTTGACCGCCGGGCTCGCCCTCTGCGGCATCCCGCTCGTCGCGCTTGCGCTCGCCGGCCAGCCTGGGCCGGCGTTCGCCTGCGTGATCGTCTGGGGCTTCGGGATGTCCTTCGCGGACGTGATCCTCACGGCGCTCCAGTTCCGCGTCGTCGACGCGCCGCTGCTCTCGCGCACGGTCGGGGCGATCGAGAGCATGAAGGTCGGCGCCGAGGGGCTCGGCGCGCTCCTGGCCCCGGCTCTCGTCGCCCTCTTCGGGCTGCGGCCGGCGATCGCGATCGCCGGCGCCTTCCCGGCCGTCATGGTGCTGCTCGAACAGGCGGCCCTGAGGCGCATCGATGGTGTTGCGGAGGGCCGCGTCGACCGGCTGCTGCTGCTGCGGCGCGTCCCCCTCTTCGGGGCGCTTCGCGTGGAGGCGCTCGAGCGTCTCGCCGCCGGAGCGACGCCGGTGACCTACCCGGCCGGGGTGGATCTGATCGTCGAGGGGGATCGTGACGCGAAGGTCTTCTACGTCATCGAGGAGGGGACCGCGCAGGTCCGGCTTTCCGGCTGGCCGGTCGCCGAACTCGGACCCGGAGAAGGCTTCGGTGAGCGCGCCCTGCTGCGCGACACGCCGCGCTCGGCGACGGTCCGGTCGCTGACCGACATCACCGTCCAGGAGATCGGCCGCGAGACCTTCCTCTCAGCGCTCATCGGGACCGACCACGTCGCGCAGATCGACCATGCGCGTGCCGCCGATCTCGGCTCACTCGTCGCGACGCTGCGCACGCTGCCGCTGCTGCAGGGGCTCGACGAGGCGGCGCTCAACGGCGTCGTCGCGGCGGGAAGGCTACGCAGCGTCGAGGCGGACGAGGCGATCGTCCGGCAGGGTGATGCGGGCGATGAGCTGTTCGTGATCCTCAGCGGAGGCGTCCGCGTCGACCGCGACGGCGCGATCGTGGCCGAGCTCTTCCCGGGGGAGCACTTCGGCGAGATCGCGCTGCTGCACGAGGTGCCGCGCTCGGCGACGGTCACCACCACGGCGGCATCGCTCCTGCTCGCGATCGACCGGGCGACCTACCGCGCCGCGGCTGAGGCGTCCGGTGTCGAAGTGCCGCTCGTCGCAGCCGGCTGACCGGGCCAGCGCCTCGCGGCGCATTGCCAGAGTTCTCACAGGGAGTCCCCGGATCGTTCGCGGCATGAACCGGATCGCCCTCCCGACGGCATGCACCGCCGGCATCCTCGTCCTCGCCGGGTGCGGCGGCTCTTCGGCTACCGCCGAGACCACCGCCGTGAGCGCCCGCTCTGCCGCGACCGTCAGCACGAAGTCGGCTCTGAAGAAGGCCCGCTGGGGGGCCGGCGTCACCGTCACCTTCGGCACGAGCACCGTGCGGCTGCGCTCAAACGGCATCCCGAACCATTCGCGCCAGAAGTGGTACGCCGTCCCGAACGCCGGGGTCGTCGTGCCCGACGCGTCGACCGCACACGTCATCTCCGATCCGACCGGTGCGCAGTCCTACGATTTCCGGATCCCCACCAGACCGAGGAAGGCCGCGAAGACGACGGCCGCGCCCCTCGGCTCGATCGGATTCATGATCTCGGGGGCGCCGCTCTTCAACCCGTACGAGGGCGACGGCAAGACGGTCGCGATGTCCAGCAACTTCACGCTCACCGCGCCGGACGGCACGAAGGCCGTGTTCGTCGATGCCTGCAGCGGCCACCCGACCCCCGGGGGAATGGCCGGCACCGATGGCCAGTACCACTACCACGCGCTGCCCGCGTGCGTGGCTAGGCAGGTGGACAGGACCGGCGGCCCGTCGCACATCATCGGCGTCGCGTTCGACGGCTTCCCGATCTACGGCTCGCGCGACATCAGGGGTCGGAAGATCCCGGTGAGCAGGCTGGACAAATGCAACGGGATCACGAGCCCGACCCCCGAGTTTCCGAAGGGCATCTACCACTACGTCCTGCCGGGGACGAATGACGCGACCTCCTCGATCCGCTGCTTCCGCGGCGTGGTCGACGCATCGCTGATCCAGCGCATGCCGAACATGGGCCCGCCGCCCGGAGGCGGCCCCCCGCCCGGAGGCGCTGCTGCGGCGGGCACCCGCACCGCGTCCGCCGCAATGCTCTGCGACCTGAGCCGCGTGCTGGCCTGACCCGCGGCTAGGCCGCGTGCGTCATGCCGCCGTCGACGGTCAGCGTGGTGCCGGTGACGTAGGCGGCCTGCTCGGAGCAGAGGAAGGCCGCCGCGGCGGCGAACTCCTCGGGCCTGCCGAGCCGCTGGGCGGGGACCTCCACCTGCGCGGCGGCGGCGGCCGCCTGCGGTGAGCCGTAGAGCTCGTGCAGCCGGTCGGTCGCGATCCGCCCGGGCAGCAGCGTGTTGAGCGTCACCCCGTCGGCGGCGACCTGCCCGGCGATCGTCTTGAAGGCGGTGACGGCCGACGCGCGATGCGCGTTGCTGAGCATGAGGTTCGCGATCGGCTCACGCAGCGAGGTCGAGCCGATGTTCAGGATGCGGCCCCAGCGGCGGCTGCGCATGCCGGGGAGCGCGGCCCGGACGAAGGTGACCGGGGCGAGCACCAGCGTCTCGTAGGCCGCCTGCCACTGCTCGCGCGTGAACTCGAGCGGGTCTGCCCCGCCGGGCGGACCGCCGGTGTTCGTCACGAGGATGTCGAGCGGCCCGAGCCGGTCCTCCACCTCGGCGACGAGCGCGGGGATCCGCTCGAGGTCGGCGCTGTCGTGCGCGAAGCCGATCCCGCCGAAGGCGCCGGCGGCTGCGATCGCGCGGTCGCGGTCGCGCGCGGTGATCGCCACGTGCGCGCCCTCCGCCGCGAGCGCCGCGGCGATCGCGTGGCCGAGGCCGCGCGAGGCGCCTGTGACGAGGGCGACGCGGCCCTGGAGCCCGAGGTCCATGTCAGGCCGTCCTCGCCGAAAGGACGCGCGAGCCGGGCCAGCCGCACCAGAGCGCGAAGAGGATGAGCGCTATGAGAGCGCCGAGCCAGTGCAGCCCGATGAGCGTCGCGATCCCGCTGGGGATCCCGGCGAGCACCGCGCCGAGGAGCGTGCGCCCGTAGTCGAGGCGCACGAGGCGCGCGGTGACGAGCGCGCTCACGAGCCACGCGCCGGGGCCGATCAGCCAGCCCCAGTCCTCGAAGGTCTGGTGGCTGAAGGCCAGGCCCGTCGCCAGGCCGAGGACGAGGACGCAGGCGAGCTGCACCCCTCCGGCACGCAGGGCGAGTCGGCGGTCGATCTCCATCTGGCAAGGGTACCTGCGCCCTGCGCCTGCGATCATCTGCGCGGGCGGTTAGCTCAGTTGGTCAGAGCGCCTGCCTTACACGCAGGAAGTCCCCGGTTCGAGCCCGGGACCGCCCATTCTCCCGCGCGGCGTCTGTTACGGTCCGCGACGCGGTTCGCTCTGCGTCACATGCCCGCTGGCGGTGTCCATCGCCCCCTGGCGTGTGGCGGATCACCACTATCGAAGGCACGGATGCAGATGATGACCGGACGAACCAGCGGAGTCGTGCAGCGATGGCGCTCGATCGCGCTTGCCAGCGTGAGCGCGATGGTGATCTTCGCGTTCATCGGTGGGGCGAACGCTTGGGCGAACATCGCCGGGATTGCGATCGATGCGGCCGGCAATGTCTACACGACGGATCGGGCCACGGACACCGTCTCGAAGTTCGCTCTGGGCGGAACGGCGTATGTCGGCTGGGCCACGACCGGCGACCAACCGTCTGCGATCGCGATCGATGCGGCCGGCAACCTGTATACGACCAACAGAGGTTCAGGCGATGTGTCAAAGATCACGCCGGAAGGCGTGTCGACCGTCGACTGGGCCCCGTTGGAAGCAGTCACGTCGTGGTCGGGGATGAACCAGACGCGATCGCCATCGATGCGGACGGCAACCTCTATGTCGTGAATAAGTTCAACGCCACCATCTCGAAGATCACGCCGGATGGGACGTCGACCGTCGACTGGGGCCCTGCAGGCCAGAGGGTTAGTACTGGTGGGGGGTATTTAGACGGTGGCTTGATCCCCACTGCGATTGCGATCGACGCGGATGGCAACCTGTACACCGCCAACTCCGGTTCGAACGATGTGACGAAGATCACGCCGGACGGGGTCGCGAACTTGAACTGGGGGCCCGACGCATCCGCGCACGTCCAGGCCGGCGCCTACCCCGTCGGGATCGTCATCGATCCGGATGGCAACCTCTACGTCCTCAACGGCGACGGAGCGACCGTCTCGAAGATCACGCCTGACGGAGTGTCAACGGAGAGCTGGGGGCCCTCGTTCGCGCTCGTCACGGTCGCGGGCTCCCCGCGTGGGATCGCCATCGATGCGGCCCGCAACCTCTACACGATCAGTGCCAATATCCCGTACGCCCGCGTGGTGTCGAAGATCACTCCCGATGGGACCTCGACCGTCTCGTGGTCGAGCGTGCTCATTTCTGCGCCGAACGGTATCGCGATCGATTCCTCTGGGGCGATCTACGCGGCAAATGAGAACGGGCGCGCAGTTGGACTTGCCGCAGATGCCGCAGGCCCCGCACCGCCTGCCAGGCCTGCTGCGCCTACGGCCGTCTCGGGGAATGGTGGGTGGGCCTCGGTCGCCGTTCCCGAGAACGGAATCTCGGCGGCGTTCGGCGTTCCCTCGTCGTACACGGTGGCGGCGGTCGAGGATGGTTCGAAGAGCTGTGTGGTCGCGCCCCCGGCCTCGTCATGCAGGGTCAACGGCTTGACGGTCGGTCAGCAGTACACGTTCACGGCGCGCGCGAATCTCGAGTTGTGGCAGACGGCCAGGTCGGCGGCGTCGGGCAGCATCACGGCTGTCGGCATTCTTGCTGCGCCGACTGCACTGGTCGCCACGCCGGGCAATAGGAGCGCGACGATCGCGTTCACGCCCGGCGCCGATAATGGCAGCGCGATCACGAACTACGAGTATTCGCTGGATGGCGGCTTGTGGACGGCGCTCAGCCCGGGCGATGCCGCTTCGCCGGTCACGATCACCGGGCTCACGAACGGCACGACGTATTCGGTACGTCTGCGCGCCATCAACGGCGTGGGGGATGGCAAGGGTGCTGCGTCTGACGCGGTCAGCGTGAAGCCGGTCAAGGCGCCGGCAAAGCCGGTTGTGGCGTGGGCGTTCTCTGCGCGTGGGCGGACGGTGACGGTGCTGATCGCGCCCGTGGCGGGCGTGACGTTCAAGCTCTCCGGGACAAGTGGCGCGAAGTTGAAGACGGGGACCTGCAAGAGCGTCACGGTCAAGCAGGGCGCGCGGCGCGTTGCGCGGCGTTCCTGCACCGTCAAGCTTGCGAAGGGC